>Ga0255347_1003632_pt1 | contig 19818 bp, 13 predicted proteins | sample wastewater_treat_2_FD_192479 | JGI IMG/M metagenome (GOLD analysis project Ga0255347, IMG submission 192479) | Wastewater microbial communities from Lulu Island WWTP, Vancouver, Canada - plant24 | ecosystem: Engineered > WWTP > Wastewater > Unclassified | place: Canada: Vancouver, British...
GGCGAAAACGCCCGCGTTCCCGACTCCCCGCCCCTCACCATTCACCACTTACCACTTACATCGTCTCTCTCCCCTGAACCCTTTGACCTTTTGCGATTCAACTTTATTGAATCGCACCCTATGAGAAACAACTTGTTTTATTGCACTTGCTGAGCCGTAAGGCACTAATCATGATAATCATGTCATCATGTCAAAAATTTTTTCCATTCCATTGAATCGCACCGCTTCATGCCGGGCGCACACTGCGCACGACCCTGTAACCGCGACGCGGCACGACCTCAACATTACCGAAAATTTCTTCCTGTATCTCGACCAGTTGCCGCGCGGATTTCGCGACCATCATGCACACTCCGTGCGGCAGCAAGGCTGCGCGCGCAATCTCGGTGAAAAGGCGTGCAATGCGGAATTCGGAAAAATACGGCGCATTGCCCAGAGCCAGGTGATAGTTGCTATGACTGACACCCGTATTTGACAAAACCAGCTCCGCTTTTTCCAATCCCAGCGCCTTTATGTTGCGGTTTGCAGCCGCCAAGGCGCGCGCATGCGAATCCAGAAAGGTGATTTTCAAATCAGGCTGCACGCTGGCCAGCAAACAGCCGACGATCCCGCAACCGCAACCGATGTCCAGAACCCGCATCCGAGGACGGGTTTCAAGCGCGGCTATTTCGGCCAGCGCCAACCCGCCCGCATCCGGTCGCCGATGACAAAATACCCCGGGCAGAGAAACCAGTTTAAACAACGACCCGCCGGGCAGAGAAACCTCGAACTCAGCACTGAAATCGCGCTCGCGCTTAACAGGATTGCGCTTACGCGCACTTACGCAGAACAACCCTTTTTTATCATGCAACACCGTCATGCCGCCAAACAGCGCCTTGATATGCTTGAACATGAAGCCGCTGTCACCCTCACACGCCGCCAAACAGACCCCGCCGTCTGCCAGATTACGGTGCATGTCGTGCAACTGATCCAGAATCAATTCATTAGACACAGACTTCACAGAAGCCATTAAGAGAGCGGCTCCATAACTCGCCGGAGGAATGTCGGCTGTACATGCCAGCGTAAAACGGGCGGCAGCATCACTATCTGCACCGGCGAGATCGAACGGCACAGTGACAAAAGGATCGGCAACGAAGCTGAAGCCAAAACCGTTTGCAACCAGATTGCGGCTGACGGTCCGCACATGGTGTATGTCAAAAATATGGCAGACTAGATTGGCTGACGGAAAAAGTTCAGCCACCGCCATAGCCACAGCCCCGGTACGATTGCCCGCAACCAATGCTGTTTCAAACCCGGTCGGCAGTTTGTTGATGTTATCTATCAGCAAAGCTTCTGCCGGATGCAGTCCGGAACGGGAAACGATCCGGCATGCACCGCCGAGAAAAGTTTCGGCCTTGGTCACTCCCCCTGGTTCTGTTACCAACAAATCCTTCATCTGTTCCAACCCATTAAAGAAATGCGCCGAAATCCAGCACCTCGATATTGCATGCGCCGAGACGATGCGCTTTGTCGCGCAGATCCTTGTCGTTGCTGACCATAAAAACGCGCATTTCAGGATCCGATGTTCTAAAAAACTTAAGGTTATCGAGTATGACACCATCAGCACGGTGTTCGCCCTTGCCGCCGGAATAGGTCACACGGACATTCGGCGCGGCTTGGGTGTCGCTGCGCGTCGGCCCGTCAAAAATAATCCATGCCCTCACCGCCGGGTTCGGCGCAGTGACGCGCACGACATCAGCAACCAGACGCTCGCGTTTGGCAGCGTCGCTAAGCGCCTTGCCGCGCTCGGGAGAATAGCGGGTGGGCAACCCAAAAAGCATGTTATGCCCGTCAATCATCAAAATCGCAGGCGCGTTTCCCGCCAAAGCCTGCCCTAGAGGTGATAGGGCGTCATCGCGCTTTTCCATAACGACATCAATCGGCACGCCCAGTGCCTCAAGCGCGGCCAGACGCTTTTTGAAGGCCATCTTGAGCCGATCGCAGGCAGCCGCGTCAATCAAATTCAACGAATCCAGCAAATCCGGCAATCCACGCAATTGCGGCAGCTCGTTGTCGTCAGCAGAATTGATGTGCGCCGCCAGTGCCTGCTCTAAAGGCGTGGCTGCCGCATCCGGCCCGACCAGTGCGTTGAGCCGTTCCAGTTCTTTGCCGATATCGGTCTCGACAGCCTTCAGCTCCGGTGTCGGCCGCAAAGCATTACGCAAGGCATCACGAACCCGTTCCAGAACACTTTTCAGATCGCTGATACGTTTCAGGATTTGTTCAACGTTGCCGCTGTGGCGATCCGTTGCGGCCTGTTTCTTCAAAGCTGTCTCGGCGCGCGCCAGCAGATCACTGCGAGAGCCGTCATCAAGCGCTGCCGCTTCGACTGAACGCGCTTGCGCCAGCCAGCCGTGAAACTCCCGCGCCAGCGCCACGTCGACAGCGGCCATCAAACGCTCGTCACGCGACACCCTCTCACGCTGTAGCTCGGCTGCCAGTTCGTTCGCTTCATGGTTTTTTTGACTAAGTTCTTTTTCCAAACCCGCGATTTTTTGCCGACACGCCTTGAGTTCATCATTGCTGTCTTTCAACTCCTTGACTACCCTTGACAAACGGTCGTCCACCCCTTTGAGACGGCGATTCTCCGCAGATAAATCACGGATGCGTAAATCTGATTTTTCTTTTTGCCGCAGCCATGCCTCGCGGGTTGTCGGTATCCCCGGCGTCTCCGGCACGGCACCGGCGATTTCAATGAAATCGGCAAAACATGACTTGATTTGCTCTTGCGCTTCCTCTGGCGTTAAAACCGTGATCGGCTCTTGGCTCTTTAACCATTCTTCAGCTTTATTCCGGACCTCCGGACGCCGATCCAGCAGCAGGGCGACCATCAGAACCTCTTCGCCCAGCAACGTAGCTAAAGCGTGACGATTGTCAGCGATGGCATCAGGCGACAGAAGCTCTGTCAGGGTGCGCGCACGCGAACGCTGTGCCAGCAGACGCCTCAACGTCTCCGGAACTACCGCCGCTCCACAGGCGATCTGCTGAACGCGTGTTCTGATAACAGCGATATTGCCGGAACGGAAACCGCCGGTCTTAAAAATTTTATCCGTTGCGGCAAACGCCGCCAGATCATCAGCCGGCACTAATTTCACCAGACGGCGCAACTCTTTTTCATAAGCTGGCGGCAACACAGTCGTGCAAAGTGCCATAAGTGACCTACCGTTTTTTCGATCTATGATAATTTCCGGTCGCCTCGCAAGTGCGCAGGGCGCGGTTGAACAACCGCACCATTTTGACGCTTCCGGCGACTTGCGCTTTGCTGTATGACGAGGCGACCGGGCCGAATGCTGCTGGCAGACGCGCCCACCCCTGCCCGCTGTTTTCTTCACCGCGGCCACTTCTGCCGTCTACAACCGCGCTGACTATCCCGGCGGCAAAGTCACAAATAAACACGGCATGATGAGTCTCGGAGAGTTTTATCACATTGGCAGCCGTTTGCCACGAGGCCGCGAGGTCCCCGTCAAATAAACTTATGCGCAGGATCACCCCGCCGGCTTTTTTGAGCGCTTCAACTTTTACTCCGCGCTTGCCGTCGAAATTGCTGAAAAGAACCGTGCCGTAGTCGAGCTGCTCCAGAACCAGCAGCATCTCTAACGTGAGTCCGCCGCCTTCCGCCGCACCGAAGGAAACAGGGACATCCATCTCGCCTTGCGCCGCGTCATAGAAACGCGCCTCTGACACCAAACCGTCCCGGCACAGCTCGGCACGGGAAGCATCGGCGCACAGCCCCGACAACAGTTGCGCCGGAGGCTCGACCAACGACACCCGTCCCCCACCGACAACGGCGAACCAAAAACGTCCTTCCTGTTCGATCATATCCACCACAGCACAATCTTGCACCCCTGCACCGGCATAGAGCATGAGTTCAAGTTCGGACCATAAGACCGAGCCCTCATGCATATCTGAGCTTCCGCAAACAAACACCTCGGGCAAGCCCGCCCCCATACCGGCACACGGTTCTTGCCGATTACTGACGCATAGCAGATGCCTGCCGGCAGCCGTGCGGAAAACCTGCGGCGCCATACCGCCAGTCTTTAGTCTGCGCCGCACACTTCCCACAACAACCGGCTCTGCTTTTGACCAGCTTTTACCAACATCGCGGCTGATACTCTGTGCCAAATAACCGCTGTCATTAAAAAAGCTCATGAGCGTTCCGTTTGTAATAGCCGTCAATTGATGCGGGGACTGCCATATCCCGGAATCAGGAGCACGGATACCCCGCCCCCCCTCCGGCAACAGACTGAAACGAACCAGTGACGGATTGCGCTCGGATAATATGTTGTCTGACATAACGGCCCAGCCGTCCCCGCCGGAGGATGCTGCATTGGGCATCTTCGTAAGCGCTAAAAAAACCTCGCGTCCGCATACAACCGGCCTGCCGTCGCATCGGAAAACCGCACCACCTTCTTGCAAAGGGTTTTGTTGGCCATTCTCTTTTGCTTGGAAACTCACGATATACTGTTTTTCCGACCAGCTTATCCCGCCGTCATCGGAATATCTGTAGGCAATGCGGCTGGACGATGCTTTGCGCTCTGCTTTTTTACCAGCATCCCCGCAAATACCATAAAAAGCATAGACGCGCCCGAAAGGAGTGACCAGTCCATTGACCCAAGGTTCGTCCGGCATATTGCCTTCATCAATAGTCACGGACAATGACCATGAACGGCCTTTGTCCTTGCTAAGCGCCGACGCCACCCTTCCAGACGCAGTCGTGCCGTGTCCAGTACCAGCGATTGCCAAACCCAGCCAGTCACCATCCTTGTTGACCAGAAAGCAAAGTTGCCTGCATGATGCAAAAACATCGACATACAAGCCGTTTCCGATCTTTCTGTGGTCGTCGAATGTCAGCCGGGAGCGCCGGGGATGCGCGTCAGGCTGAGCGCACAGCAACTGTTCCGCAGCCAAAGGCCCGTCTGTCACACGCCAAGCATCCATCCATCCTACAAAAGAATTCGAAAATGATTCACGCCCGGCTAAGGTTAAGTCAGAAAAGCCGTGAGAGCGATCCGGTGCCGCCGGGTTTATGATCGAACTTTGCCAGACCCCGTCAAGGTAAAGCTGCCAGACACCTTTGCCAGCCGCCGTGTGATCATAGACCAAAGCCACATGATGCCAAGCGCTGTCGCCGGTGACATCCGCATTAGGAAAAAAACGCTCGAACCGCAACCGCCCGCCAACGGTAACATCACTGACAAAAAGATAGAAACGCGTGCGCTTGTTGTCATCGCACAAAGCCAAAAGCCATCCGCTAGCCGAGTCCCGCGCTCCGGCCAGCATCCAGAACCGGTCAACTGACGGCTCGCCATCCTTTTTGAACCACCCCTCCACCGTGAAACTGTTGGTCAGGTCACAGCGCAGGCCCAACTCCGGCGCCTTCAAAAGGCTGCGTTGTCCAAGACTGCCGTCGAAACGCAGACTGCCGACATTTATGATACTGGCAGATGCGGTTGTTTTGCCACGAACTGTCCCCGGCAATCTGTCAAGCGCCTGCTTGTCCGATCCGGAAACGCTGCCGTCCCGCCCGGTCGACAGATGGAACCCTGTGCCGCTCCTGTTCTTCAAATCTATGCCGCCTTGCGAAGAATTATCAAGCGGCCAGTAAGCCAAGGTCTTAGGAACGCAAGCAACCAACAAATCAGCGGGCCGCAACACGGAATCGCTTACACGCCACAGGTCTAACTGCCCGTGGAAACCATCGTCATGTCTGGGGGTGCCGCCGATGTAAAAATCCGAACCAGCACCAGAGTGCGTCCGTGTTAAACCAGTAGTCACGATCCCGCATGCGGCACCGTCAACATGCAGCGACCAAACGGCTTTGTTGTCCACGGCCTTGCGCGACAAGGCCACATGTTTCCATCCGTAATCACCTTTCAGGTCTGAAGCGCGAAAGACACCAAGCGCAGCGGATTCTCCTGTTCCGTCACCGGCACGCAAACACAACCGCGCCGCGCCGCTGTCTTCCTGCACACCAAGCGCCCAGCCTGACGCTCCGCACAGGAAACGGCGTTTTCCAGGCGCGAGGTCGTCGGCCATGCGCAGCCAGCCTTCGACCGTGAAAGCGTTGCAAGCTTGAAGCCGGGTGCCGAGCCCCGGCGCCTTCAGATACGCCCCCTGCCCGTCACCACTGATAAAAACCGAACCTTCATTCTGACGGACACCGCGCAAATCCGCATTGAGAGCTTCCCAGTCCGGCACAAGCGCCAGCGGCCGGCGGAAGGAGGGATAGACACTGCTATTAGAGGCGACAAGATGATTTGTGCCGGATGCGTCGGAGAGATCGACCCCGCCCTCACATGGATCAAGCCGCCAGAATGCCAGAGTGCCGGCGTAAAGACCGGCATTCATGCCAACGACAACTAAAAACAAAACTATGCGCTTCAACTCAGCACTCCCAAGCAGATGCCAACGTATTCAAAACTCTTCAAATTTACCAGAAAAACGATCATATGGAAACCATCTCTTTTGGGCGGTTACGTATTGGGTGCGTTTTTACTTTGTTGCACCGCACCTAGGATTCAGGGTCAGGGGAAGCGCGGGCGTCCCCGCCCGCTGGGGACTTGGAGTGCGGTGACAAGAGCCGCGCTGTGCGCGGGGCGCGGCACCGCTTTCCCTCCGCGTTGTGCGCGGGGAATAAGTGTGGCTCGCGGCACCGCTTTCCGACCCGCCCGCGCCAAAGCGGCGTCGCGCGGGATACCGCTTGCCGCCGCACTCCAGATCCGTTCCCCGAAACCGCCGCGGACACCTCGGGGAGGCATCCCTACCGATAACTTAAACGTTGAACAGTGAGCGTTCTTGACATCCCTCTTTTCAAGAACGGAGCCGGTCCAGCCGCAACCGTTCGCGGTTATCGAACAGGCGGCGTGCGCAGAGTTGCACCGTCAACAGGTTGCCGAATCCCGCGCCGGTCGCGATCAGGTACATTATCATCATCTGATAGCGCACCGCCGCGAGGGGATCGCTGCCCGACAGGATCTGGCCGGTCATCATGCCCGGCAGGCTCACCACGCCGCAGACCGCCAGCGAGTTGATGATCGGTGTCATGGCGGTGCGCACGCTCTCGCGCCGCAGGTCGGCCACCGCCTCGGACGCAGGCTGGCCCAGCGCCAGCCGGTTTTCGATCACGGCGCGTTGTTTCCAGGCATTCTGCGTCAACGTGTCCATCCCCAAGGCGATGCCGGTCATGGTGTTGCCGAGAATCATGCCGAGCAGCGGGATCGCATATTGCGGCGACCACCAGGGCCGGACGCCCACCAGTGCCACCAACGCGAACACAGTCGCAGTGAAGCCAGCAATGAACAACCCTAGCGCGGCCAGTCCGACTGTCCAGCCCGCCACGAAACGCCGGTGCTGCCGCCGCGTGACTTCCCAAGTGCCAGCCGCCAACATCACCATCGAGAAGCAGAAGGTCCAGAGCGGGCGCGCGTTCTGGAACACGCCTTTCAGGACCACACCAACCAGCGCGAGCTGCACGAAGGTTCGCACCGCACCGATCAGCAGCGTGCGGCTCACCCCCAGACGTTGCCAGGCGAATATCGCGGCCAGCGCGGTCAAAGGTAACGCGGCCAGCAGAATATCGCTCCACGAAAGCGCGATCACATCCATGTGTCCACCTCGCTTAACACGCCGCCTGCTGCCATGCGGTAGCCACGCGAGGCCACACGCGTAAGTTGCGCGGGGTCATGCGCCACCCAGAGCGCCATCACGCCGGTCGCGCAGCGGCCCGCGACCAGCGCTTCGAGCGCCTGCGTGTGCCCCGCATCAAGATGTGCCGTAGGCTCGTCCAGCAGCAACACCGCCGGTCGGTTCACCAGTGTGCGTAACAGGCCGAGCCGCTGTTTCTCGCCGCTAGATAGACGCGCTACCGGCCATCCGAGCACTTCGGAATCGAGCCCCAACGCATGCAGATCGGCCTCTTCGGGAGTGCGGGGAAAATGTTCGCCCACTTCGTCAAACCACCACTGGCTCTCAGCAGGCACATACGCCACGCGTTGTCGCCACTGGCTGGCGGGAATCGCGGCTGGCGCACATCCTTGCAACGCGATGTGCCCATCCCAAGGATCCATATCAGCCAGCGCGCGCAGCAGACGTGTCTTACCGCAGCCGGACGGACCGCTCAGGCCGACGATCTCGCCCTCATGCATCGCGAACGTCACCGGCCCGAAACCGCCATACGACAGTTCTCTCACCTCGAACGCTGTCACACAAATCCCTTTCACCCTCTATCGATCCCGTTCCCGATAGCGATGTCTCTGATCGGGCGCACGAGGGGCAAGCGTCTGCTTGCCCGGACGAGCAGACGCTCGTCCCTCCCAGCGGGCGGGGACGCCCGACTCCAGATTGATTCCTAATTCCTTGCCTATAACTTGGCCATTTTGTCATAACAAAACCGTGTTACAACCGGTAGGGCGGTTTCGCCGAAACCGCCGCGGACGGCTCGGCGAGCCGTCCCTACCAGAAGCGGGCGGGGACGCCCGACTCCAGATTGATTCCTAATTCCCAATGCGGGCGGTGCCCGCAACCCAATTCAATCTCACACAAAGGATCAAAGGACACAAAGGTTTCTCTATGATATCCCATTCCCCTTCGTGCTTTTCGTGTCTTCGTGGTGCAAAACAACTTGTTCTATCGCCAAAAGACGCGCCTTGATGTCAATCCCGCTGCCATACCCTACCAGACTGCCGTCCGCGCCGATAACACGGTGGCACGGTATTAAGATAGGTATCGGGTTGCGGTTGTTGGCCATGCCCACAGCTCGCGCCGCCCCGGGGCTGCCCAGACGGCAAGCCACATTTTTGTAACTGCAGGTCTGTCCATAGGGAATCGAAAGCAGGATTTTCCATACCCGCTGCTGAAAAAGGGTGCCTTGCGGCGCGAGCGGCAAGTCGAAGGCTTGCAGTCTGCCAGCAAGATACGCTTCAAGCTGCCGGAACGCGCGTCGTAACAGCGGGGTCTCGGCAACGCCACCATTCAAGACCGGCGCTGCGTCTCGCCCGAAATACAGATGCGTGATAGCACCCTTGTGCTCGACAAGGGTCAATCGCCCCAGACACGTCTCGCGCACTGCTTGCGGCATGGTTATCCGAGATACGCCTTCTGCTCTCGCAAAACTTTTTGGATATCGGCCACCGGAACCTGCCTCGGCGTGACCCCGTTTTTGGCCGCCAGCGCTGCGGCCACCCCCGCCGCGTGTCCCGTGACACCGCAGACCGGTATCAGGCGCACACGGTCGATCAGGTCGGACGCGCATGAAATGCAACGTCCCGCCACCAGCACATTTTCGACCGTCTTCGGCAACAGCGCACCGTAAGGGATCGCGAACGCAGGATACTTGAACCGGTCATCGCCAGAGTAAGCGACGACATCATCTAACTTGGCACCTGAAATCGCGCCTTTTTTGTCGATGCGTTTTACCCCGTCCAGCAGACGCGTGGCGCGCACCCCCAGCATCGGGGTTGTCTGCATGAGGAAAACATCCTCATGTCCCGGCGTGCCGCGAACTCTCTGCATATAGTCCCATGCCGACTTACGGTGCATCATCTCGATCTTGGACAGCTCACGCACATCCAGTCCGTTGCCTCGCGGCCCCAGATTATTGACCCAGCGCGTGGATTTGTTAGGCTCGATGTTGCCTAAGCGCAGCTTAACATCCTGTGGCGCTTTAGATTTGTCGATACGGTCATAGTTGCCGATACGGTAAACAAACCCCATCGCGTGCGATATTTGCTGGTAGGACTCGCCCGCCTGATGGAACACGTCACCGTCGCCCGAAGCATCAATCACGTTCTTGGCCAGAATGGCCTGGCTGCCTTGCTTGCTCTCGAAAACAACGCCCCGCACATTTTTCCCGTCTTGGATCACATCCGTGCCCCAAGCGTGGAAAAGCATCTCGACACCGGCTTCCTGCACCATCTCGTCCATCAGAACCTTGGCCGCTTCGGGATCCACCGTAGGCTGGTATACCTTTGGATCGCGGCAGATGATCGCCCCGTCCCCCATCTTTTCCAGCCTGCGCAGAAACTCTTCGCACAGGCCGCGGGTCACCAGCTTGAACTCGCCGTTCACCCGTACGCCCGTGCCGATCACGATCAACACCATGCCGTTAGTGAAAAGCCCGCCCAAGCTGCCGTAGCGTTCGACCAGCGCCACCGACGCGCCTGTGCGCGCTGCCGCAACCGCAGCGCAAACCCCGGCGAAACCGCCGCCCACCACCACCACGTCGGCAGTGTGGAACAAAGGTATCTCGCGCGCCGGCTGCATGATCTTGCCATTCTCGATGAAGGCCGACGGCCCGTCAACCGTGGTGGGCTTCACGATCCGGACGTTCCGCGCGAAACCAGGGTATTCCGGGTCACCGTCGGTAACCTCGTCGGCCAGCCCCCTGCCCGCCAGCATCCCTGCCCCGATGGCAGACCCCCCGATACCCAGCCTCCTCAACATCTCCCTGCGCGTCAAAGCTTTTTTCATAACAATCCTCAATAAGATTTTCCGTACACATACAGTTCAATAAGGTCATGCTGAACAAATCGACCTATACAGCAATATCGCATTAAGATATTGTACATAATGTATCGCGTAAGTAAAGACACCACATGCCGGGTGCGGTTTTATTTTTGCGATTCCTTTATTGAATCGCACCCCATGGCGGCTTGTGCAGGCAACAAATATTCAGTATGGTTTATACGAGCACGGGCATAATGGTCTTGATGTCCACAACTGGATAAGAAAGGGCACCTTGGCAACACGGGTGTCAAAGCTAAGTCAAAGAGAGTTGAAGATGCGATTTTTTGTAGCAGCAACATGCTTTGCAGTAACTACTATCAGCTTGTCACAAGGTGTGCGTCCCTATGAAATGGTTAATGCCGGGCGCGATAAGGATGACCATCCGGCACTGGTCGCCTTCGTCGATACCGACGGGTGGCGCGTCGAGACCCAGGATGCCCGAGCCAGCTTCGAACGCTCACAAGATGTGTTGCTATTCGGTGACGCGGTCGCCAAACTCACCTATCGGGCCACTGGGGAAAAACCGAGCGTAACCCTTTTGCCTCCAGAGCCGGTCGCAATCAGCAACGCTTTCGATGCGGTCTCCTGCTGGATCTACGGCAACAACCACAGTTACGCGCCCGACCCATCGACACCGCCAGTGAACATTACCCTGAACTTTGCCGACCACGACGGCAAGGCCTTCCAAGTCAATCTCGCCCGCATCCATCACAAGGAGTGGTTCCTCTGCCACCGCCGCCTCGACCCAGAGACTGCGGCGCGTGTCGCTAAAGGCGGGGCGCTTATGTCGATCACTGTCACCAACGGACGCAACATCGAAGATCGTGTCATCTATTTCAACAGTCTCGCGGTTTTCACCGAGAGCTTCCCGCCTCTGACTTTCGCCCCCCGCCCCAAGCGTGGCGTAAGTATATTTTCCGAGTGCGATCCCGGTGCCAACACCGGCCCCGGCCAACTGCCCTTCCCGGACACGCCTTTGACCATCATCCCGCGCGACCCCAACCCTTGGGTTTCACGTGTCGCGAAAGATAACAACAGCCGCTACCTGCTTGTCCGCGAAGGCGAGGACGGGCGTCTGGAAATCCGACTGCCGTCCAAAGCCGGCAACTGGGACGATCTGGCGATACGTTGGGTTGACAACGGCGGCTGGTTCCTGGCTGGGATCGGCGGCGGTCTATACTTCGCTGGCGAAGACGGCAAAATGTCGCGCGCCGATATAGAAACGATCGAGGTTACAACAGACGGCAAATGTGTCGTGTACAGCGGCCATCTGGCATATGGGGAACGCCGCTCCAACGTCAAAATATGTTTCCGCCTGATCGGCAAGTCGCTGGTCATGGACATCCAAGCAGACGGCGGGCATATCCATGAGGTGCGTTTCGGCACCGTAAACGGCCTCGTGCGTCCGCGCCCCGTCATCATGCCCTACTATACCTACGGCAAGGGCCTTGAGAGACCGGCTGCCATCATCAGCGGCACGGACAGCAACCCCCTCTTTCTCATGGCGCATATCGACTGGACACAGTCCAACGCCTCCGAGCCTTTCGGCGGGGGCATGATGCTTGACGGCTCGCTGGCCAGCAACGGCGGTACGCGTTATGAGCCCAAGACCGACGGACAGCGTAACCCGTGCTTCGAACGTTTCGTCGTGACCATCTCGCCACGCTTCGAAGATGTCCTGCCCAACATACCCAATCCGCCCTCTCCGTGGCGGCATGTCACCGGCACGCGCGTCTGGCGCGCCCACGGCGCCAGCAACCGCGAGCACGATGCCGCCTACTGGCGCGAGCGGCACCGCTGGGGCCTGCGCAAAATCGTGGTGACCGACCACGAGACCGGCTGGCGCGATAAAAACGAGAGTTTCACCTTCCGTACCGATCCGGCGCCAGGCAAAGGCGGCGACGAAGGGCAAAAGAAATACGCGCGCATCATGCAGGATGATTTGGGCTTCGTTTACGGGCCTTACAACAACTACACCGATTTTGCGCCGGTCAACGCATTTTGGCACATTGACCTGATATCGCGCACACGCGACAACCAGCTTCAGACGGCTTGGACACGCTGCTATGCGCCTAAACCGGCGCGCGCGGTAGAATTCTGTGAGCGCCTAGCGCCGATAATCCAAGAAAAATTCGGCTTCAGCACTGCTTATTGCGACGTGCATACAGCGGTGACACCTTGGCGGCGCGTCGATTACGACGCCCGCGTCCCGGGTGCAGGCACCTTTGCCGCCGTCTTCTACTCCTACGGCGAAATCATGCTGTTACAAAAAGCCGCTTGGAACGGGCCGGTCTATTCAGAAGGCAATAACCACTTCAGCTATTGCGGCCTGACCGACGGAAATTACGCGCAGGACCAAAGCTACCGCATCGCCGAAAACCCCTGGCTGGTGGATTTCGACTTACGCCGGATGCATGACCTCTGCTGCAACTTCGGCATGGGCAGTCTAAGCATGTTCTACCCCCAGAAAAGCGAGCCGAAAGATACTGACACAGCAACCGACCGTTTCCTGGCCGCGACTGTCGCTTTCGGGCATCCGGGATTTCTGCTGCACAGCCGCGACGGAGAGCTGCGCAGTTATTACATGATCCTGGCCCTAGCCAGCCTCTACACGCAAGCCGCCGTCGATACCATCCGTTATATCGGCGCGGATGGCACCGCCTACGACACCTCCGCCGCCTTGGCCAATGGAGCCTATCGGCGTTCCCAGATATTGACACGCTATACCGACGGCACGATAACCGCCGTCAACGGCAACATGACCGAACGCATGCGCCTGAACTTCGACGGGCACGAACTGGATCTGCCGCCCAACGGCTACTGGGGACGCGGCGCGGAAGGTGCCGTGCGGGTTTTTAGCGGGGATGTGAACGGTCACCGTGCGGACCTGTCGGTATCGCCCGATTACACCTACATTGATGGCCGGGGCGTTTTCACGCGTTTCAACGAGGGTGCCAGCGCTGGTGCGGCAATCTGCCGCGTGATCACCAATGATCTGGTAGAGGTGCTGCTGCATAAGACCAGCGAAGCCGGGTTCCCGTTCACTGTCGGAGAGGCGGCGGCGCTGGATAAGACCAATGCCGTAATCGGTGTCGCAGAAGTGCGTTACGCGCGCGGCCTCAGTTATGTCCGACCGGTCAAAGGCGCTTTCTCATATTGCCTGCGCCGTATCCAGCAACCGCCGCCAATTCTTTTGACCTGCGAAAATGACACCGTGCAGCCCGGCGAACTGGTGACAGTCAAAGGCAAACAAGAACACGTCCTGACAATCCCCGCCAACGCCAACCCCGGCGACCGTCTCTGGTACGCCCTCGAAAAAGGCTGGATCGATTTCACGGTCGCCCATCCTGCGCCCGTTGTTGCGCCGCCCGCCAAGGACATCAGGCGTCTGCCTGAATGGTACGCTCGCGGCATGGCGTTACGCGGGCAACCCGAACAACCGCTCGATACTGCGACCGGTGCCATCGTATCCAGCGATCCTTCCTCTTGCGGCGGTGTGCGCAAGCTCAACGGATTGTTCATGCATCCGCCATACAGAGGCGGAACGGGATACTCCTTTGCCAAATACCGCTTGGATTTGCCTGAACAGCCACTACATCTGCGCGGTTATGTAGGCAAGCGCGACGGCAGCCATGCCGGAGACGGCATAATGTTCAAAGTGTTGGTTGAAGACGCAGACGGCAAACGCACAACGCTAACTCAAATACACGTCGCGACGCACGAATGGCGCGAGTTCTCCGCTGACCTGACCCCTTGGGCTGGGCAGACGGTGTACCTTCTGCTCGTCACAGACACCGGTGATAAAAACAACAGTAACGGCGACTGGGGCGCATGGGGCGACCTGCTTCTCGCGCCTTGATTACCCCTAACAGAAATAACCAGAAGTCATGAGTGGGTGTGGTTTTACTTCGTTGCACCGTACCTAGGATTCAGGAGCCAGGGTTCAGTTGGAAAGGGTGAGAGACATGATTGACAAGATTAACATGATTAAGAACAGCCTGCTCGCGGGTGATTTTGAAAGGTGTCTCAGACCCTAAGAGTTTTCTTCCTTGAGCGTTTTCCCTTCCGGTAGGGCGGTTTCGCCGAAACCGCCGCGGACGGCTCGGCGAGCCGTCCCTACCAGCGGGCGAAAACGCCCGCGTTCCCGACTCCCCGCCCCTCACCATTCACCACTTACCACTTACATCGTCTCTCTCCACTGAACCCTTTGACCTTTTGCGATTCAACTTTATTGAATCGCACCCGTCATGAGCTATGACTTCTGAAAAGGCTTGACGGCAACCGCTATTTTCTTAAGAATACAGCTACTTTTCGCACATTTCTCAATCATCGTCGGATCGATATAGCATGGGCATCATCATAGATCACGAAGCAAGAAAAAGAGACATTATCGCCAAAGCGATAAATCTCTTCGCTGAGCAGGGGTATAACGGAGTCACATACCAGAAGATCGCAGACAACTGCAATATTGCCAGAACCACCCTGTACAAATACTTCCGCAACAAGCGGGAGATTTTCAGCACGGCCATCTGGGAGGTGTCGAACCTCATGATCGATTCCTATGCCGAGATTTTGCCTTCTAAAACCAGCGTGGCCGACCGCCTCAACCGTGTCGTGCATGCCGTGTTGCGACTGTTGTTCGAAAACCGGATCCTGCTCACCGTGATCCTAGACTATGTGCTGGCCACCCAGCGCGGTGGCCACGGCATGAAACGCACCATCATCCGCCACACGATCGGTTTGCGCCGCATCCTGCATCAGCTTGTGACCGAGGGTGTTCGCACTGGCGAATTGCGTAAAATCAATACGATCCTTGCCACCAGCCTGATCTACTCCCAACTTGAAGCCGCCGTGCTGCGGCTCACCGTCAGCCAGAATGCGGACCATGAAGAGATTTCGGCCATGCTGCGCCAGACCATCGCGAACCTGAAAGCGATCCCTCCTCTTGACGTTGAAGACTGAACCCTTGTATTGCGGGCCAAGCCCGCACCAGACAAATGCGAAACAAATTTTTCATAATGGGCTTTTGCGTCATCGCGTTAACCTTTGCCGGTAACGCCGATGATGAGGTGCAGCTCAAATCCAAGTCTTATGATTCACGTAAAAATGTATCTACCACCCCCCTCCGCTCCCGCACCTATCAATCATCGCCTTCACGAACACGCGATTACAAACAGGCGGAACAAACAAGCAGCCGGTGGTGGAAAATCTTCACGCCGGGAAAATCGGAGCCGGTTTCTACCCCTTTAGACGGTACCGCCGCAGCTAAATCAACCCCGTTGCGCCAGGACAAACAGATTTCCGCCGCTACCATCAAAGCCGTCCCGCAAAACGTCACAGAAAAGAAACCGTACGAGACCGGCGCCAACAAATCTGTCAAGCCTTACACTCCTGACAATCGGCCGAAAGCTAAAAACCCCTTGCTGCGCCCGCGCCAGAACATCAAGGAGCCGCAGTGAGCCTGCCAGCTTCCCCTTCAGCATGGGATGTCCTGCCCGCTGAATGGCTGTCGATCTGCAAAGAGTTGCAACAGCCCGCTTTTCGCGCCAAACAGATCGTGACAGGGCTTTATCAGGACTTCGCTGAATCTTGGGATAATGTCACAACCCTGCCCACCGAACTCAGGAAAACGCTTGCTGAGCGTTTCCCGCTCACCACGCTCAAGCCGGTTGAAATCAGCGCGGCAGAGGACGGCGTGCGCAAGTTGCTGCTCGCTTGCGCAGACGGCGAATGTGTGGAAACCGTCATCATCCCCTCGAAAGACCGGATCACCCAATGCGTCTCTACCCAAGTCGGTTGCGCGTTCGCCTGCGCCTTCTGCGCCAGCGGCGCGAAAGGTTTGGTGCGGAACCTTGAAGCGGGTGAGATCGTTGCTGAAGTCATGGCTGTCTGCCGCATTTTACGCGAAAATGGCGCTCCTACAGAGAACTCTCCGCGTCCCGGCGCGAAACCGTCCCTGCCGCGGCCCGGCAACATCGTGGTCATGGGCATGGGAGAGCCTTTCGCCAACTACGACAACGTCATCCGGTCCCTTCGCATCCTTAACCACCAACAGGGGATCAACATCGGGGCGCGCCACATAACTATCAGCACATGCGGGGTGGTGCCGGGCATACGCCGCCTCGCGGAAGAAGGGCTGCAATTCGAGCTATCAGTCTCGTTGCACGCGCCAAACGACGAATTACGCAACCAATTGATGCCGGTGAACCGCCGCTGGCCGCTGGCTGAACTGATTGAAACCTGCCGGGAATACACAGCCAATACCGGACGGCTGGTGACTTTTGAATATACACTGATAAAAAACCTCAATGACCGCCCGGAACATGCAGCCCGCCTGATCCGCTTGCTACGAAACATGCCTTGCAAGGTCAACCTCATCCCGCTCAGCCCTGTGGACGGATTTGCCGGCAGCCGGCCAGACCACGCGGACTGCCTGGCTTTCCTTGACGCCCTGCTCAAGGCCAAGATCAACACCACCATGCGCCGCTCACGCGGCAAAGATGTCGCCGCTGCCTGCGGTCAGCTCCGCTTGCGGTCTAAACCGCGAAATCAATGAAAGACCGACCTATGAAGATATTACCTGAGTCACTCTATCTGCCGCAGCAGACCGTATCCAAAGCAGGCGCATTGCTGTCTCTCCCGGTGATGGCCAGCGTGTTTGGTTCACGCGGGATGCTTGTGCATGGAAAATCCCTGCAAGCTTCTGGCAAGCTTGCGAACATCATGTCAGCCGCCCCGTCTGAAACGCACATCCTGACATGGCTTCACAACGGCGGCGAACCGAGCGTCCATGATGTGGACGCCTTGCGTGCGGAACTGCTGGACAAGCGCCCTGATTGGGTTGCCGCCGTAGGCGGCGGCAGCGTGATCGACTTGTCCAAAGCCGCGGTCGGACTGGCCGACGCCCCCGAGAAAACCGCTTATTACCAACGCAACCCGAAGGCCGTCACAACAGCTAAAATCCCGTTGATCGCCGCGCCCAGCACAGCCGGGACCGGCTCGGAAGCCACACCGGTTTCCGTGCTGACCGACCCTGAACGCACACTCAAACAGTCAATCCGCCATAATTCGCATATCCCGCAATTGGTGCTGCTGGATCCGGACCTGCTCGTCGGCTGCCCGCCTGCCACCGTCGCGGCAGCAGGACTGGACGCCTTTATCCAAGCCTTCGAATCCTATACCAGCCGTCACGCCACACCTTTCACGCGCTCCCTTTCGGAACTCGCCTTGCAGGGTATTGCGCGCTCGTTGTTGCCGTTATACCGTCAGGAACAAGATGCCGCCGCCGAAATGCTAGAAGCCAGTTATCTGGCCGGGATCGCCCTCACCCACGCACGTCTCGGGGTCATCCACGGATTGGCCCACCCGCTGGGCTCGCGCTTCAATGTCGCGCACGGCTTGGCCTGCGCCTGCTGCCTGCCCGCCGCGCTGGCTTTCAATCGCCAGACTATACAGCCGGACTTGCAGGATCTGAAAAACCGTCTGGGCATAGATGTCGAAGCGCTGGTCGCGCAATGGTTCGATACCATGCAACTCGACAACCCCTTCAAAGGTCGCCACATCGCCGACCCCGCAGAAGTCATCCGCGAGACTTTGGCATCCGGCTCCACCTCCGCCAATCCGCGCCCGGTCTCTGCCGCCGATGTCGAGACGTTGCTCAGCGCGATTTTCCAGTGAAAGTGAAAGCTACGGCAAAACACGCCACTTGGTAGCCATCAGGCAGGTTTTTTCTCCCTGTTGCTCTGCCTGATAATATACTGTCAGGATCGAGCCGTCCGGCAGTTGCACCGAAGCGGGATAACCGAGGTCACCGTTAAAATGTCCGGCCAGTTTGATTTCATTGGCAACGTCCCAAGTGCGGCCATGGTCATAACTGAGACAGGCGTATTCCCCGAAATGCGGCCCCAGACGACGCCCGTAAACCGTCAGCAACTTGCCGTCTCGCAGCTTGATCAGATGCGGCGGATAGCCTTGGATTTCCGTGGGTGCCATGCGCGTCCAAGTCTTGCCGCCGTCACTGCTCTCCGACTGCCGCAGCTTACACTCGGATTCATCGCGGCCCCTTTTCCCCGGCGCGGGCTTGGCGTGGAAACGGAATTGCGCCACCAGCCTGCCGTCGTCGGTCTCCACCAAATGCGGCTCGTGGAACTGGCCGATCTCGTCAGGCGGCGTGGGCTCGATCTTGGCGATCACCTGCCATGAGCGGCCGTTGTCGCGCGACTCCTCCACCGGCAGTTCGTGTTCTACGCCCTTCCAGACCGCCGATGTGCCGTCCCCGTTCCAGCGCCTGCCGACCATCAAGAGCCGTCCGTCTTTCAGAACTATCGGCCCGTGATTGGCAGAACCATAAGTGCGCACCGGATCCTCCCATGTCTTGCCGCCATCAGTAGACCGAACCGTATAGTAACCCAGCCACTCCTCCTTGACAGCGTGAGGCAGTTTCTCGTCATGCAGCCACCAGTAAAACTGCGGGCTGCCGGGCTTGAGCTTACTGCGGTCGCGGATGCCCCCCATGTAGGCCACGGATGTGAACCATGCCACCACCAGATCGCCATTGGGCAGTTCGACGATGCCCGCGTCGCGGTCGTCAAGCTGCGTGTTGCAGATGTTACGCTCTTTGGACCATGTCTCGCCGAAATCCTTGCTGGAGATCATCTGCACCTTGCCGAACGGACAGACGTGCTCATCACGGTCGCCGGAAAACACGGCCAGCAACTCACCGTTCTTGCGCAGACAGGCCGTGGCCCATCCGATATAGCGCCCCGGTTGCTTGCAGATCGCCCGCGTCCACAATATCTCCGCCCGCGGCTGACGCACGGGCGCCCCGTGTATCTCAGCAGGCGCATCCTGAGCGTTTACAACCAATGTCGCTAAACCAGCCAACAACAACATGCTCTTAATCACTCTCATCTTACCCCCAGTTTTTCATTTTTACCAAGTTCCATGACCATTGCGTGAATTATAACACGATCCTTATGCCAATACATGTAAAATTCTATATTTTTATTTTTTTGCACATACTGCCCTGAGCTTCACGCAGTTGTCCGGGTCGCTGTCCGTGTCATTGTTCACCAGCGGGTCGAAACCATGCTCGTATTCCCACCCGTCAGGCAGCTTGTCGCCGTCCGTGTCCCAAGACAGCGGGGCCAGGCCCGGCCAATACGCCTTCAGGGCGATCTCTTCTGTATCGGATGCATCACCACAGGGGAAACGGCTGGTCATGGGGTTGGTTTTTCTTTCGAGGGTGTTTCCGGCAGACGGCGTTCGGGAGGGATGTCG
>Ga0255347_1003633_pt1 | contig 19818 bp, 16 predicted proteins | sample wastewater_treat_2_FD_192479 | JGI IMG/M metagenome (GOLD analysis project Ga0255347, IMG submission 192479) | Wastewater microbial communities from Lulu Island WWTP, Vancouver, Canada - plant24 | ecosystem: Engineered > WWTP > Wastewater > Unclassified | place: Canada: Vancouver, British...
ATATTTAATCTTTCAATTATAGAATAGGTTTTACTATTATATTTCTATAAAATTTTTAAACCCCTTGTGGGGGTGGCTGATAATTATTTATGCATCACGATATGTATGTCAGCCGGGGGCATTAAGTTTACCCTGCCTGTGCTAAGGCCGCCGAAGTAAGCGCAGTCGAACGGGTGTGAGAACTGTTAAGTTTTTAAGCCCCTTACGGGGACAGCCGAAATGAGGTCAATACAGCAGTAAATGTTAATCGGCTGGGGGCGTTAAGTTCATGCCGCAGCCTGTACCCTGCGTAACATTAAGATCCCGGCATGCGCCGATGACAAACTTCTGTGATATACGAAAATTCTGTAACGAGCCTTTTTATCATTTGCAAAATCATCGGCTCTGTGTAAAAAAAGTAATTATTCCTGAAAATACCTGTTAGCGCAAAGATTCATTCGGCGCCGGGGATTTAAACATTTTTTCTGCAAAACAATGAATTAAGGCCGATATAAAACTCTATGTATCAAGGGGAATTGAAATGCGAATAAAAAAATTTAAGAAACTTCTGCGCGAAAGGGAACTGTTCCCCTGCCTTGTGACCGACCTTAATGATATAAAGTACCTGACCGGCTATTCAGGCAGCAATGCCGCCCTTCTGATTGATGATAAAAGATCGTTTTTTATTTCAGACTCGCGTTACGAAGAGTATATTCTTTCAATCCTCCCTTCGGGGTTTAAGTTTTTTCTTCAGAAGGGGGAGCTGACTGCCGCGCTAAAGGATGCTTTCAGTATTACCGGCAAAAAAGTCCTTCATATACAGGCCGGGCTTGTAACATATTCTTTTTATTCCGGGCTGAAAAAGAAGCTCCGGGGTGTAAAGATAATTCCCCTTGCAGAAGACCCTGTTGCTGAGCTGCGAATAATCAAGGATAACTCAGAGATAGCCCTGTTCAGGCGCGCGGCAGAAATTACCGACGCGTGTTTTAACCACCTGCTTGAATTCATAAAGCCCGGGCTCACTGAATGGGAAATTTCAGTTGAGATTGACCTTTTCTATAAAAGAAACGGCTGCCGGGGCTGTTCGTTCGAACCCATTGTGGCATCCGGAGCCGGTTCATCCATGCCGCATTATATATCTTCAATGAATAAAATTGTTGAAAAGGGGGACGCACTGCTCATTGACATGGGATGCGTTTATGAGGGATATAATTCAGACTTGACAAGAACAGTATTTGTGAATAGAGTTGATGCCGAACTTGAGAGTATATACAATATCGTGCACAGGGCGCAGGAAAGGGCGATTGCAGCGCTAAGGCCCGGCATTGATACGGGTGAACTCGACTCTGTAGCGCGGTCCTACATCGCTGAACACGGATACGGTGATAATTTCGGCCATGGGCTTGGCCACGGTCTGGGTATAGAGATACACGAGGCTCCCGCGATCAAGAAGAACAGCGCCTCAGGTATTAAAAAAAACATGGTAATTACCATCGAGCCGGGCATCTATATTCCCGGCAAAGGCGGGGTAAGGATTGAGGATATGGTCCTGGTTACCGCGGGCGGTTCCGAAGCGCTTACCCGCTGTTCAAAAGCGCTTACAGTCATCTAAATATCAAGAGGTTATATGATTTCAGTTAATGATTTTACCAGGGGAGTTGTCGTAAAACTTGACGGCGAACTATATTCGGTTGTCGAATACCAGCACGTCAAGCCTGCCCGCGGCGCGGCATTTGTCCGTTCAAAACTGAAGAACGTGCGCAAGGGGGCTATTGTAGAAAAGACCTTCAGGGGCGGTGAAAAATTAGAGGACGTAAAGCTGATAAAAAGGCCGATGCAGTATCTCTATGAAGATGGTGAATCCCTTGTATTTATGGACGTTGAATCGTACGAACAGGAGTCGATCCCCAAAACCGCAATAGGCGACGCCCTCCGATTTATTAAAGAAGAAGACATGGTCGACATAGCCATGTACGAGGGCGAGCCTGTTATGGTGGAACCGCCGCAGACCGTTGTGCTCAGGGTTACCTATGCTGAACCGGGCGCCAGAGGCAACACCGCCACAAACGTGCTTAAACCGGTAACGGTTGAAACCGGCGCGGAGGTGAGGGTGCCGATTTTTATAAATGAAGGCGATTACATAAAGATAAATACCGAAACAGGTGAATACCAGGAAAGGGTAAAGAAGTAGAATGAGCCTTATGCGCTATATATCAGATTTTGTTAATGAAAACCCGGGTAAAACGGTCGGTGCAATCTCCGGCCTTATCTTAGGTGTGCTTATACTTACATTCGGTTTCTGGAAAACCCTTGTAATAATCCTTTTTATAATACTGGGACTCATTATAGGCAAAATGATCGATGACGGCAATTCGGGTATTGATGGATTCAAAAACATCTTCCGCAAAAAATAGCGCGTATCCGGTCATCTGCCATGTCTGAACGCAGCCGGAACTTCAGGATTCTTAAAGAGGGATACAGGACTTTTAAAAAAAAGCAGTATGCCAACGCCTCCGTGATTCTTGAAAAATCGATCCAGTCATTCCCCAACAACCCGTACCCTGTATTTCTACTGGCTGTCACAAAACTCTACAGCGCGGACCTTGCAGGCGCGAATACGGCAATGGAAAAACTTCAGCGCGTAGATCCGTCATACATACCCTTTTTACAACTAAGGGCATTCATGGGACTAAAATCAGCCACTGGCAGGGAACAGGCCATAGCCTTTTATCTTGACGCGTTAGAGAAGGCGCCGCGTGACAAAATGCTGCTCAAGGGGCTGCGGCAGTGCGAAGACCTGAATAATTTTGCCGCGTTTCAGAAAAATTCACGCATAACCGACCTTGTTGATGTTAAGGGCCCGGGAATTGTTACGCTGCCCGATGTTGTAGCAAGATACGCCCGCAAGAAATCCCCTTCGCCAAAAAGGCGCGCGGGCGGAATTAAATGGGGCAGAATTCCCGTTATCTTTTTTCTTTTCATCGCGGCCGCAATTACCGGACTCTATCTTGCCGGAGTACGTGTGCCCGGGGGAATAAAAGATGAATCCGTTGCCATAGACCCTAAAGACGCCGCAAAGATCGACATGGTCGATATTTCAGGTTCGGGGTACGGACTTTTTGACAGAATAAGCAGGCAGCCGGCAAAGGAATTCTATACATCAGCGGACGTGATGATCGCTGAATTTAACGAAGCGAGAAAGCTTATGAAGCAGGGCCGGTTCAACAGCGCTGTGGTAATCCTTAACCGCATAATCAACAGCAACGCGAGCCAGGTGGTAAAGGAGAAGTGTGAATTTCTTGTGAAGTTCATAATAGACAGTGATGACAGGGTTTATGAAAAACCCGATCTCAAGGCCATGCGGCAGAAGCCCTGGCTTTACAGGGGCGCGGCGTTTGAACTTGAAGGCAAGACCGCGAACGTGAAGAGGTTCGGCAACAGCACAGGCTTTACCCTGATGGTCGATTACGACGGAGAGAACTTCAAATGGATAGCGCAGGTATTCAGCCCTGAAAAGGACGCGGCGGTTAACGGCGACAACGTGAAGGTGCAGGGGGTGTACATCTACGGTATAGGCGGCGAAGGGAACGCGTATATATCGTCGGCAAGGGTTGAGGTTATTAAATAATAGTATTCTACTTTCGCGCAGAAATCACCCAGTGCGAAATAACCTTTGATGTATCGCCAACAATACTCCGTTCCATGAAACCGATTTTCAGTCCGCCAAAACCGCTGAATATATTTTCAACTTCATCCTCGCTGTAAAAAGAGACCGTTGATCCCTCAAGGTCATCTAATTTTGTGCGCCACACATTGTTCCCCAAGTGCTCGCCTGTGCGAAGATATGTGTCGTTGTCCCGTCTTAAGGTGGCAAAGAGTACTCCGCCGGCCGCGGTTATACGCAGCAGTTCATTGACCATCGCGCGCGTTTCATCTTTATGCGAATAATGAAGCGAGCCCCAGGCGATCACTATATCGAACGACGAGTCCCTGAAGGGGAGCGCCCTGTTGTCGCAGTTCACAAGCAGTTCCTGGCCCGCGGCGCGGCATATTTCAAGCGCGTTAAGGCTGTAGTCCGTGCCTGTCGCTTTTATGCCCCGGTTTTCAAGAAGAAAGAGGTGTCTGCCGCTTCCGCAGCCGGTGTCAAGGGCCTTCAGGCCGGCTGCTTTACGCGAATTAAGTTCGCGGCCAAGCAGGCGCACAAGATTTTCATCCGGGTAGGTAAGGGCGGATTTACCGCGCGTGTAGTGAAGGTCCCACTCCCTGCTCTTCATCAGTCGGGCTTTATCCTTATATTCATTTCTTTTTCGGCAGATTCGGCCGAGTCTATTGCCGCCTCTATGGTTTTACCCTTAGAAACTATTACGCCTATACGGTCATGGTTTTCAACAGGCAGGGATACCCTGTCTCCAATGTGCTTGAATATTCTGGCAAAGAGAATGTCCTCCATGCTTTTAACCCTGTCAATGCTGAAGGACGCGAGTGTTCCCTCTGTGCCGGTTATGTATTTTACCACAACCGGTGAATGGGACGCGCGTCGTGAAGGCGGCGAAAAGTTACCGCCTGTTACCGCGGATATAAGGCTGCCTATATGGTTGTAACCGGTTGAGGCGGGGATCATAATGTCCGGGATAAATTCACCGCCGAATTCAGGTATTGCCTCTATAAGGCAAAGTTCGCCTTCGCGGTCAACCAGGAATTCCATTATGACAGGGGCTGTATCTATTCTGAAGATGTCGGCCAGGGCCTGCCCTGTTTTTATTGTCTCATCGGCAAGTCCGGCGTAACGTGACGGCATTATGTGCATGGTGTCGACAAAATGCGGGCGGGGAGTTGTTTTTTTGTCTGACATGGCGACGTGGTTGTACCTGCCGTTCTGTATAACTCCGGCGCAGATAATTTCGTCGCCGCGGACATATTTTTCGATAATAAAATCCGCGGGTGAACTGGTTTTAAAAAAAGCATTTAGTTCATCGGGGCTGTCAATCATCAGAACATTCTGTTTCGCGTGTCCCGCAAATGGTTTAACAACAACGGGGAATAACTCTTTTTTTATGCCGGAGGATTTTGACTTCGGTTTATAAGTGATAACCCCCGGCATTTTTATTCCGCTCTCTGTCATAAGCTTGCGAGTGACGCGTTTATTAAGGAATTTTTTGCACTCTTCAAAAGGCAGAAATGGAAGTCCGAATTTTTCGCAGAGAAAACCCGTTGTGACAATTGCGTCGCCAAAGGACTTGGTCATGACAGCCGAAATACTGCCGTCTATAAGAAGTTCCCCGAGCTTTATGTAAATGTCTTCATAGTCCCGTATCGATTCCTGTATTTTCAGGTCGCAGTGGTAAAAACCGGGCGCCGAGGGATTGATGTCAACGCCTATGACCTGAAAGCCCGCGTGTCTTGCTTCAAGGATCAGCGGTATCTGGTTGATGCCTGCGCCTATCGAAACGAAGTAATTCGTCGAATTTTTCTTAGTTCTAAAAAACATCGGCACACCTTTAAAATTTAATTGAGCATGTATGGGGCGTAACAGCAGTTTGCCGAAAAGTTCAGTGAAACTGTCAGTCAATGACCATATAAGGATAATTCATATTTGCATGTTATAATATATGACATGCGATTTTTTATGTCTACCAAAAAGTATTGGCATGCTCCTTATTCGAGCCACCCGGGCGGCATCTCTTCAATATTCGTCTTCGTCGAACTCGTCTTCGCCGAACGGATCACCCACGCCATAGACCTCACGGATTTTTTTTATCACGGGCGAGGGCAGACCCCTGCCGAGTGGGTATTCGTGAGGAAGCGCGTTATAATAGTCCAGGGCCCCGTTCTCTTTCCGGTATTGAACACAGGGGCCGTTATTGGCGCTGTAGGGTGTGATGCGGTCATACGCGCCGGTAATCGCATGGCGCGGGATGAGCGTAACCACGCTGTCCCGCCGCTCGATGAAGCAGTCCGGATGGACAAGGATGTAGTAGTAGTCGTGGCGCCTCCGCTTTCTGATCCTGTCGATTCCAAAATGCATAAATATCGCCCCTAAGACCAGGCAGAACAGGCCGGCGACGGTCATGAACACCATGAGATCAAACTCATCCTTTTGATTCAGGAAGAAGTATGATATCAGCGACACCAGGACGATTCCCGCGCCGCATACAATGAACAGCGATGAATATGTGATTTTGAACGCGATGGAGAACACGCCCGGTTTTGTGATAGGGAAACGGTCGGTGCGTACCGTGTGCGCTTTCTCAACAAAGAGCGCGTCCCGCTCGCGAAGGGCCCCTAATTTTTGTTTGATAACGATATTTTCGCTCATACGCCATCCTTTCAGTTTCGCTTTTTCCGGGAGCAATACTTTTTTCTTCTGAAAACCTACAGGGAATAACGAATGCAATAAAAAGTATACGTAACATTAAGATACCGGCACTACGGCCGGGATAAAATGCCGTGGGGCATCATGGTCTTTCTTTAATATAGCGCAACTTCGCATTTATGTAGGGATTTTTCTGTACCATGCTGCGCATCTTTAATACCGTGTTATAAACAATGTCTCTTACTGTGCCGTTGACCAGGTTTTCTGGAACTGAACCGCCCGGTTCACTATGGAGGCGGTACGTGGCCCTGATTTTTCCGCCGCCAAGCGGTTCAAATATCCAGTACCCGCTAAGCGAAGGCATGCGTACCCTGCCATCCGCGGGCGGGATATAATCCGGAAGCCCCGTAAGTTGTATTGTTACAACACCTGTGTTCCTGTCCTGGGTCAGCAGTGACCTCACGGCTATGTCCCGGTTTTCAACAGGCCATGGAGATTCGGTGACCATGTAAGTGATCCTTTCGTAATCATTCTTTTTTAAAAGAAGTTTAGCTTCTATACACTTGTAATTCCACCGGGTATAATTGGGGGTATCTTCAAGAAGGGCGATAGGGGCGCTCAGAGTCGAATCGAATACGGCAACAGCCATGTATTCCTTAATCTTTGAGTTCCGGACAGGGCGCACGCTCAGTTGTACCCATGTGTTATCCTTTACTGTTTTCCAGCCCGAGGCATCAAGACCGGTACTTAAAGCAAGCAGTACGGCAAATGCAGCCACGGATATTTTTTTGTAATAATTCATAAACTACAAGCCTCTCTTTTTCTCCATGATATATTATTTAAAATAATAAAGCATTGGTTACAAAGCAAGCTAAACCGCGTATTAAATCTTTTTTAATGTATTGACAGTTTATATCGAGCCCTGTAATTCATTAAAAATTTCCCACTCTGTTATTTTAAAGAGGCAATATGTTCTTGAAAATAAAAAAATCCGCCGCGCGCTTCTCTTTACGGCATGTTCTGCCAGCAGCGATTATTCTTGTTTCCGCGCTTCTATTATACGGCCTCTTATTCCCCTCGTGCTGCGGGCGCAAATATATAGGTTTTTTCCCTGGAAAGGGTGTCAGGTTTTACAATGGGAGTTTCTGGCGAGACTATTCAGACGGGCTCCCTTCGGGAATTGAAACGGTTTACATGATCTCTGACTCAAAAGGCAACCTTTATCTCACAACCCTGTTTTCTGGAATTTTCAGGCGCGGCGCGAACGATTCAGCGTGGAAAAACATATCGTCTGATGAGTTCAGGCGGCGCACACAGCTTACTGAAGTTCAGGAGTACAGAAAGATCTCGGCATTCTGCATAGATCCTGCCAATGAATCACGGCTTTACCTGGCAACAAAGCACACAATTTATGTATCAAGCGATTCCGGAACATCGTGGAACAGAATGAACATAAAGAACAATAAAAATTCATACTACTATACTTCTCTCGCGGTATTTGACGGTCTGCTTTACGCGGGCACATCCTTTAACGGTGTGCTTGCGATAAAAAACGGCGTGGTGACTGAACTGACGGAGGGCGTGCCAAAAGAATATTATGTGGGCCCCTTCTATTTCTGCGAGGGTGTTTCCGCGCTCGGCGGGAGTAACGGCAGGCTCTATTCGGGATATCTTTTTGGACGGGGAGTTGCTGAGTCCACGGACAGAAAAAAGTGGGCCCCGATTAATGCCGCTTTCAGCAAAACCGCCACAGAGGGAGTCTACTGCATCGCGCCGTTTAACAGCCGCCTGTTTATCGCGTCAAACGAGGCTGTTTATGAGTACGACTTAAAGCATAAAAGCCTTTCTGTTTCAGACCTGCAGCGGGAACTCGAAAAATCCTTCAGCGGCAGGGGCCCCTCAATGCTTTTTGTTTATGCGTCTGATGTTAATCCGCCGCTCTTTGTTAAAAGAAATATTGCAGTATACGATATTGAAAAAAGCAGCGACGCGGGCAAAAGGCGGGGACTTTATGTAAGCTGGGACATGATCGATAAAGACTTTAAAGGCTTCCTTGAAATTGTTGAAAGAACCGGGGTCAACGCGGTTATAATCGATGTAAAGGATGACTCCGGTGTAATCAACGCTCCGGTTAATTCAAAGACCGCCAGTGAAATCGGCGCGGTTAAAAACACAAAAATCAGGGAAATAATTAATTCACTGCACAAAAAAAATATCTGGGTTGTGGCCAGAAACGTTACGTTCAAGGATAAAAAACTTTACGAGGCGTACTCTGGAAAATACGCCATACTCGACAAAGTGACGGGTAAACCATGGCTTGGGCTGCCGCGGGAAAGATGGTGCGACCCATATTCGCGGTTCGTAAGGGACTACAATATAGAGATCGCGAAAGAAACCGCAAAGTTAGGGTTTGACGAGATTCAGTTCGATTATATAAGGTTTCCCACCGATGGCCCCACCGGCAGGTGCGTGTACAGGTACCGCGATAAAGAGGATGTGTTCAAGTCTGAAATTATGGGCGACTTTCTGCAGCAGGCACGCAGGGAAACGGGCGTGCCTGTTTCTGCCGACATTTACGGGTTCAACGCGTGGTACGGGTTCGGCAACCTTATAGGCCAGGACATAGAGTTCATGTCAAGGTTCGTTGATGTAATATGCCCGATGATCTATCCTTCACACTTCTGCGCGTTATTTTACAACAGGTATCCTGTGGCGGAAAAGCCCTATCAGATAGTAAAAGACAGCACACTGCGGGCAATATATCTTTCAGGCAAACGCGCGGTTATAAGGGGCTGGATACAGGGGTTCGATTACCTCTCGCCAACCTGGGGGCCGGACTATATCCGCGGCCAGATCAAAGGTGTTGAAGATGGCGGCGCCGGGTCATGGGCGCTATGGAATCCGGCAGGCGACCATTCCATGGCAGACAAAGCTTTAAGCGGCAATAGGCATAGATGAGGCTTATGAAAGGCAAGAATATCAAGGATCTTCTGACAGTAATAATCCCCAGACCCGGTCTGCTCGCGTGGAGCCTCTTTGCTGTACAGGCTGTCTATCTGGTTCTCTTTATGCGGAGCGGCCTGGAAGGATTTTCTTTTTCTTTCATTGATCTTGCCGGTATTCTGTTCAGTTTTATTACCCTTCTGCTTCTGGCTTCCAGCCTTGAAATTCTTTTTTTTCACAGAATTTCAGCATACGTTGTAATCATAACAGCAATAATTGCCGCGTGGGCGATGAACGCCTACCGCCTTACGTCCGGTTCACCCCTCGATTATTCGCTTGTAAGGGACAACCTGAGCATCAGCTTTTCGCCCGAATCCTTTTTAATGATAAGCACAGCATTCAGCGCGAGAGACCTTATTATTCTGCCCGTAATAGCAGCTATGCTGTACCTTGCGGTTCGCGTATTTCCCGCGGCGGGAAAGAGCCTCAAAAGAAATACTGTTCCCGCAAGGCTGACGTCACTCGTTGCCTGGATTATACTTGTTCTTCTGCCGATTAATGCGGGTGACGGATTTACTCTTTTCGCGAAGAGCGCGCTTGATTATAATAATTCTCCGGCGGTTTCCGCCATACCGGCAGGTTACCCCTATTTTAAGAAAAAAATTCAGCATACATCTTTCAGGGAAAATATTCCGCGTCACCTGACTTCAAAGCCCAACATCTTTCTTATACTGATAGAATCATTCAATGCCAATTTTGTTGAAGCAGATTCCCCCGGCGGCATAACATATACCCCGCAGTTTAATGCGCTTATAAAAAAAGGTTTATACCTTGACCGTTTTTATGCCAATTCCGTTCAAACATGCAAAGGGCAGGAATCAATATTTTTCTCAATTATACCGACGTATAAAGGCAAGCTCTTTGTGGACTATCCCGAACTGAACATATCCGGATTCCCTGCTATCCTTACAGCTTCAGGTTACGAAACCATTTTTTTCCAGGCTTACCACGACCTTAAATTTGACAATACTTATAACAGCATGATAAAGGCAGGCTTTACAACCGTTAAATCATACACTGAGTACAGGAAGCCCGCGGACCGCCCCTATATATGGGGATGGGGTGTCGAAGATAAAATATTCTACGAAAGATTCTTTACCCTGCTCGATCAGATGCATAAAAGTTCGCCCGAAAAGCCGGTTTTTGCCACACTTATAACTGTGGGCACGCACATCCCATGTGACGGCATGCCTCCTGAAAAGATGTCGATATATAAAAATCCCCGCGATATAAAAGAAAAGTATTCAAACGCGCTGCGCCTGAGCGACAGTCAACTGCCGCGCTTTTTTGAACTTATGGCAGAGCGTCCTTATCTTGCAAACTCAATTATAATAATTACATCTGATCACAGCTTTCCCATGAAGGAACATGGTATTTACAATAACGAAAAGTGTTTTTACGATGAGACATTCCGCGTCCCCTTTCTGATTATCTGGGATGGCGTGGTTAAGCCCGAAAGAATCAGGAACAGGGCCTATTCACAGATAGATATAGGCCCCACAATAATGGATATGGCCGGCATAGTTAATTATGAAAATACAATGACAGGCGCTTCAATCTTCGGCAGGAACAGCAGCAATCCCGTATTTCTTGTTCAACCCTATAACGGCCGTTATTTGCAGGTGGTCGATTACCCTTATAAGTATATAATGCATCTACAGACCCGGAAGGAATATCTTTTTAACCTTGAGGCTGATCCCGCTGAAAAGAACAACCTCGCGCGTGAATCTGAATCCGGCGAGAAAATTCTTTATATGAAAAACATTCTGGAAAGGGTACACTTTAACCAGAAACTTATTGATGAGAACAGGATCAGGCCGGCGGCGGCACAGCATTAGGAAAATGAAGACTTTTTGCGCGATAAAACATTCAGGCGGAGACTGTGAAAATTAATCTTGAAAAGATTTTAATCCAGGTTTATTATAAATTCAATTTCAGTACAAAGATCCCGCTGACGTGAGGTTTTTATCATGATGCCACAGAGACGCAGCCATCTGATAGCGTTGTCAGTCCTCGCTCTGATTTTTTCCTGCGCGATTCTGTATGCCAGGGCTGGAGGCGCGGGCGGCGATTCAGGAGGCGGCAGCTTTGTCGGTGATGGCGGCGGTGATGACGGCCTCGGGCTTCTCATCTATCTTGTTATACGCCTGCTTCTGGAACTTCCTTTCCCTCTTAATGTTATATCTGTCAGTATACTGATTGGCGGATTTATAATTTTTTCGTATATCACAAAAAAGAAAGTCCGGGAACAGACCATATACAACCAGTTGCCCGCGGGGGATGTAGTAAAAAAGGCTGCCGGGTATGATAATTTTATAAGGAACAATCCAGATTTTGATGAAGATCAGTTCAAAGAGATAGTCAGAAAAGCTTTCCTGAAAATTCAGGACGCCTGGGAAAGGCAGGATCTGTCAGGCGTCAGAAAATTTATCTCAGACGGAGTCTACCAGAGATTTAATACTCAGTTTACAATGATGCAACTTTTAAAACAAAGGAATACCCTTGATAATGTCACAGTAAAAAAAATCTACATTGACCGGGTGAATTCTGACGGGCTGTTCGATATAATCCACGTGGCAATTAACGCGTCAATTACCGACAGGTTTATAAGCGGCCTGGACTCTTCACTCAATTCCGGGGGGACTGAAGAGTTTGTTGAATACTGGTCTTTCATCAAAAAACGCGGCAGAGCGCGCAAAGATTTATATTACACCGATGACTGCCCATCCTGCGGCGCGCCTTTACCCAAAGATATGGGGGAACTCAGTGTTTGCGCTTCATGCGGAACACAGACAAATTCAGGAGAGTATGACTGGGTTCTGTCCGAAATTACACAGGCTGATGATTATATAAGTGCAAATCCAAAACTTGACAAGTCGGATGATCTCAATGAAAAGATCAGAAGGCTCATCGACGAGAATGAGGATTTTTCCGTTCAGCTTATAGAGGACAAGGCGTCTAACGGCTACCTTCAGATAATAACGGCAATTGCCTGTAATGACCCGACAATAATGAGACGTTTTGTCTCCGACGAAGTTTTTAAAAAAGTCACGGCGCGTATGACCGGAAACACAATAGCTTATAACCGGATATATCTTAATGATGTTTATCTTGTGGGCGCCAGTGAATCAGACAATCTGAACAACCTTTATATAGCAGTGAAATCATCATCACAGAGAATCAGTATTGAGAATGAACGAGTTAAGCTCATTGACCGGGTACTTATTTCGGGCACTGAAATTATAGTAATGAGCCGTGACCGGAACGCGGCTGCTTCAAAGGGATCCATATACGCGCACATTTGCGCGAGTTGCGGCGCGCCTGTAGAGAATTCATTAAACATTAGATGCAAATACTGTGACATGCCGCTTAACAGCACGAATAATGAATGGATTGTAACGGATCTGATGTCCGTGCCCGAATATAACAGCTTCAGGAGCGGGAACAGGCAGTCTTTTGGATACGGCGTTGACCCCGCGATGATCGATAAACTCATGGATGTGCGCGACTACGCTTTCAATAATATTATGGTTGTAATAGCGGCAGACGGCCGGATTAGTGATGAGGAGCATCAATTCGCCCTTGACATTGCTTCAAGGTGGGGGTACAATCTGCGCAGAATTGAACCGCTTTTTGACATGGCGTTAAGCGGGAATCTGGTAATAAAGATGCCCGAAAACCAGGCTAAGCGTGTAAAAATATTCAGGCTGATGGAGAAAGCCGCGGCAATAGACCGGATTACCGCTGAAGAGAGGGAACTCTTAGATTCAATCAGGGATGAGTACGGCATACCCGCGTAAAATTTATGCTGGAATTTTTCTACTGAAACGTTCCGCTGTAAATATTCAGAACTTTTTCTTAAAAAACAGAGGTCATTAAATGAGAGTTTCAAAATATATTTTACCCACGCTCAAAGAGAATCCATCTGACGCGGTTGTAATGAGTCACAGGCTGATGCTGAGAGCCGGTCTTATACGCAGGGAATCGGCAGGCATGTATGCCTATCTTCCTCTCGGGTTGCGCGTCCTGCGCAAAATCACCGGAATAATCAAAGAGGAGATGGACAGGGCAGGCGCGCATGAATGCCTTATGCCTGAACTTACCAATGCCGACTTCTGGAAGGAATCGGGCAGGTGGTTCACCATGGGGCCGGAAATGATCCGCATTGAGGACCGAAACGGCCTTGAATACGCCCTTGGCCCGACGCACGAGGAATCATTCACAAACCTTGTACGCTCCATAATTTCTTCATACAGGGATCTGCCTGTAAACCTGTACCAGATAAACACAAAGTTTCGTGATGAAATAAGGCCAAGGTTTGGAGTAATCCGCAGTAAGGAATTCATTATGAAGGATGCCTATTCTTTCGATATTGACCAGGCCGGGCTTGACATCACGTACAACGCGATGGCTTCAGCCTACAGGCGCATTTTTGACAGGTGCGGACTTGAAACAATTCCAGTGCAGGCCGATTCGGGCAGCATGGGCGGGAGCGCGTCCGAAGAGTTTATGGTTGCCTCCGAGGTCGGCGAAGAGACGCTGCTGATCTGCGATAAGTGCGGGTACAAGGCCAACAGCGAAAAAGCGGAGTACCGCAGGACGACGGAAATGAATGAAGCCGCGCCTGAAGAGCTTAAAAAAGTAGATACTCCCGGTGTGAAAACCATTGATGATCTTGTTAAATTTTTTAAATGCGAAGAGGACCGATTTCTCAAGAGCATAGTTTATGCGGCTGACGGCAAGCCCGTACTCGTTGTGGTTCCCGGAAGCAGGGAGGTCAATGAACATAAACTCAATAATTATATCGGTTCAATCGAACTGTCCCTTACTTCTGACGAAGTAGTGATGGAATTTACCGGAGCCCCGGTCGGATTCGCGGGCCCTGTTACAGAAAAAAATATACGCATTATATACGACATCTCAGTTAAAGACATGCGCAATGCCATCACCGGCGCGAATAAAAAAGATACGCATTACACGGGTGTTAATCCGGGCCGTGATTTCATTATAAACGAAGAGGCCGATATTACCACAGCACGCGCAGGCGACATCTGCCCCGCGTGCAGCTCAGCCATGTACGAAAAAAAGGGAATAGAAGTAGGCCATATTTTCAAGTTAGGATACAAATACACAGAGGCTATGAATGTTACGGTTCTTGATGAAACCGGCAAGGTCGTGACACCCATAATGGGCTGCTACGGAATCGGAGTAAACAGGACCCTGGCTGCGGTTGTTGAACAGAATAACGACGAGCGCGGAATAATATGGCCAAAATCTGTTACCCCTTTTCAAGTCCACCTTATAGGAATAGCTAAGACCGATGAAGAGGCTATGGCAATCGACAGGATTTATGATATTCTCGTGGATAGCGGAATCGATGTGCTTTACGACGACAGAAAGGCAAGCCCCGGTTTCAAGTTTGCCGATGCGGATCTTATAGGCATACCGCTGAGGATAACAGCCGGTAAGGGATTTTTTGCAAACGGCGACCTGGAAGTTAAGGAGCGGGATAAGAAGGATTTAAGGAATGTTCCCGCGGATATGATTGTTGAGGAGATCAGAAGGTTTTATAAAGAATAAGGAATAAAAGTTCCGAACGGAATCTAAGGCTGAATTCCGGAACCGTCAATGCATGTTAGGAGATTAACAATGAGTAAAAACAGTCTTAAATTAATCGCAGCGGTTATTCTGCCGTTAATAATATATTCATGTACAAAAGTCTATACGCGTGAAGATTTTGAAAAAATGCCCGACAGAACATTTTATTTGCTGCCGGTTGAAAGCACGTTCATGGTTCCCGCATCAATAAATTCCTGGAGAAAAATCGAAGAGAATATCGGACAGGCCGTGGTAAATGGAGTAAAAGAAATGGATGTGCAGAAATTCAGGGAAAGCATTGAAAAACGTTATGGTATTATTGTGGATATAGAGTATTTTGAAAAGGCCAGAATTGATGAAACTGAATCCATAAAATATTACAGAGCCCTGAAGGATGCGAATGCTACGGGGAGCGGTTCTTTTACAGCTATACTTTCAACCAGTTACAGGGGGTATCTTGATTCAGGATTGTACACAGAGGTTGAGGAGATAAAAAAGACCAAACCCTGTGTAATTATAAGTCACAATACGGTTATTGATGAAAAGAATATCAAAACCGGTATAACAATAAGCCTCCATGCGAATGATCCCGACAAAGGGACTGTTAGAATCGGGCGCTCCATGATATGGGCCAGGACATCCGGAGAGGAAAATCTTGACGCCAGGGATGTTAACTATAAAGCCATTTATGACAGTTTGTCAAAGATAACTGAATACAAATACAGGACATACGATGGAAAGTGGTTTTCATCGGGAGATAGCATGTTTCTTGATGGCTCTACGCAGCAGTAAATCCTTATATCCCGGCCTTTAAGTAAACACAATTATAGTATCTGTATATTTTTAGTATTAAATTCAGATTTATATTGACATTAATTTTACTTATGGTAAAAAATGGAAAGTGAATTCTTTATGCCGGTGTAAATTGTTTTGTCACATGAATCTTGCAATGTCTTCCGCCCGCCGGCGGAACTAGCGCTTTTTTACATGGAAAAAGGGTTTATTACCGGTATAATTTTATCGGCAAAATAAAAAACATTTAAGGGAGTATTGTAATGAAGATAGTTGTCTGTCTGAAACAGGTTCCTGATATGGAATCTAAGTTTAAGATCGTTGATGACAAAAAAGTTGATGAATCCCAGATCGCTTTTAAAATCAACGATTTCGATAACTATGCCGTTGAAGCTGCTCTCCAGTTAAAAGAGAAGCACGGCGGTGAAGTTATTATCGTATCAGCCGGTCCTGAAAGAGCAGCAAAGGATATCAGGCAGGCTTTCGCAATGGGAGCTGACTGGGGAATCCACATCAATGACGCGGCAGTATTTAATGGCGACGGTTTTGTTATCGCAAGCGCACTTGCAAAAGCAATTGAAAAAATCGGTGGAGTTGACCTTGTAATGACAGGTGTTCAGAGTGAAGACCTGCAGGCTGGTACAACGGGTGTAATGATTGCTGATATTCTTAACATTCCGAGCTGCACAAACGTTGTTAAAATCGACACAGCAGACGGAAAAGCTTTCACTCTCAACAGGGAGCTCGAAGGCGGACTTAATGAAGTTCTTGAACTTGCTGGTCCGGCAATGCTTTCAATCCAGTCCGGTATCAACGAGCCAAGATATCCCACCCTGCCGGGTATTATGAAAGCCAAGAAAAAACAGCTTGATAACAAATCGGCTGGAGACCTCGGCGTATCTGCTTCAGCAAGAACAGCGTTTATCAAAATGTTCGTGCCAGTATCAGATTCAATGGCAGAGATCATCCAGGGAGCGCCTGAAGAAGCAGCGGCGAAACTGGTTGATAAACTCAAAAATGAAGCGAAAGTGATATAAGGTGGAGGATCTGAAATGGCTAAATTACTAATAATTGCAGAACACAGAGACGGCAAGTTAAGCACAGCAACGCTTGAACTTTGCAGAGTAGCCAAAGCGGTTGCTTCCGGCCTTGGACTTGAGCCCGCGGCTGCGGTATTCGCAAAAGATGATACGCTTGCCAAAGAAGTTGCAAAATACATACCCGAAGTTTTCGCAGTATGTGACGCGGCTGTAGAAAAATACACATCAGACGGTTACACACAGGCTGTAAAAGCAGTTGTAGAAGCAAAAGATGTAAAGGGCGTGTTCATCCCCAATACTTATGATGGCGTAGACTACGCTGCTAAAGCTGCTATGGCTATCAATGCAGGTATAGTTTCTAACTGTAACAAAGCAGATGTTGAAGGCGGCAAACTTGTTCTCACAAGGAGTATCTTTAATGGTAAACTCCAGGAGACCAAGTCTGTAACAACCGATAAATTTGTTGTAACATTTGAAAAAGGCGCGTTTGACCCGGCAGAAGCAGGCGGAGCAGGCGCAGTTTCCAACGTGGCAGTATCATTCGGCGCGATCAGAACAAAGGTAAAAGAAGTTATCGCGACTTCAACCGGCGGCGTTGATATTTCCCAGGCAAAAATTATCGTTGCCGGCGGACGCGGACTTAAAGACGGCGACAAATACAAAGAGATTGTTATTCCCCTTGCGCAGAAACTCGGCGGCGAATATGCAGGATCACGTCCTGTTATCGACTCCGGCTGGACAGAGCCGTCAAGGCAGGTTGGTCAGTCAGGTAAAACTGTAACTCCCGATCTTTATCTTGCACTCGGAATTTCAGGCGCGGTTCAGCACGCAGCCGGCATGAAAGGTTCAAAATGCATCGTGGCAGTAAACAAAGACCCTGAAGCGCCTATATTCAACATAGCTACCTATGGTATTGTTGCTGACCTTTTCGAAGTTGTGCCCGGAATTATGGCTAACCTGTAATCCGAAAAAACTTTAGGATTTGCATTAAAAAAGGCTGCCTCGAAAGGGGCAGCCTTTTTTAATTACCCCGGGGCTATCGACAGACATGAGCTAACAAAATTAAAGCCGTTTAATTTAACAGTTCCTGGCCTTAACCGCCGGGCGCCGGAGTGGAATATTTTATATTGCGAATATTGAGTAACAATGCTGAAATTAAGTATTCAAAAGAAAGTGAAAAATTAATCTTGACTATGCATAGACTAACAAATTGATAATTATATATGTATAACCAGCCGCAATCTTGCGTCGTTATAGTGTTTTTTTAATTTTACCTGAAGGATGTGTCTTGTAATAGTTTCTATGGAATATATAAAAAAAATAAATATAATACTGATCATCTCACTGCTCCTGTTTTCATGTGGCGCCGAGGACATGTGGAGCAGGCTGAAGGAATCAGGCATAAGACTGCATATAATATATGATGCTAATGGCGGAGAGGGTGATGTTCCCATTGATACGAACGGGTATTTGCCCGGTGATGAGGCTATTATACTTGGGAACTCTACCGGAATGACCAATGGTTCACTTTTATTTAACGGATGGACTCTGGATACAGGAGAAATATATACACAGGGTGAATCACTAATATTAGGTGTCGAGAATATTACGCTATATGCAAAGTGGGTTTCAAGCGCACCATATACTATCAAATACGATGCTAACGGCGGTACGGGTGATGTCCCCATTGATACAACAAATTATAATACTGGAGATGTTGCAATAATACTCGACAACACAGGCGGTCTGAAAAATGATGAACATATATTTTCAGGATGGAATATTGTAGAAGAGCCTCCTGACAGTTCAGATAACTTCGCACCGGGAAGTGAATACACCATAAATTCAGCAGATGCGAGTTCAAATATAATTACATTTTATGCGCAATGGGATCTTCCTGTTATGGTTGAGCAGGATTATGCCTCAGAGCCTATTAATTCAGATATGTTCGCTACCAAAAATATAAGTATTATCGGCGATTCTGTAAATATTCCTGCTAATGGATCGATAAACTCAAGAGATTTCAGAATACCCGCAATAATTGAAGGTGTTGCTACTATCTACGCAGCAAATACAACAGGTATAAACAGTTTTGAAATTATAAGAGTTCCGCTCCCGCCCGCGTTTAATAAAAAAAATCATCCAACGGGATTCTATTTTAGCGCAGACCCAGGCTCAGATAATATTATCACAAATGTTTCCACCATCTCGACTAAGGATGGCCCCACTCAGTGGCACCCTGAAAACTCATCTTATGCTAAAAACACAGAATATACATACAAGATAGTTCTTTATAATACATATCAACGGTTTTATATTAACAATAATCTTGTACGTACAACCAATTATGAACTAAAATCCACAGTCTGGTGGACATTCCGGATTTCCGGGGTAAATAACAATACTAATCATCTGCTTGATTCAATTTCGATCAAAACCATAGAGCAGAGAGATGAACCACCAGGTATACCGTAATTTAATCTGATAATACGTGAATTGTTTGATGCCTCAGCATAAACTTAAAATAAAAAACCATGGATGGACCGATCAATATGGAAGATTTAAAATCTCCGGCAACAGCGGCGCCTGTGAATAAAAGAAAACTTTTTATCCCCATAAGCGTAAAGATGATTACCATCACTTCACTCATTGTGATTGCTTCGCTCGCGAGTGTTGCGATTACGGCATCGTACTTTTTCCGTGGAGATAATGAATTACGGGCCCTTGAAGATACATTGCGTGAATCAACATTGATTTCAGGCAAGGTAAAGTCCGATCTGATCTCTGTCGCGGACAGATGCAGGCAGTCCATGAGTAAAACCGTAGAAGAATATTTAAAATCACCGGGTAAAGAACCATCGGGAATATATGCTGATGCGCTTTTTCGCCGTGACCCCGGCATATATTACATGTCAGTTATAAAAAAGTCCGATAAAACACCTTTCATCGAATTAAAGAACCAGGCCGCGGGAGCAATTGTTAATTCGGATTTTGACACGCTCCTGAAATCATATCAGGCGCTTCTTGAAAAAACCTTCAGGGGTGAAGAGGTTCTTATGAATCCTTCGGCCTACTTTAACGAAGCGGTGGTGG
>Ga0255347_1003638_pt1 | contig 19804 bp, 21 predicted proteins | sample wastewater_treat_2_FD_192479 | JGI IMG/M metagenome (GOLD analysis project Ga0255347, IMG submission 192479) | Wastewater microbial communities from Lulu Island WWTP, Vancouver, Canada - plant24 | ecosystem: Engineered > WWTP > Wastewater > Unclassified | place: Canada: Vancouver, British...
AGATCATGCTGGAAATGGCACAGGGAAAGTCTGGCATTGCTGCTATAAAAGGTAAACATGCTCTGGAAAGATCTCCTGCTATAAAACGCGAAGAGCAAGCCTCAAAATTAGACTGGGTTCCGCCAATACATTCCACAATTGCCACAGAAGGGAGAGGAATTCCCACTTTAATCGAAGATATTCATCGCCACCGACAATATCTTTTGCATACCCAAAAGTGGGAAGAAAAGGAAACCGTCCGCCTTCGTTGTGATATTCAAACGCTCATCAGAGATACCTTGCTAACCCAATGGTGGGAAAAACTGGACGAAAACAAATTTTCAGATATTTTAGCGGATGTTGTTCAAAGAAAATATAGCCCTGAAGAGGCTGTTGAAAAATTGCTTTAAAAACATGCCAAATCATTTATTTTATTTTAGAAATCTGATGTTATTATTGGTGATGGATTGGAGAATTATTAAATGCAACGCACTCTCATAAAAGATTTAAATCAGCACATTGATGAACAAGTAACCATACAGGGTTGGCTGCACACACTTCGAGATCAGAAAAGCATGCAATTTTTAATCCTTCGCGATCGGACCGGTCTGGTTCAGGTGGCACATTACAAAAAGGGAGATCTCGACCTGGCTGAAACAATCTCGAAATTGGGCACCGAATCCGCCCTGCGCATCACCGGAAAAGTTGTTAAAAATGAAATTGTCAAATTGGGAGGGCTCGAAATTCAACTGGAAGATCTGGTCATTGAAAACGCAGCTGAAATTCCTTTGCCTTTTGAGCCTTTCGGCGAATATTTGCCCGAACAAGACTTTCGACTTGATTGGCGCTACCTCGATTTGCGTCGAGGGATTAACCGTCTCATCTTTGAGGTGCAAACAACAGCAGTTCAAGCCATGCGTCAATTCTGGCTGCAGGAAAATTTCATCGAAATAAACTCACCGAAGATTATGGGCGCTCCCAGCGAAAGCGGTGCAGAGCTTTTCAGCCTTCCCTATTTTGATACCACGGCTTATTTAGCCCAATCACCCCAGTTTTACAAACAAATGGCGATGGCAGCTGGGTTTGAGCGTGTATTTGAGTTCGGCCCTGTTTTTCGTGCGGATCCTTCTTTCACTTCGCGTCACATGACCGAGTTTACCGGTGTTGATATGGAAATATCCTGGATTGATTCCCACGAAGACGTGATGTCGATGATGGAACGCTGGCTGGCATTTACAATTCAAACTGTAGTTGAAAAACACGGTGAAAATATTGAAGAAAATCTGGGGATTCACCTCAAGGCTCCCTCGGTACCCTTCCCTCGCATTTCCATGAGCGAAGCACATCAGTTGCTGAAACAAATTGGTTACACACTGCCGCCTGAGAAGAAATATGATCTCGATCCTGGTGCTGAACGGGCACTTGGCACACATTTCAAAGAAACCCAGGGGCATGATTATCTCTTCATCACCGATTGGCCCTTTGAATCACGCCCCTTTTACCATATGCTCCACCCTGATAATCCAGGGCTGACACGCAGTTTTGATTTGCTTGGCATGGGTCTCGAATTAGCCACCGGCGCTCAACGGGAACACCGCTATGAAGTGCTAAAAGCACAGGCGCTTGCAAAAGGGCTTTCACTCGAAGTAATTCAAGATTACCTGAATTATTTCCGTTATGGCACACCCCCTCATGGCGGCTTTGGCTTTGGCCTCAGCCGATTTATGATGGTCTTGTTGGGGCTTTCCAATATTCGCGAAGCTGTTTACGTCTTCCGCGGACCGACCCGGTTAACCCCTTAAAGGAGGATTTAAAGCTGTGTCGCATCTGTTTGGAAAGAGAATTCGCCTCCGAGCTGCAGAAAGAACCGATCTTGCCACTTTCTGTCGCTGGATTAATGATCCTGAGGTTACCGAAAACCTATCGCTAATTTTTCCTATGTCGCAGGTCGAAGAAGAACAATGGTACGAAAATATGCTCAAACAGCCGCCTAGCAACCATGTGATGGTTATTGACATTCAGACGGAAAACCAACCCGCCACCTGGCAAGCTATCGGGAACTGCGGTTTCATGAATTTCGATTGGCGCAACCACTCTGCAGAATTAGGGATTCTGATCGGGGAAAAACAGCATTGGGACAAAGGTTATGGAACGGAAACCATGCATATTCTCCTGAAGCATGGTTTTGAAACACTAAATCTTCACCGCATTTGGCTGCAGGTCTACGCGAAAAACCGACGTGCAATACGCTCTTATGAGAAAGCGGGCTTCACACATGAGGGCAGCTTTCGTGAAGCACATTTTCAACATGGAAAATATTACGATGTCCACTTAATGAGTGTTCTCAGAGGTGAATGGCAGAGTACAAACGAATGTGAAGATCAAAAATAGAAAGTAAGGTAAACCACTAATGACCAAACCACATATGCAACACGAATTATTGTTTGGAAACATCAAATTGTATGCAGGTACGGCTGCACCAGAGCTCTCGCAAGAAATTTCTGATTACCTGAACATTCCATTATGTGGTCGGGATATCGTTCAATTTCCTAATGAGAATATCTTTGTCAAACTCCACAGTTCCGTTCGCGGCCAGGATTGCTATGTGATCCAACCGACAGCATCACCCATTCATGAAACCTTAATGGAGTTACTTATCCTCATTCAAACCCTAAAATTGGATTCTGCAGGCAGAATTACCGCGGTAGTCCCCTATTTATGCTACGGCCGATCGGACAAAAAAGATATGCCTCGCGTTCCTATAACCGCCCGATTGGTTGCAGATATGATCCAAATTGCTGGCGCAGATCGTTACATGACCCTCGATCTTCATGCCGGTCAGATACAGGGTTTCTTTTCCATCCCTGGTGATGTCTTACGCGGCTTTCACATCCTTAAGGATTATTTGCAAAAAATCGCCCCGCGGCTTCACGACCCTGTTGTTGTCACTGCAGATCTGGGGTTTGCAAAGAAAGCCCGCCCTTACGCAGAATTATTGCATACTGGCCTGGCATTTATTGAAAAACAACGCACCCTTGATATTAAAAACCCGGTTTCGATGACCGTCATTGGCGATGTTAAAGGACGCGATGTTTTGCTGGTCGACGATGAAGTCAATACTGGCGGAACCATGGTACATGCCGTTGACATCCTCAAGCAACACCAGGCACGCAATATTTATATGGTCTTTATTCACCCGATTTTTTCAAAAGAGGCGCCCCAACGGTTGGCGGCCTTGCCGGTAGAGCAATTTATTACCCTCAATTCAGTTCCTATTTCCCCTGAAGCAAAGGCAGCCTTTGGTGACCGCCTGGTTGTTCTTTCGATCGGCGCTTTACTCGGAGAGGTGATCTTACGGGCTAATCAGGGGATCAGCGTTGGTGAAATGTTTAATGAATGATTGAATTGATTGTTAAAAAGCTTGATCAGACTCCCAATTATCCAAAGGAGAGGATATTTTCATGCAACCATTTCCATCAAAACGGGCACCTGCCTTTGCAGATGTTCCGGATGAAAGCTGGGAAGATTGGCGCTGGCAACTCAGCCATCGGCTGAATTCCGTTGAAGATTTTGAGCAGATTTTCAAGCTGACAGAAAGCGAGCGCCAGGCTTTAAATCAGGTTGGTTTGTTTCGTGTGGATATTACACCCTATTTTGCATCATTAATCGACCCGGAAAACCCGCTCGATCCCATCCGTAAGCAAGTTTTACCAACCGCAGCTGAGATTCTGCCCTTTACCGGAGAAATGGAAGATTCCCTTTCTGAAGACGCCCACTCGCCAGTGCCGGGATTGGTACACCGCTATCCAGACCGGGTACTGATGCTGGTTACCACGCAATGTGCCAGTTACTGCCGATATTGTACGCGTTCACGCATCGTAGGCGATCCTACACAATCTTTCACATCAAAAGATTTTGAGGCACAACTCGACTATCTACGAAGAACACCCCAGGTGCGTGATGTGCTGCTCTCGGGCGGCGACCCTTTGACTTTGGCGCCCAAAGTTCTTGAACGTTTACTCATCGCCCTGCGTGATATTCCACATATCGAAATCATCCGCATTGGATCGCGAGTGCCGGTTTTTATGCCCCAACGTGTCACCGACGAATTATGTGAATTGCTCCAAAGATTCCATCCACTTTGGTTGAATATCCACGTCAATCACCCTAACGAAATTACGGCGGAGCTGGCAAAAGCTTGCGACAAACTCACCCGTGCTGGGATCCCCCTCGGAAATCAGGCTGTTTTACTGGCAGGGATTAATGACGATCCGCTCATCCAAAAAAGATTGGTTCACGATCTGGTGCGCATTCGGGTTAGGCCTTATTACCTTTACCAATGTGACCTTGTTCAAGGTGCTGGTCACTTTCGCACACCCATCGGCAAAGGTATAGAGATTATTGAAGCTCTACGCGGTCACACATCTGGATTTGCCGTTCCTACTTATGTCGTGGATGCCCCAGGTGGAGGCGGGAAAATTCCCCTCAACCCCAATTACATCCTCAGTTACTCAGACCACAAAGTGGTTTTACGCAATTATGAGGGCTACATCACCACGTATATCGAGCCAAAAACCTACGAGCACATCGACCCATCCCTAACAGCCCCGTATTTAGAAAAAATTACGGATCCTCGGCAGGCTGGCGTTGCAGGTTTGTTGGCTGGAAATGCTTTATCCCTAAAACCAGAGGGATTCGATCAGCTTCATCAACGCGGTGGTGAAATCCACCGCCTGCGCGATCGCGCCAATAAATGGATTCCTCGCGGCATTGGTGATGGAAAATCATCCGATATAGAAAAATAATAATTGAATCAGAAAAAAATACCCCCGGTCGGCACTGCTCTTCCGGGGGATTTTTTCTTTCGTTGAAGTGTTGATTAATTGGGCGGCGGGATTGGATCACCTTCAGAAGCTCCAGTTGGTTTTAGGTCTGTTAAACTTACTTTCTTTTTTCTCGGCACCAGGGCTATGATGAGCAATACCAGTGGTATCAAAACAAAAAATCCGCCCCCACAGATAAAAACACCTGCCTCTAATAAGCTCCATAACCCTGAATCTGAGATATCTCCGAAATCTGTTACCTGTTGGAAGTTTTCAGTCAGGTTTTTAAAACCATTAGCGATCAAATAACTCCCGGGGCAGGAGCACAAAAAAACCGATATAATGGTTAGGATAATCAATGTCGTTTTATTCTTCGATTTTTTCAATTTCGATTCCTCCGTCCAATTTTTTCGATCCCATTTTACCACTATATCGTAACAGGAAATAATGTAAAATATGGTTGATAATCACAACCCAATCTAAGGATACCTGATGCCTGAACGCCAAATTGATTTGCTGTTACTCATAATCGTATCTCAATCCCAATCAAATAAATTGATGGCGAACCTTAACAAACAGCATTTTTTCTTCACGGTCATAGATAGTAGTAGCAGCCTTTTTCATGAGCCAACAGTGTGTTTGCTAATGGGATTGAACCATTCGCGCATGGAAACGCTGGATCGATTAATAAACAAGTTCTGTAAGCCTTATAAGAAATACGTTCCCGTACAAATGCGAAGTTTTGGCGAATTCAGCCAGTTACCGATGATTGAAACCATTGAGGGTGGTGCGACATTATACGGTATGCCTGTAGAATATTTTGAGCAAATCTGACAAATCCTATGAAATTAATTTACGCCATCATCCATGAAAGAGATAGTGACCTTGTTGTCGAAGCTCTCATTAAACATGGCTTTACCGTCACCCGTATGGCAAGCACAGGCGGCTTTTTGCGCTTTGGAAATGTTACATTGTTAATTGCAGTCGATTCTGAAAAAGTTGATGAGGTTATTAATCTGCTCAAAACGCTTTGCCTGCCCAGTGAACCAGCACAAAGCGCAGCGACAATTTTTGTGATTGAAATGCCAATATTTAGAAAGCTGCCCAAAAATCCATGACGTTACATCGACTGCATGAACAATCTCTTCGCATAAAACGCAAAATCACCCACTTCACATGGGGTGGCGTCTGGGCATTGGCATTGTCATCTGAGAAACAGCGGAACTTGACGCGTTTTTTTTATGACGGCCTTTTTTCAGCAGCCAGTGACAAGATCATATTAACTTATCTGACCATATATCTCCTCACACTGGGCGTTTCAGGTCAACAAGTCGGTTTTCTCAGTTCCATTAGCAATTTATCGAATGCCTCGTTATTGCTGCCTGCTGCTTTTTTTGTTGAACGGTCTGGGAAGCGCAAAGAGATTGCTGTAAAAAGTGCACTGATCACCCAATTATCAGTGTTCCTCATGGCTGTTGTTCCCTTTCTGCTTTTTGGACATTCAGCCATGATTTGGATAATGCTTGTTTTAGTTGTACTTAGGGAGGCTGCCAGCAATTTTGCGTATCCCGGTTGGATTGCCCTGACCGCAGATATTGTTCCTATTGAAGGCCGTGGACGTTTTTTTAGTTCACGCAATTTCATCATGGGATTAGCGGGCATGCTGATCACCTTGCTGATGGGTGAATTTATCACCCTGGTTGGCGAGCCATTAGGTTATCAATTGGCTTTTCTCCTTGCAGTCCTTTTAAGAGGTATCGCTATTGGATTTTTTAATAGCATTCAAGATCCATTATCAAAGCAACAACACGGAACCCAGCCCAATCATCAACAAAAAACCACCTTTCTCCATTATTTGCAGAACATTGTTACGTCGATTAAAGAACATCCTCAATTCATAAAATACATCATTTTTGTGGCTGTTTGGAATCTCAGTATTCAGGTATCAGCGCCTTTTTTCACGGTATACATGGTTGAAACCATGCATCTCACTGCGGCCATGGTCGGCGTGGTTACTGTCACAAACACGGCCGCAAATATGCTTGTCCAAAGGCGGGTTGGCTTGTGGGTAGATAAGTGGGGTAACCGATTTGTAGCGATTGTATTCCTCCTTCTAATACCGCTCATTCCTCTTATCTGGGGGCTATGGGTTCAAAAATACTGGCATGCAATTGCCATAGAAGTCTTTTCCGGGTTATTGTGGGGTGGATTTAACCTTGTTAGCTTTAATAGTTTGCTTATTCAAACACCAGAAGATCAACGTGCACGTTTTTCGGCTTATTATCAAATTATCGTCACACTCTCATTGGCAATTGGGGCTGGTGTTGGGTCATTCCTATTTACAAGAATAGGGTTTTTGGGTGTAACCCTCTTATCCACCGCTGGACGTTTCGCTGCTTCATTGATCTTCTTATTCTTTGTCAGGGAAAATAGCCCTTCCCAACAATCACAAATAAGTTAATAAATTATCCCAAATTCGCCTTTCTTCGATAATTACCTTCAACTTCCCCTAAGTAGGCTTTGATTGCAACATAAAAAATTTTATGAAGAATTCATGACGCCTTTTTCCCATAAAGGATAGGAATAGGCTGACCAACAAATATTATTTCAAACAAATACAAATTTCACGTAGCCTATTTTACAAAAAATCGGAGATTTGGTAAACCACGCATGGTTTTTAGCTGCAATTTCACTTGCACTTCGACAAATAAGTAAAAGTTTTCTATGAATTTAGATAACTTATATAAATATTATCTTATTAATGGTAAAATATCACACAAATCAATGGACAAGGAGTTACACCCATGATTGAGAAAATCTACAAATCAGATGCTGAATGGCGAGCGCAGTTAACCCAAGAACAATACGAAGTGACGCGTCGCAAAGGTACCGAGCCTCCCTTTTGTGGTGTTTTTTACGATCATAAACAACCTGGGACTTATTTTTGTGTTTGTTGCAATCTTCCATTATTCTCATCTGATACCAAGTATATTTCGGGAACAGGATGGCCCAGCTTTTTTGCACCGATCAATGAAAAGCATATTGCCTACCATGAAGACAACAGCCACAACATGCATAGAACTGAGGTCACCTGTGCACGCTGTGATGCTCACTTAGGTCATGTTTTCAAGGATGGCCCTGCACCAACAGGCTTACGGTATTGTATCAATTCCGTGTCTTTAGAATTTCATCCCAGTCAAAACCAGGAGGCAAAACCATGACAAAACAATTAGCCACCTTTGCTGCCGGTTGTTTTTGGGGTGTAGAAGCAAATTTTTTAAAAATTCCGGGTGTAATTGATACCCTGGTTGGTTATACGGGCGGAACTATTGCAAACCCCAGCTATCAATTGGTTTGTACAGGGAACACCGGTCATGCAGAAGCCATCCAAATCACTTTCGATCCAGAAATAGTCAGCTATGAGGATTTGGTAATAGCCTTTTTCAATCTTCATGACCCAACTACACCCAACCGGCAAGGCCCCGATGTGGGATCACAATACCGTTCGGCAATCTTTTTTCATGATGCGGAACAGGAGGCGATTGCCAAAAGAATCATGTCAGAATTGGATGCATCCGGAAAATTTCGTTACCCCATTGTCACCCAAATCGTGCCCGCCAGCACTTTTTACAAGGCTGAAGAATATCATCAGCGATATTATGATAAGCACAAATTCAGGCTTTCTTGAATTTTAATTTGTTAATTTAACGTCTTCAAAACAATCTAGCCCTAACAAAAAATTTGGCGCCAATTGAGGGGGGGTTATTACCCTTATTGGCGCTGACGGGTTGCCAATTTTCGAAAAGTATTTATAAAGTAGGCATTAATACCATGTATTAATCGAGCAAAAATTATTTTTTGTATTCCAAAATTATGAAAATATCAATTTCTTGTCGAAAGTTTCAATTTTTTGGTTAAGCATTTCAATTCAGGTATAATTTCTCCATGCCTAGAATTAATGTTCCACAACAAGATAAATTTGAAGATATCGATCGCCGGGTCGCGATTCTTATTGACGGCGACAATGCCCAGGCTTCTTTAATCGAGCAAATCCTGGTCGAAGCCGGCAAGTTTGGTAACGCGACAATCCGACGCGTATATGGCGATTGGACCACGCCTAACATGAGCTCGTGGAAGGATATTCTTAACATCCACGCTTTTCAACCCATTCAGCAATTCCGTTACAGCGTTGGGAAAAACGCCACAGACAGTGCGATGATCATCGACGCTATGGATATTTTACATTCAGACCAGGTGGAAGGCTTTTGTCTGGTTTCCAGTGATAGCGACTACACCCGTTTAGCCACTCGCATCCGAGAAAGCGGTTTACTCGTCGTTGGCATTGGGAAAAAGAACACCCCGCGAGCCTTTGTTAGCGCCTGCAATGTGTTTATTTACACCGAAAACTTAAAGCGAAAAAGTCAGGGTAATGACAACAGCATTAGCCGCCGTAAATCCAATCAGATGGGCGAACAGGAAAAAGAATTGGTCGAACTGGTCAGCCAGGCGATTGACATGGTCGGCGCAGATGATGAGGGTTGGACCCGTCTTTCAGAAGTCGGTACCGCTTTACGCCGAATTGACCCCGGCTTTGATCCACGATCCTTTGGTTATCGCCAGCTGAGTCAACTGGTTAAAAATAATGATCACGATTTTGAAATGCGCAAGGTGGCAAACGGCGCCATTATTGAGCTGCGCCTTCGAGAATAACACCTTATTTAGCATTGAAGCGTTTCAATTTCTTCTTTTTTCGCAGATTACAAAAACATGGTCAAATGATCTCTCTCGCCAACCTGGATATCATTTTCAAAGCGATCACTTTCGCTGCTCGAAAACATCAGGGGCAGGTCCGCAAAGACAAACGTGCTTCACCTTATATTACCCATCCTTTGGCGGTTGCTCAGGAAATCCTTACCACAGGTGAAGTAAATAACCCCACAATTTTAATCGCAGCCATTTTGCACGACACCATCGAAGACACAGATACCACTCCCGCAGAAATCCAAACTGAATTTGGTGATGAAGTTTTAAAAATTGTTCTTGAAGTCTCCGACGATAAATCGCTATCTAAAATGCATAGAAAACAACTTCAAGTTGTCTCTGCTTCGCAGCTGTCCTATGCTGCCAGAATTATTAAATTGGCAGACAAGATAACCAACTGCCGGGATATCCTTGATTCACCACCTCAGGATTGGAGCCAAAAAAGATGTCAGGAATATATTCAGTGGGCAGCAGATGTGATTGCACAATTTCGCGGCACGAATAAAAAACTTGAAAACTCTTTTGATGAATTAATAGACGAAGCCCAGACAAAACTGGACTTCCATGTGCAACCATTTACAACAATTGACGAGCGTCCTTGGGGACCGGGCATTTATCCCTCCTGAGTGATGCTGCGAAGGTTCTTTTTGCAGGTAAAATAAAACTGTTAGGTTTTCCAGTTCCACAGAAGTGTACATTTTATGGATTTGGACCGTATTAACAAGATTTCCATTTTTCCCACCCTGGCTCACGAAACGCGTTTAGCTATTGCCCGGCGGTCATACATTCAGGATTATCCAGCCTATCATACGCTTCTCATCGAAGGCGTTTCAACAGAATCAGCCTATTTTCTTCTGTCCGGTGAGGCAAGAGCATTAAGGATGAATGCTGAAGGTCGGGTTCAAATTTTGGCACGTTTTAAAGCCGGGGACCCGATCAACATCGTTTCATTATTTAATCAGGAAAAAATAAATCGCGGAACAATCGAAACCTTGAGCCCGGTACGCGTTCTCATCCTGCCAGCAGCTGATTTTCACATCCTGGTCACTCGTTATCCCGACTTTTCAATCTTTTTGTTGAACCATCTGGCAGAACGGTTATCGAAAATGACTGATCTGGCGGCTGGACTATCGCTTTACGCTGTTCGAGCGCGGTTGGCTCGCTTTCTCATCGAACTGGCTGATCTCTCCCCCTCATCAACAGGATGGACCCAGGACGAAATTGCAGCACACATTGGCACTGTCCGTGATGTGGTCGGCAGGCTTTTGCGGGATTTTGAAGCGGCAGGATTAATCAAACGTCAGCGCGGCAAAATCATCATCCTGGATCGGGAAAAAATAACGAAATTTGCACAAGAATGACTCTGTATTAATACTCGCTTTTTTGTGATTAAATCCTTGTGACAAAAGTCGTATCAAAACATTAATTTTTTGAGTAATATAAGTTTATCTGTATTAAGGAGAAATGGTGATCAAAGAAATTATTCCAAGCATCAATCTTATTCTCTGCAATCGATGCGGCCAGTGTGTCATGCAGTGCCCGGAAGACGCGCTTGAAATGACAGATAAAGGTCCAATATTTGTTGAACCAATCCTTTGCACCTATTGTGGCGTCTGCGAAAACCTGTGTCCAACAGGTGCCATCCGTGCACCGCTGTTTGTCACCTGGCACACACAACCAAAACAAAATTATTAATAAATTTTTACCGGAGGTATCAATGAGTGAATTCATCAACAATGCCAGTCAGCGCAAAAACGCCTTAAAAGAAGTTATTCAACGTCTGCATGATGGCGAAAGTGTAGAAGATTTAAAAAAGAAATTTGGACATGTTATCAGCGGTGCTACTGCCAGCGAAATCGCAGAAGCAGAACGTGCTCTGATCAGCGAAGGCACATCTGTTGCTGATATTCAGCGTTTATGCGACCTGCACGTGGCTGTGTTTCAAGATTCACTGGACGAGGAACCAGCACCAGAATCCCTGCCAGGACATCCTGTTTTTACATTCCGCCTGGAAAATGAGATTATTCTACGCTTAGTCGAAGCGATGGAAGAAACCCTAAACAAGTGGCAGGATGGGGATGAAAAATCGCTTAATGCTTTAATCAAGCAGGCTGAAGACCTGGCTGCCATCGAGAAACATTACTCTCGCAAAGAAAACATACTTTTTCCTTACCTGGAAAAGAAAGGTTTTGAAGGTCCTGCCACTGTTATGTGGGGCGTGGACAATGAAATTCGTGAAGAAATCAAACTCTTTACTGAAAGCATTCACAAACCAAATCCAGATCCTATTGAGGCATTTAAATTTTTCGAGACCATGTCCGATGACATCGTTGAGATGATTTATAAAGAAGAAAAGATCCTCTTTCCAGCAGCCCTCGATCGGTTAACCGAACAGGAGTGGTCCGAAATCCGTAAACAGGAATCTGAAATTGGATTTTTTGATTCCCAGGTCAGCGAAGAATGGGAATCGCAAGAAAATGCTGCAATTGAACCACCTGTTTCACCCGCTTTAACAGAAAGCGCTGAGTTGCCGGAAAATCTAATTCCATTGTCCACCGGTGCATTGACAGCAGAGCAAGTCAACTTGCTGCTTACCCACCTTCCCGTTGATGTGACCTTCGTAGACGAAAACGATCGGGTGCGCTATTTCTCTCAGGGTGCTGAACGCATCTTTGATCGCTCTCCCGCGATTATCGGACGAGAGGTCACAAAATGCCACCCACCTCAAAGCGTACACAAAGTCACCGTTATTTTGGATGATTTTCGTGCTGGTAGGCGGAATGTCGCTGAATTTTGGATCCAGATGGGTGACCAATTTATCCATATACGATATTTCGCACTCCACGATGCACAGGGTACCTACAAAGGCACAATTGAAGTCTCTCAAAATGTAACTGAGATTCGAGCTCTGGAGGGCGAAAAACGCTTGCTTGATGATTCACCTGATTACGATAAGTAATCCCACCCAGTTTTAAAAAAAATGAGGCTGCCCAATATAATGGACAGCCTTTTTCATTTAATCATTTTTCAATAATTCAGATCTTCACACGCAAAGTTTAAATCTCAAACGGTGAAAAACGCCTTACTCACCTGTACTGTGATTTAGTAAAGTCTACCTCACAACAAATTTCGCCCAATGACAGGCAGCAATGGTTGGCAAGTTGTTCCCGCCAGGCGATCATCCGGCGTCGCTATTTCAAGATTAAACTCGTCGGTATCCTTTCCAAAAAATATTCTATCAACAAATTTTAAGGGGTTATAAAGCAATGAATTGAGATCCTTGGCAATAATTCGTCAACCGCTTTAATCCCCAAAGACCGTTCCCACATTACGAGCACTGATCAACCAGGGATGGTCAAGTGGGACCGGTTTTTCTGCTTTCGTAACGTCCTCAATGGGTACCGTTCCTGATTTCCCGTTTTGAATACCGACCATAATCCCATACTTATTCTTTGCTACCAAATTCGCCGCGTAAGATCCTAATTGCATGGCCAATACCCGGTCTGTAGCCGTCGGGGCACCTCCGCGCAGCAGGTATCCTAAAATGGTAATGCGGCTTTCAATGCCAGTACTGCTTTCCAGGCGATTAGCCAGCATCAAAGTTTCACCCGTGTATTGTCGTTTAAGCGCTGCCATGCGTTGATTGCTTTCTTCCTGGCTTTGATCCTGGTGTGTCTGCTGGCTTTTCTTCATCGACCGTTCAAAAAAAGCCACCAAATCGGATGACTGGGCACCTTCTGCCACAGCCACAATACTGAACAGTTTGCCAGCCTGGTTGCGTTGTAAGATTTTTTTCGCAATGATATCAATATTGTAAGGTATCTCTGGAATCAAAATTACATCCGCTCCCCCAGCAACACCGGCTGTAAGGGTTAACCAGCCAACATCCAATCCGATAATCTCCACGATAATAATCCGGTGGGTGCTGTTGGCTGTGCTATGCAAACGATCAATTGCTTCCGTAGCAATCATCTTAGCGGTATCAAATCCAATCGTGGTTTCTGTCAGCGGCATGTCGTTAACACCCGATTTCGGAAGTGTGATCATATTCAAACCAGCCTTTTGCAGATGCAATGCAGCGTCCATTGTCTCTCGACCGCCAATGCACACCAACGCATCCAGTTTATTTTCCTTATAAACAGCCAGGACATTATTGGTTCTATCCAGTAATTGACCATCTTTCTCATAACTGTGCGGTACAACCCGGCTGGTTCCCAAAATAGTACCTCCAGCTGTAAGAATATTTGATAAAGCTTCCCCACCAAGATCAATTTTATGGTTGGAAATCAATCCCTCAAAACCATCCCGGAAGCCGATAATTTTCATTCCGTGAACTTGCATGGCGGTCTTACCAAATCCCCGAATGGCAGCATTTAACCCTGGAGCGTCACTACCGGCTGTTAATATCCCAATTCTTTTTGTCATGGCTTTTTCCTTCCAAAGGTAATGTAGGCAATTTACCCTATTATACTCAGTCCCAACCGTCATTCGAAAATCTATAAATCATTGTGTTCGGTTATTTTTTATGAAGAATTGAAATTTCTTTTTGAGCATTTATTTTCATCACGAAAAAAGAGTTTATTTTAAAAATCCGGTAATTTTGTTGTTAATGGAGTCAAATATCTCAACTGGCTATCGATATTTAATAATTCAACCGTTTCACCGCATCGAAAAAGAATCCTGACCGTTATATAAGATAAACAAATAAAAGATTGTTCTATTCTATATTTTTTAATTAATTGGCATTTCTTTTTTACGAAATATCAAATATTTGGTTGCGGAAATTATCAATCCATCATAAAATTGGTATGATAAGTGTTTGGTTAGGGAACAAATGGAAGGAAGGAGGACTGATCACAAAAAATTATATTTAAGTGGCCTTTTAGTAGCTGAAGACAAACAACAAGAATTACAAAATTGGTATTTAAGTTGTGCCATGAGAAATTCAATTTGAAACATGAACGTTTTAGGTTTTAGAGGATTATTTCAATTCATTACTATTTGAGTGTTATTTTGATTGTCGCCGCATCGCTCATGGTTCATGAATACCATCAAATTATATAAAGGAGATTGTATGTTCAAAGTTAATACCCGCACAATTGTTGCTACTGGCATCGGAGCTGCACTTTTTATGCTTTTGTTTATGTACGTAAAAATCCCCTCACCAATCCCTGAAACAAGCTTTATGACTTCTTACGGATTAGGCGCATTCATGGCTACCGTCTTTGGACCTATTGCTGGCGCCCTCATTCAATTCATTGGTCATGCGCTTTCAGATGCGATTCAATATGGTTCGCCTTGGTGGTCCTGGGTGATTGCAAGCGGATTATCCGGTTTTCTTTTCGGATTCGCATTCAAACGAACCCGAGTCGAAGAAGGTGAATTTAAAGGGAAAGATATCCTTATTTTCAATGTGATTCAAATCATTGCCAATGTGATTTCTTGGCTCGGTGTTGCACCTGCTCTTGATATTCTTATTTACCAGGAGCCTGTGTCCTTAGTCTTCGCCCAGGGTGCCATTGCTGCATTGATGAACAGCGTCAGCGCTGGCGTATTTGGAACCCTTTTATTAATTGCTTATTCTGCTACCCGCACCAAAAAAGGCAGTTTGAGCAAAAGCTAGTCCTTAATTTCTGAACAATATCTGGATAGCTGTGGGCAGCATTCCGCAGCTATCCATTTTTTAAGCCCGTATGGTCAATTTCTTGTCTTTACAGTGAGGAATAATATTTTCTTCCACGAGTAAAAAGCATGCTATTTTTAAAGTAGCTTGGTAAAATTTTAAAAAACATCTCTTGAAAAGAACCGGTATGCATCTAAAACCCGTCATTGAATTTAAAGACTTTTCTTTCCAATATTTCAGTCAAGCTGAGCCTACACTTCACAATATAAATTTATCCATCTATCCGGGTGAAAAGATCCTGATTGTTGGTCCAAGTGGAAGTGGCAAAAGTACACTCGGCAATTGCATTAACGGCTTAATACCCTTTGCATATAAAGGGCAAATTAGCGGCGATTTAATAATTCACCACGAATCCACCCAAACAAAGAATATATTTCAGCTTTCAAAATGGGTTGGAACCGTATTACAAGATTCCGATGCGCAGTTTGTTGGCTTGTCCGCAGGAGAAGATATTGCCTTTTCACTTGAAAACGATAACGTGCCCTACGAAGAAATGCACAAACAGGTTAGAAAAGTTGCTGAAATGGTGGATATGCAAAATTGGCTAACCTCATCGCCATTTGAGTTATCGGGTGGGCAAAAACAACGGACTTCCCTGGCCGGAGTTCTGGTCAACAATGTAGATATTTTACTTTTTGATGAACCGCTCGCAAACCTCGACCCGGCTACGGGTAAAACTGCCATTGAAATTATCGAAAATATTTATTCCCAAGATAAGAAAACGATTATCATTATTGAACATCGTCTTGAAGACGTCCTCCACCGTTTTGTTGATCGCATCATTGTGATGGACAATGGGCGGATCATTTCCAATACGGATGCCCATACCCTGGTTTGTTCCGATATTTTAACAAAAACTGGTATCCGGGAACCGTTGTATGTGACCGCGTTAAAATATGCCGGTGTGTCTGTTACACCAGACATGGAACCAGGATATATCACAACCTTGAAAGCAAATCAACACAAGCATACACTGAAAACCTGGCAGGCAAGTGTTGAAGCACCAAAGGCAAAACAGGAAAAACCTTCCATCCTTAAAGTTGAAAATATCTCTTTTTCTTATGATGGCCTTAAAAATGTCCTGGAAGATATCAGTTTTGATGTTAAAGAAGGTGAAATGGTCTCTATCATCGGTAAGAATGGAGCCGGTAAAAGCACCCTTTCAAAATTGATATGTGGTTTTGAAAAACAAGATCAAGGCACAATTTTTTATCGCGGTCAGGATATTCGGGATAAATCAATTAAAGAACGCGCCGAATTAATCGGCGTGGTGCTTCAAAACCCAAATCAGATGATCTCAAAAAACCTGATTTTTGATGAGGTTGCTTTAGGTTTACGCTTTCGAAATATTCCGGAAGATGAGATTAAATCGCGTGTTGAGAAAGTATTAAAAATCTGTGGTTTGACCCCCTTCATTGAATGGCCAATTTCAGCATTGAGTTATGGCCAAAAGAAGCGCGTAACTATTGCTTCCATTCTCGTTTTAGGTCCTGAAATCCTGATCCTCGATGAACCCACTGCCGGCCAGGACCACCGCCATTACACAGAAATTATGGAGTTTCTTGTTGAAATCAATAAAATGGGTGTAACAATATTTTTGATCACCCATGATATGCATTTAATGCTTGAATACACACCCAGGGCGATCGTCTTATCCGGGGGTCGTTTAATTGCCGACACCACTGCGTCAGCTGTCCTTACTGACCATCAGGTAATTCAAAAGGCCAATTTAAAAGAAACATCTCTTTTCCATTTAGCGCAGATGGCTGATATTCCAGATGGAACAGGTTTTGTTCAAAGCTTTATCGACTATGAAAGGAAATTAAAAAATCGATGAACGTAAAATCAAAATTATTTTCCTATGATATCGTCGATTCACCCATCCACCGGCTTTCCGGGTTAACAAAACTGATTTGTTTCCTTTTGCTTACTTTCGCTGTGATGTATTCCTATGATATCCGGGTAATTTTATTGGTCATGGCCTTTGCTGCCATTATCATGAAAATCTCAAAAATTAAGTTTTCTCAAATCAAATTAATGGTTATTTATGTGCTAATCTTTGTGTTAACAAACGCCATTATTTCTTTCCTTTTTTCTCCGGAAATGGGTGTTGAAATTTATGGAACCCGAACGCCAATCCTCATACTGCCGGGAAAATTTGACCTTACCGCTGAACAGTTGCTTTACAGCACTACCAAGCTCTTTAAATATGCTTCGGTAATTCCCTTCGGAATTATTTTCTTGTTAACTACCAACCCAAGCGAATTCGCATCATCATTAAACCGGATTGGAGTTCATTATAAAATCGGCTTTGCTGTCGCATTAACCTTACGTTATTTTCCCGATATCCAAAGAGATTACCAGGATATCAGCCAGGCGCAGCAAGCACGCGGCTTAGAGCTTTCACGAAAAGCATCCTTCTTTAATCGCATAAAAAATGGCTTGCTCATTATCGTTCCTCTAATATTCTCCTCTCTCGATAGAATAGAAACCATCAGCAATGGCATGGATTTACGAGGTTTTAGCAAGAGCAAAACACGAACATGGTATACCAGCCGCAAATTGACAGGCAATGACTATTTTGCAATATTTATTTCAGCCCTCATATTTATTGGAATAGCGAGCGTTTCAATCTTTATCAACAAAAGTCGGTTTTACAATCCATTTGTATAGGAGGATTAATTTGAAGCCCATTCTTGTTTATCAAACCGATTTTACTTACAAAGAAGGTGCCGTTTGTGCCATGTATGGCGTGGTAAAAAGCGTCGACCGTGCGCTGGAAATCATTGATGGATCGCATGAAATCCCCAAATTTGATACCTGGAGCGCATCTTATCGCCTCTACCAATCAATGCCATTTTGGCCGCAAAATACGATCTTTGTATCGGTCGTGGACCCTGGCGTTGGAACCCACCGCCGAGCATGTGTAGCCCGTACTGCCAACGGGTATTTCGTCGTCACTCCCGACAATGGCTCCTTGACGCACGTTAAAACTGTGTTTGGCATCGACGAGGTAAGGGAAATTGATGAGGCTGTCAATCGATTACGAGGCAAGGGTACCGATGATGTCAGCGTTTTTCATGGTCGAGATTTGTTTTCATATTGTGCCGCCAGATTAGCGAGTGGAATTATCACTTTTGAGGAGGTTGGCCCAGCCTACAATCCCGATGAAATTGTCATGCATCCAATTTCTGAACCCATTTTTAAAACCAACTTTGCCAGGGGAATATTTGAAATTAACGACCCCAACTTTGGCAATGTCTGGACCAATCTACCCTTAAAACCCTTCTTAAGCGCGGGTTTTGTATTTGGCGATCGATTGCACGTTAAAATCTTCCACAAAGACCAGGTTGTTTTTGACCAGCGGTTATTGTTTGAAAAGTCATTTGGTTTTGCTGCTTTAGGTGAAACAATGCTTTATAACAATGAGCTGATGCGTATCAGTATTGCTGTTAACCAGGGTAGTTTTATTGATCAATTTGGAGTTGGTTATGGTCCGGAATGGCAGGTTGAAGTCACAAAATAAAACTTGAATCTCGATTGGCGTTTACAGAAACCAATTTACTTAACCCTGATAGAGGATACATGCCTAAAAATACTTTCCACAATTTGCCAGATGCAAAGCGTGAACGCATTCTAGCAGTGGCATTAGAAGAATTTGCCAATAATTCGTATCAAAACGCATCAATCTCGAAAATTGTCAAAAAAGCAGGTATCCCTAAGGGGAGTATTTATCAATATTTTGACGATAAACAGGCAATTTTTCGTTACCTGATAGAATACGCCACTGAAGAAAAACTCGCTTTTTTTTCGCAATTAGCCTCACCTGACCCGGCTAGCGATCTTTTTGGTTACCTGCGTTGGCTATTTCAGGCGCAGGTGCAATTCGAATTGAACCACCCCAAAATAGCAAATCTCTTATATCATGCTTTTCTTGATGACACGTCATTCCCCGACATGATTGAAGAACTTCAACGCAGAGGGTCTACCCAATTTTTTAAACAACTGCTCACCCAGGGGATTTTGCATGGCAGTGTTTCGCCTTGGGTCGATCCTGACATCGCTGCTTTTATCTTAGAAAAAGTCTTTTACCAACTTGGGAGATATTTCATAACTCGTCTAAGACTTACTCAGGAAAATTTATCCAGTGAAGCCGTTCTCGAAACCCACGAAGCGCAAGCCCTGCTCACCAATTTGATGGATATCTTGGAAGCAGGCATGAAACAAAACCCCGATCAAAGAAATCGGTCAATCCGCCCGGTCAATTCAGAATAAGGGTGCCTTTCTTTTCACTTATATGGCACAAACACGATTTAAGCGTGTGGGTCGGTTGTGCGATACTTAAAAATCAAACAATTCAGTATTTCTGACCAACTCCCCGTACTTCATAGGTAGAATTACAAGAGAAAAAATTTTAAATCGAGAGGAATTCTGATGAAAACGTATCGAAAAGAGCTCTGGTTCCAGGTGCCCACCCGCCGCGCTTTTATCAACATTACACCTGAGGTCAACCAGGCTTTGCGCGAAAGCGGCATTCAGGAAGGGTTATGCCTGGTGA
>Ga0255347_1003643_pt1 | contig 19793 bp, 16 predicted proteins | sample wastewater_treat_2_FD_192479 | JGI IMG/M metagenome (GOLD analysis project Ga0255347, IMG submission 192479) | Wastewater microbial communities from Lulu Island WWTP, Vancouver, Canada - plant24 | ecosystem: Engineered > WWTP > Wastewater > Unclassified | place: Canada: Vancouver, British...
GAGCGAGCCCGCCACCGAGAGCTAAGTCTTCGGCGGACGGCGTTTGGAATTCCGGATCGGTGATACGAATCAGCACTAAACCGGAATTTATCGTTCCAGTCATTTCACCAAAAATCCCAACCATCCGTTCAAAGTAAAAGTCATCAAAAGCTCTTCGGGAAGTGTATCTAATAACGAAATAAGTTGCAATTCCAGCTAGAAAAGAAATAAGAGTAATTGGTAACCAGTATTTACCGACAATTACAATATTGATGGCTACAATCGAACCAGTCACCAGAAAATCAACCGCCACACCGGAAATCCGATTCATCAAGCCGTTATCAATTACGTAGCTTTTTTTAGTTATATCAAGAAATTTACGAACCAGCAAAGCAATTAGTAGAGCAATCACAAAGTGAAAAGACCAGATTGTGTCAACGAAATCCTTTAAACCATACGTGGTCATCAATTTAGTGACAAAATAAATTAACCCGTAGGTCATTGCATACACAATACTTATCAGTCCAAGCTGGAAAGCCATCGGTTCAATGGCTTCCGGCGATAATGTCAACCAACCGGCGACTTCCGGTTTATTTTCTTTAACGACACCGGTTCGAATATCATTATTGATAGATTCAATTCCTTTAATGAGAGTCGTTTCGCGGTTTTTGATACCCCGGTTGACAATCGCCACCCCGGCAAAATAAGCAATCAAAAAACCAATAGCGGCAAAAGTCAAACCGATCATCCCGCCGCCTTCAAATCCGAATTTTTCCCAGCTGTGTCCCATAGTATAAGCTATTCCCGGACCCATACCGAATCCCAGCGGTACCAATAAACCCATTGCGGCTGGTAAGTCGGGAGAAACGGTATAGATTAATGCCAGAACTACCAATAGACCGATCGCTCCCTGGACAATATAACAGGTCAATTCCGTAAAGCACTTACTGACCGGTCCTTTTCCGAATTTAGTCTTGGATTTTCCTAAACCAATTACAATGAAAGTTAACGCCAGGAGATGGTAAACATATTGCCCCAGCCGGTTTTCGTCGAGGTATATCAATCCCAATACTTGCTGACTAAGCAGAAGTCCTAAAAAACCGCCAATGATATTATTCGGGACTAGATATTTCTGAAAAAATGGAATGTAGCGTCGCGCGATCGTTCCTAGAACTAAGAAAGTCCCCAGAGCAGTAAAATCTAAAATCATATCTTTGAAATTCAGAGTAAAATCCCAAGGAGTCATTAATTCCTCTTTTCATTAATTTTAATAAGCCGTCTACTTGGCTTTTAATATAGTAATCTCAAATAATTTATAAAATCAATTTAAAATATTTTTGCTCTATAGGGACTGATTTTGATAATTTCTATTTCGTTTGACAAATTACTTTTACTAGAAAATTATAAAATGATGATTAGGCCAATACATCCTAAAGAAAGTTCAACCCTCTTGGGCTTTAAAAAGTTATTACCTATAAAAAGAATGAAGTACTATTCTCCGTTTCTAATAATTTTCATCGTTCTTGCATCCGTTTTATCTTTAGCTGCTGAAATTGAAAAATATTATGGGAAAATTGACCCGGGCGACGGTCATATCTACACCTGTAGTGGAGAAATCATCCGTAACGATGGCAAAGTAACTAAAACTTCTTACTTTTATGACGAGAAAGGCAAGATTCTTCTCAACGAAAAGGTGGTCTTCGACGAAAAAGGATACAAACTCATTAGCCTCGTATCCGAGGAACCGCGCTATGGTCGCATTCAGGAAATTCAGCGAAAAGGGAGTCAGTACATTGCCCGCTATCGCAAAAACAGCGGCGAGGAATTCCGCGAGCATATCATCAATGATCAGCCGTTGCTCTTGCATAGTTCTAATCTGCCGGTTTATCTGTCACAAAATCTCAATTTAATTGGAGAAAGTGGCCACGTCTGCCGTTTGATTATAGTCCCCATGAAGATGGAAATCGAAATGATATTTAAAAACAAAGGGATAAAAAATATTAATGGGCATCAATGCTTTGAAATTCAGATGGATGCCGCTAATATATTCTTAAAACCATTGGTTAAAACTCATTATTTTTATTACGGTACGGAAGCGCCCCATTATTTATACCATTATATCGGCACAATTTCACTCACTAATCCTAACGGTGATGACATTTGGGGAACGATTTCACTTACTTATGAATAAAACGTGCGCTGAGTAATTCGTTACGGTTTTTACCGGCTAATCAATTTCAAGAATTCGGCACGCGCTTGCGGTTCATCATGCAGTTCACCGAGCATAACGCTGGTAGTGATATTGGAATTTTGTTTTTCGACGCCGCGCATTTGCATGCAGAGGTGGCGCGCTTCAATGATGACGCCCACACCTTTTGGTTCGAGTGCTTCATTGAGGGCATCAGCGATCTGCTGAGTCAGGCGTTCCTGAATCTGGAGCCGTTGCGAAAAAGCCGTGATAACGCGGGGAATCTTACTAAAGCCGATGATTTTTCCATTCGGAATGTAAGCAACGTGGGCTTTGCCGAAAAATGGTACAAGGTGATGTTCACAAAGGCTGAAGAAATCTATATCTTTGACGATGATCATCTGGTTATAATCTTCGTAAACGAGTGATTCTTTGAGCATTTCAAGCACGTCCACTTTATAGCCTTGCGAAACGTGTTGCCAGAATTTGGCGACGCGCGCGGGCGTTTTCAGCAGTTCCGGCCGGTTGGGGTTTTCACCAATATTGATGAGTAAATTGCGGATGATTTCTTCAGTTTCCATATAACCTCAGTTTAATGTTTATTCAGATTTTTATTGTTGTAATTTTTGCTCTAATTCAAATGATTTATTTTGACTTAGAATTTCACCATTGATCCAATTCACGCGTACTCCATCCATTGTTGGCCGACTCATTCATATAGAAGGAGCGCGCCTGGGGATTCTCAATTCTTAGTAACAAGCGATAATGAGTCCAGGTTAATTCTGGGCGGATCGAATTATCCAATCTTTTAACGATAATCCGTCCGATGTTCCAATAGGCTTCAACCATGATAAAATTGATCGATCGGTAAGCTCTGGAGCGAGCATCCTCTAAAATACTTCGGATGTTATTGAAAATAGAATCGGAGACTTGAGACAAATTATTCATTTAGTAATTCTTGCTGAGGGGCAAATATCATTCAAGACACATTTGTCACATTGTGGGCGTCGGGCGATGCAAACCTGCCGACCGTGTTCGATCAGCAGATGCCCGAGCTTGGTCCACTGTTCTTGTGGAAATTGGCGCATCAGGTCCTGTTCGATTTTTTCCGGGTCGCTGTTTTTCGTTAGTCCGAGCAGATTCGCCAGACGCTTGACGTGGGTGTCAACAACGATAGCCGGTACTCCGAAAGCATCGCCGAGCACCACATTAGCCGTTTTGCGTCCGACGCCTTCGAGTTGCAGGAGTTCCTCCATTGTTCCGGGGACTTCGCCGTTGAATTTCTCGACGACAGATTTCATCGCGGATTTAATGGCTTTGGCTTTGTTATTGTAAAAGCCGGTTGAGCGGATGTCGTTTTTCAGTTCTTCGAGGTCAGCATCGGCAAAGGCTTGGGCTGTCGGATATTTCTGGAAAAGAGCTGGCGTTACCATATTGACGCGCTTATCGGTGCATTGCGCCGATAGAATGGTGGCAATTAATAGCTCCCGCGGATTGGTATGATTCAAAGCGCAGCGAGCGTCCGGATAGGCGGCGGAGAGGCGGGAGAAGATTTCTGGTGCGATTTCAGATTTATTAGTGATAATTTTCCTCTTAGATTTAGTTACATTAATTTTAGATGCTGAAAAATTTCAACAATTCCTTCGTATCATCCGAAATAGTCAGTAGATAAAGCTTCATCTGCAATAAACTTTAACTCTTCTTGAGTTAATTTTCTATCTAATTCCTGTTCGGCAACAGTCTGAACGTCCGCAATATTGATTGAATAGATTATTTTATCACTTCGCATTTTGCTCACCTCCTTCTAAAAATGGTCTGATAATATCCAAACGATTCGTATTGATTTTACCATCGGGTGAAAATGGACACTGAGCCAGTATTCTCTTTAAAGTTTTATCCTTTATTGAAAGATTATTCAAGAGGGGAAAATTTTGAATAATTTGTAATTCAGTAAACAAAAACCAATCGTGCAAAATTGCTTTACTTTTGGTAGCAGTTTGTGAAATAGGCTGGTTTATTATATCAAATTTATCCATGAAATCAGGTTTTGCAATTGAATTGATTATTGAGAGAATCAGTTCCATTGTTCCTGTTTCTCCAGAAAGAAAATTCCATAATTCATCAGCAAGTAATATCTCCTGTGGATGGAAATACTTTCTAAAATCTATAGAATATCCGAAATATCTTTCTTTATTTGATTTTGTTGGTTGTTTACTTGTCGGATCAAATGGAAATCCTAAGTAATAAAACACTCTTTTGCCTAAATATTTATTTCTAAGACCAGTTTTTGCCTGTAATATTTTTTCTTTTTCTACTTTAAAAACACCACTGTTCGGTTTTACCGTTTTTAACTCTATAGCAATTATTTCATTATCAGTCTCATAGAAAACATCGGCCGTAAAATTTGGTATGTGGCGATCTAATATTTCACCTTGATATTTAAGAATATTGTCTTCTGAAGAAACATCAGGCTGTCTTTGACCGTTTTTAAGTTCAGTAATAATATCTGAAATTACTGTTTCTTGCCTACTACTTATAATTAGGTCCCGGAATTCTCTTTTTTCACCATTAGATAAAATATGTGATACTCGTTCAAAGAATGATTGACCAAGAGTTGTACTTAACCCATGTAACCAACTACTAAGGGTTATCAAAAAAGGAACAGATTTTACCTTTCCCTCTAATTTAACGGAAAAAGCATTTAAGAAAGCTTCATGAAAAGGCGCATTTCTATTGTCCATTTCATTTTCTGGAAAAGTATCAAAGCGGAATTTGAGGGTTTTTATTACCTCAAAAGCAATTTTCTCAATTTTAGCATTTGTCATTGAACGTCCTTCAAATGAAAGATAATTTCTGAATAGGCACCTTTATCTTTTTCCGAACGATTTAAAACAGGCCTTTTATAACAGTTGACGATTTTCATCCCGGATTTTTCGGCAATCATAGGATATAGGTTATATTTATCATTAGCCACAAGAAAAATACTATAATTGGGTTTTAAATATCTCTTACAATTTATCAATACATCTGTAATGCCCTGAACGTACGATTCTCGAGCTTCTATTCCTTTCCCTTTAAATAAAGGACCAATTTCTAATTCGTCATTTCTCTCAAAGCCAAATAAATCGTAGGCGTAGGCATGTTGTTCATGATAATTGATAAGACCGACGTATGGTGGACTTGAAAAAATGCCGTCTATTTTTTTTCTCTGTACTAAATCCGACAATTCTTTATTCTTGCTTTGTAGTTTTTCAATTATATCTATGTTTCTTGAATCGCCCACAAGACAGTATTGGAAGGTATTGGTTCTTAATTTGTTAAAAGTTGCCAATCTCACTAAAGTATCCTTGCTATATCTTTCCCACCAATTAAGTATGGTAAAAAGTGGTTTGCATATTTTACCATGCTTGGCACAATAATAAGGTGTTGCTACCGGTTCAATTAAGGTCACTAAATCAGCGTGGGTCGTAGCGCGGCAGGAGCGAATTGTTCTACTGAATATAACACTGATTATCTTTTTTATTTCTGAATCCTGGATTAATTTAATTTGTTCAAAAACAAAATCCATTTCTTCTCGAATCGGCTGAAGGTACCACTTTTCAATGAAATTATTTTCAGTATCCTGTTTTAATTTGACGCCATATATTTTTACTAAATCCCAGTAGATTGGTAGAAATTCATCCGATTTAGTTTTTCCGTAATTATCCTCATTGATTTCTTTACGTCTGACCTTTTGTTTATATTCAGGTGAAGGGAAATATCTATTATTAAATTCGTTTAGTTTTTCAGTCAGTTCAACATCAAACTGCAGAATATTTCTCTTCGAGTTAAAAACCCGGAGTGATCGTGTTATTTTCGTAATTTCTGCTTGTAGCGAGAACAAATCATACCTTTTAACTTTTACATTACTGATCAAGGCATTAAAAGCAGAAATATCAACTCCTATAGCGTGCATTCCTAATTCATTGGCTTGAACTAAAGTGGTTCCACTTCCGCAGAATGGATCAAGGATTATGTCGCCTTTGTTAAAAAAAACTTCTGTCTTAAACTCGTCAATATGATCATCAAGAAAATATTCTACTAGTTGGGGAATAAATTTCCCTTTGTATGGGTGAAGCCGATGAACGTGTTTGGTGGTATCGGCCTCTTTTAAGAAATCAAAACTCAAATGCCAATTTAAATCCTCTCCTAACTGATTTTTCCAATTAATTTCACGCTTACCCCAGAACGAGTCGTAATAGTTTTTCAGCTCGGAAATGTCAACGTAAATCGATCCATTATTACTGGTTTTATTTATTTTTCCATAGTTAATTAAATAGGTGATGTTAGATTCGGTGACTTTTTTGTTTAAGTAATCACTTGCCCAACGGCTGGCATCTTTTAGCGAAAGAATATTATTCTGGTTTTTAAATAATGTTTCCATTTCACCCATTTCAATTCACCTTTTCTACCCTTGTAATTTGCCTTTTTCGGAGGGGGAACAAGGGCTTTTCAGATCTAAAACTGTCATTTTCCGATGTTTTGTGACTGACATACTTTACATAAATCATGTTTATAAATTTCTTCTTCTGATTCAGTGTTTTCGAAAAGAGATAGATCACTCTTAATTACGGTTTCAGGAATAAGCATATTCGGGTGGAGCTTTATTTTGGAATATTCTATTTCCTTAATGTTATCGGGAATTACAAAATATTTTGTTAACTCTACCCAATCTTTATCTCTAATTGTGATTGGCTCTCCTAGGAAAAAACTTAACCAAATTCCATTGATTTTAGAACATAATTCTTCCTGTACAAGTTTTTTTTGAGTAATGGTTATATAGTTCTCATCTATATCAAAGCCAATATACTTTCGACCAAGTCGTTTAGCCGCAATTGCTGTCGTCCCTGTGCCTACAAAAGGATCGAGCACAATGTCACCTTCATCGGAGGACATTAATATTATTCTTTCTAATAAATGAACCGGTAACTGACAGGGATGTTCATCTCTATATTTATTATGTTTTAGGCGATGAATATCGGTCCACACATCAGAAACTAAAGGACCAAAGGGATGTAAACCAGCCTTTTTGCCGCCATAATCTTTTAAGAGATACCCGCATTTTCTGCATCGTTTATGGGGGTAGCGAATTTCGAAAAACTTATTTTTCTTTAGGTCTTTTGCGTAATATAAAATACCATAATGAGAAGGTTGTAAACTTTGACCCATTGGGGCAGTTGGTGCATCCCAGGCAATCCAATGTTTGAAATAAGCAATTTCATTTAAAAAACTTGCATAGTATGTTAACCACTTGGGTATATTGTGCACAAATATAGAACCCGCAGGTTTTGTAATTCTAACCATTTCAAATATCCACCGTTTGCACCAATCCAAATATGCCTGAACCTCTTTATTGTCCCGATACCCATTATATTTCTTACCTAAATTAAAAGGCGGGTCTGCGAAAGTTACATCAACACTGTTATCGGGGATGTTTTTGAATAATTCAATACAATCGCCTTGAATTATCTGATTGTAATATTTCTCAAACATTTTTCATCACTTCACATAATAATTTCTCAAATCTATTAAGTTCCTCTTGATGAAAGGTAAATACATCTTCATAAGCGCCAACCATCCTTTTTAAATCCCTTTTTCTAACATACCAACCAATACCGTCAACAAAGCCTAAAAAGCGAGCATCTGGGTAATGTTCCTTAATTAAAGAGTCAATTGAGATCTCTGTTTTCGATTTATCACCTTGACCTGAAGAAGTTGTGACTAAAAAAGTACTTTCTATTATAATTTTTGGGCTTTGTTTATTTGGAATAATAAAATCCATTGTTCTCTTTTGTTCGGGTGCATATTCAATAAGTTCGCTGAGATCACCTTTTTCAAAAGGAATTTTACGTTTCTTTAGAATTCTTTCGATAAGAATTTCTGGGTTATTTTTCCCTTTAGCAGCTCTCGAACCTTTTTCTTTATATCGTGCAAGAGTATCAATGATTGCATTGATATCAAAATTTAGCTTTTCTAGACTTAATTTTTGAAACTCAAACGGCGGTAAGGTTCTTTTGAAAAAGTCTATTGACGAACCTTCATAAAAAATATTGACCAGACATTTTCTAAAATATTCATTTTCCCGCACCAATTGCTCAATTTTGGAGGTATTCCATTCCGAAATTTCATTATCTTTGGTCGTTCTTTTATTATTAATCCAATAATTCATAAAAGTAAAATCATTCAGCTCTTTATCGTCCACAATTCTGATAATAGTGATCAACCTTAATAAACTTTCATTTGAGAATCCTGTAATGGCGAGTAATGCCTTAAGGCCGAGTTCTTTTTTATTCCTTAAAAAATTTTCGAAGACTTCTTTTTTACAACCATTATTCTGTACTTCATTTCTTAGATATATTATAGATTCCTTGACAGAAAAAATATGACTTTCATAGGCTGATTCGAATTCTTCATCAAAATAATAATATGTATTATTCTCAATTACTGTTCTATACTTCTCGTCGATTGTTTTCATATTTAGTTCCTATCTGGATTTTTCTGGAAGAAAAGTAAATACTCGTCTTTCATGGTATTTCTCATTCCTTTAATTGGCTTTAGGATGCTTTTAACTAACTTTAATCCAATCTCTTCACAATTTTGGATTATAGTTTTTTCTAATCTTATCCCGCCGGTTTGATTTGTATTCGAACCAATTATCATAATGAAATATTTGTCATTTTTCAGCACCCTATATATTTCTGAACAGACTTTTTTCATATCACGAAAATAATTATTTAATCTTTCGTCTTTATTTTTGCCAATTAACCCAATCATCTTACCTTTAATTTTCTCGATATTATACCCAAGATATTCTAATTGGGCTTCATCATTCTTGGCATAATCAATCGCGAAAGAATAAGGGGGAGATGTAATTACGCCATCTATTGAGTTATCCACGATTTTTAAATCTAAAGCATCCGAATCCGGTAATACATTCAGTTTACCCAGTTGTACTTTTTTGAAATAGGGATTATTAATAAAATTTCGTACGGTATTTTCATATCTAGTTAAAACTTTTTCGAACAATTGCCTGTGATCCGATTTAATGACACGTTTTGAATACCCCATTGAATCCAAGTAAGCCAATAAAGCTAAATTATATATGGCAAGTTTTTCATTATCAGTAACATTCTTCAATTTTTTTAAAATATTTCCTTGCGAAAAGAAATTGAAAAGCTTATCGCGATTTTCAACAAGAAGAGAAAGTGAGTTATCTGTTATTTGTAATGCATCATATTTGGCTTGCGTCATAAATTGGCAAAAAGGGCTTATATCAACGGCATACGAATTAATGCCCATCAATGCGGCTTCGATATTAGCTGTACCACTTCCGCACATTGGATCTAAAATTGTTTGGCCTTTTTCTACTCCAATTATGTTAAGAAGAGCTTTAATTAGCTGAGGATGAAATTTTCCACGATAGGGAAATAGTCCATGGGTAGCATAACCAGTAGAGAAAGTACCGTTTTCAAAATAATTTTTGGTGACATTGGATCGATTTTCGATTAGCCCCTCACAGGTTTGGTTATACATTAAATAATGCGTTGTGAATTTGCCATCAATTGATTGAATATAGGCCGAACGTTCAATAATTTGGTCTTTTGGAAGGCTTTTGTATTCGAGAAAAGCCAACTCGAGTTCAAATAATTCTGTAACAGATGGTAAGAGAGTTACGTTTTTATCAAATAGAAGTTCAACGCAGGTTGGTAATTTATAGAATGAACAGTTTCCCAAATATTTTATAACCTTTCAGTAACAATCAATAAGGCCATTTCACCCATTTCAATTCACCTTTTCCACCCTTGTAATTTGCCTTATTTATGAGCAGTAATCAAGCGCTTTTTATACTTATTAATTATGGCAATTCATTGAACTGTTTCACTCAACTAAAAATCCTTGATACGTGCCGCGGCGCGCCAATTCATCCCGGATTCCGACTAATATCTCATTTTTGGTGAGATTCCACTGCGGGGCAATCAGTGTGCCGGGTTTGGCATCGCCGCACAAACGCTGGATGACGATTTCCGGATGTAAGCGCTCCAGGAAATCAGCGACAAGCGTTATCCATTCATTTTCGGTAAAAAGTGAGAAGGGATTTTCGGCGTAGAATTTAGCCAGCGGCGTGTTTTTGACAACGTGCAGGTGGTGAATCTTGAGTGCATCAATTCCAAGATTATTCAAGACGCCGGGAGTGGCTAAAATGTCAGCGCGCGTTTCAGTCGGAAATCCGAGAATTAGGTGTCCAGCAACGTGCAGACCGTGGGCTTTCGCCGCCTGAATCGCCCAGCGAGTTTGAGCAAAATCGTGTCCGCGCTGCGCCCAATCCAGCGTTTTATCATAGACGGATTCAATACCGAACTCAATGGAAATGTAAGTTTCGTGATTCAGGTGTTCGAGTAGTTGTAATATTTCCTCCGAAACGCAGTCCGGGCGCGTACCGATGCAGATTCCTACAATTTCAGAAAAAGCCAATGCTTCTCGGTAAAGCCTTTCCAGCTTTGCGACCGGTGCATACGTATTGGTAAACGGTTGAAAATAAGCCAGAAATTTATCGGCCTGGTGAAAACGCCGAGCCGACGCTATGCCTTTTTGGATTTGATCGCTAAGCGACGGCAATTCTTCAGCACGCTTTGGGGCGAAGCTTTCGTTATTGCAATACAGACAGCCGGTAGTACCTTTGGTTCCGTCACGGGTTGGGCACGTAAAACCAGCATCGAGCGTAATCCGATAAACCCGCGTCTGAAAGCGCTCGCGTAGGTAGCGACCATAACGATAGTAGCGTTCATCCAGCGGAAAGGGAATCACTTTTTAATTAAAATTCCATATTTAAGAATCTTTAATTTCAAATCGAAATTCACCGGTTATTCAGTTAATTGACTGGCGACTAGCACCGCCAGATCGAGGCATTTTACGCGCGAATTTTGTTCCTTTAATCCGTCATAAAGCATAGTTGTGCAGAAAGGACAAGCGGTGGCAATAATATCCGGATTCAATGTGGTGAGTTCCTTTGCCCGCAGGGTATTGACGCGCTGAGCTGGGGCTTCTTCCAGCCACATCCGTCCACCGCCGGCGCCGCAACATAGGGCATTACTACCGTGGCGAGTCGCTTCTTGAAAATCAGCTTGTAATGCCGCGATTATCTGACGAGGCGCACCATAAATTCCATTGTGCCGTCCGAGATAACAGGCGTCGTGATAGGTCAATTTACCTTTTAACGGCTGATTGATTTTCAAACGTCCCTCAGCTAACAGATTGGCAATCATTTCGATATGACTGATAACCTCGAATTTGCCACCTAGCTGGGGATATTCATTTTTCAGAGTATTGTAGCAATGGGCGCATTGGGTGATAATTTTTTGGACGCCGAGATTGTGGAAAGTCTCGATGTTTTGATTGGCTAAAGTCTGGAAAAGGTATTCGTTACCAAGTCGGCGAGCGGCGTCACCGGTACAAGTTTCGGCATTGCCCAGAATGGCATAATTGACCTGAGCGACGTTCAGCAATTTTATCATTGCTCGGGAAGTTTTTTGGGCGTGTTCATCGAAAGCTCCGGCGCATCCAACCCAAAAGAGATATTCAAAGTCGGCTTTTTCCTCTGCCCGCGGAATTGCCAGACCTTCTGTCCACTTTTCGCGATCAGAGGCGCCCCAGGGATTACCGTAGCTTTCCAAATTACGGAATGCCAGTTCTGCCGCTTCCGGGAAACGGCTTTCTTCCAGTACTAGGTGACGGCGCATTTCGACAATCCGATCAATGAACTCGATGCTCAGTGGACAGACTTCTTCACAAGCCCGGCAGGTGGTACAAGCCCAAAGTGTCTCTTCGCCGATGGTGTCGCCCACCAGTTTTTCCGCGCGTGGCGATTGAGATTTTTGTCTTTTATCTTTAATAATATCAGTCGTGTACTTGATAAGATGATGCCGTAAAGCAATGTTGAATTCCTTCGGACTCAGTGGCTTGCCGGATTCGAACGCCGGGCAAACCGTCTGACAACGACCGCATTCTGTACAGGTAAAAACATCCAGCAAATCTTTCCAGCCGAGATGTTCAATGCGGGACGCCCCGAAGCGCTCGCTGTTTTCTACATCCAAAAAGCGCACATATCCACTGTCAAGCCGTTTGAAAAAAACCGCTGGCAAGGACGTTATAATATGAAAGTGCTTGGAAAGCGGCAGAAATGGGAAAAAGGATAACAGAGTTAGAAGATGCAACCACCAATTAAGATGAAAAAATTTTACGGCGAACTCCGGACTGGTATTGCGGAAAATACGGGCAAAGGCTACCCCGACGACCGTCCGATCGGCATCCGCTTCAAACGTGACGGTCAACCCGGTCATTAAAAGGTCTGTAACCATCAAAATCGCAATCATTATCAAAATCAGATTCGCTGAAGCGGATAATGTCAGGCGTTTTGGGCGAATGATCAGGCGCTGAATAAGGGCATAAATCACGCTGAGCAGAACTAAAACTTCGAAAATATCTTTGAGCCAGAGATAAATCTGTCCGAGAGTCTGTCCAGTATGAAAACCCGGCAAGACGAAATTGGGATTGAATCCCTGCCCAATCATTTGAATCGTATTGATCGAAACTACCAGAAAGCCCCAAAAAATAAATGCATGCATATAGCCAGCAGACCAGAAACGCCGATCACGGATTTTCGTTTGAGCAATTCCTTGTGTGAAAAAAGCGCCGATTCGTCGTCCGATATGGTCAAAGCGATTTTGGGGCTGACCAGCCGCAATTACGGCGATTCTTCGATATATCAGCCAGACGAACCAACTGAGTGCGACTACCAGCAGAACTATAAAAAGTGCCGATCCGAGTGGGGTATTTGTTGGTGCCATCATTTACCAGTTTCTCCTTTTTTAAGGTGAAATTTTAAACATTTCCAGCTTGATTCCAAAATCAATCGGCGAATAGAAAAACTGAATTTGATTTTCAATAAAATCTTTCGTTAATTCAAGCCTGAATGAAGATACGCCTAGCAACTAATGAAGACAATCAAAGCTTGCTCGCCCTTGCGCGCGAGTCACCGATGGAAAGCCACCTAATCATCAATATTGTCCGAGCGCCGGATTATTTTCTACTGGCAAATTTACAAGGCGACGACGCCCGAGTATTTGTAGCTGAACAGGATGGGGTTATCGTAGGTGCGATCGGTTGTTGTTTGCGCGAGGTTTTGCTTACCGGACAACCGACTCGCATCGGTTATATCGGCGGGATAAAAGTTGCCGCCGCCGCTCGTAAAGGCTTGACCAGCTTCCGCTTGATGAATGCCGTAGCCAATTATTTACGGGCGGTTCCCGTCGAAATGGCTATAGTAATCACAATGACTGACAATGAGGCGATGGCACCCATATTAGCTGGTCGGGTCGGTATGCCGCCTTTTCACCCAATTAATCGGTTTGTAATCAATTACATTTTCCCCCTTTTTCGACCGCAACTCACTGGTGACTACCAAATTCGATCGTTCCGTGAGAGCGACCTCGATCATCTGGCAAGGTTGTTCACTGTTTTTTTTCAAGGTTACTCTTTGACATTCGAATGGACACCGAAACGCCTTTCCGCTTTATTGAACCAGCCGAATTTTAGTTCGGAAAACATACTGATTGCCACAAAAGATGGTCGCCCGGTTGCGGCACTGACTTGGTGGGATCAATCCAGTTTCAAGAGAACAATTGTCGAAAAATATGATGGCTGGCTAAAAACGCTAGCTGGCTTATCGAAACCTTTAAAAATATTTCCGCAGGCGGGTGAACCGTTAAATGAACTACAGATCCGGCATATCGTTTACGAGAAAGAACATACCTCAGCTGCACGCGATTTAATCCGATATTTATTTAATGAAAAAAAGCGTAAGTATCGCCTCTTTCGGATCGGTTTTCAACAAAATTCACCTCTCGCGGCTTTATTATCCGGATTACCGCATCTGAAAATTCATCTGAATTGCTACATCGCCTCGGATAAAAAAGACGACGAAACCCGCTTGCTAATTTCCGGACTGCGTCAAGGTCAAATCTGGGAGGATCTGTCATTACATTGAAAAAGGAAAAAAGCATTTCCATCATTTGTAACCTGCAAGCCTGCGGTGGGAAAGCCCGTCGGCGCTGGCTGGATTTCTTGAAAATCGCAACCCAGGCTGGGTTCAGTATAGATTTTCATATCACGGAATATCACGGGCATGCGACGGTTTTAGCCCGTGAACGTCTTGCCAAAGGAGCCGACCGGATCATCGTTTTCGGTGGCGACGGTACTTTGAACGAAGCTCTCAATGGCATAATCGTAAAAGACCGTCCGGTGAATCCCGACTTGCGTTTGGTTTACCTCACGGCTGGCAGTAGTTGCGATGTGGCTAAAATGTTTCTCAACCCCCAAACACTTCTACAACGGATCGCCGATGGCAAGGATTATTCGGTTAATGTGGGCAAACTTGAATGTCTGAACGCACGGGCTGAAAAGGTTGTGCGCTATTTTTTGGCTAATTCTAGCATTGGAGTAATAAGTCGTTCCATTGAAAAATTCAACCAGAAACGCCCAACGATGAATTTGCTGAAGAGAATTAATATTGATCTGGCGGCGGTCAGTGCCGGGATTAAGACCATTATCCAATTCGAAAATATAGACAGCCGCATCTCCTATGAAAATCAGCCCTTTACCACCCAAAAAATCAAAAACATCACTGTTTTCAAATCGCCCTATTTCGGCGGCGGTATGAACTACGGTGTGCCAACTAGTTATAATGATCATTTCTTACACATCGCGACGATTGCCGCAATGGATGCTATTCATACTTTTCGAATGATTCCTTTACTTTACTCTGGAACCATCTTGAAAACTCCGCAAGCCAAGTATCGTCGGGTACAACATCTGAGTTTTGACGCTCCCGGGCAGCATATTCCCATTGAAGCCGATGGTGAAATTGTCGGCTTTCCGCCCTGCCATTATGCCATTCTGCCGGAATTAATCCATCTGGTCGTCTAAACTTCATTATTGAATTGAACTAATATTTAATGTCTGAGGTACAACTGTTGGCGGTGGTGTGGGGAAGACTATCCAAAAATAGCCAACTGAAAAAATTTTCAAACTGTAGAAAATATTTCGAGCCACCCAACGGGATCGAACCGTTGACCTGACGATTACGAATCGTCTGCTCTACCAGCTGAGCTAGGGTGGCAAAAAGCGACCAAAATTTATAATATTTATTCGGTTCTTACAAAACAAGCAGTACGTAAGGGGAGCATTGAGTTATTTTATGAATAAGAATTTGACGGATAACTTATTGCTTATTAATTTAGGTTTAGAATTATGAAGTGTTTAAAATGACAGGGAGTCATATATAAGGAAATTGAATTTCAAGACTTTTTACAGGTATTTAGGAAATGTTTACCTAAGAGGTACTTCCATTAGATAGTCCGAATATTGTAGGGATGCGATAGGTTATATTGGAAAGTAAGCCATGAAAACCGACAGAAATGAAGGTTGGGAACAGAGCGTTATGACCGAAATCGAATGCGTGACTATCACGCGAAAACTGCAAAAATCACGAAGAGACTGGTTATCTCGGTTTATAGTAACCTATTTCTGTTTAATTGTTTTAACCTTTAAAATCTCTTTTACGCAAACCATAACTGTCGAGGGCTCAGTAATAACTACCGATCTCTTGCCCGTTAAATATGCTTCAGTGACTTTCATCAACCAGAGTGATACTACCCAAAAATATTCTGCCATCACCGATGACTCCGGATACTACCGATTGACAGTGAAGACCGGTATTGATCATTTAGATTATAATCTGCCTGCCAACATTGAATTGGCTCAGAATTACCCAAATCCGTTTTCAGCATCAACTTCTATCCAGTATAAACTCAATATCAAATCCGATGTAGAAATTACTATCTACGACCTTCTGGGAAGGGAAGTCCGGAAGTTCATCTCAGTTAACAAATCGCCGGGAGTATATAGTGTTATATGGGATGGTAAGAATGAACTTGGTGAAAGAGTTGCCGCGGGTATCTATCTCTATCAATTGCATGCGGGAAATGAATCACGAGTTGGAAAAATGATCGTTCTTCAAGGGACTACTCTAACAAATATTCTACCACTTAGCAATATATCGAATAAAACCGGAAACATTCTAGAAAAATCCAGCCAGGAAAACCATCAGGATTTGATACAGGAAACGCCAAAAATATATGACGTGAAGATTATGAATTCAGATAGCACTAAGCCCTATATATTTACATCTAAGGTTGCCGATATTGCTGTTCAGAGTGATACTACTTTGAATTTTTGGGTAAACGATTATGGTAATTGGATCAAGCTCGATATAATATGTACTCAAACATTATTAGATATTGTTTTTGTTGATGATCAGAATGGCTGGGCTGTGGGCGACAGTGGGACGATTCTGCATACAGATGATGGTGGTGATACATGGCGACGACAAGTTTTTCCGTTTGAACAACTACCGGACTATGAGGATGATGCAGATTTATTTGCTGTAGAGTTTATTGATACACTCACTGGATTTATCAGTAGTTGGAATTCAATATTTAAAACAATCAATGGCGGCGAAACCTGGAACATTAAGTATAGTAAAAATCTTAATTCCGGGCGTTTTCATGACATTGAATTTTTAAATGGTGAGATCGGTTTTGCCGTTGGTGGTTTTTGGGCAGAAGGCACCAGTATTTTATTAAAAACCGTTGACGGGGGCGAAACCTGGGATGATATAACTCCTGTGCCATCTCCAACACTTACCTGTATCTCTATTGTTGATCAGCGTAAGATTTGGATATGCGGAATTGGCAGTACACTTTTCTTCTCTGCGGATTCTGGAACAAACTGGACCAGGAAAGAATTAGGTAGTTCCCTTTCAGCCTATTTTTCATCGATTCAATTCATAAGCGACGAGATCGGGTGGCTGGGAGGAGATCATAACAGCCCATATAGCAATAGGCTTCTCCGAACAACAGATGGCGGTGACACATGGATCCAGACGTATCGTGACGCTTGGTCACTTCATTTATATGGCGTAAATACCCTCTGTTTTGCGGATTCTTTAAATGGATGGATTGGGACTTTTTTGTTGGGAAGTTATGCCATAGCACAAACTATAGATGGCGGGCAGACCTGGGAGTTTTTGCCTGACGCAATGGTAAGAAGAAATGATCTGGAATATGTCCACCATATACTCAAGATATATTTTATTAATAAGAATTTAGGATGGGCGGTTGGCTCGGTTCCAAAATCTTACGGAATTGTCCTACGTTTTGAAAGAGACAAATAAATAATCATGTTGGAGGTGTTGTGAAGTATACACGAAGTCATTTGGTTGTACTTTTTCTCTTTATCTCATTATCGGGGAGTGGAAGGTTTAATACTTTGTTAGCAGATGATATGGGAAGAATTGAACAGGTATTTACCCAGATTCCGGAAGAGGAATTAAGTAAAATGTCTACGGTGCAATTAATTAAGGAATATATTAATAGCTTTGTTAGTGGGTACTGGTTTGCTTATAATTATATGGAAGAAGCCTTTAATCAAGCAAGGAAAGATTTCAATGGATTAGATGAATTGATCGAAAGAGATGATGCCCCTCAAGAGTTAATAGAATTCTATCAAGAGATGGATCCGACTGCTTATAGTGAAGATTGGGATTTATTAAGCAAAGGCTCATATGCCTTTTCGTTCATTTATCTTGAAGCCTTGATTGCGCAGGATTGTATCAGGAATAAAATGACGTCTTCACAGATAGATATTGTTCTTAAAGAGTTGTTGGATAAGTATAAATTTAAATGCCAGCAAAATAATATGTATTCGCTATACTGCAAGCAATTTAATGTATATGCTTGTGCAAAATATCTGGAATTAAAAAAAGAGAGTAATGGAAAAATTCAAAATATTTGTCAAATGACTGACCTTAATATTTTATTAAAGACAGGTAGATTACCTAATATAAATATTTTAACAACTGTGATTAATGCAGCACAGGATTATTTAAAGGAAAATGAAATTATAAACGATGATTGGACACTTGGATATAATTCACTTGGAAAGCAGGTGTCTACTAAAGGGCCAATTCTAGTTGATCTATATACACCGGAGGGAATGTTTACTGAGGGCAATACGAGTCCTGTTGACATGTTCTACTCTCAGGATTCGTTAGAATTTATAAGAATAGCACAATTGTGGATTGATAATTGGGAGTTAAATGCAGAGATGATTTTAGGACCCTCTTTTAAGTATAATTGTTATGGATATGCATTCTGGACCAGTGAGGGAAATGATAAAGTAAGAGTTGCTGATCTTTCTGAAATAGACAATTTTTATACAGATAACTCCTATTCGAATGATAATCAACCTTCATATGTTAGTGCGAGTGAGGCAGAAGCAACCCACGCAGTATATACAGATAAGTATCATGCCGTAAGAAAAATCCAAAATTCCTATCCCATATCTGTACAAGAAGGAAGGGATTATATTTCTAAATGGGGTGATATGGGATTGTATCAACATGCAAAGGATAATGATATATATCATGAAGGGAATATTGGTGATACAGAATATAAAATACTTAAAACCAATCATTCTGGAACCCTCTCGAATTATCCCAAAACCTGGGTTGGTGCCGGTGTAATAACTCATACAATTTCAAGCACCGTAACAGTTCCATCCGGAGGCTCATTAAAAATTAAATCAGGTACAACAGTAGAATTTACTCAAGGGGTTAATCTGGTTGTCAATGGCACATTAATAGTAGAATCGGATGTGACTTTTAACATCCCAAGTGGGAGCCAATTGGTAATTAGCGGAACACTTAATACAGGCTCGAATATAACAATTCTGCCTGGAGCAACTTTAACAGTAAACTCTGGTTCCCAATTATATTTTAGTAATGGAAAGTCTTTAATAATCAACGGCACACTGTCAGTTGTTGGCACCTCTGCGTCGCCTATCACCTTTGATTTTACCTCTCCCAGCAGTACCCATCAGAATGGGATAAAATTCAACAGCGGTTCCAGCGGTATGCTCTCTTATTGTAATATCAAGAATGCCTATCACGGCGTCAAATGCTACAGCAATTTGCCCACAATTCAATATTGTGATATTTATAATAACGGCACCGGAATTTATATCTAAAATGCCGGTTCTTGTTCTAGTCAAATCTGCAACAATAATATTCATAATAACTCGACTAATGGTATTTTCATATATAATTCAACCGTCATTAATGTACATAATAACGTTATCACAAATAATGGCGAGTGCGGCCTTTACTGTACCAGTAATGGAAAACCCTACCTATGGGAAAACATTATCAGTAATAATGGTCAGGCTGGGGTATATTGTATTATCAATAGTCCAGCTCTTTTTGGTGACCGTCGTCGTCATCCCGGATATAATCTGATAACTCAAAATTATACCGGGGTAACCTGCGGTTTAGAAAGTGATGTAAGAATCGGTGCCCCAGATCTCGCAGGTTATAACAGCATTCATGATAACACTGGTTATGAAGTTTCAGTGACTTATGACAGTTATGTCATGGCCGAGTATAACTGGTGGAACCGTTATCCGCCGACCTATC
>Ga0255347_1003645_pt1 | contig 19776 bp, 10 predicted proteins | sample wastewater_treat_2_FD_192479 | JGI IMG/M metagenome (GOLD analysis project Ga0255347, IMG submission 192479) | Wastewater microbial communities from Lulu Island WWTP, Vancouver, Canada - plant24 | ecosystem: Engineered > WWTP > Wastewater > Unclassified | place: Canada: Vancouver, British...
CGAGAGTTCGTTTTCTGAACCTTCAAATCGCCTTGTGTTTGCTTGATTACTTCTGCATCGAGTCCGAATTCAACTACCATCACAGAATCATAAGCATAAGTTGCTGGATTGGAAAAATTAAGACTACCAGCCGACGTTCCGCCGTAAGCAACGCCTCCCATTCCTCGCTGATGCGAGAAACCTCTGAACAACATTTCACCAATTCCGAAGCGGGAATAAGGCGACAAAGTACTGGTTTGAGCAAAGAGTCCTGACGACAATAACAAACCGATCATTGCCGGTATTGCTTTTTTATTGATGATGTTGAGCTTCATTATTGATTATAACGCAAGATTTCCCTTAATCCGATTAATGTAAGATCTGGGGCTGCAAAGATGAATGTTTTAAGGCTATTATAAAAGTGAAGATAGTCGCCACCTGTAATAACGCATACTAAATCGGGAAACCTGTCGGAATATTGTGCTACAATGCCGTTAATCTCGGCCAACATGCCATGAACCACGCCCGACAAAATCGACTCTTCGGTGTTTTTACCAATCAAAGGAGTATCAGCTCGGTACGTTACCAGCGGAAGGCGAGCCGTAAATTCATGCAAAGCCTTGAAGCGCATGGTTAATCCGGGAGATATTGCACCACCTTCGTAACCGGAACTGGGATTATAAAAGTCGAATTTCAAGCATGTTCCGCAATCAATCGACAAAACTGGCTTTCCGGGATAAAGAGCGGCAGCCCCAACAGCATTAGCGATACGGTCGGTACCCAAGGTATTTGGAGTACCGTAACTATTCACAATAGGCAGCGGAGTTAAGGAATTGACCTGCAAATTGCGGCCTATACTATTAATAATCAACTTAAAATAATCGGGAATATCGGTAACCGACGAAAAAACCAGCTGATCGGCAGAATAGATTTGAAAGAAATTTTCGATGTCATTTTTGTCGGAATATCCGAATTTCTGACTGACAATCAATTTATTATCATCAAAAACAGCGAGTTTTAACGCAGTATTCCCTAAATCGGCAGCTATAATCATCGAGGCAAAATAAGTAAATTGCATTCAATGTAGCACATTGAAAATAAGGCAATAGCAAAATAATTTCAGAAAATTCAATATTTCCTTTCCGAATTAAGCTTGGTTTTAATGAAAATATACTACTTTTGCGCCCTCACTAAGGTGATGTAGCTCAGTCGGTAGAGCAAAGGACTGAAAATCCTTGTGTCGGCGGTTCGATCCCGTCCATCACCACAAAAATTCTTTCACACTAACGCCTACATTCTCATGAAAAGTTCACAGGCACGCTACCGTAAGGTTTTGCTTATTGACGACAATGAGATTGATAATTTCATTAATGAAAGAATGATTACTTCTAGTCGTTTTGCCGAAGAAGTAGTTGTAAAAAACTCAGCCGACGCTGCGTTATCTCATCTCCAATCATTAACAGACGCTACCGACTTCCCTGAAGTTGTGTTTTTAGATTTAAATATGCCGGTAAAAGACGGGTTTGGCTTTTTAGCTGAATTTGAATTATTACCAACAGAGTTAAAAAGCGCGTGTAAAATTGTTGTTCTTTCGTCATCTATTAGTCCGGAAGACATCAACAAAGCATCAACAAACACTTACGTATTTAAATACGTAAACAAACCATTGAGCGAAAAATATCTCGACGCAATTACCTTTTAGTATTAATGGATAAATGAAAAGGGGCTATCAGTAATGATGGCCCCTTTTTTATTTGGGATTGAGAAGGGAACACGGATGACACAGATTTGAAATGGATTTAAAAGGATTTTTATTTCGGTAAACCCCGCAGTGTGTCGCACGGAAATTGTTTTTTGAATATGACTATATCGACTCTACTGCGGGGGAACGCCCCATTGGGAACGCAGATTACGCGGATTTTTTATGTATTTTAATTGACGGTTCCTTTTTAAATCAAATAGTCACTTGAAACGCTCTAAACCATTTTGTTTAAAGATAGTGCGAAGCACGTTGGTTATGATGTCGTCTACGACGAGGGGTGAATTAATAATTGATAAAAAAGAAAGGGGCTATCGTAATGACAGCTCCTTTTATTTCACAGATATTATCTTGAATTAATCTTTAATTGGATTACTCATTCGGCGAAGAACATTATCGTCGGCACGAACATAAGTAAGTACAGGGAAAGTTCCTTTGTTCATCTCGTCGAATTCATGCCACATCTCTGCAATTTTCTTCACCTTACGGCGATAGTCGGCAGGCTTCAACGCGGTCTTCAATATTTTCATAAAGAACTTCGCTGATTCGAATTCGTCTTCTTGTTCACGCACTTGACGTTTTAAGCTGCTGATAATTTGCATACACAAACTATCATCGCCAAGAATACAATATTGTAATGCCTGGAACAATTTACAATCTACATCAGTAGCCATAAACTGTTTCAACGACATTTGATTTCTCAATTCATTCATCTTGCGCGCTGCACCGTGGAAGTCGCGTTGGTAATACTTCACAGTAGCAAGGAAACGTTTTAAAGAGATATAATGATAAGCTTCATTCATGTCTACATCCACTTCTTTCTCGAGTGATTCATATCCGAATTGAAGGTGATCCATATTACCATCAATTAAATATTTCAACACTTTAGAACGAAGGAATTGCACTAAGAAGAAATGCATCATATGCTTCTCCATCAAATCAGGCATTTGTTGATGTACGCGTTGTAGATAATAATCGGCACGTACAATATTTCCTGTTCTGATATAGTATTCGAAATACATTAAATCAGTGATGCCTTTAATGTTTTGATAGAATGTATCCATAGGATAGTTCTCAAACACCTGTGACATCTTCTGAATAATATTTTCAATTTCTAATTCACGCGCTTTTAATCCGTCGATTTTATGAGGCACATTACACAAATAATAAATTCGTGCGATATTGTACAACACAAACAAACGATGAGAATCGTACAACTCACAAATATTTGCAAGTTCGCGTTTCATCATAATTACTTCTTCGAGATCAGTTTCACGTTGATTCAATTGATACTCTCCGATTTTTTTAATCATTCGGAAAAACAAATTCTCAGCTTTTGATACAGCTAATGAAAATGCAACGTGCTTGCTGAATTTATTTTCATAGAAATCATAATCTTCGGTATACAAATGCAATTGTGCAAGAGTTTTATATACTAAGATCAATTCTGCATTTAAATCATATTCGATCAATTGCTTTTCAAGTTCACGCAAAGCTCTTACAGAGAACTCACGATTATTACCGAATAAATGTGCAGGAACGCGAGAAACCTCATCCATTAATGTTTGGATAGGGTTTTGAACTTTCTTACTTAGTACTGCAGCAATTTTTGAATTTAATCGCGATTTTAAAGTGTAGTAAGCACTGGGATTCACCTGGAGAATCTCCATCATTTCACTATCTTCTACATCACGTGATCGGGTTGTTTCCAACACTAAAAAAGGCTTGTTTTTCTTCTTGCCTGATACTTCCATTAGAAGCTGCTGGTACTCGTCTTCCGATAATTTTTTGATGGTTTTACTGAGGATGTCCATTTTTCTTTTGGGATTAATTTAATACCTGGGATTTGTGCCTCTTACGTGAAATGTTGATGTAAGGTTCTAGTTGATTTTGATTTTTTTCAAATACACAGGGTAACATCTATCATTTAATAAAAATGTAACCTTCCTATTGCGCCTCCGTATGAAAAGGCCAATGCATGATGTAATGCCATAAGTAATAGGTCAAAAAAAGTGAAAGTTAATTCCTTGAAAACGGAATATTTCTTACACCCATTTTACCGGTTACAAATCGCACCGAATACATTGTTTCAGTCATATGATTGGCGACCCGAGGCTAAACCAACGCTTAAAAACGAGCAACGCGGCCGACTTTCTTACAAATGGAAGAAGTGTAACCTTTCGGAACCATGTTACGTTAAGATGCATGTAAATTGCTAATGACCAAAAACTCTAAGGAGGATCACAAAATGAACCACACCGCCCACAACGAAGACTTCTACAAAACAATCCGCGAAAACAGGATGTTGATGTATTCGAAACCTAAGCGTTATTTCAACAGAGATGAGCAACAAGGTTCCGCATTCAAATTCTTATTTTTAATTGAAACCGTAGTGTTTCTAATCTTGATGGCAGCCGCAGGCTCGAGTATGGCACAATCATCGCCTAACAATGCAATGGTAATGTCGGCAGGAACACAAGGAGCCATGAACATTTACAATTATAATACAGTTTATAATTCAGGTAAAGTGTTCATCAGCTGGACATCAAAAAACGAACCTGAAGATTGCGTTTACGTTGTTGAACGTTCAGGTAACGGAAAAGACTTTGCATCAGTAGGTGTTAAAGAAGGTATCGGAGCAGAAATAGAATTATACTATAGCTGGATCGACCAAGCACCTCCTGCAGGTTTCTCATACTACCGTGTGAAGAAAATCACTAAAGAAGGAAACCAATTATACAGCGCTGTAAACTCTGTAATTAATCAGGCTTCCAACTTTAACAATTACGCTCAGGGCGAAGAAGAGAAGTAATCTTCTTTCTACCTCAGCACAACCAACCAAAACATCCAACCAAATCAGTATAATATAGGTCAAAAAATGGGCCCCGCCGTTACATATCGCTTGATTCGTGTAGTTTTCTCGGCAATACTAATTCTACAAACGTTTACGTTACGGGCCCAAACGCCCGTAGCGTCGTTTAGCTCTGATAAAACAACCGGCTGCGCACCTTTAATGGTGAATTTTACGAATACTTCAACCGGCGCAACTTCTTATCAGTGGAATTTCGGAAACTCTAATACTTCAACTGCCCCTAATCCGAGTACGGTTTTCCTTACTCCGGGTACTTATACCGTTAAGCTAATTGCTATTGGTGCAGGTGGTGTTAAAGATTCTATTACTCATACTATCAATGTAGTTAATGATCCTATTGCAGCGTTTACTGCTTCACCTCTTTCAGCTTGCGAAGATGTAAACGTAATTACTTTCACTAACAGTTCTTCGAATGCCGCTACCTATACATGGGATTTCGGCGACGGATCTTCATCGACATTAGCCAACCCGACTCATACTTATATTGATCCGGGTGTTTACAATGTTAAGTTAATTGCTACTAGTACTTATGGCTGCCAAAATATTGAAATCAAAAGCAGCTATATCACAATTAACGCTCAACCACAAGCGCAATTTGCAGCAAACACAACTTCCGCTTGCGATATCAATACCGTATTCAATTTTTCTGCATCTACTCCTGGCATCACTTCGTGGTTTTGGGACTTAGGCGACGGACAAACTTCAACACAACAAAATCCATCGCATCAGTATAGTAATGCAGGTAATTACAATGTATCATTAATCGTTACCAATGCTAACGGTTGTTCCGATACGCTTTCTCGTCCGAATTATATTAATATTGGTTCAACCTTAGTACCTTCTTTCACTATGAGTGATACAGCAGGCTGCAATCCTTTGCCAATTAATTTTAATTGTACTGTACCAAATGCAACTTCTTGGAGTTGGAATTTCGGCGACGGCACTACTGCTACGAATCAAAATCCTTCGCATACTTATACAGTACCGGGGAGTTATTCTATTACTCTAACTGTTACAACTCAGAGTGGATGTAACGGAACTGTAACTGTTCCGAATTTTGTTGTTGTAGATCAATTACCAATTCCAAATTTCAGTGTTGTAAGTGATAGCGGTTGCGCTCCATATACACCACAAATGATTAATTTAAGTACAGGTGCCTCAACTTATAATTGGGCATTCGGCAACGGGGCTTCTTCTACTGCTACTAACGGAACTACTACTTTTACTCAAGGAGGATATTTTAGCGTTACTCTAACTGCTATTTCTCCCAATGGCTGTCCGGCAAGCTTAACAAAAGTTCAATACATTAAAGTTTTTGCACCGGGTGCAGGATTCCAAGGTACTCCTAAAATTGGTTGTCCGGGAATGACAGTTCAATTTACGAATACATCGGCACAAACAAACTTAGTAAGTTACTTCTGGACATTTGGTGATGGAACAACTTCCACATTGCAAAACCCGTCGCATACCTACAACTCTATAGGCAATTTCCCTGTATCGTTAGTAGTACAAAATTCATTTGGTTGTCGTGATACAGTTTATCGCGCAAACTACATTACCGTTGTTAGTCCAATAACAAATTATACTGTACCTGATACAGTAAAAATATGCTTAGGCGATCCTCATGTTTTTGTTGATCCTACAACAGGTAGTAATTTATGGAATTGGAATTTTGGCGATGGAGGCACTTCACATACACAAAATCCTTCTCACACTTATAATACTTTAGGAAATTTTACAGTAACATTAAATACATCGATGGCCGGAGGTTGTACTCAAAACTTCAACCCTTATGCTTATGTATTAGTAATTCCTTATGTTAAGAAACCAATTAACATGAACCTCGCTGGTCCATGTAAACCTTATACAGTGAATTTTTCAACTGCAACAACAAATGTTGTTAGTTATACATGGAGTTTCGGCGATGGAGCAACATCTACGTTGGCAGCTCCAACGCATATTTATCAGAACGCAGGCACCTATAATGTTTCGCTTACTTTAGTTGTAGGACAGGGTTGTATTACCCAAGTTGATACTACAATTACATTAGGACATACAAATCCAACTCAGGTAAGTACCTATAGTGAATGTGTAAACAATAACCTTTTATTCTCGGTTACCGACTCACTTCCATTTGTAAGTGCTGTATGGCATTTTGCTGATGGAACTACGGCTCCATACTTCAAATATTGGCATGCTTATACAACAGAAAATACATATGCTCCTTACTTAGTCACAATCGACTTAGCAGGTTGTAGAGATACATTCTTTACTGCTCAATCGATTGCCATTAACGATCCTAATCCAACGTTCAGTGTTGCGAATACCAATGTTTGTTTAGGAAGTAGCGTTACATTCCACAATGGTAGTAACGGTGGCGATTTATTTTTCTGGGACTTTGGCGACGGAACTACTTCTTCAGATAGTGTTCCTGTTCATACTTACGCTAACGCTGGAACATTCACTGTTAGCTTAACAGTAACTAAAGGTACTTGTACAAAAACAAAAACTATTACAGGATACATTACGGTAATTGATCCTATTGCACATTTAACTTATACTACCAACGGAATGTGTATGCCGGTAACGGTTTCATTTACTTCTATTGCTCCTACCGCAGTACAATGGACATGGTTATTTGGCAATGGCGATTCATCGAATTTACAAAATCCAGTTTACACTTATTATAATACTCCGTCAGATTCGCTTTCATTAACAATAATGGATGCTAACGGATGTTATAAAACTGTAAAAGAACAAAACATCGACTATTATAACGCTTCAATGTCGGTTGATCAATCATCAGGTTGTACTCCGTTAACGGTACAATTTACCGATATTTCAAATGGCGCTTTAACGTGGGCTTGGGATTTTGGTGATGGAAATACATCAACACTACAAAACCCTTCGCATACTTATACTACGAATGGTATTTATGATGTTAGGATGATTTGTACATTCCCGGGAGGATGTACCGACACTACAATTTATAACGATTATATCACTGCACAAACGCCTACGTCTGATTTCTTCTCTCCATCAGTAGCAGGATGTTCTCCTACTCAAATTAATTTTACAAATACATCAACCGATGCAACAATTTTCGAATGGAACTTCGGTGATGGCGGAACTTCTACCAGCGTAAATCCAAGTCACATCTATTATATTCCGGGATATTATGATATCAGATTAGTTGCTACTAATAGCTTAGGATGTAAAGACACGATGATAAAACCGAGTTATATTTTTATTCCGGGAACTTATTCTAACTTTAGTGTTTCAGCAACGCAAGGATGTCAAAATTTACTTACTGCATTCACTGATTCTTCAATTAATGCAACATCATGGAGCTGGAATTTTGGCGACGGATACATCGACTCTATTCAAAATCCTATTCACATGTACCAAGACACCGGTACATATATTGTAACATTAATCACTCGTGATACATTGGGATGTTCATCATCTTATACTTATCCTACTCCAATAAGAATTTTCCAGAATCCGGTATCGTCAGCAACAGCTACTTCTATGGGCGGATGCTCTGACTTCACTACGTCGTTCGTAAATCATTCACTTTACGCCGATACTTACTATTGGGAATTTGGAACAGGCGACACCAGTACATTATCTGACCCTTCATATACTTATACTTCGGGTGGGAACTATTATCCAATTTTAGTTTCTATTACAAATAATGGATGTAGAGATACATTTAATTTCAATAATCCGATTAACGTATTGCAAACGCCAACTGCAGTAATTGGCTTAAGTGATACTTCCGCTTGTAATCCTGCAACTATTACTTTCACAAGTAATTCTTTAAATACGATAGGAGCAAATTACGATTGGACATTCGGAAATGGAAATACATCAACAGGTATGATCACGGGAGAAAGTTATACTACTCCTGGAAACTATACAGCTACTTTAATAACTACAAACAGCAATGGATGTAGTGATACCACATCTGCTAACTTAACAATATTAGTTAGTCCAACAGCCGATGCGAACTCAGATGTAACAGAAGGTTGTCATCCTTTTAATGTTAACTTCTTCAACTTATCGACAGGAGGAAGCAACTACTTATGGCAATTTGGTAATGGCGATAGCAGCACCGCATTTGAACCGAACTATGTTTATCAAACTCCGGGCGTGTACTATCCGTATTTAGTAACTTATAATTCACTTGGCTGTACCGATACTGTTTATCTTCCTGCAATAACAGTTCATCATACTCCGGTCGCAATAATTACTACAGCAAATACTACAGGATGTAATCCTTCTGTATTCAACTTTACAAATAGTTCATTACAGCTCGAAAATCCTGTGTATTCATGGTCGATGGGAGACGGAAGCACTTTCAGTAGCACTGATGTTTCTTACGACTATACTTTATCGGGAACATTCACTGTTACATTACTTGTAACAAATACGTTTGGATGTTACCATGATACAAGTTTACAAGTTATAGTTCACCCTACTCCTACAGCAGCAAGTACATCTTCAACAATTAATGGATGTTCGGAATTATCTGTCCAATTCTCAAATACATCAATTGGAGCCGATACTTATCTGTGGAATTTTGGTGATGGTAACACGGATACAGCTGCCGTACCTTCTAATACTTATTTAGTGGGTGGTGTTTATACTCCTCAACTAATTGCAATGACACAATTCGGATGTAGCGATACGCTCAATATGCCTGCAATTACGGTATTGCAAAGTCCGACAGCAGATTTCTATTCGAATGATACAATGGCTTGCAAAGGGTCTATTGTAACATTCTATAATACTTCTACAAATCTTATTTCTCCAACTTACAATTGGAATCTAGCGACCTCAACTAATGTTTCGTTTAATCCTGTTACTTCTTATGTTTATTCAGGCGATTACGACATTTCATTAGTTGTTACTAACAGTAACGGCTGTACTGATACAATGACCAAAGTAGCCTACATCAATGTAGCCGACTCATTACCTCCTCCAGCAGATCCTATTTTAAGTGTATCGGTTGTAGATGATAGCTCCGTTGATATTACATGGCAAAATAGCAGTGTAAGCGATTTAAAATATTATGAAGTTTATCGCTTAAATGCTTCTACCAATAATTACGATTTAATTTATCATGATGCTAATGCTAAGAACAGCACTGCTGCATTAACTTCTACATACAGAGATACTGCACTCGACACGAGACATAATACTTATACTTATAAAGTATTAACGATTGACTATTGTGATAATAAACTTCCTCTAAGTGCATTAAATCCGCATACAACAATCGACATTACCGCATTGCAAGCTGGCGTAAATATCTTTGTTCGTTGGACACCTTATGTTGGATGTTCTGTTAACACCTACGATTTATATCGAACAGAAGTAGCAAGCGGATTAACACAATTTGTTGTGAGTGTTCCTGCAACTCAATTAAACTACCTCGATACCTCATTGAGTTGTCCTTTTGATTACTCATACAAAGTTACGGCTACCGACTTATGCGGAAATACGTATATTTCCAATAGCGATACTTCAGTTGCACGACCTTTAAATATATTAGCAAATCAACAAGTGAGTGTTATTCGTTCAACAGTAATCGATAATAAAGATGTTCTCACTGAATGGTTGCCGCCGGCAATACATCCAGAGCGAGTTTTAGAATATCAGATTTACAGATCAGAAGATAATAGCACATTTAATCTAGTAGCTATTGTTCCTGCGGCACTAACATCGTATACCGATATGAATGCCAGCATCAATGAACAAGAATATTACTACCGAATTTTAGTTGTGAATGATTGCAATTTATCCGGAATTGAAAGTAATAGAGGATCATCTATTTTATTAACCGGAAGTCATGGTAACTATAGTACAGAATTTAACTGGACCCCTTATAAAGAATGGCAGCCGGGAGTTGATACTTATCAACTAGAGCGAATTAATGCCCACGGGGTTTGGGAAATCATAAAAGTGGTTGACGGTACGGTAACAAATACCACAATCGACGAATAATCGCAATTAAACTTTATGGGAAATTGATTTTATTTCCCGTAAAGTTTAATTTTGTGTATTATGACGACTTCTCTTTCAAAACCCATTTACCTTTTTTACATACTCGTATTTTACGTACTATTCCAATTTTCATGGTGGGCGTATTTATTGGTTAATTTGAATACAGAAGTTTGCAGGCAAAAAATCGAATTTGTAAATGCCACGCATTCTAGTCCTGCCGAGCTTCAATTCGAAACGGCTAAATATGAAAAAGAGCTTCATAAACGCTGGATGATGGTAGCGGGTGAAGGGATTGTTTTTTTAAGTTTACTTCTCTTCGGAATTCAAAAAACTAAAAATGCATTTAAGCGTGAGTTTGCATTAGCAAAACAGCAGAAAAATTTCTTATTATCAATCACTCACGAATTTAAATCGCCTTTAGCGGCAGTTAAATTAAATCTTCAAACGTTACAGAAGAGAAAGTTAGAGCCCGAGCAAAAAGATCATGTTATTCGGAAAGCACTTCTCGAAACTGAACGTATTCACTTGCTCATCGAAAATGCATTAATCGCTAGCCGACTCGAAAGTCATAACTACGAATATTATTTTGAGCCGATTGACTTAAGTCATTTTCTAAAAGATGCTGTAAATGAATTTATCGACCGCCAAGATCATGAACATATTATTTCACATAATATCGAATTAGGAATTGCAATTAGCGGCGATAAAATGGCATTGATTTCTTTAATTTATAACTTACTTGAAAATGCTGAGAAATATAGTCCCGCCGACACCGAAATTAAAGTTTCTTTGAAAAAGGAAAATGCGAAGGAAGCAGTATTGAGAATTAGTGATGAAGGTAATGGAATTCCTGAGAGTGAAAGGCAAAAAGTTTTCGAGAAATTTTACCGAATGGGCAATGAAGATACTCGCAAAACTAAAGGCACCGGACTTGGACTTTTTATCGTTCAACATGTTGTCACTTTACATAAAGGTTCCATTCAGGTAAAGTCGAATCAGCCCTCAGGTGCAATTTTTGAAATCAGGCTACCAATTAGTTAGCAATTTTCATCCGTAAGGGCTTCAATTTATTGTACCTTTGCACTTCTTAAATTCATTTGATGAAAAAGGCTGTACTAGTTATTCTCGACGGATGGGGCTTGGCTCCTGCCGGTCCGGGGAATGCAATTTCTCTGGCAAATACTCCTGTAGTGGATCGATTAATGAACGAATGCCCTAACACTACGCTCTTAACTTCGGGCGAAGATGTGGGTTTGCCAGAAGGTCAAATGGGTAATTCTGAGGTAGGCCATTTGAATATCGGAGCCGGCAGAATTGTATGGCAAGAATTAGCGAATATTAATAAAGCTATTCGCGAGAAAACTTTCGATAGCCAACCAGTATTGATAAAAACTTTTGAAGCTGCTAAAAAGAATAACAGCAAATTACATTTCATAGGATTAGTATCCGACGGTGGTGTGCATTCGCATATCAATCATCTGAAACAGTTATGCACCATTGCCAATAACTACGGACTTAATAAAGTTTTCGTGCATGCTTTTACCGATGGACGCGACACTGACCCCAAAGGTGGCCTTGGCTATTTGAATGAGCTACAAGCACATTTAGATCAATCTACAGGAAAAATAGCAAGCGTTACTGGTCGATATTATGCCATGGATCGCGATAAGCGCTGGGAACGTGTTAAAGTAGCTTACGACGCACTAACGGCAGGCATAGGAGAAAATACCACTTCGTGGAAATCGGCATTAGAAAGTAGCTACGCAGCCAACGTTACCGATGAGTTTATTAAACCGATTATCGTTACCGACAACCATGGTAATGCTATCGGAAATATTGAAGCGAACGATATCGTTATCTGTTTTAACTTCCGTACCGACCGCTGTAGAGAAATCACTATCGCTTTAACACAAAAAGATATGCCCGAACATGGAATGCATACCATGCCTTTGCATTATGTTACCATGACTCGCTATGATGATACGTACAAAGGTATTGAAGTGGTGTACGAAAAAAATAATCTCTCATTAACGATGGGAGAAGTTTTAGAAAATGCAGGCAAAAAACAAATTCGTATCGCCGAGACTGAAAAATATCCTCATGTTACGTTTTTCTTCTCTGGCGGAAGAGAAGAACCTTTCAAAGGCGAAACGCGATTGATGGCTCCTTCGCCTAAAGTTGCAACTTACGACTTACAGCCAGAGATGAGCGCAGAAGATATCAAAAACTTAATCGTGCCGGAACTTAAAAAAGGTGAAGTCGATTTTGTTTGCCTCAATTTTGCGAATGCCGATATGGTTGGACATACCGGTGTTATTAGCGCCGCAGTTAAAGCTGTCGAAACTGTTGATCGTTGCCTTGGCGAAGTTTTAGAAGCTGGCAAAGAGCATGACTACAGTTTTATTATTATTGCCGATCATGGTAATGCAGATATGATGCTGAATGAAGATGGTAGTCCGAATACAGCTCATACCACTAACCCTGTTCCTTGTATCTTGGTGAGCAGTAACAAAGCATTAAAAGTATCATCTGGCCGACTCGCCGATGTGGCCCCATCCCTGCTCTACCTAATGGGCATTCAGCCTCCGTCTGAAATGACAGGACAAAATTTAATTTCTCAATAATTTTAATTGCTGATTTCCGTTTATATTCAATGAAAAAACTCTTGATTGCTTTCTGTATGCTCGTCGGATTAACTTCCAATGTGCAAGCTCAATCACGATTGGGATTATTTATCGGCGGTGGCGTGACGTGGTATTATGGCGACATGAACGATCGCCTCTTAACTCATCCGAAATTATTCGATTCATATTTTAACGGAGGATTACTCTACCGACTTTCTCCTCACTTTGATATTGTTGCAAATTATATCAACGGAGAAATTGTGGGGGCCGATTCTCTCGCAATCCAAGAATTTAATATTAAACGTGATTTACATTTTCAATCTAAAATCTGGGAAGTTTCTCTTCGTGCCGATTACAAACCTTTCATCCGTCAGACAGGAAAGAAAATCAGATTGTTCACGCCTTATGTGTTTGCAGGGATCGGATATTTCCATCATAATCCGCAGGCAGTAAAAAACGGACAATTAATCGATCTTCAACCTTTGGGAACCGAAGGCCAATATATCGACGGAGGCAATTATCCCAAGCCTTATAAACTTTACCAACTTTCAGTGCCATTAGGAATCGGTATTGAAACCAAACTTTCTCGCGCATTCTCGCTGAGATTCGAAATATCCAACCATTTCACGTTTACCGACTACCTCGATGATGTAAGTGGAGATTATGCCGATTCTGCGAAATTATCAATGACGCCAAATGGTGCTTTAGCTGTCGATATGGCCAGCAACCTCGACAGAAATTATCCCGATGAAGGATTTGGACGAGGAAATCCTAAGAATAACGATACTTATATGACAGTGGGCTTCTCCATTTTATACACTCCTGTTTACGAAGGAAAAGGCGGAGGAGGTAACGGGTCAAATCGTAATGCTCACGGTGGAAAAAGTAAAAAGAAGAAAAAGAAAAGTAATTGTCCGGCATTCGACTAAAAAAGAAGCCATTCCTTTTACTACTTTTGTCCTCTTCAATTTCCGGTGGAACTTAGTCAAATATTAAAAATATTCAGAGAACGTCCTCAAACACGACAATTAGTGTCGATTTTGTTGCAACGTAATCCTAAGAGAATCTCGTTAGACGGACTTACCGGCTCATCAGATGCTCTATTTCTTGCTGCACTCTATCAGGAGCTGCAACACCCTGCTTTATTTATTCTAGGCGACCGAGAAGAAGCCGCGTATTTCCAAAACGATATCGAAAATCTTTTGGGAGAACAAAAAGCGCTGCTATTTCCTTCTTCTTACAAGAAACCATATCATCTCGACCAAACCGATAATAGCCAGGTTTTGCAAAGAGCTGAAGTTTTAACGCGCATCAACAAACATCCGAATAATTTTCTCATCGTTTCTTATCCCGAAGCTATCCATGAACGAGTGATCACTAAAAAGTCGCTCGAGAGAAATACCATGGAAGTGAAATTGGGTGAAGTACTAAACGTTGATTTCATTACTGAATTCTTAACCGACAATAATTTTATTCGCACCGACTTCGTTTACGAACCGGGACAATTTGCTATTCGCGGAGGTATTGTCGATGTGTATTCATTCGCTCACGAAATGCCTTACCGTATTGAATTTTACGGTAACAAAATAGAATCTATTCGCGCGTTCGATCCTTCTACGCAGCTGAGTGAACAAAACATGGCTTTTGTAACGATCATCCCTAATATTCAATCCGGGATTATCACTGAAGCGCATGAATCATTCTTCGATTTTATTCCGAAAGAAACTGTTGTTTACGGCAAAGATCTCGACTACACTTACAACGCTATCGAAACTTCAATGCAAAAAATTGAAGAACGATTTGGTGAAACGATTGTGATAGAAGAAGAACAAACTGTTCGCAATATTGAAGACCTCTTCGATACTAAAGATCAATTTAAATCGAATATCGAAAATCATATTGTGGTGGAGTTCGGCGCAAAGCCTTTTTACGAAGAAACTACCAGCATTGCATTTAATACTAAACCGCAACCGCACTTCAACAAAAATTTTAATATCCTCTTAGAGAATTTATACAACAATCAGAAAAAAGGATATGTAAATTTACTCTTCAGCGATTCTGCGAAGCAGTCGGAGCGCCTCTATTCTATCTTCTCCGATTTACCTCGCCCCGATGCATTTAAAGGCGTTGAGTTGAAGTTCTACTCTATTTTAACGGCCTTACATCAAGGATTTATTGATCACGATTTAAAATTGATTTTCTATACCGATCATCAAATTTTTGATCGTTATCATCGCTTCCGTTTAAAGAAAAATTATAGTAAGAGTGAATCAATCACACTCAAAGAATTATATAGCTTAAAACCCGGCGATTTTATCACTCATATTGATCACGGTGTTGGTCGCTTTGCGGGATTAGAAACGTTAGATGTAAATGGCAAGCCGCAAGAAGCCATTCGACTGGTGTATCGCGATAATGATATTCTCTATATCAGCATTCATTCGCTTCATCGCATCGCGCGATTTACGAGTAAAGACGGCACACAACCATCGTTAAATAAATTAGGTTCTTCAGCTTGGGCTACACTTAAATTAAAGACCAAGAAAAAGGTTAAGGATATTGCAAAAGATTTGATTGCGCTTTATGCTAAACGTAAAGCTCAAAACGGATATGCTTTCAGCAAAGATTCTTATTTGCAAACCGAACTCGAAGCTTCTTTCATGTATGAAGATACGCCAGATCAGTTGAAGTCGACGATCGATGTAAAACGCGACATGGAAAAAGAATATCCTATGGACCGACTCATTTGCGGTGATGTGGGATTTGGAAAAACAGAAATTGCATTGCGCGCTGCCTTCAAAGCTGCTACCGACGGAAAACAAGTGGCGGTTTTAGTTCCAACAACGATCTTAGCCTTGCAGCATTTCCGCACTTTCAGAGAGCGATTGAAAGATTTTCCTGTTAACATCGATTACCTTAATCGCTTTAAATCGAGTGCTCAACAAACCGAAACGTTGAAACGATTGGCCGATGGAAAAATTGATATTATCATAGGTACTCATCGTATTCTTAGCAAAGATGTTAAGTTTAAAGATCTAGGCTTAATGATTATCGACGAAGAGCAAAAATTCGGAGTTGCGGCCAAAGAAAAACTAAAATCAATTCGTATCAACGTCGACACGCTTACACTAACGGCAACGCCTATACCAAGAACTTTGCAATTCTCGTTAATGGGCGCCCGCGATTTGTCGATTATCAATACTCCTCCGCCGAATCGTCATCCCGTAACTACCGAAGTGCATGTCTTTAATGAATCGTTAATAAGAGATGCTATAAACTACGAAATCTCGAGAGGTGGCCAGGTGTTTTTCATTCACAATCGTGTGCACGACATACACGATATGGCGGCAATGCTAACTAAACTTTGTCCGGGTATAAAAATCGGGGTTGGCCACGGACAAATGGATGGCGATAAACTCGAAGATGTTTTAATTCGATTTATTGAAGGAGAAACAGATGTATTATTGGCAACCACTATTATCGAATCGGGACTCGATATCAGCAATGCCAATACGATGATCATTAATAATGCACATTACTTTGGATTAAGCGATTTGCATCAGATGCGCGGACGTGTTGGTCGATCGAACAAGAAAGCATTCTGTTATTTACTCGCTCCGCCCGTAACTGTACTTACTCCTGAAGCTCGTCAGCGATTAAAAGCTATTGAAGAACACTCTGACTTAGGCAGTGGATTCCAAGTAGCGATGAAAGACTTAGACATCCGCGGAGCGGGAAATCTATTAGGAGGCGAGCAAAGCGGATTTATTTCGGAAATCGGATTTGAAATGTACCATAAGATTTTGGATGAAGCTATTCAAGAACTTAAGGAAACCGACTTTAAAGACCTCTTCCCTCCCGACGAGAACGCTAGCTTCGTGAACGATTGCCAAATCGACACCGACCTCGAAATGCGCATTCCGGATACTTATGTAGAGAATATCGCCGAGCGATTAAGCCTTTACAAAGACCTCGATGATATTGCTACCGAAGAAAAGTTGATTGCTTTTGGAGAACAACTTAAAGATCGCTTCGGACCGGTACCTCCTCAAGTATTTGAACTGATGGATACCATTCGACTACGCTGGAAAGCTAGAATACTTGGATTTGAAAAGATCGTTTTAAAGAACAGGACCCTCAAAACCTATTTTGTTGCGAACCAGCAATCGGCCTACTTCCAAAGTCCTTTGTTTAATGCTGTTTTACGCTTTGTTCAAGCTCATCCGCATATCTGTAAAATGAAAGAAGAGAAAGGAAAGCTCAGCTTAACCATTACCCGTATGGAGAGCATTAGCAATGCCAACGCGATTTTAGAAAAAATGGTACAATACCATCCGCTGGCGGCTAAAAAAGCCTAAAAAGCGACTATTACGCCATTGTCTTTGGCAAATAAGCCATCAAATTTCACCCCTTTTCGATGAATATTCACCAAAATGAATAGGGTGACGCTTGACAATTGGCGGTAATTGTGGTCATAATCAAACACACAAAAAAAATGACAACAATTATCTCTATCATCATTACTACTGCAGGACTTGCATGCGTAATCTACCAACAGTACCTCGAAAACAAGACAAGAGCTACTAAAGGACATCATTAATTAACTATTAATTGAGCGATAGCTGCTTTATTACGCTAAGGTTTCTATCTTTGCGGCCTCGTAAAGGGCAAGTATGTTATATCTCAAGAAAAGTTTAATCCCCGGTGCAGGCAAAGGCCTGTTTGTAAAAAAGACATTTAAACGCGGCGACATCGTATGCGAATACGAAGGAGAATTTCTCCCATGGTCGGTATGTGAAAAACGCGCCGAAGAAGGTTATGAAGGATATGTATTCTTCATCAATAACAAAAGATGCGTTGATGCTTATTTCACGCCGGAGGCGATGGGACGCTATGCGAACGATGCTAAAGGTATCGGACGTGTTGAAGGACTTCGCAACAATGCACAGTATGAAATTAAAGTTCGCAATGGCGAAAAACGCGTTTTCATTGTAGCTACCAGAACAATCCATCCTGATGGAGAAGTATTGGTAGATTACGGCAGCGACTATTGGAAGAACCTTGAAAAGACTAAACATCTTTACAAGAAACAACAAGAGGAAAGAAAGCGCTTGCGCGAAGAAGCTAAAAAGAAAGCTGAAAAAGCCGGAAAATCGGCTAAAAAAACAAAATCAGCTAAGCCTGCTAAGAAGAAATCCGTGAAAGCGGCACCGAAAAAAGCAAAGGGCAAATCAGCAAAAAAATAATTCACATCAATTTGTTGGCAAGTGATCTTGCCGACATAAAAACCACATGTTCATTTAGGTGAATTTTGTAAGCAATCTAAATGTATATGACCATAATATCTATAGTAATCGTTTCAGTAGGTTTTGCCTGTGTAATTTACACTCAATTCAGTGAAGTAATCACCGGCAAGAAAAAAGTAAAAAGTTAATTTACTACTGAAAAAAACTGACGAATCAACCAATTGATAAGCCCCGATAGTAATACTGTCGGGGTTTTCGTTTTTATTGGGTGAAGCGATTATTTTAATTTTAGCAAGAAGGCATCCTTGCGTTTTTCTACTCGTTGCGATTTGTAAATACCGGCATGTCCGCTGAAATAATAGGCTACATAACAGGCTGCAATCAAGTATAAGGCATATTCACCTCCAAATAATTCGATTCCCATCACCACGCATGCCAATGGTGTATTAGCAGCCCCGGCAAATACAGCTACGAATCCCAAGGCCGCAAATAAATCGATTGGAGCTCCGCTAATCATCGCAAAGCTATTTCCGAGGGTGGCACCAATAAAAAACAAAGGAGTTACTTCTCCGCCTTTAAATCCCATGCTCAGCGTAATTACAGTAAGCAGCAACTTCCAAAACCATGCGAAAAAATCGATATGCGTTGATGAAAAAGCTGCTACAATACTCGTGCCGCCCGGCTTATCTGCATTAACACCTAGTCCGAGATAATCGTATGTTCCCAACGCATACGTAATTCCCCAAATAAAAATGGAAGCAATTAACGGAATCAGCAGCGGTTGTTTTATGCGCGCTTGCGCTTCCTCTTTTAAGCGATGAACAGAAAAAGAAAACAGACGAGCTGTTAATCCGAAAAGCACTCCCCCAACCATCGCCAACAACAAATAAAATAAATCAAAATGGAAATAAGGAATTAGCTGATTTATGACAGCCAGCTTCACAGTATAAACCGTATGATGAATGCCGCAGGCTAAACAAGAATAATGAGCCACAAAAGCAGCAATCAAACAAAAAATCCATCCTTTAAATTTTGTTTTCCCGATGCTCAACACTTCGAGTGCGAAGATGGAAGCTGCCAGAGGAGTACCAAAAACAGCTGCAAATCCCGCCGACATCCCCGCCACCAACAACCACTTTTTCTGAATGCCATGGAGTTTGAATTTCTTAATAATGACCGACGAAATCCCTCCTCCCATTTGCACTGCCGTTCCTTCTCGTCCCGCCGAGCCACCAACGAGATGCGTTAAAACAGTTGTAAATAAAATTAGGGGAGCCATACGTC
>Ga0255347_1003649_pt1 | contig 19759 bp, 16 predicted proteins | sample wastewater_treat_2_FD_192479 | JGI IMG/M metagenome (GOLD analysis project Ga0255347, IMG submission 192479) | Wastewater microbial communities from Lulu Island WWTP, Vancouver, Canada - plant24 | ecosystem: Engineered > WWTP > Wastewater > Unclassified | place: Canada: Vancouver, British...
AGGCGGCAAAAAGAGCTTACAAGCTCGCTTTTTTGCCGCCGCGTCCCCAGCGGCTTCCGCCCTTGCGGGCTTTCCACCTAAGCGCCTCACGCAACCAAAGCTGAAAGTAAAGCGGAGAGCGGAAAGTGGAAAACTAATTTCGTGGAAATGATATTTACCCTTTTAATAATATTAATTTTGTATTTTTGCATTTTGTTTAAAAAAAAAGATATCTTGACAACGGAAAATATTGAAAAAGCCGAACAAGCAATTGCAAGAGCAAAGCAGGTGGTTATTGTATCACATTATAACCCGGACGGCGATGCAGTAGGAGCGTCGTTAGCACTATATCATTTTTTTGCAAATCGTAAGATTCAGGTTAATATAATATTACCTAATGATATTCCTGAGTTTCTGGAGTGGATGCCTGCTTACAATACTATTATTATTGCTCAAAATAATTTTAAAAAAGCTGATTCAATAATTAAAAAGGCTGATTTGCTCTTTTTTGTGGATATGAATGCTACCCACCGCAGTGGCGCTGAACTGTAAAATATTGATTGACCATCATCCGGAACCCAATATTGATTGCGATATTATCTACTCATCTACAAAAACAAGCTCTACCTGCGAACTGATTTACAATTTTCTCTTTAAATATCTTAATAAAAAAGAAGAGTTAACGCTTGAAATCGCTGAGTGTATCTATGTTGGTATAATGACAGATACAGGCTCTTTTAGCTATATGTGCAATAACCCGAATACCTTTTTGATTTTAGCTGAATTGATGAAGTTGAAAGTTGACGGCGAGAAAATCCATCGGAATGTTTATGATAATTATTCAATAGCACGTATCAAACTGTTAGGATTGCTTCTATGTAAACGATTGACGGTATTGCCCGAGTTTGCTACTTCCTATATGTACTTAACAAAGAAGGATATGTTACAGTGTAACTATAAACGTGGTGATACGGAAGGTTTCGTTAACTACGGTCTCTCAATGAAAATAGTGAAGTTTACCGCATTTTTTATTGAACGCGACAATCGTGTGCGAATCTCTTTTCGTTCAAAAGGGAATTTTAATGTCAATAATTTTGCCAAAAAACATTTCGGAGGTGGTGGACACCGTAACGCTTCCGCCGCTTATTATGAGGACTCTTTAGAGAATACAATTGCCTATTTTAATCAACTTCTTCCGTTATACGCAGAGGAGTTAAATTCTTAATGGAGTCAAAAATGAGAAAAATCGGGAGAATTTCCATTCTTATTGCACTATTTGCTCTTTTTTTTGCCTGCGGAGAAAAAGGTGTAACAGGAAAAATGAAAAGTGCGGGGAAAACGGAGAACCATGAGAAAATAGACCCTTTTCTGGAAGCAAATAAGATAATCGTAAGAAGAGAAGCTGAGGAAATAGAACTCTTCATTAAACGCTATCAATGGACAATGGAAGAAACGGGCTCAGGATTAAGAATAGAAATTCTTGATGTAGGAGAAGGGGATTTTTTTAAAGAGGGAGACGAGGTTACGCTCAATTTTCAACTTTTTTTGTTAGATGGGGAAGTCGTTTATGATTCCAAAAATGATGGGAAAAAGGTTTTTGTTGTTGATAAATCGTCAGAAATAACAGGATTGCACGAAGCGGTGAAACTGCTAAAGCCCGGTGGAAAGGCAAATTTAGTGATACCCTCTCATTTGGCCTATGGCGTGGCTGGGGACGGACATAGAATCATAGGACAAAAAAGTGTGGCAATGAAAATTTCTATTGAAAAATAGAGCTTATTTAATAAGGTTATATATAAATCATTTATTACAATTAAAATTTAAAATTATGAAAAAACAATGGACCAAATTTTCAATGATAGCTATAGCTATGGTTGCAATTTTTATTTTTATTTCTTGTGGTAAACATCGCGGTTTTAAAAAGGATGACGCCGGTTATTATTACAAATTTTATGTAGAGAATAAAGATTCTTTGCAAGTTAAAGACGGAGATTTAGTGGAGATTATGCACACTTTACGTGCCGTAGATTCAACATTTATTGACAATGAACAGATGCATTTACTCGTTAGAGCATCACTTTTTGAAGGAGACTTATATCACGTATTAAAAACCATGCATCTTGGAGATAGTGCTACCTTTATTCTGAATATAGACACCTTTTTCCATTACTATTTTGGTATTGAAAAATATAATCCTTCTTCAGAAGATAGAGATGTTTATTTAGATATTAAAATTAATAAGATAATACCGGCAGCTGAATTTCAGAAGTTCCAAGAACAGCAAGCCGAAGAGGAAAGAGTAAGAATGGAGGCACTTCAACAAGCTGAAGATAGTATTATGAAGAAATATATTTCGGATAATAAGATTACTGTAAAACCTACGGAATCCGGTTTGTATTATATCCAAAAACTTGCAGGAAAAGGGAAACAAGCGGAAAATGGGAAACTTGTTGCCGTTCATTATACAGGCAAATTTTTAGATGGAAACGTGTTTGATAGTTCGATAGGGAGAGAGCCTTTTCAATTAATTCTCGGAGCAGGTCAAGTTATACCTGGTTGGGATGAAGGGATAGCGAAAATGAAAGAGGGCGGCAAGGCTCAACTTCTTATTCCTTCGGCATTAGGTTACGGTATGCACGGAGCGGGAGGCTTTATTCCTCCATATACGCCGTTAGTTTTTGATGTTGAACTTGTGAAAGTTGAAGATGCGCCGACAAATCCGGCAAATTAAGGGAGAGATTAAAATCGTTTTATTTTAGGTTTTCCTTAGCTAAATGGCTCTTTACGAGCAAGTTGGCTGCGTGAGGGCACAGGTGGAAAGCCCGCAAAGCCGTAAGCCGCTGGGGACGCGGCGGCAAAAAAGCGAGCTTGTAAGCTCTTTTTGCCGCTTTGCGACCCCACGGCTAACGGCTGCGGACTTGGAACCGAAGACCGACCCGTGAGCGGCAGCGAACGGGGCACGCCCTAATTAAAAATATGATTATTAAAAAAATCCGGAACATCTTTTAGATGCCCCGGAATAATAATTTTAAATTTATGTGGTTGTTTTTTATGCTATTGACCCGGTTCAATAATATTGCTTCCGCAGTCGTTAACGATTATCTCATACCATCTTTCGGGATAGTTAGGCTGCTCCGGGAATACGCAATGCGGGATTACCCCGTTAGTAACCTCAAATTTCCCGTCCTTTTCTTTCTTGACATTGCCATCGTGATATTTTACTAAAAGATAGATGAAAAGGTTATCCCAAGCGTCACACATTTCTTTAACAGCATTTTTAGAATAATTATTTAGCACTCGTTGAGCTTGTTGCGGGTTATTCTTAAACATACTCAGCATATCTTGCTGCATATTATTGATTTCGGTAACCCATTTCGACTCCAATTCGCGTTGTTTAGCCTTAATAGGCACAATCATATCTTTGTAGCGGGTGTAAGCAAATTGACTAACCTTAGTAAAAATCCAGAAAGCGGCGGTAGGGGAGTATTCCACCATGGAGCCGTTTCCTTCTTTAATCTGTTCGGGAATTTCGTTAATCCCACAGAAAATAGGTGCATAGCAAGAGCTTGCGGCGTCATCTACGCCAAACCATAAAATTCCACCAAATTTATTTGGCAAGCCGCTACGGGCTTGAGCGACAAAGGAAAAGCCCGTTTGGTGCGTAGCCGTGGCACGCTCGTGTATATAATTCTTCCCTTTATAAGACCAAGTCATCGGTCGCCAACGATAGGGACAAGCATACGGTCCGGCTCCGATATCTTTTGTCATATCCATTGATGAACCTTCATAATGGTCGCGCATAAGCTCCATAACGTCTTGTACGCTCAATAGATGGTCGGGTTTTATCCAAAGAGGCATTTTCTCTTTGCTTTTTAAATCCTCGCCGCGGGCATATTTTTCATACGGAGCCATTAGCGAAGGATTACAGCGATAAAAGCCCATCCATACTCGGGCTTCACAAAAACGTGCCGCACCAAAATCAAGCGGAGCGTAGGTGTCGCTGAAACTGAAATCAGCATCTTTTGCGTCCTTCGGATATAAACCTTTTAATTTAGCAAATGAGATAACATCGTGGGAATATATCGTTTCAATTTCGGGTAAAAAGACCTTATCTATCTCTTTTGAGGTGATTGAAGTGGTGCCGTTAGCGAGAGGGAAAGTGGTAATTCTTGCTTGATTAGCATGTCCTGAAATATAGCCATCAGGAATTCTTCGTGCAACCCAAACCGCCCCTTTTGTCCAGCCTTTCACGGTTTTCCCCTTAGCATCTTTCATTTCTTCTCCTTTTCCGATTAATTCAAATATCCATGCTTCGTTAGGGTCAATAATTGAAAAAGACTCTCCGCTACTGCAATATCCGTAATTGTCAAGTAAAAAAGCGATTGTTTTGATAGCCTCACGAGCATTTTTTGCTCTTTGTAAAGTTATGTAAATCAATGAGCCGTAATCGATAATCCCGTTGGGAGCAGAGAGCTCTTCTAATCCGCCGTATGTCGTTTCACTGATTGCTAATTGATGTTCATTTATATTTCCTACAACAGAGTAGGTATGAGCAACTTGTGGAATTTGCCCCTTTATTTCCCCTGAATCCCATTCAATAATATCCATGAGCGTGCCGGCGGGATAGTCAGCAGCAGGACGATAGTACAGCTCACCGTATAAGGTGTGTGAATCCGCAGCATAAGTAACCATCGTTGAGCCGTCTTTTGAAGCACCTTTTGTTATAATAAAATTGGTGCAAGGAAATAACAGTAATGGGCTAATAGATAAGGTGATAATAAAAAGTAAGGTTGTAATTTTCTTTTTCATCTGTTTTTGTTTTTTTTAATAATATTTTTTATTTAGATACAGCAAAATAATTAACATTAGGAATGACAACTATTGGCATAGGAGATGTGTTTACCATTCTACGGGTGTCACTTCCTACCCAGAAGTTTGAAAAATCATCTTCTTCTTCTCGCATAACGACAATGAGATTAGTATCTTTATCTTGAGCATAATTGATAATCGCTTCAGTTGCGTTTCCCGTTACATCAATAGCTGTAACGGCATGGCGGATTTTAGCGTCTTTACACATGGTACTTGCATGTTGCAGTTGAACGGTAATTGTATGTTTAATCTCAGCACTTGGCGGATTGTTAAGTCCCAATAACAAAATTTTTGCAGCAAAAGCTTTGGCAATACGGGTTGCAAACTTCATTTTTTGTAAAGTTTCGAAACTTGAGTCAATTGGAACAAGAATCTGTACTAAGTCACGATTAATTTTCACCTCTTCTCTCAATATTAAAATAGGCACGGTGGTTAAACCAACAGCTTTCATAGCATTACTTCCGGCAAACATATCTTGCCCTGACATACCGTGAGTTCCGACAACAATGATTGAGTCCGCAAAGTTTGCAGCATATTTTGTCAATTCGGTTGAGGTTTTTCCATCAAGAATTACACTTAAAACTTCATTTTTGGGTATTTCACGTTTGGTTTCAATAATTAAGTCGTCAAGGGCTTTTTGCACTTTTTGCATTGCTTTTTTCATCTGCTCTCTACTAACTTTATTCGTAAAGCTAGGCGTTTTAACCCATACTAAATGTAGGCGACCATGAGTCTTAATCGAAATTGCGATAGCATGCTTTAAAGCATTTAACGATGAGGCGGAAAAATCAATTCCAACGATAATATTTTTCATAATGTCAAAATTTTAATTTCTTTAATATTTTTCGATAAAAATAGTAGTTTTTTCAATTCAAAAAACATGTAATGTGCTTTATTTAAAAAAAATCTATGAGATTTTTAATTAAATTACTCATACTTAATTTTTTACTATAATTATTATTTTTAAAATTTTAACGATAAATTGTCGATTTTTTTTAGTTGTGAGATAATTTCGTCAGCTTCACTTTTTCGCACTTGGAATGTAATAATATTTGAATCTTGAAATTCGTGATTTAATATTTCAACGGACTCTCGTTTTAAAATCCTCATTACTTGATTCATTGCTTCGTGCGGGAAGTGGATTTGATATTTTTCTTGAATGAATTTTTCAATAATTATATTTTTTTCTATAGCATCTTTTGTGGCGGTTTTGTAAGCATTAATCAAGCCGCTGACACCTAATTTCGTGCCTCCAAAATAGCGAATGACAACGACTAACACATTCGTAATGTCGTTCGATAAAAGTTGTCCGTAAATGGGACGCCCCGCCGTGCCAGACGGCTCACCGTCATCATTGATACGATAGGTTAATTTGTCGGCTCCTAAAATATAAGCATAGCAATGATGGCGAGCATCATGATACTGTTTACGTAAATCGGAGAGCTTATTTTTTATCTCCGCCTCGCTCTCCACGGGAAATAACTTGGCAATAAATTTACTTCCTTTTTCTCGGTAATAACCTTCCGATTCATGTTGTACCGTCTTATATGTATCATCAAACATTATCTCAAATTTAAAAGTGTTAGTGCAAGAAATACAGGAATTAGTACTCCCATTCCAAGAAGAATTGAAATAAAAACCGACATTTTTCTGACAAAGGACGTAACAATAATTCCGGTAAGCATCTCTATTACAAAATTTCATGCAAAGTTAGTATAAAAAGCTCAATTAACAAACTTGTGCGAGAAAAATTTCAGTAATCGTAAGAGTTTATAAGGTCGTTTTTTCATCTTTCAACAAGACCGACAACGGCATGTTTGTGTTTGGCTTTACCGTTTAAATTCCAATATTGCAATCTGACAAGATATAGATTCGGCGGCGCTTTCCGATTCTTATCCGTAGTTCCATCCCAAATGAAGGTCTCTTTAAAAGTGTATATTTGATTGTTAGCCAGCGTTTTAACTAGATTTCCGTGCTCGTCTAAGATTTGCAACAGAACTCGATTTTCAGATTCGGGAAATGAGCAACTTATTTGAGTGAAATCGTCAAATCCGTCATTATCAGGCGAAAAAACTTCAGGAAAAATGGTGATTATTTTATCCTCTTCTATTATTTGAGAATATTGCGAATTGACATAGCCCGGTGTAGCAAATCCCGCACTCATGGCAGCAGATTTCCAGTTGTTTCTGTTTTCTGTCTCTCCATTATAATTTATGCGTTCCAATGAAACACCGTCTACCGATTGTAATAAAGCATAGTGCATCGTTTCATCGTAATTAAACTTATCTATTTCATTATACGTTAAATCTGTTAAGTGGACAACCCCGGAACTATTTGCAAAATTGGGCAGCGAGTCGGTGCCAAGCAGTTGTTCGGGATACGGGCAGATATATTGCGAGGCTGTTAACGAAGGATTTTTGCAAATAGCTAAATGAGTCTTTGGAAATAGATTGTACCCCTCCGCACAGATAATTACCGATTTGTCGGGAAAGTGCGTGCCTCCGGAACCAATCCTTACGGTTTTAAGGTCTATAATCTTATCTGAACGATTGTAAATCTCAATAAAATCAGCGTCTGTATTTCCATAAGGATTACTCAAGACCTCATTAATTATTAAATCTCTCTTTTCCGCTTTTTGCGGTAACCCGAATTGCCATGCTTCTCCTTGATGAACAGCTAATCCTGTGCAGTCACAAATAGTGTCCCGCAACCATAAAGTGTAAATAGTGTTGGGACGCATTGGTTGATGAAATCTAATATGTAATGATTGATGCTCCGGCGGCACTTCTTCCACCGACTCAATTTCTAAATCTCCGTCTTCTTCAAATAGTCGCAACGCCTTTTCATAATTCATTAAAATAGTTTCAGAAAAAAACACCTTTATTGTTAAGGAGTCTACGACAACGACTTTTACAATTTTCGGATTAGTTACGTCGGGATTATTCGTTAAGATTGAATTTTCTTCTCCCGGTGTTCCACCTCTCTCGTTACACGAAGATTTCCAATTCTCTTTTCCCGTGCAAGGATTGTCAGGATCTGCCATTTCTAACGACCAACCGCCGCCAGATTTATAGGGCGGGTCGTGCCATTTTTTACTGAAATTGATGTAGTGAATAATTTCATCATATTGATTAAATAGTGTAAGAGGCTGACCTGCGTCTACGATACTTAGCATTGAAAGCGGAACTACATTTATTGTGTTACCAAATTGACTGCTACTTGCCATTGGCACCAAAACAGCAAACCCTTTTTTCTCAATTTTAAAATCAGGAATGAGACGTTTGGTCGTTCCATATTGAAAATGCCACCCTGACAATAGTAAATCCGTATCAAGACGGTTGAATAGTTCAACGTATTCTACCGGAGGTAAACCTACGGTAGGGAACGGGTCAGCCATGATTTCATGAATGATGACTTCGTTTCTTTCGATAACAAAGAATGAAAATGGGAAGGTGATATTCTCCATTTTATTGCTGAAATTATCCGTAATATTCTTTACGTGTAAATGGTAAAGGCGTTTGTTTTTGAATTTTGACGGAAAGGTTAATATCACTTCATCATACGAGGGCGTGGTTATTTGACATGCAATAGGTATTTCTCCGCTCTCTTCGATTGTGTAATTGCTTAGTTGTAAGGCTGTTTGTCTATTTATTTTCTCACTGAATTTAATTTTGACCTGACAATAATCATCGCCTTGTTCAATACTCATTATTTTCGGTGCGATGGTATCAATCCACGGCGGACCGAAATAGATGTCATCGAAGATGAACTTATTTTTGTTTGAAGTTGTATATTGACAAAGAAATCCAATGGAATAATAATATATTGTTGAGTCGGAATATCCGTATGAGTCTAAATGATAGTTCCCGTCAAGGGCTTCTGAAATAAAGATTTGCCAATTATTGTTCCTATCTTTTGTTACTTTAACATCTAATTGGAACGCTGAAGCAATAATGCCGTTGTTCCCGCGACAGATAGAGATGTTCCCGTAAGGGCTTTCATAAAAAAGTTCGATAGCGTCATTGGAACCGTTTTCTCCAAATTGTAAAAAATATGCTCGTTTCGCATCGGCGTACAAATTATTACTGTCACAAAGCAAATAAAATTTTGTGAAATTGTTAGCCGATGGGCTAAACTCCATTTTGATTCTAAATCTCCATTCTAAATTTTCTCCCTCATTGTCCGTTTCTATCCAAAGTGCCGAATTGCCTGCTGATGAGCTATTTAACTGTAATTCATAATTTGGCGTAATGCAAAAATTTTCAACATCTCCGTGCCAATGCGGAGAAAGATTAAAACCGTTACCCGAAAAATCATCATAAATTTGTGCTTGACCCTGAAAAATAAGCAAAAACGGTAAGAGTATAAGTAGAATAGAGCTCTGTTTCATCGTAGTAGTATATTAGTTTTTTTCTCTCTATTTGTAGAGCAACAGTATTACAAAAATAGTATCTTTGCAATAAGAAATCAATACCTATTAACAATTTTTAATAAAAAATTAACATAACATGAAGATTGCAGTCGTAGGAATTACAGGTTTGGTAGGCAGAGAAGTAGTCAAAGTTCTTGAAGAGCATAATTTTAAAGAGTATGAGCTAATACCGGTTGCGTCAGCTAAGTCGGTTGGTAAAATGATACAATTTTTTAATCAAAAATTATCTGTTATTTCTATAGAGCAAGCTCTTGCAAGGCGTCCGGATATAGCAATTTTCGTATCAGGAAGTAATATATCGCTAACTTATGCTCCCATTTTTGCCGAAAACGGGTGCGTCGTCATTGACAATTCCTCGGCTTGGCGTAGTTATGAGCATATTCCATTGGTTGTCCCGGAGATTAATGCGTCTGTAATTCAACCCAATGACAAAATTATCTCTAATCCGAATTGCTCGACCATTCAAATGGTGATGGTCTTGGCTCCGTTGCACAAGGTTTACAAAATTAAACGCTTGGTTATCGCAACATATCAATCGGTTACAGGTACGGGTGTGAAAGCGGTAGAGCAACTCGAAGCGGAAAAGTTAGGTCAACCTGCAGAAATGGTTTATCCTCACCCGATTTTCAATAATCTCTTCCCTCATGGCGGTTCATTTGAAGTTAACGGTGATACTACGGAAGAGACAAAATTATTGAACGAAACACGTAAAATCTTGCAAGATAATTCAATAAATATTACTTCTACCGTGGTTAGAGTTCCTGTTACAGGCGGACATTCGGAAGCTATAAATGTGGAATTTCATAATGAATATACGCTTTCAGACATCTATCAATTATTAGAAAATATGCCCGGTGTTACAATTGTTGATAACCCGCAACGTAATGAATATCCGATGCCTCTGTACGCAAAGGGCAAAGATGAGGTTTTTGTCGGGCGAATCCGAAGAGATAATTCGCAACCGAAGACGCTGAACTTGTGGGTCGTTGCCGATAATTTGCGAAAAGGTGCCGCCACAAACGCTGTGCAAATTGTGGAACATATTGTAAAAATGAAAAAAAATTAATCTATTTTTGTATACATGAAAATTATAGCATTTATTGTTTTAATTATGAAAAAAATTATATTCATTTTGTTAATCCCCTGCCTCGTAGCTTGTGGCGGGAAAAAAGTCGGTAGTTTTAAAGTGGATAATTCCTCTACAGGTAAAGCCGCCGAAGTCATTTTAATTATTAATAATAATTATTATACCGATAGTGTTGCTAAGATAATTTTAGAACCGCTTACGCAACCGCAACCTGCTATTAATCAAATAGAACCGTTATTTGACATTATTCAGTTCGAGAATAAAGATTTTTCTTCCCATTTTAAAAGACATCGAAATATTGTCCACTTTAATATTGATACGGGATATTTGTACAATACTTTTACTATTGAGACCGATAAATGGGCAAATCCTCAAGTGTATGTGCAGATTAAAGGAAACCGACTTGACTCATGTTTAGCTCTCTATGTGGAAAATAAAGAGAAAATCGTACATCTATTGTATGAAAATGATTTAAAGCGATTACACTACTATTTTTTACAGAATGAAGATAAACAGGTGCAAAAGAAAATCCAGCAGCTTTTTAATATCAATTTAAAAATATCAAATCATTACATTATTGCAAAAGAGGAGGAAGATTTTCTGTGGTTGCGATTCAGAACTGTGAAAAATGATAGATTTGTGATTATTTATAAAACGCCCAATGTCTCACTCCAAGAAGATTCGTTGATTGCTATGCGTAATCATTTTACTAAAAAATATATACCGGGAGCTGTTGCGGGTGCCTATCCGATTGTTGCTGAAAAGTTAGGATTTCCTATCGTACAACCTACTGTTATTAATGGAAAATCAGGAGTTGAAATGCGTGGCTTATGGGAATCGATGAACGATAAAATGGGCGGTCCTTTCTATAGTTTTACATTTCAAAATAAGTTGGGCGAATATGTAACTGTGGACGGTTTTGTCTACGCACCGCAAGAAGAAAAACGAGATTATATCCGCGAAGTCGAATCTATTGTTAAATCGGTTCGCTAAATTTATCCAAAAACTAATGCAACTTATTGCTTTTATTTATCGTCTAATTTGATAAAGTGAAAAAGTTTGAATCAGATAAAGAACTTATTGAAGGCTGTTTGAAACAGGATAGATTATGTCAAAAGGCTTTATATGAGAAGTTTAAGTTGAATATGATGGGGGTTTGTATGAGATATACTAATTCAAAAGAAGAAGCAGAAGATATTCTTGTTGAGGGATTTATGAAAGTTTTTTCCTCTCTGCAAAATTATCGCTACGAATGTTCGCTTAAAACATGGATTTATACTATTATGGTTAATAATGCGATTACCCATTTTAGAAAAAATAGTAAAATGGATTATAGCTATCTTGATGATTTGAATATTGAAAATGAGTATGCAACACAGGATATAACAGACGAAATATTTGGTGTCAACAATATTATGAAAATTGTCCAAATGATGCCGCCGGGTTATCGTGTCGTCTTTAACCTCTTTGCTATCGAAGGCTATTCACATAAGGAAATAGCAAAAGAGTTAAATATTTCGGAAAGCACCTCAAAATCTCAGTTCTTGCGGGCAAGAAAATGGTTAATGCAAAGGTTAGAAAAATAAAATATAATGAAAAACTTGGATAAGAATCTTCTTAAAATTTTAAAAGAATGGGAAGAAATCCCTTCTCCAAGATGTTGGGAATCTATTGAAAGTCAGCTTTCCGGATTACCAACCCCTTCATTAAATGATAATATCAAACCTACTTCGTCTTCATCAGCACTTCAAAAAGGAGCCTCCTTTTTAGGAAAATCAACTTCGTTTTGGGTGAAAACGGCTATCGTTGCCGCAGCTACAACAGCTGCCGTTTATACATTGGTCAAAATGGCCTCCACGGAAGAGAATGCCACGGTTGAACCTCAAGAAATGGTTATTGATAATAAAGTTGTTGAAACTGATAGCGTTGAGAGAGAAAACGATACGTTACCGCTCAATGCCCCTCTTAATGAAAAAATATCTTTAAGTGAAAATAAAACAACGAGCTCTAAAGTAACTTTGACTAAGAATAAACCTGAAAATATAAACGATAAGAGTGATAAAGCAGATTTGTCTTTGAATAATGCCATAGCAGATAAAATAGTAACACAACCTCCTTTAGTGCAAAATCATCCTATCGCTGCTTCGACTAATGAAGAGAAAAAAAAGGTAGAGACGGTCGATTCATACAAAGAGACAGTAATTACAACTCCTCAAAATAAAAATCAAGACCCGGTTTTACAGAAAATAGGCGAAAATGACGAGATGTTTTATACACCCCCACCTGTCGTTTTGGAAATCCCTAATACCATTACCCCTAATGGTGACGGAATTAATGATTTTTTTGAAATCTTGGGTATTGAGCAATGCAGCTACTCATATTTGTCAATTAAAAATAGTTCGGGAAAAGAAATTTTCAAGAGTTCTCCCTATCAAAATAATTGGGGAAGCGACGCAGATGCAGGCGTTTATTATTTTAATTTGATATATACCATCAACGGAGTGAAAGAGTATAGAAATGGCATGTTGCACGTTATCAAATAATTAGAGTTTTTTTATTTAATATTTTTGCCTGTTTTAAACTTTTAAAGTTGAGAATTGTCAGAGGTAGCATATTTTTTTAATTTTAATGATGAAACACCTCTTTTCTAAAACAGTTCTCTTTTGTGGTTTATTTTTATTTTCTTTCCCTTCTTTATTTCCACAAAAAGTAGATTTTAATTCTTTAGTAACTTCAACTACGGGAGCAGTAGTTGGCTCGGTTATTGATTTGAATGAAAAACCGCTCGAATATATCATTCTTTATGTTGTTAACGCAAGTGATTCGCTCGTTGTCGCGAATGCTATTTCCGATAATAACGGACAATTTCTTATCTCTGAAGTCCCTTTCGGAAAATTTTTACTTAAAATAGAGTCTTTTGGTTACAAAACGATTTTCTCAAAACCCTTCACGATTAGTTCAGCTAATCCCATTGCAAAATTTCCACGGTTGAAAATTACTCAACGACTGGAATCCCTCGATGCGGTTGAGGTTAAAGCTGATAAAGAGATGCTTCAATCCAACCTTGATAAAAAAGTCTTTAATGTCGAATCCAGTATTATTGCCGAAGGGACTACCGCCGTTGAAATATTGCAAGAAATCCCGTCCGTTGATGTTAATCTGGACGGAAATGTTACATTGCGGGGAAGTGAAAATGTTACAATTCTTGTCGATGGACGTCCGACAAACCTTACCCTTGACCAAATTCCGGCAGAGCAGATAGCAAGTATCGAAGTTATTACCAATCCCTCTGCACGCCTAGAACCCGATGGCATGGCAGGAATTTTAAATATTGTTCTTAAAAAGAAAAGAGAACAAGGATTCAATGGTATGGTAACACTTGGTACGGGCGTCTCCTTTTTAAAAACCACTCCTTATTTTGATAAATACAATGGAAATGTCAATCTAAATTATCATGTAGGGAGAGTAAATCTGTTTTTAAATTATAATTTTCGTACCCGTGGCGGACATTCAATGGGCGACCTTGAACGAACCTCGTGGCTCAATGACGATACGACAAAACTTGTTCAAGAAAACGTCTCTGATTCAAAAGGTGGAGGACATAGTGTCCAAACCGGCATTGATTGGAATATTAATGATAAAAACAGTATAAGTTTCACTTTTGGGTATAACTTTTTCCAACACAACTCTAATTCTTCTCTGCATTATGACAACCAATTTATAAAAAATGGCACTATTAATCAAATGATGTTCGACCAAGACGCTTCGCGTTTAGGTGGAGGAAATAATTTCTCAGGCTCACTTTTTTACAAAAAAACGTTTAATATGAAAGGTAGAGAGTTTACGGCAGACCTCTTTTTTAGTGATATGAGGAATAAAGGTAAAACCTTTCAAGAGCAAGTTTTTATTCCGGACACACTTAGACCTCCATTTTTACAAAAAACTAATATGTTGGGTAGCAATATGATAGGGAATGGGCAAATTGATTTTATTACGCCGGTTGGGAACGGCGGGCGTATAGAAACAGGTTACAAATTTTCCTATCGTTGGAGTGTGCAAGATTATTCACTTTTTGCCGGAAATAGCGAAGAGACTATGATTGAAGACGCTTCTCAACGTAATAATTTCGACTATACCGAAATGATTAATGCCGCCTATTTTATCTATTCCAATACTTTATGGGAAAAATTAAAATATCAAGTTGGAATTCGCGGCGAAATTGCCAATACGAAAGGCGACTTGAAATCCTTAGATACCATTTATAAAAATCAATATTATAATCTCTTCCCCACGTTACACCTTCGTTATGATATAAATGATGTTAACTCGCTACAGCTGAGCTATTCGCGTAGGGTTTCTCGACCGACAAGATGGCAACTTAATCCCTTTATAGACTATTCCGACCGCCAAAACTGGAGCCAAGGGAATCCCGATTTGAGACCCGAATTTGTAAATTCTGTCGAATTAGGTTATCTCCTATCTTACAAGAAAACCTCGCTGAATGTTTCGCTCTTTTATCGCCAAAGAACGGGAATTATCACACGATATACTATTTTATTGGATAGTACGACAACCATGACCACTTTTGAGAATTTGAATAAAGGCGATAATATAGGAGCGGAATTTTCGTATGGGCAGCGTTTCTGGTCGTTTTGGAGAATGACCTTAATGGGTAGTGCTTATTACGAACAAATGGTAAGCGGTTCTAAGTTGGTGATTGATAAAAGTTTATCAAGTAATTTCACTTGGAGTTTTCGGTTGAATAATATTTTCACTTTGCCTAAGGCGTGGGAATTTCAGGTAAATTTCCGTTACAATGCTCCATCTTTAACTACGGGTAGTATGGGGTGGGGGACTGGCGGCGTAGGTCAAGGAAAACGACAGTCGCGATATTCGCTCAACCTTGGCGTGAAAAAATCGTTCCTCAATAAAAATCTTGTTATCAGCTTGAATGCGAGGAATGTACTATACAGAAAAGCCAATATTATCAACACCTACTCGTTTGAAAATGTCAACGGTTTCACTGCAATAAGCACTCGCTACCGTGATGGTTTTTACATAGGCTTGACGGTTTCTTACAAATTTAATAACTATAAAAACCGCAAACCGTTCGAAAAGGGTGATAATGGCAATGAAGAGTATCCTGAAATGATGGATATGTAATCAGGTAATAATAATTTTAATTTTCTTTTGGGCGTGCCCCCTCGCTACGCTCGGGGTCGGCGCCCGGTTACAAGTCCGCGGGCACAAGCCGTGGGGACGCAAGGCGGCAAAAAGAGCTTACAAGCTCGCTTTTTTGCCGCCGCGTCCCCAGCGGCTTGTGCCCTTGCGGGCTTTCCACCTAAGCGCCTCACGCAGCCAACTTGCTCGGACAGAGCTATTTAAGCCAAATTTTATAAAATCAACAGCAGCCGTACAAGTACAACAAGGTGTAATATATTTGGTCTATTTTTTCATTGTTGCAGTTTCTTTGTAGGGGTACTGCTGACGGTTGGCGGTGTAAAAGTTGCCGATTATGGACGATTTCCTGTCAAATTACACAGGAGTTGAAACGAGTTATAACGCTTGAATTTACTAATATCTCGGCAATTTTTTATACCGCATGTTATGCCTAGCTTTTTTATTCATTAAAGTTTTCAATCATGTGGTAAATTATTCCAGTTTTAGTATCAAATATAATAAAATGATGTTCAGGTGTTTTTATGCAATCGTATAACTCTAAATCAGTTGAATTTAACTTCTGGTATTTATAAAAGAAATCTGTTTTTTGTTTTTCAAGGTCTGTCAATCCGCTTTTACCTTTTTGAAATTCAGCAAAGTCAATCCTTTTACAAATTGTATCAGGCACAATCTCGGTATATGTACATTTGATTTGAGAAATGAAATCTAAAACCTTAGATTTATTGCCGTAATACGTAAAGTAATATTTATAAAATGCTGGTAAATACTCACATTTTACTCCTTGCTTAAAATCGATCTTATATTTTTCATTTTTCAATTCTGGAAATTTATCAAATAGGCTAGCATCACTAATTATAGGCTCTTTCAATTCGTTAATAATTTTATCTTTTGTCTTATCAACGACCATATCAGCCTTGTTCTTAATCTTTCCACAGGCAGTCACTAAAATCAATAATATTATTAAAAGTCTAGTCATGTCAATAGTTGCCTTTTTTTAAAGTTTGAGCATAACGTTTTTGGGCTTTGCGTTCGGGCGGGTTGGCGGGACGAAGTCCTGTCAACACGAGGCGAACGCGGTGCGGAATACAAACCTCCTTGTTTCACATCACCCCACCTGATGTAAGTCCGTGTTATAAGCCGTATTTCTTTGTCTGTCAGCTCCCAATTTTCCCATCGCGTTGATAGTCTGAAAAATAGAGAACAATTCTCTTCCCGTCTTTTATGTATGGATAGAACAATTCATATCGTCCGTCACTTGCACTAAATCTAACTTCGTCAAGGTTCTTAAAAAACACCTTGTATAAATATTCACGTTCTACCTTTGTCGTTTTTAAAATAAAGTCTTTTTTAATGGGTTGTATAGTGTCATTTAGTTTTCCGTAATAGTCTCTAAACCCTAAGAAAACTTTTGATTTGTCAATACTGTCAGATACAATTACTGAAACACATGGAAAATGTTTGTCTGTCTTAGAGTATAAAGCAAGAATGTCGTTTGTTTCTATTATCCAACTTTCATTAAATGAGTAATTAAGCAGTTTGTCTGACTTTTCTTTGTTACTTTCAATAATTTCTTTGGCGGAAGAAATCAGCATTTTTTCTTTCTTTTTAGAAGTCAAATAGTCTCCAGCAAAAAGAAGTCCAAAGATTAACGGAAAGCTAAGTGCAAAAAGAAGCCCAAGTTTTTTACTTCTCCGTTTTGAAACATTTAAGTCGTCTTGATTATGTTTTTCTGCAATTCTTGTCAAGTTGAACATAATATTAATAATTAACGAGCCGAACATTAAAGCCAAAATTCCAACAACACTTAAATAAAATGTTTCAGTTATGTTTTCTTTAAAAACTTTCAGTCCGAAAACCGTTATTGAAATAAAAACGAATACCCAATAAACCAAAAGGATTATTGAAATTATTCCGATTATGTTACTCAGTTTTACTAATGATTTATTGTTCATTTGTCTTGGTTTTTAATTGTTACGTCTATCGTCCAATATAGCTGCTAACGGTTAAAGCTATATGCAGTAAGGGATTGCGGGGCACTTACCTGTCCTTCGACATGAATATTTGTGTGTGGCAAAATGCTGAATCATCCATTGAACCCCTTATTGCATATAGTCTTTGTTATGTGCAGAACGTCATTATTCATAAATGATGTAAGAAGCTGTTGGATTGTTTACATCTCTATGAATTTTATATTTGTTTATTCCTAGAACTTCGTTAAAAGCTATTGTCTCTCCAGGATAATCGTGAAAGTTAATTTCATCAAATCCAATAACGGCTCCTTTTGTTAAATGAGGCAAAATAGCTTCTAAACAGACCTTAGTTGGTTCATAAATATCAAAATCAAAATACGCAAATGCGATTATTGTCTCAGGATTATCTTTCAAGTATTTTTTAATGGTAACAGTAGCATCCCCCTTAACCAATTCAAACTTTTTAATATGAGAAATGGGCGATTCAGATTCATGATATTTCAGAACTTTATCTAAGTATTCGTCATAATTTGTTGTTGTTGAATATGCTCCCTTTTCAATAATTTTAGAATTGCCATCTTTTTCATGAATACTTGGGAAGCCTTCAAATGTATCAAATCCGACAATTTTTCTATTATAATTATAAGGTTCATACATACCGCGAAATGATTCAAAAAGAGCCAAACTGTTACCCCAATGAACTCCAAATTCACAGACTATCCCATGTAAATTGACAATTTTTTTGTACATGTCATTCAGCATTAAAATCCTGGATAAAACTTGTCTTTTAGTAAACAAACCAAGATTATTAAGAATTTGGTCTTTTGGAATCGGGCACTGTTCGTAGAGTTTGTAAAACTCTGCCCTTGCTTCATACTCTTTTTTCGATGAACCACTTAGTATTTTAGAATCACCTGTTTTAATAATTTTATGTTTCATGTTTTTTCTTTTTAATGGTTTATGTTTTTTTATCCGCTTTGCCCATAACGTTTAATATACATAGCAAAAATACAACATTTGTATATCATTTTCAATTTTAATTTTATTAATTAATCTGTATCCAAAATGAACCCCCGTGCTTTTCTACATTCTTTGTATTAGGATGTTCCCAAATAGGCGAAACTATATTTGAAAGTTCTTTGTCTTCGCTAATAAAAATACCGGGAAAAATTGGGTTATATTTTTCAGGATTAGCTAAAATATAAGCCGCTAATACATATTGTTCAGTGTAAAATCTATCACACATAAATTGAGGATAATCGTACGGCAAATAAATGTCATGAAAATGAACAATTACTCCTTTTTTTAGATAGGGTAATAAATCTAAAAAGCAAACCGTAGCATCTGAATTTGGCAAACAACGATGTGAATTATCAATAAATAAAATATCATTTTCTTTTAACTCATTAATGATAAATTGATAATCTTTAATATTTTCAAGTGGTTCTCTAATAACTTCATCTGCTAAATGGTCGATTGTTGCTCTTGGGAATGGATCAATTGAAATAATTTTGGTGTTTAATTTATTCTCTATTATAGACTTCCTTGCAACTTTAGTAGAATTTCCGGAACCAATTTCAATATATTTTTGCGGTTTAAAATGATAGAGCATAGTATATAATGAAATTATGTCTAACCCAGGCAAAAAACCATTATTCCATGCCGGTTGATTCTCATCCTTTTCAACTTCTATTGAACGAATAGAATGGAATGTATTTTTATGTATCAATATTTCTTTAAGGAACTGCTCATAAATATTTCTGTTTTTGTTTATTAACTCATAAAGAAGGGTATGGGGCTTAAGTCCATATCCATACCTTGGTTTCATATCAATTTTATATTCTAATATCAACTCTTGATATTTAGGCATCAAAAGTTTAATAAATGATTTAAAGGAATTTGTCATAATTAATTTTTTTAAAAAATAATCTTCTAATTATGAATTTTACCCAGTCGCAAAATTACGAAATTTCAGAAAACATCATCAACTATGCTTCCTGAATTGAAGGATTTTTTATAAGAATCTCATGTTCAATAAGTTGAAAGCAAAAAAAAGAAAGTTTCCACTTCCTCTTTTTCCACTTTCCGCTCTCTATCTTAGACTTAAATGGCTCTGTCCGAGCAAGTTGGCTGCGTGAGGGCGCAGGTGGAAAGCCCGCAAGGGCGGAAGCCGCTGGGGACGCGGCGGCAAAAAAGCGACTTTAGAAGCTCTTTTTGCCGCCTTGCGTCCCCACGGCTTGC
>Ga0255347_1003650_pt1 | contig 19746 bp, 13 predicted proteins | sample wastewater_treat_2_FD_192479 | JGI IMG/M metagenome (GOLD analysis project Ga0255347, IMG submission 192479) | Wastewater microbial communities from Lulu Island WWTP, Vancouver, Canada - plant24 | ecosystem: Engineered > WWTP > Wastewater > Unclassified | place: Canada: Vancouver, British...
TATGCGCGGAGTCAGGAGCTGGGGACGGCTCGGCGGGCCGTCCATGGTGAGTGGTAAGTGGTAAGCGGCAAGTGGTCTGGAGGCGGGCGTCCTCGCCCGCTGGGAGGGGCAAGCGTCTGCTCGTCCGAGCAAGCAGACGCTTGCCCCTCCCGGTCCGAAGCTTCGCTATCGGGATCGATAGAGAGTGAAGAGTGAAAGAACGCTCAACGTTCAAATCTCGACGCTCAAGTGAAAAAACTCCTGGTCTGAGGCACCTTCCAAAATTACCCGCGCAGCGGGCTTTCTTAATCATGTCAATCATGTAATCCTGTCAAAAAGCTGCTGGCCATGGTTAAGATTTTCAAATCCTGCCTCTCGCCCCTTCAACTGCCCCGTAGGGGCAGAGGCGCGACTGAACCCAGACTCCTGAATCCCAAGTGCGGTACAACGAAGTAAAACCGCACCCCTGTTACACACAGCTTTAAGTGAAGTGCTTGACTTGAAATGATGATTCACTTAAAAAGATGGCGGACGGACGATTGACGGCACGGTGAACGGATGACGAATCAGCAGAAGTGAAGAAACGCGAGCATGCATAGTTGTCCAAAATGCAAGGTCACGATGGAGACGGTCAAAAGCCGGATCGGTGTGTTTTGGCGATGTCCGTCCTGCTCAGGCCGATCCGCCACGATCGCCTTGCTTCGAAAGAGTGTCCCGGCAAAGGTCGTGAACACGGTCTGGCAAGCCGCGCGGTCTGGAGCTTTTCCCGCGATTCATACGTGTCCGGCCTGTGCGGGCCGCATGGCTGAGGTGCCTGTAGACGAAAATAGACTTTTCATAGATGTCTGCACCCGGTGCCAATTCGTCTGGTTCGATGCTGGCGAAGAGGAGTCGATACCCAAGATCCCACGCACGCCTTCCTGGGAGGAGACCGTCCCGCCGGAGACACGCCAGCGGCTGGCAATCTTGGAGGTCGAACGTATCCGGGCGGCAAGAGAGTTGGAAAGCAGCGACGGTATGCCCGATGTCTGGTGGCAGTGGATCCCGGGTTTGCTTGGGCTTCCCATCGAACACGGAGCCAATATATGCCGGAGCCGTCCGTGGGTGACGTGGACGCTGGGGGCTCTCATCGTGGTGGTGGGTCTCGCAACATCGGGAGACCTCTCAGCCGCCATTGAGCAATACGGTCTCGTGCCCGCACAAGCGGGCCGCCTTGGTGGGCTGACATTCGTGTCCTCATTCTTTCTGCACGGCGGTGTCGCGCATCTGCTGGGCAACGTGTATTTCCTCCTGATCTTCGGGGACAACGTGGAGGACTGGCTAGGATGGAAGCGCTTTTTGCTCCTGATCTTTGGCGCATCGGTGCTTGGCAACTTTGCACACATTCTCGCCGACCCGAGTTCAACAGTTCCTTGTGTTGGCGCAAGCGGCGGTATTTCGGGAATTCTTGCATTCTACGCATTGAAGTTTCCGAATGTGAGGCTCAAGATGCTCTTTCGGTACCTAGTGGTTATCCATTGGCTGTCCATATCCGCGCGCGCAGCGTTTTTCGTCTGGATCGCGCTACAGTTGTTCGGTGTCTATGCGCAAATCGCCGGCTTCAGCAACCTGTCTGCGCTGGCGCATCTGGGCGGCGCGAGTGCAGGCTTGATATGCTATATGTTCTACCGGGATGATTAGTGCCTTACGGCTCAACAAGCGCGATAAAAAACAAGTTGTTTTCACCACGAAGACACGAAGAGCACGAAGGGTTTTTTAGGGGCGTTGCTCGGCAGAGATCAAAGGGAACCACAGAGGCACAAAGAATTTTAATGATTTTTCCTTCTTTGTGTCCTTCGTGCCTTTGTGTGAGATTGAATTGGGGTGCGGGCTTTGCCCGCGTTAGACATTATCGGATTGACTAATAGCACGAATGCAACAAGGAACTAGCATAAGGAATTTGTAGGCGGGCGTGATTAATCTTTTGTTGAATCCGCTGCTGCGCTATTTGGCTGTGCGCTGCGCGCTGGTCTTTTTGTAAAGCATTATGCTTGAGATGACCACAAGCAGGCTTGCGACAAGGAATCGCCACAAGCGCGAGGTGAATTCCGGTTGCGCAGGCTTTTGATTGGCACTAACGGCAGCCGCCGCCTCGGCTGGCGGAACGGCTGTCGAATGCGGGCGGCTCTCGTTTTTGCGCTCGTTCAGGATGTCTTCCACACGGATGGCTCCGCGTGTCAACTGATCCACCTGTTCAGGCGTTAACGTGAACAGCGTCTCCGCGCGCAACGAGGATTGCTCAAGCGCTTGTTGCCGCTCGGCTTTTTGTGTCTCTGCGATCCGGGAAGATTGAAGAGCGTGGTCTGCCTTGGCCTGCAGCGCCGCCTCAGGGGCCTCCTTCTGGTCTGCCACGCCGAATGCTGACAGCGTTAACAGCGAGAGCAGGACACACGCTCCGCATCCGATGCGATAAGTGCTTGGCTTGTTCAAATTTGCACCTCCTGCCAAGCGATCACTTGCGGCCGCGCTGGATACAAAGGCAGTATTATATAGAAATCGATGCCGTCCGGGCTCTGTGAGCCTAACCGGATGTCCCAGTTAAAACGGCAGGAGCCGCTGTAAATTATCCCCTCGTCCCGGCATATCATGGCGCCGTTGATCTGGCAGGCGCCGACCATTCCCATCACGGCGTGGTTGTTGTAAAGGATGGCGTCAATCCGCGTGATCGCGCTCCTTTGGGCTTGGTTGTGGATTATATGGTCGCCGACAGAGCTTTGGTAATAGCATCGGGCCGACGTATCGGTCGGCTCCCATCTTCTTTTATCTCGATTATAGGTGTATTCAACTTTACGGTCCCCGTCCGAAGCTGTGTAATCGCCGTGGAAAACAGAGCCGTAGCCGATTGAGGCGTCTGTCGGATCACAGGCATAGGGTTTGACAAAGTCCGGTTTAATGTACGGTCCCACCCTCGACATCCATGTCGACGAGGTATAGTCTCCCAGCACGATATTGCCCTTGGCCGCAAGCCCGAGCATATCCTTGTCCGCATTCTTGTGGACGGTCTGGTTTGGATTGTTGTCCGGTTTCGGCCATGCGGGCGGTTTGGTGTAGGTCACATCACCGACAATATAGATGTTTCTGCCGGCGTAGATTGCCCCTTGGCCCTGTACTTTTCCCTTAATCACGACATCGCCCTCCACCACCACCGGCCCGTCAATTGTGATGGGGTGGGTTGTCCCGTCCAAGACCAGACATCCGACATCCGCACCGTTAGTAAGGCCGGACGGGCCTAAGTCGTCGTACCATGCGTTCACCAGAACTTTACCGCGTTGCTTGATAGATGATCCGTGTATCTCGGCTAACTCTTTGTAAACGGCCAGATCCCCTAAGAACGGCATTTCTATGGGTTCTTCTCTGGGCCGCAAATCTGAAGTCCCATCGTATCCCATGGCCCAGACAGGCCCGTCTGGGCTGGTCGGGCTGGTCGGCCGCGCCCGCTGGTCATTTTCCGACCAGTAATCGCTTCGCGATTTTGAGCGCGCCGTTGAGACAATCACACCCTCGGCATCCAGTTCTTGGTTGGCAGCGGCATACGCGTCCCCGTTGACCCAAGAACGCCCGTCCAGTAGCAGGTCCCCGTTGGCGCGGATATCGCCGTTCGCCGTGACTCCGCCGCCTTGGAACCATCCGTAGTTATTCAAAAAATACGCATAATTGAAGACCGGCGAACGGCGCATCGCAAAATCTACCGTCTCTTCAATAGTTCTTGAAACAGTTATATTCGCGGCTGACGGGCATACGGCAGTGGCCTGCAAGGTCAGCCGCGCAAATTGCTGGATCGTCGTCATCGGAGAACGTGACAAGTTTGTCAGCCGTACGGTCACGGCGCACCCGTTTATGTCTTGCCCCACCATAAAATCATACGAGCTGCCGCCACTGCCGACGCTTGTCGCTGAAAAGGTGTTGAACCACAGCAACGGATCACGCATGGAGGGCGTCGTTTGGTAATACTGCCTGAATGTCTCATATATATCTGTGCTGGTCATCTCCAGCGCCGTTTGCGCGCTCAGCCGGCATTTGGAAGCCGCCAGGTAAACGCCGGCCGTCCGTGTGGCGCTGCTGAAATAATGCAACGCCCCGCCGACAATGATGCCCACGACCAACAGGCAAGAAACCACAGTCGGCAAAATGAAACCGCCACGCTTTGTTATGTTGCTCATTTTGGGCACTCCTTCATCTGTTTAGGATTTGCGCGGGAAAACGATGCTGCTGCGAGTATCTGCGGCCGTTAATCCCGATCGCGACATCAAGGTTTACCTCAATGGTCCCATTGCTGGGAACCAGCGAAAATACGTCTCCTGACTGAATGACAGTCCGCCCTTTCGACAACCACCCCGGCCTGCCGCGGTCCATCTCGAATTTTCTGTTTTGCGCCAGACGGATGCGGTTGGGCGGACCGTTGGCGGGCTTGAACCTGAGCCCGCCCCCCCAGCGCCCTTGGTTATTTTCAATCGTGAGTTGGCCTTGGTTGCTGACGCTCATCAGACCGCCTTCTGTCGGGTTAAGATTGAAAAGCAACTTTTCCCGCAATTCACGCGAGTAAAGTGTCAACTCCATATCAGCCATTGCCGCTTCGTAAACCCGCAAGGAGGCGTGCAAGGCCACCGCCACCTGCGACATCACCAGCGCGGTGATGGCCGTGGCCATCAGCACTTCCGTGTATGTGAAGCCGCTGGCGCTTTTGCGCCTGCCGACGCGGCTTGAGGTCACTCGCGTATTCTGGAATGTGGCGCAGACAGCGGAACCGCCTCTTTTTCCAACGCGAATCGCTTCCAGCATTTTGAAGATGCGTGAGCACATAGAGCACATCCCTTCAAGGTGTGTTACGGAATAAGTTCCTGTCGACTGATCGGCGCACCATCTGATAGATTGGAGGCCCGTTGGTGGGGTTAAGCCGCGCCCACCTGCCGTCGGGCAACGGCCACTGTACGTCTGTCACAATGGTCCACTGTGTCGGCGGCGTCCCTCCCGACGGCGCGACCCAATAAAACGCGCTTGCGTTCAGGTATGAATTTGACCACGCGCTTGTCCGCTCGGGGGATAAAGCGAACCATTCCGCTATATTTGTAGGCGCATTCTGTTCAAACCACTCGGTCTTGCGGTTGAACAATTCGAGCGCCATGTCATAAGCGATGGCATCTGCGGCAAGCCTTCCCTTGACAAGAGCCGCATTCCTGCGGAAAAAGAACAACGCCTCCAACATTACCAAAAAGAGCAGTAGGGCCAGCGAGGAGGCAAACATGAACTCAACCAAGGAAAAACCACTTGCCGACCTAGTTTTTTTTACAACACTTCGCATGTCATACACACCAGATTCGATTGCTTTGCAACAATTCAAAGGCTTTACAAAAAGCTTTAGCTATTTCCTCAATGTAATAAATTACTTTATAATAAATTGGATGTCAAGCGCGAAAATGCGAAAACTAACAGGATGGTGTGGTTTTACTTCGTTGCACCGCACCTAGGGTTCAGGAGCCAGAGTTCAGGGTTGTTTTGCAACGACTTACGTAGTAACGCCCTTCCTATTGTGGCGCCCTCAAAACTGGAGACACACAACTGCTTGTCATAATCGCCATAAAAGGTTGCCGCGCAACACCTGACCCCTGAACCCTTTGACCTTTTGCGATTCAACTTTATTGAATCGCACCCCCCGAAAAGGTTCTTTTCACTTTGAGGTTGTTTTCCGCGCCCGAAACCTTTATAAAATACACCTTCTTTACGGAGAGGTGGCCGAGTTGGTCTAAGGCGCAGCACTGGAAATGCTGTGTGCTCTTACGGGCACCGAGGGTTCGAATCCCTCCCTCTCCGCCAATTTTATTGGCGTAAGGAGGGATGAGAACCCACCAAGGGTTCGACCGCCTGCGCAGCAGGCAGAGGCCGCACCGTCAGTGTGCGGCAACGAGCGCAGCGAGTGGCAATCCCTCCCTCTCCGCCAATTTTATTGGCGTAAGGAGGGATGAGAACCCACCAACCTATAATCGGCAGTTGAGTGCGCAGATTTTGGGCAGAGTCCTGCATCCATTGGCTTTCGTCACGCTCCCCGCCGCACCTATTTGGTGTGAAACGCAACTTGGAGTGCGGTGACAAGAGCCGCGCTGTGCGCGGGTCGCGGCACCGCTTTCCGGCCTGTCCGCGCTAAAGCGGCGTCGCGCGGGATACCGCTTGCCGCCGCACTCCAAATCCGTTCGCCAGACCTGCGGAGCATCGGTATCGAAATCAACTGCTCTTTTTAGGATCAAGGGTTCGACCGCCTGCGCAGCAGGCAGAGACCGCACCGTCAGCGTGCGGCACCCCCTCTCTCTCCGCCATCCTGCACTTGCCGCGCAGCAGAAAGCGCAGAATGCCCGCCGCAGCCTTATCAGCATAGGCGGGCACCCCACGTTACAGCTCTTTGGCTTTGTAATGAGTATGCAGCAGGTGGTGGGATTTGGTGCCGAGCGGCTTGCCCAAGTACTCCGCATACAGCGTCTGGACGTCAGGGTTCTCATGCGACTTGCGCAGGCTCTTGCTTTCGTCCTCGCTGTATATCGCAGAGATGCGCTTCAGCCGCACCGAGTCATCCGTGAAACGCGGCTGACCGCCGCCGCCGATGCAACCGCCCGGACAGGTCATGACCTCGACAAAGTGATATACCGGGCCATTGGCTTTAATGTGCTCCAGCAAGCGCCGGGTATTACCCAAACCGTGCGCCACAGCCACTTTCAACTCAACCCCTTCCAAGAAAGACCACTCCTTCTTGGTGCCGGTGATGGTCAAGGCCGCCTCTTTCACACCTTCTAAACCCGCGATGGCTTTGACGTGCAGGTTATCCACGGGCAACTCTTTGCCGGTCACGATCTCGTAAGCGGTACGCAGGGCCGCCTCCATCACGCCTCCGGTGTTGGCAAAAATGTCCGCCGCGCCTGACGACAGGCCCAACGGCGCATCCATCTCCTCGTCAGGAAGCGACTTGAAGTCTATCCCGGCTTCTTTGATCATCTTGGCCAGCTCGCGGGTGGTCAGCACATAGTCGACATCCTGAACGCCGCTGGCGTTCATCTCCGGACGTTGCGCCTCAAATTTCTTGGCCGTGCAGGGCATGACCGACACCACCACCATCTCTTCCGGCTTCTTGCCGATCTTCTCGGCATAATAGGTCTTGGCCACAGCCCCGAACATCTGCTGCGGCGACTTGCAGGTGGAGATGTTGGGCAGGAACTGCGGAAAATAGAACTCCGCGAAGTTGATCCACCCCGGCGAGCAGCTCGTGAACATCGGCAAAGCCACCGGCTCTTTGTCAACCAACGCCTTCTTCAAGCGCGTCAACAACTCCGTGCCCTCTTCCATGATCGTCAGGTCCGCCGTGAAATTGGTGTCGAAAACACCGTCAAACCCCAAACGGCGCAACGCGGCCGCCATCTTGCCGGTAACGCGCGTGCCCGGCTCGTAACCGAAACACTCGCCCAGCGCGGCGCGGATCGCCGGAGCAGTCTGCACAACCACATGCAGATTGGGATTATCGAGCGCCTTCCAAACTTCCGGGATGGAACTTTTCTCGACAATCGCGCCGACCGGACAGATCGCCGCACACTGGCCGCACTGCACACAGGCCACGCCGTCCAGATCCCGCGTGAAGGCCGGGCCGATCACAGTCTGGAAACCGCGCCCCTGCGGGAAGAGCGCGCCGACCCCTTGGGTCTCGCCACAGACAGTAACGCATCGCCGGCACTTCACGCATTTACCGTTATCCCGCACCAGCGCGGGCGTGGACTCGTCCGTTTTCTTTTTGGCCTTGATCCCTTCATACGGCAGGAAGGTCACGCCCATCGTGTCCGCCAAAGCCCGCAGCTCGCAATCATCGCTGCGGTCGCAGGTCTGGCAGTTGCCGTCATGCTCCGAGAGCAGCAGTTCCACCACCTGCCGCCTGGCATTGCGCGCCAGAGTGCTGTTTGTGTGGACCACCATGCCCTCGGTCACCGGCGTGGAGCAAGCAGCCGCCAGCGTGCGCGCCCCTTCCACCTCCACCAGGCAAACCCGGCAAGCGCCGATAGCCTCGCAGTTCTCCAGATTGCAAAGCGTAGGGATGGACACCCCGACGTTCTTGGCCGCCTGTAGAATCGTGGTCCCTTCAGGAACCTCTACCTTCTGTTTGTTTATCGTGACATTCAACATTTAAATCATCTCCGTTTAAGCATTTAGAACTCGCAAGGTTGTTTGCCGTAATCGCAGCGCAGACAACGCCGGGCTTGGCGGAGCGCTGTGGCCTCGTTCCAAGATTGCTCGACTTCGGCAAAGTTCTGCCGTCGCCTCTCTAACGGTATCGTGTTCATCTTCTCACGGGCGTAGTTGACGGGGTCGGCGTAAGGATCGAACCCCACGCCACAGTCGCTGTAACCGCGCCAGAAAGCATGTTCAGCGCCGTTGAACATCTTGTCGATCGCCACGGCAGCGCGCTCGCCAGCCGCGATAGCCTCAACCACCGACGAAGGGCCTGTCACGACATCGCCGCCTGCGAACAGCCACGGCAGCGGAGTCGCGCCCGTGCGCGGGTCAGCCTTGACCCACCCTTTGTTGTCAAGCTCGACCTCGATCTCGCCAGCCAGCGCCTTGTTATCAAGCGCCTGGCCGATCGCCATAATCACTTGGTCGGCAGGCAACGTCTCACCTGCGGCGGCATCGACTTCAGGACGTCTGCGCCCCGAACGGTCGAACTCGCCGAGTTTCATGGCGCGCAGACGTATGCCAGTCACAGCGCCGTCCTCGACGATAAACTCTTCGGGATTTACCAGCGTGCGTAGCACAACGCCCTCCTGCAAAGCCTCCTCGATCTCCTCGGCATAGGCAGGCATCTCTTCGCGCGTGCGGCGGTATATCACCGTCACGCTCTGTGCGCCGAGCCTGATCGCGGAACGCGCCGCGTCGATCGCGGCATTGCCGCCGCCGATCACCGCCACCTGCTTGCCGACCGGCACCGAGCCGCGGATGTTGTACTGGCGCAGGAAGGACATGGCCTCGGTCACGCCGCGCGCGTCCGCCCCGGGAATTTTAAGCTCCACGCCCAAAGGCGCGCCAACCCCCAGAAACACCGCTTCGTAACCGTCTTTACGCAAGTCCGCCAACGTGAAATCGCGCCCCAAGACCCGCCCGGTTTCGATAGTCACGCCCAGATGCTCGATCATGCGCACCTCGCGCGCCAGCTCTTCGCGCGGCAGCCGGTATGCCGGTATCGCTTGCACCAGCATACCGCCGGGACGCGGCTCCGCCTCGATGACAACTGGGGCATAGCCCATCCGCGCCAAGAAATAGGCACATGAAAGACCGGCCGGACCGGCACCAATCACCGCTATCTTACGCTTGGCGTTTTCCGCGTTCTCCTTGACCTCCGGCACCTGTATCACCACTTCCTGATCAACCATGAAACGCTTGATACCGCGGATCGCGACCGGCTCGTCAAGCGACGCCCGGCGGCACTTTTCCTCGCAGGTGTGGAAACACACCCTGGCGCAGACCGAAGCGAATGGGTTGCGCTCCCGGTGCAGTCGCAGAGCCTCGGCGTAACGTTTGTCGCCCACCAGCGCCACGAACCCCGGCACGTCCACACCCGCCGGACACGCACTCAGGCAAGGAGCGCGCACCAGCCCGGCGCAAACACCGGCACGGCAATGGCGGTCACGGATATGCTCCTCATACTCCTCGCGGAAATGGCGGATGGTCGACAACACCGGGTTTGGCGCGGTCTGCCCCAAGCCGCAGAGCGACGACTGCCTGATGAAGTTGCCCAGTTCCTCCAAACGCTCGATATCGCCTTCAACGCCCTCGCCGTTACAGATGCGATCGAGTATCTCCAACATGCGGCGCGTGCCGACGCGGCAAGGCACACACTTGCCGCACGACTCCTCCTGCACGAACTCAATGAAGAAACGCGCCACGTCCACCATGCAGGTGTCTTCGTCCATGACGATCAACCCGCCAGAACCCATTATCGCGCCGAACTCGGCCAGCGACTCATAGTCCAAAGGCACGTTCAGATGCTGGCGCGGGATACAGCCGCCAGAAGGCCCGCCGATCTGCGCGGCCTTGAAGTTGCGGTTGTTGCGGATACCGCCGCCGATGTCATAAACCATCTCGCCCAGAGGCGTGCCTATCGGCACCTCCACCAAGCCGGTATTACGCACCGCGCCTGCCAGCGCAAACACCTTGGTGCCCTTGCTCTTGGGCGTGCCCATCCCCGCGTACCATGCCCCGCCTTTCAATATGATGGCGGCAACATTGGCATAAGTCTCCACATTGTTCAGCACGGTCGGACGCCCCCACAGACCCTTTTGAGCCGGGAAAGGCGGGCGCGGACGCGGCTCACCGCGCTTGCCCTCGACCGATGCGATCAGCGCGGTCTCCTCGCCGCACACGAACGCGCCGGAGCCCATGCGTATCTCAAGGTCGAAACAAAAGGAAGTGCCCAATATATTCTCGCCCAAAAGACCGCAGGCACGAGCTTGGTTAATCGCCTCCGTCAGACGCTCGACCGCCAACGGATACTCCACGCGGACATAAACATAACCCTGGCGCGCTCCGACCGCGTAAGCCGCGATCGCCATACCCTCGATCACGCTGTGGGGGTCACCCTCCAGCACACTGCGATCCATGTAGGCGCCGGGATCACCCTCGTCCGCATTGCACAACACATAGCGCACACCGTCCGGCGACTCCGCCATTCTTGTGAAATTCCATTTCAGCCAGGTCGGAAAACCTGCGCCGCCGCGTCCGCGCAACCCGGATGTCTTCATCTCCCCGATCACGTCTTCGGGCTTCATGCCCGACAGCGCCTTGGCCAGCGCGGCATAGCCGTCATGCGCGACAGCATCGCCGATCTTGCCCGGATCAATCCAGCCACAATTGCGCAAGACCACCTGGGTCTGGCGCTTGAAAAACTCCATATCCTGACGGCACGGCACCGGCGTCTTGCCAGCGGCGTCATGCACCAGCAAATGTTCCACACGCTTGCCGCCACATATGTGCTGTCGCACTATGTCCGCAGCGTCTTCCGGTTTGACCCCCTGATAAAAAGTGCGGTCCTCGGCGATCATCACCACCGGCCCCATCACGCACGGGCCCATGCAGCCGGTCTCCACCAGCGCCACTTGGTCGCCAAGCTTCTCACTATCAAGCGCCTCCTGCAAAGCGTCGCGCACCTCTTGGGCGCCGGAAGCCAGGCAGCTTCCGCCGAAACACACCAAGATCTGCCGCTTGGCCGCTGACTTGGCAGCCGGTGACCCGGCGCACAGGCGTTCACGCCACTCGGCGAGTTCCTTCGCGCTTCCAATCCTTTTCAAATCAGTAACGCTCATGCCATCTCCTTTACTTCCGCCGCTGCGGCGCCGGACAAAATCTTGTTTATCAGCTCGCCCACCAAGGCGGGCTTGACACGCTGGTGCACATCATCGTTGACCATAACCACCGGCGCCATGCCGCAGGCGCCAAAGCAGCGCCCCACCTCCAGCGAAAACATGCGGTCTGGCGTGGTCTCGCCGACATCAATCTCAAGCTTCTTCTTCAAAGCGTCCAGCACCTCTTTGCCGCCGCGCACGTAACAAGCCGTGCCGAGACACACGCGCACCACAAACTTGCCGCGCGGATGCAGCGTAAAGAAAGAGTAAAAAGTAACGACCCCCGCCACCTCGCTCACCGGCTTGCCGAAGCCGTCGGCGATTTTACGTATGACGGCCTCGGGCAGATACCCGAAAAGCGCCTGGGCCGTCTGCAAAGCCGGAATCAGCCCGCCGGGCTTTTCCCGGTATTCATCAATAATCGCGTCCAACCCTGCGGCGAGTTCAGCTTCCGAAGATTCACAAGCGCACTGGCAGCCGCAGGCCGCATCTGTTGCAGATAAATCCGTCATTTATGTCTCCTGATTGCCCCCGTATTAAGGGAATATCCATTTTAAACCGTCATGGCCGCGCCTTTACGGGCCGCGGCCATGCTTGATCGTCCGGTCAAAGCGAACCATCAATATATTTCACGAGATTCCTGATCATCGCGTCCTTCTCCAAGGCCGAGAACTTGACCAAATCCCCCATAGAGATGATCCCGAGAAGCTGGCCGTCATTATCCACCACCGGCACGTGCCGTATGCAATGGCTGGTCATCTGCGCCATGCACTCGTCCACGGTAATCTCGGGCGACACGCAGATGACCTTCTTGGTCATAGCAGCCTTGACCGGAACCTCTTTTGGCGATTTTTCCGCCAAAACAACCTTGCGGAAATAGTCCCTTTCAACAAAGATGCCGGCGATCTTGCCGTTAGCGTTAAGCGCGATTAAAGCTCCGATGTTCCTCTCGTCCATCAACTTGATGGCATCATAAACCGAGGCGTTAGGCGATATCGTGACAACATCGCTGCCCTTTTGCATCAGAAGCTGATTTATCGGTATGTTCAATGCACGTCTCCTTTTACATTCTGTCATCTAAGACAGCCGTTTAGCCCTGAGGCATTACCGCGCACGTCCGGCCGAAAGCGATCTAGGCGGCAGCGGATTAACCCCGAAATCATTATCATTGTTACTGACCGGAAGGCTTTCACCACCTTTATCAGTTTATAATTTACGTGATTGGCTTTATCAGGTCAAGAACACGATTTTATTTTTTATCTCCGTCCGTTGTCATAAACCAATCTGTCTTTTCAACATTTTTCATTTGCCTAACAGGGCAAGGGGTTTGTATAGTAAAAATATTAACCACGTGTGGAGGCTATGAAGATGGAACTTAAAAAGACTAGCCAGTCATTTTTTAGCAGCGCCTTATGCTTGTTGCTGGCGGCGTTATGTATGGTTGTTGGTTGCGGCCCTTCGCCGGAAAAAATCGCAGTTCTCATGGATTCGCTGACACGCGAGATCGATATTCATTTGGAAAAGGTGCAGGAACTATACGCAAACGGCGAAGAGGAACTGGCCATGGCCTTTCTGGAAAGGGGCCTAAACAACAAAAAATACCGGTGGTACCGTTATCGCTTTTTTGAATGTAAGGTCGATTTGATGCTGATGCGTGAAGAGGTGGACCAGGTCAAGGCGTTGGTGCTGGACGCCTGGAAACAAGACCCTGAACTCGCCAAGCCGGTTTTTGGCCGCGTCTGCAATTATTACCGGCAGCGGCAGGATCATGCGGCGATCCGTAAATGGACCGACAGTTTGATGGCGCTCGGCCAGACCCTGCCCGAAGAGATGCAAAGCCAGGTTTTGAATTGGAGGCTGGACGCGACCGTCGCCCTGCAGGACGAACAAGGGTCAAAAGAGTGCATTGACAAAATACTGGCCCAACTGAAAATCGAGGCAGCCACCCCAATGTTCGAGCGCGCGCTGGGCAGCCAAGTGGAAGGCAGGCATTACGACTTCGCGCTAAAACTGATACGCCATCTTGAGAGCAAAAACATAGCGTACGATCCGTGCCGCAATATGCTGGTGACCCTCTCCATGCACTGCGCGCTGGCTGACAGATCCTTCGAAACCGTTGAGCCGGCCTTCACCGCATGTGTAGCTCAACTGGAAGATGACCAGCTCATCAGAATCATGCAAAAGGTTTTCGAAACTTTGCAGCGCCACAACAAGACCGCCCTGCTGGAAAAATGCGCCCGGCAGGTCATCTTTAACGCCATTGGCAAAAACAACTCGGTCAATCATGCGGCCCGAATATGGCTGGAGACAGGGGTCGCCGCCAACCGCAAGGTTCTGCCCGAGCGGCTGGACGCACTGCTGAACGCGAAAGTATCGCCGGTGCAGGTCGGCAATTTGTTCGACAACTATTTCTATGCTATGATCGACGACCTTGATTTGATCCGCAGCCTCTGCGCTGTGGGCGAGCGCATCTTGGCTGTCTGCTCGGACGAGTCCACCATCAACTCCGTCAAGGTCAAAGTCCTTGACGGCGCCTTCATAGTCGACGATTTCGACCGGGCCATCCAGATGCTTGAGGCTGGGATCCCCGGCAAGGACAAGTCTTGGCATGACATGTCCATACCCAAGGTCAAGGCGCACCGGGCCATGGCTCAGAACAAACCGCGGGAGGCTGTACAATATTTCCGTGAGTTCATGAACGCCTGGCTCGCTTCCGACCAAGATGAGGAGTATGACCCCACCAGCGGCATAGCCTACAGCCGCGACTGGATTTTAGGCAGGAACGCGAACCGCATCGCCGACATCTTGGAAACCATACCGGATATGAAAATGGCTCAAGAAGCGCGGGAAGAAGCGAAAAATTATTTCCGGACTGCCTTTAAGAAGGCCGCTGGCGACCCCGAAGCGCTCAAGTTGCTGGAGGAAGAGACCAAATCACTTGGACTGTGAGCGGTCTGCCGCGCCGCCCGCCCCCCATCCGGCGACCAGTTCGGCGATCGTGTCGCTGACATCCGCCGCAGGCAGGGTCTTGACCTTCTGGCCGCGCACAAACAGTATGAATTCGCCGACTCCGCCCGAGACCGCAATGTCCGCGTGACGGGCCTCGCCGGGACCGTTCACCGCACAGCCCATCACAGCCACGAGCGGTCGCGGCGCCGCCGGATTGTCGCGGTAGAGCCTCTCCAACCGATCCTCGACGCGCGCCGCCACCTCCGCGACATTCACGCGGGTCCGGCCGCATGTGGGACAAGAGGTGACTGCCGCCCCGGGTGTGCGCAGCCCAACGCTGCGTAACAGCTCCACCCCCACCCGCACCTCTTTTTCAGGCGCGTCGGTAAGCGACACGCGCACCGTGTCGCCGATCCCCTCCAGCAGCAACGCCCCCAGCGCAACGCACGAGCGCACCGTACCCGGAATCAGCGTGCCGGCCTCTGTCACGCCCAAGTGCAGGGGATATTCCGTCCGTGCCGACAGCATCCGATAGGCCGCTAAAGTGCGCGCCACATCCGATGCCTTAACGGAAATCTTGATTTCGTGGTAGTCCTCGGCCTCCAGATAGGCGACATGGCGCAAAGCGCTCTCAACCAAGGCCTCCGCCGTGGCCGCGCCATGCTTTTCCAAAATGTCGCGCTCTAGCGATCCGCCGTTCACACCGATGCGGATCGGCACCATCCGTTCCCGCGCCGCCGCGACCACCGCCTTGATCTTCTCGACCCCGCCGATGTTTCCGGGATTGATCCGCAAGCCGTCCGCGCCCGCACCCAGCGCAGCCAAGGCCAGCCGATAATCGAAATGCACATCCGCCACCAGCGGCAACGGCGATTCCCGCCGGACCTCCTTGAAAACCGCGGCCGCCTTCTGGTCAGGCACCGCCAGACGCATTATGTCGCAGCCCAGATCAGCCGCCGCAAATATCTGCCGCCGCAACGCCCCCGCGTCGTGCGGATCGGCCTTGGCCATGGTCTGCACGCTGAGCGGCGCGTCACCGCCGACCGCGACCTTCCCGACCATCAGGCGCCGGGTTTTTTTGCGCTCGACCATCATTTTTGCCCCGCTTCCGCAGCCTCCCGAACCGCAGCGCGCATGATGCGCCCCGCCTTGACGCGCTTGGCCACGTCGCTGTACACCAAAAGCACCATCAGCCCGATCAGCAACACCGCAAACGTATTCACCAACGCCGCGACCACGCGGGGATGCGGCTTACGCCGCGTCACGATCTCATAAAGCGCGAACATTATGTGCCCGCCGTCCAAGACCGGGAACGGCAAAAGATTCAAGATCGCCAGATTCACACAGATCATCCGCAGAAACCCGATGCCGTCCATCATGCTGCCGCGTACCGTGTCGTACAACCCCATCACGATCGCCACCGGGCCGCCCACGTTCTTCGCCACCGCTTTGAATTCACCTTTGGATTTAGGCTTGAAAATCGCCTCCAGCACCCGTTTTACCGCCATAATGTCCCATTTGATCTGCGCCCACGGCTCGCTGTACATCATCCACGGCTTGACCTGCCCGATATCATTCCGCCAACGCACCCCGATCAGAAAACGCCGCTCCGACGCTACATACTCGGGCGTGACCCGGAGCGTCAGATACTTACCGTCCCGCTTTACCAGCAAAGCCGCTGGCGACTTGCCGTATTTGGAGATTATCGAGGTGAAATGATAAGCGCCCAGTACCGGCACGTCGTCAACGGCCAGCACCACATCCGCGACCTTCAAGCCGCCCCTTGCGGCTGGCGTACCCGGCATGATCTCGGCAAGCTCGCAACGAGCCTCAGGGTAAACCCCGGCCAGCACACGCAGCCCGAAGATGTTATTGGTGTTGTATGGCATCGTCAGTTCCAGTCTTTCCATTCCGCGCTGAACAGTGAACAGCGCCCGACCCTCTTCACCGGCAAGCTGGTTTTCGACCTGCATGTCATGCCATGTTGAGACCTTCTGGCCGTTAATGCTGATGATGCGGTCTCCGGGCCGCAAACCGGCGTGCCACGCTTCGGAGCCTTCCTCGACACTGCCCACACGCGTGGCTACCACTCCGGTCTTGGCGCTAGGCGACAGAAAGATCATATACGCCAGCAGGACAGCCAGCACCATGTTGCCGAAAGGCCCCGCCACAGACACCACTATCCTTTTCCACGCCGACACGTCCGGCAAATTACGCCCTTCCGTCTCTTCCGTGCTCCCCTGCACCTTCTCCATGCCCGAAGGATCAAGCTGCGGCAGAGCCACGTAACCGCCGAAAGGGATGCAGCCGATCTTGTACTCGATGCCGTTGACCTTGCGCTTCAGCAGCGCCGGCCCGAACCCGATCGAGAAAGCGTCCACCTGCAAGCCCAGCATACGCGCTGCCAAGTAGTGCCCGAACTCATGGATGAAAATGGCCAGACTGAAAAGCAGCGCCACGGCTATGCCCGCCAATATCGAAATAACTAATTCCATTTAAACTCTCTCTCCCAACGCGGGCGAAACCCGCAACCCAATTCAATCTCACACAAAGGCTCAAAGGACACAAAGGTTTTTTCATGACAATCCATTTCCCTTCGTGCCCTTCGCGTCTTCGTGTGAGAAACAACTTGTTTTTTATCGCGCCTGTTGAGCCGTAAGGCACTAAACGCCTCACCCGGCGCACAGTTCCCGCGCCAACTGGCGGGCCCATGCGTCAACCTCAAAAACCGTTGCGAAACTGTCGCACGGCCGCACCTTGTGCGCCGCCATAACCCTCTCGACCGCATGCCAGATGCTGTCGAACGCGATAACGCCGTCCAGAAACGCCTCGACCGCCACCTCGTCCGCAGCATTCAGCACCGCCGGCATGGTGCCGCCGTGCCGCGCCGCTTCGCGGATCAGCCCCAGGCACGGGAAACGCCGCTCGTCCGGCTCGTAAAAAGTCAGGCTGCCTTGTTGCGCGAGATCTAACGCTGGCACGGTTGACGGCATTCGCTCCGGCCAAGTCATAGCGTACTGGATCGGCACCCGCATGTCAGGCACGGAAAGCTGCGCCAGCGTCGAGCCGTCCACGAAAGTCACCAGCGAATGCACAATGCTCTCGGGATGCACCACCACGCTGATCTTGTCTACCGGAATGTCGAAAAGCCAGCGCGCCTCCAACAGTTCCAGCCCCTTGTTCATCATGGTGGCGGAATCCACCGTGACCTTCCGGCCCATCTTCCAACGCGGATGCGCCAGCGCCTGCTCCGGTTTGACCAGCGTGAAATCCACCTCCGGCCGCAACGCGAACGGCCCGCCCGACGCTGTCAACACCAGCCGCCTGACCCGCTCTGCCGCAGCACCGCACTGCTCGCCCGCACGGTTCCGCCGCACACACGCCACTTCCGCCCCCTGCCCCTGCAGGCACTGGAACAAGGCACTGTGCTCACTATCCAGCGGCAACAGATTCACGCCCTTCTCGGCACACCGCCGCATCACCAGCTCGCCCGCAGACACCAGCACTTCCTTGGTGGCCAGCGCCACGTCGTACCCGGCATCTATGGCAGCCAAGGTCGGCCGCAGCCCGGCCAATCCCACTAAAGCGCAAATCACGGTGTCAGCCTCCGGCAGCGCGGCCAACGCCTCCACCCCCTCCGCGCCTGCCCACACCTCAATCCCGTGCGGGGCCGCCAGACGCTCCGCCTCCCGCGCCGCAGCCGCATCCGCGACCGCCACCACGCGGGCACCGAAACGCTTGGCCTGCTCAACCACCAGAGCGGCTTTGCCGCATGTGGCCAGACCGACGATCCTGACCGCCTCCGGCAACGCTTCCGCCACCGCCAGCGCATTCTCGCCGATAGAACCCGTGCTGCCGAGCACTACCACAGACCTCATGCGCACACCGCCTGCCCGATGAACCAGGCCAGATAAAAATATAGCACCGCAGGCGTGAAAATCAAACTATCGAACATGTCGAGTATCCCGCCTGACTCCTGCAACAGACCGGAAGAGTCTTTACAGCCAGAGGCGCGCTTAAACATGGACTCCACCAAGTCGCCCAGTGCGCCGACCACCGCCAGCACCACCCCGAGCACCACAGCATGCACCAGGCTCAATTCGCTCAGCGGGCACTGCGGCAGCCAAGCAAACCGCCGCACCGCCCAAACCATCAGCACGCTGGTGAGCATCGAGAAAAACACACCGCCCAAAAACCCCTCCCAAGATTTCTTGGGCGAGACGCGCGGGAAAAACTTGTGCTTGCCGATCAACATACCGAAAGTGAAACCGCCGATGTCACCGAACTTTACCACGGCAGCCACATACGAGGCCAGATAGACCCCGCCGCGGGCACACGGCATTTCAAACATCCCGCTCGCGCCCCACTGCGCCAGACGTATAAAGAAACTCAGCATGAACGGGATATAGAAAAAACCCAGCAGGGTTACAGCCGTTTGCTCCACCGGTTTTTTTATGCGCGAGTCAAACAGCACCCGCAGAAACAGCACGAAAATCAGAGATGACAGCACCAGTGTCTCGAACTGGTGGCCAACGGGCAATTCACGCGCCGCATACGGCGGATAGGCGTAACAGGAAATCAGCCAGACAACCCCCATAAGCATGCCGTAATTCCGGCTGACCGAGTGACCGCTGCGCCGCATCATGTTGTAAAACTCATGCTGGCAGGCGCAGCACATCAGCAGCAGCACCAAAAACAGCATGGGGCTCGGCATGTAGCACAGCCCGATGAACCAGGCCACCGCCACCAGTACGCCTATCACAACCCTGCGCATGATCACTGCGCGCCCTCCCGCCCGTTTTTCTCGTGGACACCGCCGAAGCGCCGGTCGCGTGCCGCATAAGCCGCCAGCGCCGCCTTGAAGTCTCGTTCATCGAAATCCGGCCACAGCACCGGCGTAACATAAAACTCACTGTAAGCACACTGCCAAAGCAGGAAATTGCTTATGCGCATCTCGCCGCTGGTTCGGATGATCAGATCAGGGTCCGGCACATCCGGCGCGTAAAGATGCGCCGCGACAGATGCCTCGTCAACATCTTCCGGACGCAGCGTCCCGGCCTTGACCTTTCCCGCGATCAAACGTGCCGCGCGCGCCAACTCGCTGCGTCCGCTGTAACTCAAGGCCACAATCAGTTGCCGTTCGAACCCGGACGACTCCCGCTCCACCCGCTCCAGCGCCGCCTGCAACTGCTCGGACAAATCCGAGCGACGCCCGATGATCCGCAAGCGCACCTGCCGCTGGATCAGGTCACGCTCATAACGCTTGATGAAACGGCCCAGCAACGCCATCAGACCTGCCACCTCATCCTCCGGACGCGACCAATTCTCCGTGCTGAAGGCGTACAGCGTGAGATACATGACCCCTGCGTCACGACAATAGTTAAGCACGCGCCGGACCGTCTCGGAGCCGGCCTCG
>Ga0255347_1003651_pt1 | contig 19746 bp, 20 predicted proteins | sample wastewater_treat_2_FD_192479 | JGI IMG/M metagenome (GOLD analysis project Ga0255347, IMG submission 192479) | Wastewater microbial communities from Lulu Island WWTP, Vancouver, Canada - plant24 | ecosystem: Engineered > WWTP > Wastewater > Unclassified | place: Canada: Vancouver, British...
ATCTTTTCATCGGCAGAAATACCTAATATTTCCTTGACATGATTTGAGGGGGTATGCTAATCACAACCGTAGTTCCGGGGGGGCTAGTTGATCGTATAACATTTTGAATTTTATATTATTTTGGCCGATCTGGATCGGGAAGCTGAATACCGGTTGGAGTGACCGGTATTCTTGTTTTTTGAGGGGTAAGAATCGGCAGTTGTAGGGATGCCGGAATGGGATACGGAGTCGGCGGGCCGGATTTGATCTGTGTGCCGCCGGGATGAAGAGCAAGACCAATTCGAAACTTTTAGAAGGAGGCAATGAAAGATGGAGGAAATGTTACCAGGGTTGAGGAAGTACCCCCATATCTTCAGTCCCATCATGATCGGGAAACTGAAGGTAAAGAACCGCGTGAAGTATGCATCGACGGAGACGAACTTCAATTACCGGGACGGTTATGTTTCGGATAAGGAAGTCGGTTACATGGAAGCGCAGGCGAGAGGCGGCGCGGGTATCGTGACGACTCAGGGCGCTTACACGGACCCCCGCGGCGAAGGCCGTGGCTATGTCGGCATGATGGCGATCTGGGATGACAAGTTCATTCCCGGGTTGAAGAGACTGGCGGACGTGATCCACAAGCACGGTTCCGCATCATGTCTTCAGTTGATGCACTGCGGCCGGGTCGGCGCGATCGAGCTGAGCTACTCGGTAGGTCCTTCGGCGGTACCCCAGAAGCTGCCCCTGTTCCGTCCCCCGATCGAGATGTCGAAGGATCAGATCAAGGATTGTATCCAGGAGCACATTGACGGTGCGCGCAGAGCGGTTGAGGCGGGTTACATGATGATCGAGATTTCGGGGATCGTGGGTTACCTCCTTTCCAACTATGTTTCTTCGTACACGAACAAGAGAACGGACGAGTACGGCGGGGACATCCGAGGCCGTATGAAGTTCGTCATGGACATCATCAAGGGCTGTAAGGAAGTCTGCGGTGACGTTCCGGTGGGTATTCGTCTTTGCGGCGAGGAGCTGTTGGATGACCGCGGCGGGAATACGATCGAGGAGAGTCTTCAGTCCTGTATTCTGGCCGAGGAAGCTGGGATTGATTACCTGAGCGTGACGGCGGGCTGGCAGGAGTGCGCGGTACCGGTCATTACTCGTGACGTTCCGATGGGCGGCTGGCTGTACATTGCGGAGCGGATGAAGAAGAACCTGAAGGTTCCCGTGAGCATGGCTTACCGTCTGTTCGTTCCCGAGCTTCCGGAGAAGGCGATGTCGGAAGGGAAGCTGGACATTTGGGAGATGTGCCGTCCGATGATCGCGGATCCGCTTCTTCCGATCAAGATCATGGAAGACCGTCAGCAGGATATCATTCCTTGTATCGCGTGTAACGTATGCCTGGCGAGACTGTTCCGTGATACGGAGCTGTGCTGTACGGTGAACCCGGCTCTGGGTCACGAGAACGAGGTGGATTGGGGTCAGTACGGCTGGAAGAAGGACCCGGTATCGAAGAAGGTGGCGATTGTCGGTGCGGGTATTGCGGGCCTCCAGGCGGGCGCGATCATTGCGGCGAAGGGTCATGACGTGACGATCTACGAGAAGAGAGACGTTGTCGGCGGTCAGTTCGAGATCGCGTCGAACGGTCCCTGGGGTGACGAGGAACTGATGCGGATGGTTCGTTACCTGAAGGCGCAGTGTGATCGTTACGGAGCGAAGGTTGTGATGAACAAGACGGTCACGGCGGACGATCTGAAGTCTGCGGATGTGGACGCGGTGATCATCGCGACGGGCGCGGTACCGGATGTGGAAGCGTACGCGGGCTCCGACAAGAAGAACGTTTGCACGTGCTTCGACATTCTTCAGGGGAAGGTGAAACCCGGGAAGAACACGGTTCTTTTGGGCGGCAAGGCGGTGAGCATTGCGACGGCGTTGTACATCATCAACAAGTACAAGGACGTGAACGTATCGATCGTCGGCCCTCAGAAGAAGTTCGGTCCGGATGTGAACATTTCGTACGTATGGCGCTACATGCTGAAGTTGAAGCAGGGTAAGGTGAACCAGATGAACCGCACGACGGCGAAAGAGATCGTTGACGACGGCGTGATCATTCTGGACGCGGAGAAGAAGGAAGTGAAGGTTCCTGCGGACCTGGTGGTGATCGCGGATCTTCGTTCGAACACGGAGCTGAAGTACGGCAAGTACGGTAAGGCGGAAGTGTTCATGATCGGCGACGCGATTCAGGTGAGGAGAGGCTATGCGGCGATTCACGACGGGTACCGTATGGGTATGAAGTTCTCCCACAAGTGGTATCAGCTGATGCACAGAACGACGAAACACGACTAATTAAAGGAAGGGGATTTAGGATATGATTCCAGAAATTGATGTAATGAAGTGTAACGGTTGCGCGATCTGTGTTCGTGCATGTCCCGTTGGGATAATCGGGATGTTCAACAAGAAGGCTGTCATGCTTCGGGATTTGTGTGAGGAGTGCGGGATTTGTGCGTTTTCATGTCCTGAGGTAGCGATTTATTACGAGTTGGAGGATACGCAGTCGTTGAACACGGTCGTTGCGGCATTCCCGACGGCGAAGCGTCTTGATTCGATATTAGGACCGAAGGGGCAGAAGTAGCAGACCCTTTCAGGAAGGAAAGAGAAAGATGAGTAAGGTACATCCGAATTTTATCGATCACATCAGCATCGCGGTATTTGACGTGCTGAAGGCGGAGCAGGATTATGTGCGGATATTCGGTTGGGACGTAGCGGAGCGGTACTATGATTCGGATTCCCACATCAATGTGACGTGTTTCAAGGTTGGTCCGTCGACGGTTGAGGTGATGGAGGATGAGGGATCCGGGGGCTGGTACGAGCTTCAGGATCTTCAGGGTAACGTTGTGACGAGCGGGATGGGCAACGAGACGAAGTGGGTTAAGAAGTCGACTCCGAAGCCCGAGGGCGTGATGTACGATGTTGGCTACTGGATCACGAAGGCCAACGGCGGCCGCGAAGGCGTGCAGCTTCTTTCGATCAACGTTGATTCGGTGAGCGATGCGGTGCCGAAGCTGAAGGAGAATGGTGCGGTGATCGTTCCGGAGAAATTCGGAGAGAAGAAGGAAGTTCGTTTCTGGCCTGAGAAGAAGCGTTACTATGCGTTTGTTCATCCGAAGGACACCCATGGCGCCCTTTGGGAGGTCATTGACGGGAAGTATGCTTCCCAGCTGTAGGCTGTAAGATGTAAGAAAGGGATTTCAGGTCCCTTGTAATACGAAGGGCCCCTCTTCAAAAAGGGGCCCTTTTTTTGACCCGGCAAAACGCCCCCCTCCATCCCCTTGACAGGCCCCCCTTCTATAGTGTCGTTACCGTATTACTTCGGCAAGCAAATATTAAAAACGTCACGCCGGATTCGGAGACTTGGTCGTAATGTCATTCTGAGGCGTCAGCCGAAGAATCTCTCGATCCGGCATCCAGTCAAATTCATTCTGGATTCCGCCTTTCGACGGAATGACGGGAATTGAGTTATTCAATTGCCGAAGTAATAACAAGGATGATCGGGATCACGCGTTGGAATTACGACACAGCGTGACGCTGCCATGGCACAGTCATGGATGGGTTGGAAAATCCCGGAAGCATTGCCGTTCTCGGAATTTGCAGCCGTTCTTGCTTTATTCCAGTTCAAACTCGAAGGTGCTGACCACCCGGATTTTTTTCACGGGGGTACTGGTCGGACTGTAGGGTGCCGATTCGTCATTCCCGTCAGAACCGAAAATTTGAATCATTCCCTGGTTCGCAGACCGAATCCGGCCGACTTGCGCTCCCGAGTCGGAGGCGAACTGCCGGGCGGTTGCCCGGGCGTTTTGGGTCGCTTCGGCAAGCAGCTGAGGCCGAAGGGCGTTAAAAGAGGTAACGATGTAGCGTGGATTTGCCGTTCCGCTGTCCTGCTGGCCGTCAAGAACGACGCCCGCCCGGAGCAGTTCCTCCGTTGCTCCCAGGGCCTGGGAGATCAAATCGACGTTTTGGGTTTTGACAAGCAAGGAACCGGTCACGAAGTAACGGAACCGTTCATCGGCCTGTCCGTACTCGCGGGCGAACTTGTCGATGGTTCGGGTTGGTTGACGGGCGATTTCCTCGTCTTTGAAACCCTGTGTCTTGAGAAAGACGACGGTTGCCTCCCGGTCGGTGCTGATTTGGGTATGGACCTCTTTCAGATCGTTGCCAGCCCTGCGGAAGTTAAGCAGCCAGACGGCCTTGTCCGCTTTCACCTCTTTTTCGACCAGTCCCTTCACGGTGACCGTGCGTGAATCGGATTTGAAGCGGGTACAGCCCTTTCCGATGAAATAACCCCCAGCGGCGAGTCCGATGAGAAGACAAACCCCCACGACAGCGGCAGACAGAACCATGCCTCGATTTTCACTGATCGCCATGTAATTTCCTCCGAAAGAAAATCATCATCTGAATATTTTACCTGAATTCCATGGCCAACGATGGTGGAATCCTCTAAATTTGTCAAGCAGATATTCCTCCGGACATGCTCACATTCATTGAGAAAATCGGATTTCCATGATGAGTTGCGTTGCATATTGCGGTCAAATGGAGTAAGAAACGCTGTGAAAACAGCGACAGGAATATCATGCCCACAAGGGGGAATCTCAATGAAGCTCAAGTTTATGGGTGCAACGCGAACGGTCACGGGATCCTGTTTCATCCTGGAGGCGGGAGGACATCGGTTCGCCGTCGATTGCGGTATGCATCAGGGAAATGCGGAGATTGACAAGAGGAATTGGGATGTCGACCTCTATGAGCCGGAGGCGGTTGAATTTTTCATCATCACCCATGCCCACATCGATCACTCCGGCCTTTTGCCACGGATGGTTCAGAAGGGTTTCCGAGGGCCCATTTATACGACTCCTCCCACCAAAGAGCTGCTTCAAATCATGCTGCTGGACAGTGCGCACATCCAGGAAATGGAAGCCTTCTGGAAGACCAAGAAGTATCTGCGCCACGGTGAAGATCAGATCGTGCCTCTGTACACCCGGGCGGATGCGGAAAAAACTTTTCCCCTGTTTCAAACCAGACCTTACGAAAGTCCCTTCGAGCCTTTCCCGGGATTGAAGATCAATTTCCGTGATGCCGGCCATATGCTGGGGGCTTCACTGGTGGAAATGTGGCTGGAAGAAGACGGAAAAACGATGAAGCTGGTTTTTTCCGGTGATCTGGGAAGGCCTGCCCAGCTTTTGATCAGTGATCCTTCGATTATTACGGAAGCGGATTTCCTGTTTTTGGAATCGACCTATGGGAATCGCGATCACAAAGACGAACAGGCCAGTCTGGACGAACTGGCGGAAGCCATTGCTTACAGCTATGCAAAAGGGAAAAAGGTGGTGATTCCGTCCTTTGCCGTCGGGAGAACCCAGGAAATTATCTACTCTTTGTACATGCTGGCAAAAGACGGCCGGCTGCCCGGCGATCTACCCGTTTTCGTGGACAGTCCCCTGGCTATCCAGGCGACGGAAATTTTCCGCCGCTGCCGGGACTATTTCGACCACGAATCGAAAACCCTGCTCAAAAACGGTGAGGATCCCCTGAAGCTGCCCCAATTGCGTTACACTCAAACAACCCAAGAGTCCATGGAAATCAATGCCATGGAAGGGCCGGCCGTGGTCATTTCCGCCAGCGGCATGGCTGATGCGGGGCGGATCAAGCATCATCTCCGTCATAATCTGTGGCGGGAGGGGGCCAGCATTGTATTCGTGGGTTTTCAGGCTCAAGGGACGACGGGACGAAGGATTGTGGACGGCGCCGAAAAAGTACGGATCTTCAACGAAGACATCGCCGTCAAGGCAAAAATCTTCACGATCAACGGCTTTTCCGCCCACGCCGGCCAGAGTCAGCTTCTGGAATGGCTCGGTCATTTCGGTAACAAGGCAATGCAGGTCTTTTTGATTCACGGTGAGTACACCGCCCAGCAGATTTTGGCGGATCTTATTCGGGAACGGTTCGGGTTTGAGGTCCATATTCCGGATTACCTTGAGGAATCCGTACTCGTCCCCGGCGAGATGATCAGGGGGGTGGAGTTTCCCGAGAAAGCGGCCCCGAAAATCGATTGGAATTATCTTCTGGACGATATGGACGAGAAACTCGGCCAGCTTCGGGATCGGAAAAAGCAGATCGAGTCCCGGCCTTGGATCGAGCAAACCGATATCCGGGATCGGCTCCTCGAGGTGAACCAGAACCTGCTGGAGATTATTTCCGAAACGTAGCCCCGGATTTCGGTGTTAGTTGGATGCTTTGTAGGCGAAGGACGCTTGGATATTCAAGCGTGACAAGCCGTAGGCCGGCGGCAGGGGATCAAACGGCGAGGCGGACCGGATGGCGACGACCGTGCCCTGGTCCAGCAGCCTTGAGCCCGACGAGCTGGTGACGGTGACGCAGTCCAGGGTTCCCCCGGATGTGATCGCGAACGTGATCATGGCTGTTCCTTCAATTTTTCGTGATGCCGCCCAAGATGGATAGGTCCAGTTTTGTTCGATTTTTTTCTTGATCCGGACCAGATAGGGTTTGTACCGGCTATTTGAAAGATTGCCCAAATCGACGGTGTCTTCCCTTTTTCCTGCGGTCGGCGGTTCGGGCTTCGGGGCGGGTGCGGCTTTTTCTTGCGCCGGTCCCATTTTTTCCGGAGAAGGGTTTGGGGCTTCCTGGGGTATTTCTTCCTTGAGATGCACGGTGAGAGTCTTTTCCTCCAAAAGGGATTGTTTCATCTGCACCATTCCCGTGAGATATAGGGCAATGCCGTGGAGCAAGAGCGACCCTGCAATGGAGAGCAGGAGGATTCTGCTTGTTATCATGATCCCGGGTTCCTCGTTTCTATCAGAGACGGCAGTATAAAATAAAAGACGGGAAAATCCAGTCTTTCCTGGTATCAAGGCTGATTGGGTGAAGGATTTCACTTTTACCAGCGCTGCAGGTTTTATGCATGTTTCATACCCCGGCGGTCTGGTAATGTTTATTTGTCTTGACAGGAAAGACAGAATTATATAGCGACCTTCATCAAGGTTCGGATGAAAAAAACGGCAGCAGATCATGGATGCGGATGCGCAGGATCATTCGATGATGTCTCTGGCCTTGAAGGAGGCCGAACGGGCTTATGAAGAAGGGGAGATTCCTGTCGGAGCGGTTTTGACCCTTGGCGGGGAAATTATCGCCCGGGGACACAACCGTTCCATCTCTCTTTCGGATCCGACGGCCCATGCGGAAATCCTGGCCCTGCGCATGGCGGGGGAACGAGAAGGAAATTACCGCCTTCCCGGTGCGACCCTCTACGTGACACTGGAACCCTGCCTCATGTGTGCCGGGGCCATCCTGCAGGCAAGGTTGAAACGGATCGTGTTCGGCGCCTTTGATCCCAAAGGGGGTGCCGTGGTTACGCTCTACCGGGTTCTACAGGACGAAAGACTCAATCATTCCGTTGAAATAACCGGCGGTGTTCAGAAGGAACGCTGCGGAAAAATTTTGAGTAGATTTTTTCGGGAGAAAAGGGTAATAGCAACTATTGATCCAGGGCAAGATTATTGAATGCGGAGAGATACCGAAGTGGTCGTAACGGGATCGACTCGAAATCGATTTGGGGGCCCAAAGCTCCCACGGGGGTTCTAATCCCCCTCTCTCCGCCATATACACCAATGACGCAGCGCGGGAAGTTCTGTAAAAGCCTCCCGGATCGTGTTGCAGACATATTGAGGTTCTGTTTTGGTTCAAGCTTCTTGATGCGGGAGAGATGTCCGAGAGGCCGAAGGAGCACGACTGGAAATCGTGTGTACGCCCACAAAGGTGTACCGGGGGTTCGAATCCCCCTCTCTCCGCCATATAATGACAGGATCTTGCAAACATGGCCCTTTTTTAGATTCTGCGGAATCGCAGAGGGCTCCGTCTAGATAGCCGGGTCCCGTGCAACGAAGGATTGTGAACCCCGTCAGGTCCGGAAGGAAGCAGCGGCAGCAATTACCGGCGTGTGCTGCGGGTTAACCTGGCTATCTTTCGGACGGTCCATGGGGAATATCTTTCAGTCTGACAATGCTGTGGGGGGTATGTCTTCGGCCGTAAATCCGCCGTACCGAAACCGTCTCATAGCCATACCACGGGAAAACCCCTTATTCTCGCCCGCTTCAGGCATCTTAAACTTGGGTGTAACCCTTTTGAGGTTTGTTGATGGAATACTTGGTCTTGGCCCGGAAATGGAGACCACAGAGTTTTGAAGATGTTGTCGGGCAGAGTCATGTTGTGACGACCCTGAAAAACGCAATCCTTCAAAACCGGATTGCCCACGCCTTTGTCTTCAGCGGTCCCCGGGGTATCGGGAAAACCTCGATCGCCCGGATTCTGGCAAAGTCCCTCAATTGCGAAACGGGTCTTACGACCACGCCGTGCCAGGTTTGTACCGCCTGCCGTGAAATCACGGAAGGGGTGGCCATGGATGTCCGGGAAATTGACGGTGCATCCAATCGGGGCATCGACGAGATCAGGGAACTACGGGAAAACGTAAAATTTTCTCCCGTGTCCGCCCGTTACAAGATCTACATTATCGACGAAGTCCACATGCTGACCCGGGAGGCTTTCAACGCTCTTCTGAAAACTTTGGAGGAACCGCCGTCCCACGTGGTTTTCATCTTTGCCACGACGGAAACCCAGAAAATCCCGCCGACCATTTTGTCGCGGTGCCAGTGTTACGATTTCCGGCGTCTGTCGGTTCGCCAGATTTCGGACCAGCTCAAGAAAATCGCCCGGGAGGAGGACATCCGGATCAGCGAAACCGGTCTTATCTGGATTGCCGAGGCCGCCGACGGCGGGATGCGTGATGCCCAGAGCATTTTCGACCAGGTGATTTCCTATGCGGGAAAAATCATCGAAGACCGGGCCATTGAAGAATTACTGGGCCTTTCAGACCGGCAGTTTCTGTTCAGACTTTCCCAGGCGGTCTTGGAAAGAGACGCCGCAAAATGCCTTTCCGTGGTGGAGGACGCCTACTACGCGGGTATCGATATGTCCCATTTCTATCAGATGCTTCAGGGGCATTTCCGGAACCTTCTTCTGGTCAAAATCGCCGATGCAGACCGTCTCCTGGCCGATCTTTCCGAGCAGGATGTGAGACGCCTTCGGGACCAGGTCGGTGACGTGTCCCGGGAAACGCTGCTGCGCCTGCTGGATATTCTGATGGCGGAAGAGGAAAATGTCAGGAGAAGCCAGAATCCGCGATTGAACATCGAACAGACGGTGGTCCGTATGGCGTACCTGCCGCCCCTGATTCCCATTGAAAACATCCTTGACAGGATGGAAGAACTCCGAAGGAAATTGTCGGCGGTCCGGTCTGATTCCGGAACCTCTCACGGAGAAGAGAAGGGGACGGGTGTTTCCCGGGAGGCGTCGTCCGTCACCGGAAGAACCTCAAGGCCGGCGGCGGAGCGCCCCGACGAGAAAACGGTTTCGGTGCGGAAAGAAGCGGAGACGGTTTCCAGGCATCCGCAGATTTCCGGAAGCGAGGACCCGGAAAATCTCTGGGAAACGTATCGCAATTATGTCAAGGCGGCGAGTTTTCCTCTCTGGTCAAAAATCGATTCGGGAAAAATCCTGGGGTGTGAGAAGGGTTTCCTGAAAGTCGGCTTCCGGAAAGATTACATTTTTTTGGATGAAATCAGGCAGCAGCAGGACAAACTGGCTGCTTTGTGCGCCGAATGTTTCGGGGAGCCGACCGGTTTTTTGATCGAAGCAATCGAGGCCGGGGAGGGAGAGAAAGGATCGGTGGAAGACCGGAACGGCCAGATGCGGGAGATGCGGCGGGAGGCGTTGAACCAACCCCTGTTGCAAACGATTCTCGACGTCTTCGACGGGTCGGAAATCAGGGAAGTCGTGCCCCGGGAGGAAACAACCAAGGCTTAGAGGCGGCGGATAAGCGTTTGTGCTGCGGAGCACGGAAATGATTTGAAATATCCCGGCAGTTTCTGGCCGGCCAAACAGCGAATAACGGCAGGAGGGAACCATGATGCAGAATATGAACAACATTATGAAGCAAGCCAAGAAAATTCAGGAGAGAATTACCAAGATACAGGAAGAGATGGAGAAAAAAACCGTCGAGGCCACCTCGGGTGGCGGGATGGTTTCCGTGGTTATCAACGGTAAGAACGAGCTTCTGTCCCTGAAGATCGAAAAAGAAGTCGTGAATCCGGAAGATATCGACATGCTTCAGGATCTGATCATGGCAGCGGTGAACGAAGGGATGCGCAAGGCCCAGGAAATGGTTTCGTCGGAAATGGCCAAAGTGACGGGTGGATTCAATATCCCGGGCATGTTTTAGGGAGTGATTCATGACGAATGGTTACGCTCTTCCCATTCAGCGCCTGATCAAGGAATTCGGCCGTCTTCCCGGTATCGGGGAAAAAACGGCGACACGCCTGGCCACGTTTGTCCTGCGGGATTCGAAAGAAGATGCCCGAAGGCTGGCCCAGAGCATTCTTGAAGTGAAAGAAAAGATCACGTTGTGTTCCCGCTGCTATAACCTGGCAGAGGGGGATCTGTGCGGCATATGCGGTGATAGCCGCCGGGACGGGGATAAGATCTGTGTCGTCGAGGAACCCGATGTCCTGATTTCGATTGAGGAGAGCGGCTGCTTCCATGGAACGTACCATGTCCTTCACGGAACCCTGTCGCCACTTGACGGCATCGGGCCGGAGCAGCTCCATCTGCAGCAGCTGGCCGATCGTGTCGATCAGGGTGATATATCGGAAATCATCATTGCGACCAATCCCAGTGTCCAGGGAGAGGCCACGGCATTGTTGATTACCAAAATGATGAAGGGGAAAGGAATCACCGTGTCCCGGATTGCCATGGGGGTTCCCGTCGGGGGGGATCTCAAGTACACGGACCGGATGACCCTTGCCAAATCCATGGAATTCAGACGAGGCATGGAATCATCATGACGAAGGTGAGGGAGATCTCCTGTCCGCTTGTGACCGAGGCGGTGAAGAGGCTCTTTCTGGAGGCCAACACATCCCTGGGAGAGGATGTCATGGATGCCCTTTACCGGGCCAGGGAGACTGAAACGTCGGAACTCGGCCGGTATGTCCTCGACCAGATTCTGGAGAATGCGGCGGTTGCGGAAAAATGGAAAGCTCCGCTATGCCAGGACACCGGTTTTGCCGTGGTCTTCCTGGAAATAGGCCAGGATGTTCATGTTATCGATGGGGATCTCCATGAGGCTGTTCGTGAAGGGATCCGTCTGGCTTACACGGAAGGTTATCTGAGAAAATCCGTTTGTGATCCCCTGTCGAGAAACAATACGAAGGACAATCTGCCCGCTGTTGTTCACACGGACATCGTTCCCGGCGATCGGCTGAAAATCGTTGCCATGCCCAAAGGAGGGGGAAGCGAGAACATGGGGGGAACGGCCATGCTGGTTCCCGCTGCAGGCTACGAAGGAATCAAGCGCTACGTGATTGACCGTGTGGAGGCTGCCGGTTCCAACCCCTGTCCTCCCGTTATCGTTGGTGTGGGAATCGGCGGCACGATGGAACAGTCGGCCTTGCTGGCCAAGAAAGCCCTGTTGCGCCCCGTCGGCAAGCCCAATGATCGCGATGAAAGGCTGAATCGGCTTGAACGGGAAATCCTGGATGAAATCAATAAATCGGGCATCGGTCCCCAGGGGTACGGCGGAATCGTGACGGCACTTGCCGTTCATGTTGAGATGATGCCCTGTCATATCGCAAGTCTCCCCGTATCCGTAAATATCCAGTGTCATGTGGCAAGGCATCGCGAGGTACTGCTCTAAGATGGATCCGATGACGGCTCTTCATACCCCTTTGACGGATGAAATCTGTGAATCTCTGCGGTCCGGTGATCGCGTTCTTTTGTCGGGGAAGATCTACACGGCCCGTGATGCGGCTCACCAGAGAATCCTCGATGCAATCGAGGCCGGAAATCCCCTGCCTTTTCCTCCGACGGGGGAGATCATTTTCTACGCGGGTCCCACCCCGGCCAAACCGGGGATGCCGATCGGTTCCATCGGTCCGACGACAAGCGGGCGCATGGATCGGTTTGCACCCAAGCTCCTGGAATTAGGTTTGAAAGGTATGATCGGCAAGGGAAAGCGTGCACCCGAAGTTCGGGAGGCGATTTGCCGTTTCAAAGGGGTTTACTTCGGTGCCGTGGGCGGCATTGCAGCCCTGATGGCCAAATGTGTTCGGAACGCCGAATGGGTCGCCTACGAGGATCTGGGGCCGGAAGGGATCATGCGCCTCGATGTGGTTGATTTGCCCCTGGTCGTCATCAATGACAGTCATGGTGGTGATCTTTACGAAAAGGCGATTTGCCGTTACCGGCAAAGGGGATCTGTCCCCTGATCTGCTCCCGGGTTCTTCGATTGGGCCCTTGTACCGTCCAGCCGTCTTTATCTCCCCTTTCTCGGGAAGGATTGTGCGAACATCGAACGCGTGTGCGTCTATTGCACTTCTTTCCGAGTTCAGCCTTGTGTTCCCATAAAGAACCCCTTTCAATAATCTTGATCACAAAAAATCACGTTGAATTTTAATGAATTAGCCCGTTTTAGAATCATGTTTCCTAAGAATGGGCTTCTGTCTGAGAGCCATGGTTCTTGTAAAAAATGCGTGGAAGCGAGGATGATGTGTTCTTGTTTCGCACATCTATTGCCCTTTCAGGACCAATTCGGTGCCTTTTTACCGAGGGACGGATTTTTTTTATCCTTGCCAAAGAAAATATGATTTTTGTAATTTACTGAAAATATTTATTTTTCAATAAAGGTTGAATAAATATTCCTGTTTTTTGAGCATCATCCTGAGTGGCGGCATCGAAGTTGCAATCCAATAAACAAATTCCAAAGCACCCTTCAAAGCAGGGACATGGAGCAGGATCAACGAAGGACGAATAAAAAGGTACGAACCTTGTCAGAGTCAGATCATCGCAAAGACGAGGAAAAGGGAGAGTTTCGCTTCTTCATCGGTGAAGAAGATAAATTGAAGACCCGTCTGGATTTGTTTGAAACCGATCAAAAGAGCGGAGATAAGGAGCTTAGTCGCTTTTTCCTCGGCAATGAGAATAATGTAAAAGATCATTCGGATCACAAATAGGTGGATGGTTTTTGTTCCCTCCTTTCCATCCACCACCCCCTAATGACGATCTGGGAGGGGCTTGTTGTTATGATGTCCCTTTCAGTTTTATATATAGGTGGATGGTTTTTTTGTTCTTCTCTTTTACCATCCACCTTTTTTATAGATAAGATCGATACAGGACGGAGTGTCCTGTATCGCCTTATACAGGGTTGGGATAAATTGGATGTGGGGCTCGTCATGTGTCGCCGCGTTTGAGGGGGGAGGGTTGGGGCAATTTCATCGAGCGATCTGCCGTTCGCCGGCAGAGAATTTCATTGACACATTCACTCAATTATAATATTAACCAACGCTTATATCATTAAATTTGATTTTACTCTCATGAAGGGTGAACGAGGGAGACAGGGAATGATTGAGATCAGATGGCATGGCAGAGGAGGTCAGGGGGCGGTCACCTCGGTTGAGTTGCTTGCCCTGGCGGCCATTGACGAAGGGAAGTACGCTCAGGGATTTCCGAGTTTCGGACCAGAAAGGAGAGGCGCTCCCGTTGCGGCATTTAACCGCGTTGATTCCGAAAGGATCCGGATCAGATCGGGCATATATCATCCCGACGTGGTTGTCGTTCTCGATGAAAGCCTGATCGGGTTGGTGAATGTCACGGAGGGGTTGAAACCGGGCGGTAAATTGATCGTGAATACATCCAAGAAGGCTGCCGATGTGATGAAAATCCTTAATTACTCCGGCGCGATTGCCACGGTTGATGCAACGGGGATTGCCTGGAAGGAATTGGGGGTTCCCATTACCAATACGACCATGCTGGGGGCCTTGGTCAAAGTAACGGGTGTCGTCGGTCTGGATGCTTTAGCCGGGCCCGTGGAGCACCGTTTCGGCCGGATTGCGTCGAAAAACATGGCGGCCCTGAAGCGGGCTTTCGACGAAGTAAAGATCAATTGAGACACGTATTCACATTGAGGGATCGATATGGCAAATAAAAGATGGCCGGAAAATTGGCAGGACGTTACTCCGGGATGTATCGTTTCGGAACCCGGGAGCGCGAGTCAGTACCATACGGGTGATTGGCGCGCCCAAAGGCCCATATGGGATAATACGAAATGCATCAAGTGCGGGGTGTGCTACATCTTCTGTCCCGAAGGCTGCATCATCGAGAAGGAGGACGGGTTTTTCGAGGCGGATCTCGATTATTGTAAGGGCTGTGGCATTTGTGCCCACGAGTGCTGGCCCCTTGCCATCAAGATGGTTGAGGAGGGTTAGGTTATGGGAAAACGTAAGGGGATGGAAATAGCGCTTGCAGCGGCAGAGGCGGCCGCCCTCTGCAGGCCTGATGTCATTGCAGCCTATCCGATTACACCCAACACACATATACCGGAACATCTTTCGGACATCGTTGCCGAAGGGAGATTGGATGCGGAGTTCATCTGCGTCGAGTCCGAGCATTCCGCCCTGAGCGCCTGCATGGGTGCCTCCGGTGCCGGGGCGCGGGTTTTCACGGCAACCAGTTCCCAGGGGTTGCTTTACATGGCGGAAATCATGGCCATCGCATCATCGATGCGCTTGCCCGTGGTCATGGCGTTGGGTAACCGGGCCTTGTCCGGGCCGCTCAATATCTGGAACGATCATTCGGACATCATGTCGCAGAGAGATACCGGCTGGATATCGCTTTTTGCATCTCACGGCCAGGAGGTGATCGATATGGTCATCCAGTCTTTCCGGATTGCCGAGGACCGTGATGTCATGCTTCCCATCAATATCAACCTGGACGGATTCCAGCTTACCCATGTCGTTGAGGTGATGGATTTTCCCCTCCAGGAAGAAGTCGACGCCTTTTTGCCGGTCTACAAGCCCTACGCATCGTTACATCCGGATCATCCCTGCTCCATGGGCACGCTCGGCCTGCCGGAAATTTTTGCCGAAGCGACGCGGGCAAGAGAGGCCGCCGTCGTCAATTCCAGGAAAACCATTCTCAAGGTTTGGGACGAATGGGAGAAACGATTCGGTCGTCGTTACGAACCGATCGAGTCCTACAAAATGAAGGGCGCTGAGGTTGCGGTTTTAACCATGGGCTCCATGGGCGAAACAGCCGAAGTGGCGATTGACGCCCTTCGTGAGAAGGGGGTCCCCGTCGGGCTGTTGAAATTGAAACTGTGGCGGCCCTTCCCCTATGAGGATCTGCAAAAGGCCGTCAAGGGAGTCAAATCCCTGATTGTCATGGATCGGGCCGTATCTTTTGGCGGTCCCGGCGGCCCCGTTGCCTCCGAAATCCGCTCAGCCCTTTACGATGACCCGAATCGCCCTGATTTAACGAACTATATCTTTGGTTTGGGTGGCCGCGATGTGACGGTGGAAGATTTTATCACCATGATTGATAAGGTTCGTCTTGCCGATAAAAAACGGCCCAAAGAACATTACGAATTTTATGGAGTGAGGGGAGAATGAATACTTTAAAAGGGTACCCCGTAGGGCTGGTCGAGAATTTTGACCTTTATGCACCGAAACTGGTCGATCGGGAAGAGTATTTTTCTCCCGGTCACCGGGCATGTCAGGGGTGCGGCGAGGCTCTGGCTATTCGCCTGATGTGCAAAGCACTCGGAAAAGATACGGTTATTATCAATGCCACGGGATGTATGGAGGTTATTTCCAGCATGTATCCCACAACGGCCTGGAAGCTGCCCTGGATCCACGTCGCCTTCCCCAATGCGGCGGCCGTCGGCTCCGGCGTCGAAGCGGCACTGAAAGCGCTGCATCGCAAGGGGAGAATCCCGGATCGTTATGTCAAGGCGGTTGCCATCGGAGGGGACGGCGGCACCGTGGATATCGGGCTCCAGGCCCTTTCAGGCGCCATGGAGAGAGGACATGACCTGCTTTACGTGTGCTTTGATAACGAGGCATACATGAACACGGGCATCCAGCGTTCAAGCGCGACACCTTTCGGGGCGTCGACCACGACGGCGCCTGCGGGGCCGGCCAGCATGGGTAACAAGACCTGGAAGAAGAATGTTCCTGAAATCATGGTTGCCCACAACATTCCCTATGTGGCGACGGCATGTCACAGCTATCCCCTGGATTTCATGAATAAGGTTCGGAAAGCCCGTTCCATTAAGGGGCCTTCCTATATCCACTGTTTGTCCGTCTGTCCTACAGGATGGCGGTGTCCTTCCGAGGCCTGTATCAAAATGGGACGGCTGGCTGTGGAAACGGGCGTTTTCCCCCTGTATGAAGTCGAAAACGGTCAGTACAGAATGACGGTCAGCATGCCGGAAAATCTGAGACCCATACAGGATTATATCAAGCACCAGGGGCGGTTCCGCCATCTTGCGCCGGAACAGATCAAGCTCTTCCAGGACAGGACGAATCTGGAGTACAAGAAGCTTTTGAATAAGGTTGAGCATTCCAAATCCTGGGGAGAGATGTCGGCTGAACAGGGATGATAATATTGCGATAAGGTGATTAGGGCATGAATAGTGAAAATGAAGTGCAGGCGAGAGTAAAGAAAATCGTTGACAAGTACGATGGAGATAAAAGCGCGCTCATTGCCATATTACAGGATGTACAGGATGAGTACCGTTATCTGCCCAAGGAGGCGTTGGTTTCCATCCATCAGCAGATGAACATTCCCATGTCGCGGGTGTATGAAGTTGCAACGTTTTATGATGCCTTCAGTTTGAAACCTCAGGGCCGTTTCGTTGTCGAGGTCTGTACCGGTACGGCCTGTCATGTTCAAGGCGGAATCAATCTTCTGGAATCCTTGGAGCGGGATCTTCATGTCAAATGTGGTGAGACGACGCAAGACAACATGTTCACTCTTGAACGGGTCGGCTGTCTCGGCTGTTGCAGTCTTGCCCCGGTTATCAGGGTTGAAGACGAAGTTCACCCGTATCTGACCCAGGATGAAATTCCCAGAATTTTGAGAACATATATGGCTAAGAAGCATGGGAGGAAACGTGAGTAAGATCAATACGCTGGAGGCCTTGAACAAGGCGGCGAAAAAAGGTCAGGATGCGCTCTTTCCGGCCAAGAAAATACGAATTGCCGTTGGCATGGCGACAAACAGTATCGCTGCGGGAGCGAGAAGTGTGTATGAAGCGCTTGCCGAAGAGCTCAAAAATAGAAACCTGAAATTTGAATTGACCCAAACGGGCAGCATGGGGTTCGATTCCATGGAGCCGCTGGTCGATTTCGTGGTACCGAATAAACCGAGGTTGTCCTTCGGAAAGGCGACCGTCGAGAAGGTTCCCGTTCTGCTTGATCAGGTAGTCAATCTGAATCTGGACACGGAGCAGCCTTTCTATCGGGTCGATGAACAGGAAAATATCCTGTCGGGTGAAAAAACAAAGTATATCAAGGGGCGGATTCCCAAGGCCTTCAGCGGTATTCCCCTGATGGAGGATATTCCCTTTTATAAAAAACAGGTCAAAATCGTCACCCGCAACTGCGGTATCATCAATCCCGGGAGTATGGAAGAGTATATCGCCCGGGGCGGGTATTTCGCATTGTACAAGGCCCTGACGGAAATGAGTCCCGATCAGGTCATTGACGAGGTCATCGCCTCCGGTCTCAGGGGGCGAGGCGGCGGCGGTTTTCCAACCGGCTTGAAATGGCGTTCCTGCCGGGATGCGAAGGGCAGCGTCAAGTATGTCATCTGCAACGGTGACGAAGGTGATCCCGGTGCGTATATGGACCGCAGCGTTATGGAAGGCGATCCTCACAGTGTCATCGAAGGCATGATCATCGGCGCTTATGCCATTGGAGCCAAACAGGGTTACATCTATGTCCGGAACGAATATCCCCTGGCGGTGGCCAACTTGACAAAGGCCATCGAACAAGCGAAAAAGGCCGGTCTCCTGGGGAAAAATATTTTTAACAGCGGCTTTGCTTTTGACATCAAGATCAACAAGGGTGCCGGGGCTTTTGTCTGTGGTGAGTCCACCGCCCTGGTCGCCTCTCTCGAAGGGAAGGCGGGTGAGCCTAAAGCCAAGTACACCCACATGGTCGAACATGGTCTCTGGGATAGGCCGACGAATATAAACAATGTGGAAACCTGGAACAACGTGCCCGTCGTCATTGCCCGTGGCGGCGGCTGGTTTGCACAGATCGGAACGAAGACCAGTTCGGGGACAAAAGTGTTTTCCCTGGTCGGCAAGGTTAACAATATCGGCCTGGTGGAAGTTCCCATGGGTACGACCATCAAGGAAATCGTATATGATGTGGGGGGAGGGATTGCCCAGGGTAAGACCTTTAAGGCGGTTCAGACCGGCGGACCCTCGGGTGGCTGCATTCCGGGTTCGTTGATCGATTTGCCCGTCGGTTTCGATGAGTTGGGCAAGGCGGGATCGATGATGGGGTCCGGTGGCATGATTGTCATGGACAATACCACCTGCATGGTTGATATCGCCAAGTATTTTGTTAATTTCCTGGCGAAGGAGTCCTGCGGGAAATGTACTCCCTGTCGGGAAGGGATCCGCAGGATGAGGGACATTCTGGAAGATATCTGTGCCGGCAAGGGACAGGAAGGGGATATCGATCTCCTGAAGGATATGTCCGATGCGATGATCGACGGTTCTCTCTGTGCCCTGGGAGGAAGCGCGCCGAATCCGGTGTTGAGCACCCTCCGCTATTTCCAGGAAGAGTATGAAGCGCACATCCGGGACAAGAAGTGTGCCGCCGGCGTCTGCAAGGCCCTGATTAAATTCCGTGTCGTAGAGGACAAGTGCAATGGCTGCGGGAAGTGTCGTAAGGTGTGTCCGACCCGTGCCGCCAAGGGGCTCAGGAAAGAGGTGCACGAAATAGATCAGGCCCTGTGCATTCAGTGCCGTGCCTGCTACGAGGTCTGCGCGTTTAATGCCATTATTATCGAGTAAAGGGAAACTGACATGGTCGATTTAGTCATTGATGGTAAAAATATTCAGGCGAAAAAAGGGAAGACCCTTTTAACCGTGGCCAGGGAAAACGGGATCGAGATACCGACCCTGTGTTCTCATGAATCCGTTGAAAATTCCGGTGCCTGCCGCCTTTGTGTTGTGGAGATCACGAAAGGGGAGCGGAAAAAGATCGTGACGTCCTGTCTCTACACAGTCGAGGATGGCCTGGTCGTTGACACGAAAAGCGAAAGGGTTTTGAAGGTGCGCCGGTTTGTCATGCAGCTGCTCATGGCGAAATGTCCCACATCGGATGTCGTTCGTGACTTGGCGGCGAAAATGGGGATTGCCCCGGAGCCCAGGTTCAAACCCAATGAAGACGGTAAAAAGTGCATCTTCTGCCGTCTCTGTGTCAAGGTTTGCGAAGAGGTGGTCGGGGTCAGTGCATTGGGATTTTTCTCCCGCGGTGTGGATAAAGGCATGGGGACTCCGTATCGTGAACCTTCTTCCGTCTGTATCGGTTGCGGCAGTTGCGCCTACATCTGCCCGACCCAGCAGATCGTGATGTCTTCTACGGAAGATACGCGGTCCATTTGCGGCAAGACGTTCAAGATGAAGGCCTGTTCCGTTTGCGGCCGTTATTTTGCTCCGGAAGATCAGTTGGCGTTCATCAGTGAGAAAACGGGTGTTTCCCTGGAAGCGTTATCGGTGTGCAGCAGTTGTCGCTGATATAGATTACATTCCTCAGTAGCTCAGTCGGTAGAGCAGATGGCTGTTAACCATCGGGTCCG
>Ga0255347_1003655_pt1 | contig 19724 bp, 10 predicted proteins | sample wastewater_treat_2_FD_192479 | JGI IMG/M metagenome (GOLD analysis project Ga0255347, IMG submission 192479) | Wastewater microbial communities from Lulu Island WWTP, Vancouver, Canada - plant24 | ecosystem: Engineered > WWTP > Wastewater > Unclassified | place: Canada: Vancouver, British...
AGCCGGCGGTGGCCATCATGGGCGCCCCGGCGATGATCGACACCAAATTCGCGAGCGACATGGCGACGATCGTGTACCAAGCGTACTCGCTGGTCGCGGCCGAGCCGAAGACGCGAAACATGTAGTCCGGCACGGAGGCGTGCAGTCCGGCGAAGCCGCCGATACGGCTCAGGCCCAGCGGGATCAGGGCGATGGAGAAGATCAGGATGAGAAAGCCTTGCAGCGCGTCCGCGATGGCCGCGGCGGAGAAGCCGCCTAATCCGATATATGTGGCGACTACAATTGCGTACACAACGTAGATCCAGCGCCGGTCGAGGTAAGAGACGAACGACAGCAACTCGCCGCGCTTGGCGCGCTCGTTCAACTCCTCATAACGGGCCTGCTGCGCGGGGCTGAGACCCTGCGCCAGTTGGGCCTTAAGCTGCTGGTACTCATTGAACTGCGCGACTGCGATGCGCTCATGTTCGGTATAGGCGCTCTCCGGCTTGGGCGTCAGGGCCAGCACCATCTTGCCCGCCACCATGTAGCTCACACCGCCGCCGATGAAAGCCATAGTCAGCGTGAATACGGCGAAGGCGGCGGCCAGGAAGCGGCTGCCATAGCGCTCCGCGAAAAAGTCGCCGATCGTGATCAGACGGCAGCGCCGAAAGAGCAGCGTGGTGAACCAGTAGAAGGGCGTCAGGAACAGGACCAGGAACTGTATCCACATGCCGCCGATGCCTTGGCGGTAAGTTTCACGCGCCACGGCTACGGCCTGATCGGCGCTGGTCGAAGTGCCGAAGTTCAGAAAGAACTGGTAGAAGCCGCCCAGCTTGCGGCCAGCGACGTAAAAATCATCAGTGCTCTTGGTGCGCCGCGCGACGCGCTTACCGATCCAGACGATGGCGGCCACGTATAGGACCACGATTGCCAGGTCGAGGACGTGCAGGCCATATATGTGCAACACTCTCTCCTTTACGCGTCGCTGAAGGCCTCGAAAACCGCCGCGACATTGTCGGGCTGGGCGCCTGGGCCGAATTCGCACTGTGCAATCAGCCCGCCGTTTTGGTAGAGGGCGGCCTTCATCTGACGCACTGCGGCGATTACTTCCGCGCGCGTCCCGTGCGGCAGCAGGTGCTGGCGGTCCAACTCGCCCCAGAAAGTAATCCGGCCGCGGAAACGCTCGCCCAGCGCGGCAACCCCCATGCAGGCCACCTGGCAATTGATGGCGTCCAGGCCGAGCTCCACCAGGTCTGGCAGAATATCCAGAATATGCCCATCCGAGTGCATCCAGAGCGATTTGCCGTGCCGGTGGGCAATGTCGATGTAGTCGGCGTACAACGGTTTGAAGAGCGTGCGCCACACGGCGGGCGAGACCAGCATGCCGTGCTGGCCGCCCCAGTCGTCCATGATCATTAGCCCGTCGACGTCAGTGCGCGCCCAGGCCTCCAGCTCGCGCGTGTAGAAATCGTGCACCGTCCGCAACAGTCCGAGCAGTTCCGGCACGCGCCTCGCCAGCCCCACGTAGACACGCTCCGCACCGCACAGGAATTGCAGCCGCTCAAAAGGCCGTGGGCAGCAGCCGCCGAGCACTAAACGATCCGTCTGGCGGCAGAAACCGTTGATGCGCGCCACGTCCAGGTCCAGTGCCTCAACGGGTGGGCGCACGGACTCGACCTCGCTCCAATCCGTGATAAGCGGCGTCTTGACCTGGCCGATAATGCCCGTCTGCAGACTCGTGAAGGTGCAGCCCCACTCGTCGACGTATGTGCCGGGCAGGTAGCGCACCCCCTGCGTGCGGCAGGGTCGCTGCAGGAAGGCCGGACAGTGCAGGATATCGTCCGGAAAGCGGTTTACGAGCGCAGTCGCCTCGCGCGGAAAGTGCAGGTTGGCCCACGGCAGAAGCCAGAGCTGGCGTGGCAGGCGCGGCGGTTTACGGAACTCCAGCGTCTGGCGTACAAGCTGTCTCGGTTCCGTTTCCACGGCGCCTCGCCCGGCTCCGACTCTAGACTCTCATCTCTGGATCCGCCCGGCTGCCGCGCCGGCTGCCAAGGCCTCAACTTCCGCCACGCTCACGAGGTTGAAATCTCCGGCGATGGTGTGCTTCAGGCATGACGCCGCGACGGCGAACTCGAGCGCCTGTCGCGGCTCGCGCCCGGCGCGCCAGGCGTATATCAGGCCCGCGGCGAACGCGTCGCCGGCGCCCACCCGGTCCACAACGTGAATCGGGTAGCAGCGGCTGATGTAGAATTCCTTGCTGTCGTGCAGGCAAGCCGACCAACGGTTGTCAGAGGCCGAGAGGTTCTCGCGCAGCGTGATTGCCACGGCCTTAAAGCCAAAGCGAGAAAGCAATTGCTCGGCGACGTTTCGGTAAGCTTCCGCGTCGAGCTTTCCGGCTGCGACGTCTGAGTTGCCGGCGTGAATGCCGAAAACCTGTGCGGCGTCCTCTTCGTTGCAGATCAGGACGTCGACGTGCTGCATCAGCGGCGTGAGGATTTCGCGCGCCCGCTGCGGCGGCCAGAGCTTGGCGCGGTAGTTGAGGTCGAAGCTCACTGTCAAACCCGCCCGCTTTGCGCTTTTCAGAGCCTGGCGCGTCAGCTCGGCTGTGGAAGGGCTCAGCGCGGGCGTGATTCCGGTGCAGTGTAGCCAGTCGGCGCCGTCAAAGACTGGATTCCAGTCGACCTTACCGGGCGGCAGCTCTGCAATGGCTGAATTCATTCGATCGTAAATGACCCGCGCCGGGCGCTGCGCCGCCCCTTGTTCAAGGTAATAAAGACCCAGGCGCGTGCCGTGACGCAACACGTGGTTAGTGTCGACGCCGTGGGCCCGCAGGGCTTCAATTGCCGCGTGGCCGAGTGCTTGATCCGGCACGGCGGTTACGAAGCGTGACGGAACGCCCCACTGCGCCAGTGCCACCGCGACGTTTGCTTCCGCGCCGCCGAAAGACGCGTCCAGACTGCCGGCCTGGCTAAAGCGGCGACCCGGCGGCGGGGTCAGGCGCAACATGATTTCGCCTAACGTGACCACCGCGCCTGCGGCCGGCGTCGGCTGGGCGGCCGTCGTGCGGGGCGCATGTTGGGGCGTGCCCGACGCGCGGCCGTGGATAACGTCAAGCCAGCGCTGCGCCTCGGCCGCAGTGGCCTGGGCGTCCTCAATGCGGCGCGTCAGGGCCGAGCCGCAGATGATGGCGCGCGGGTCGCGCCGCACGATTTCAGCCAGTCGCTCGAACGTCACCCCGCCGGTGTACATCACCGTCAGCTCGGGATACACCGCTTGCCAGGCGGCGGCTACGTCTACCAAGAGCGCGCCGCCTGCTGTGACCGGAAAGAGTTTGTGCACCCACTGATACGGATGATGCTTTCGCAACTCCGCCAACGTGCAGCCGTAGCCTTCCGCCTTTTGCGCAAGCTGCTTGCCAACATCGCCTAAGCCCCCCGGAACGCACATCACGTCGCGCGCCACGCACACCTGCACCACGGGCGGCAGATAATCGGGCGAAACGATTCCCGCCGCCCCGGCCGCGATGGCCTGTTCGGCCTGGCTGGCCGTCAGCACGGTGCCGGCCAGCAGGAGCGCGTTTGGGTGACGCCGACGGACCGCAGCGATGCCGTCTAAAGCGGCGCTGGTTCGCAGCGCGATCTCCAGCACCACCCCCAGCGGCTCAAACAGTTCATACGCGGCCACGCACGCTTCGGGGCTTTGCGGCGCGAGCAGCGCCGTGAGCCGGTAGTGCCTAAGCTTTTCCCAAAGTGACTCCGAGACGCTCACCCCGCCTCTCCTCTCTCTCCGCGGCTTACAAGTGCCGAATGTTCATGCCGCCGCTCAGCTCAATCACCTGGCCGGTGGCGTAGCCGAGGTCGCCGCGGGCCAGCGCCGCCACGGCCCGGCCGACGTCTTCCGGCTGGCCCCACCGTCGCAGCGGGACCAGCCCGGCGGCAATGCGCGCATCGTACTGCGCTTTCACCGGCGCCGTCATGTCGGTGGCGATTATTCCCGGCCGGACCTCGTAAACGTTGATGCCGGCTTCGGCCAGGCGATCGGCGAAAACGGTGGCGGCCTGGCTCAGGGCTGCTTTGGAAATGCAGTATTCCGCGCGCGAGGGCGAAGATACCTCGGCGGAAATCGATGAGACGAAAATGATCGCCGGGGTAAGCGGGCCGCGCGGCTGGCTGAGCATGTGGCGGGCGAAGCACTGCGTCAGAAAGAAGGGGCCGCGTGCGTTTACGGCCAGCAGGCGGTCGAAGCTCTCTGGGGTTGTTTCGAGTACGTCGAGCCTTTTTTGCGGCGCGATGCCGGCGTTGTTGACCAACACGTCAACGCGGCGAAAGCGCTGCAGGGCGGCCTGGAGCAGTCTCGGGTGCGACTCGAGGTTGGCGATGTCTCCCGCAACGGGTTCAAACTCGACCCCGAGTTCGCGCGCGCGGTCCTGCACTTCAGCCAGTCCCGTGTGTCGATCCTTTGGGTCGTAGGTCCGGGCGTTGCCGACCACGTCAAAGCCGCTGGCCGCCAGCGCCAGGGCGATGCCGCGTCCGATTCCGCGACTGGCGCCGGTCACGAAAGCCACGGGATGATTGCTCATTTTGCGCTCCAACTTACTGCACGATGCGGTCTGTGCTTACTGCACGATGCGATCGTGGCGGTAGTCATTCCATACATTCTCAAACCAGCCGTCCGGCTTCGGGATCGGCCGGATTGGGACCCAGCGCTTCTGGACATGCTGCTCAGCGGCGACGTCCGCGTGCTGGTCAGCGGCCAGCTCGATTTCCAGGATGTTTTGACTCACGAAATCCGCCGGATGCGCCAGGCCGAAACGCCATTCCTCGTCCAAGTTCGCATCGAGCGTCGCGCCGCGGGCGTCAAGGACCAGATACGAACCGCGCGACTGGCCACCGCGTTCGAGATATTCACGCAACGCTTCCAAGTAAACGGCGTGAGTCAGGCACATGTCCCGGGCGCGGAAGGCAAGCGGCAGTGAGCCGGACGACTCGCGTTGTACGCGTTTGTGCAGGCGCCATGCCGCCTCGGCCGCGGCCCGGATCGCGCCGACTTCGCGCACGATCGCCGCGCAGCTCGACATGCGCTCCTGGATTTCAGCGATAACCTGCTCCGGTTTCAGTCCGCCGCTCGATCGCGCAGTCACGCTACGGGCGAATTCCAAACTGTCAGCGAGTTGCGCCTCGACGCGCTTCACGAAGTCGTTCGCAGCGGGCGGCGCTACGCCGTACCGGCGGGCGATGAAGAGCGCAGCCCGCAACCCGCCGACTTGGCCCGCGTTCAGAGCCGCGCCACCCGGGCGGCGGACGCCGTGCGTGCCGTTCACTTCGCCGATGGGGAACAGGTGGCGGATGTTGGATTCCCACCAGATATTGCCGGCCAGTCCGCCATTGTTGTGCTGGGCGCAGACCGCGATTTCGAGCGGCTCCCGGACCAGGTCAATGTCGTGAGAACGGTACAGTTGATAGGCCGGCTCGTTCATCTGCCGCAGGCGTTCGATGGGTGTCGCCGCGGTGGCGCCTGACCGTTGCAGATACGTGCGCGCCTCTTCATCCAGACAATCCAGCGAGAACGGCTCGCGGCCGGCCGGATCGGTCGGATTCTGCGTGAAATCGAGGAATGCCCGCCGGCCGCGGCGTACAGTTTCCTGGTAAACGAGCAGGTCGATCAGCGATGAGCCGTGCCCGCGCACCTTAGCGCAGTCGAACGGCCACTCGTAGCCTTTACGGAAGATTGCGCCGGCCAGCGAGCGCAGGTCAGGGAAGGCCTCGTTGAGGAACTCGCGCGCGTCGCCGCCGTTGGCGTCGGTCGAGACGTAGCGCGGAATCACTTGTTGATAGGTGCCGGACAAGTTCCAGCGGAACTTCGTCGATGCCAGGCCGAATTGCGATTCGGTCAAGTTGTTCGCCGCGGCGCCGATCGCCAATGCCATACCGGTCGAGCCAACCTGGCTGTGCGGGTACACCGTGGTGCGATACATGCCGCCGGGACCGCCAGTGGCGAGAATCACGTTTACCGCGTTGAACACGACCAGCCCGTGGTGTGGACTGTCCAGATTGTTCATATCCAGGGCGACGGCTCCGCACACGTGCTTCTCGGAGCGGGCCTCGTACGTCAGCAGCGCCACAACCTGGTGCTGGTCGAGGACCTTGATGCCCGCCTCGCGCACTGCCCGACCCAGGCATTCGCACATCAGGTGCGAGGTCAAAGGTCCGGCGGATGTCGCCCGGCCGCGCTGGTCGTGGTCCGTGCGATAGCCGACATACGCCCCGTACCGGTCATGCGGGAACGGCACGCCGCGGGCGACGAGGTGGTAGAAGGCCTGGGCGGAATGCTGGGCCTCGCAGAGTGCGATGTCGCCGTGCATGCTGCCGCCGGCAAACAGGTCCTCGGCCATCTGCCGCGGCGAATCGAGCGCCGCGTGGGCCAGCGCAAGCTTGTAGTAGGTCTGCTTGTCGGAACCGGCCTCATTGGACGCCCCGGCGCCCCAGCGTTCTGTCACCAGGATTACATCGCGTTGCCCATGCGCGACGAGTTGCAGCGCCGCATTCAGCCCGGCCGCCCCAGAGCCGACGATCAGCGTGTTCGTGCTGTATAGCTGCAACTCCGCCCCGGCCGCCAAGACTTCCGCCGGCAAGCTGGTCATGACCGCGAGGCCTCCGCTGGCGCTGGCCCGCTCGACTGTGTGGGGCCGGTTTTCGACTGGCTGACGGCCCTGGCGCGGCCCTCGCGGTACTCCTTCGCGTAAATTTCAGGATCGCGCACGCGACAGCCGGCGCGCCCCCCGTCGCGCATGATCTGACTGCAGCCTGAGCAAGCTGTGCAAGTCTTTTTGGGGTCAAGGGCGCCGTTTTGCGCCAAATCCTTCACGAAATCGGGATACGCCAGCGCCATGCGCCCGAGGCCAACCAGCGCGGCGTTGCCGGCTGAAACGACCGCTGCGGCCACGTGCGGAAACAGATGCCGCAGCCAGCTATATCCGGCGCCGATCACTGGAACGTCGGGCACCGCGCGTTGAACGGTCGCAGCGGCCTGCAGCAGGCGCGCTACGCCGGCCAGCGGATGCTCGTCGGGAGTCGCCGCCCAAGCGATAGGCGAATCATAAGGCCGGCCGAAGTGCGGGTTGTAGTAGGGATTTCCCAACGACACGTTCAACACCGGACAAGCCAGAGCGCGCAGACGCCGCGCCAACTCACACGCTTCGGTCAGCGCCTCTTCGTCGTTGCCGAAGCCGTGCGGATGTGGCAGGCCGTCGTGTGCGTTGAACCGGCTGGTGACGAAAACCGCGGGTACTTGCGCCCTGATGCGTTGCACGACCTCCAGCAGAAAGCGGGCCCGGTTCTCGAACGGTCCGCCGTAGCGGCTGTGTGGTCGCGTGAACGCCCCCAGCAGTTCTGAGACCAGGTAACCGTGGCAGGCTTTGATATCGACGCCGTCGAAGCCCGCGGCGGCCGCCAATTCGGCCGCGCTGACAAATGCGTCCTGAAGGCGGTTGAGCTCGGCGTCGGTGACCAGCGGATAATCCGGCCCGATCCCCAGCCGCGGATCGAGGATAGGGTTGTGCTGGGCGATCACGGGGCGTGGCCTGCCGTCGGGCCGGGCATAACGCCCAGAATGTGTCAGTTGCAGGATAAGCAGCGGATCGTGTGCAGTTCCCCAGCAATCCCGGGCCGCCGCCCTCGTTTCGTTCACCAGCGTTCGAAACGCGCCGACGTTAGCCGCAGTGATCCAGAGTTGGCGCGGATTCGCGCGCCCTTCCTGCGTCACGGCTGTAGCTTCGTACCAGATCAGCCCGCTACCGCCCGCCGCGTAACGCTGGTAGCGCCGCAGAGTCAGCGGCCCCGGCGCGCCGTCGGGCTCCGCGTCGCAGCCCTCCATTGGTTGAACGGCGAAACGGTTGGGCAAACGCCGGCCGGCAAGCTGCAGCGGCGAAAGAAGGACGCGAACGTCGTCGGAGTAGGGGATGCTGACGCCAATCCTTGTGGCGCAGGCCGCCAGGCCCGCAAGGTCGACAAGCCGGAATCGTTCGTGCTGCGATGCTGCCACTTCCTGCCACCCTCTACACGGCGCGCCCGGTCGAAGAACTCCAACGCTCCACGATGGCCTTAAGGTTTGCGATGTCCCGCGACAAGCGTGATGAACATTGCTTGGGCCACTCGGCACGCTCCAGCGGGGCAGCGGCAGGGGGGGTGCGATGGGCTAGTTGCACCAATCGCGCCAACTCCATCGCGGTCAGGTCGGGGAAGCGCGACAGGAAGGTTGGGTCATACATGGGCAGGGCGAACGAGCCGCCGTGATCCTCGACCGATAGGTGGATCGGCCGGTCGAGGTTTGCCAGCCGCGACAAAATTCGCGGGAAATTAACAACTCCGTTGCCAATCTCGGTGGTGAACGACTCCAGCCCCGCGTCGGTCAGGCGCAGTGCGCCGTCCTTGGCGTGCGTCGCGACGACCCACGGCAGAATCCGCTCGGTCCCCGCCACCGGGTCTTCGAGCATCGTGAGCAGGTTCATCGTGTCCAGACAGATGCCCAGGCATCCGCCGGGCTCCGCGTCGCACATGTCGAACAGCCGCAACAGTTCGAATGTAGTGAATTCGAAGTGCAACTCGATTGCCAGCACGATGCCCAGTTCGGTCAGCATTGCCTTCTGGGCCCGCAAAGCCCGCGCCGTCTCGCGCAGCAGCGTCTCTGTCGGCGGCGCCTGGTCAGACCAGCGCATCAGCCCGCCCGAGCACGAGCGCACCACGCGCGCCCCTACCAGGCGCGCCTGCCGCGCCGCTGCTTCGTTGATCGGCCGCAGGTCTTTGGGCTGCCACGTGTTTGTGTCGAACGGGATGTGCTGTCCGCCGCCCCATTCGACGTACAAGCCGAGCTCCGCAGCCCGCTGGCCCACCTGGGTCAGCAGCTCGTCGTTTAGCGTCTGTCCGGGCTCGAGGTAGATGTCAGTGAAATGCGCTCCGTCGGCCCCATTGGCCTTCGCCCAATCCAGCAGTGCCAACGGGTTGAGTCGCAGGGGGCCCAGGCTGTAGCTATCGACGCCTACGCGGAAGACGCTCGTCATGGCGGGCTCTCCTCCTCACGGCCCGACCGCGCCGGCCTTCGCGGCGCGTCGGAATGGGCAGGATACGCCGCTGTGTTGCTTGCTACAACGGTTTGGGTCGAGGACCAACTGCCAACGGCGCTCGGCGGGAACGGACGCACAGGCCCTGCTATAGTGCTATACTCGCGATTCGAAGCTTCTCGGAGACGGATGCATGCGCGGTGTTTTGTGCTTTCTCGTGACGGTGCTAGGTATGGGCGGATGGCAGTTGGCCGGCGCGGGCTCGCCCCAGCCGGATAGCGGCGGCGAGGCCGAGGTTCGGTTTCGCAAGCTGTTGGAAACCTACGTGGCCCGGTTCCAACCGCTTCATATCGAGCGCGAAAGGGCCGACTGGGCGGCGAACATCAGTGGCAGCGATGCCGACTTCGCCCGCAAGCAGGCGGCCGAGCAGGCGTTGATTGAGCTGCGCAGCGACCGCGCAGTTTTCGCCGAGCTGAAGCAGCTCAAGGAGAGTGGGCAGGTCACCGACCCGCTATTGGCGCGGCAGCTTGACGTTATGTACCGGGCGTTCCTGCCGGGGCAGGCCGACCCTGAGTTGCAGAAACGCATCGTCGCGCTGGAGAGCGAGGTCGAGCAGACCTTCAACACTTTCCGCGCCACCGTGGACGGCAAGACGCTCAGCGAAAACGACGTGCGCCAAATCATCGCCACGACCAAGGACCCGGCCGCGGCCGAGGCGGCCTGGAAGGCCTACATGGAAGTCGGCCGGCGCGTCGAGCCGAAACTGCGGGAGCTCGTCAAATTGCGCAACGAAATGGCCCGCCAGCTTGGCTTCGATAACTATCAAGCGCTGCGCCTCAAAACGCAGGAGATCGATCGTGATGAGCTGATGAAGCTGTTCGACGAGCTGGACGCGCTGACGGCCGCGCCTTTCGCCGAGCTCAAGGCCAAGCTCGATGCACGGCGCGCGGCGTGGTTCGGAATTGGGGTTGCGGAACTGCGGCCGTGGAACTACGGCGATTTGTTCTTCCAGGAGGCGCCGCCGGCCGAGGGGTCTAGTCTCGATGACGTTTTCAAGAACGCTGACTTGGTTGAAATCGCGACGCGCTATTTCGACGGCCTGGGTATGCAGGTGGCTGATATTTTGGCGCGGAGCAGCCTATACGAGCAGCCCGGCAAGACGCCGCACGCATTTGCGACGGACATCGACCGCGCCGGCGACGTTCGCATCCTGCTGAATCTGCAGCCAAACGCCTATTGGGCCGACACGATCCTGCACGAACTCGGGCACGCTGTCTATGACGTGTACATTGACTCCAGCTTGCCCTTTCTGCTGCGCACCGCGTCGCACGGCATCACGACGGAGGGCGTCGCCCTGATGTTTGGGGCGATGTCGAAGAATGAGCAGTGGCTGAAGGAGTTTCTGAAACTGGAGGCGGCGGAAGCCGCCCGCGCAGGCGCTGCGGCGCGCGAGGCGTTGCAGGCCGAGAAGCTGATTTTCAGCCGCTGGGCGCAGGTGATGGTGCGCTTCGAGCAGGGCATGTATTCCGACCCGGATCAGGATCTGGGCAAGTTATGGTGGGACCTCAAACGCAAATACCAGCTCCTTAATCCGCCCAAGGACACGGGCCGTCCTGACTATGCAGCGAAGGCGCACATCGTTACGACGCCGATCTATTACCACAACTACCTGATGGGCGAGTTGTTCGCGGCCCAGATCAGAGCACAGATCGCCAAAGACGTGCTCGGCGGGGCGGATCCGGTGCGGGCCAGCTTTATTAATCAGCCCGCGGTCGGGGCCTGGTTGCGCGAACGAGTTTTCGCGCCGGGCAATTTGTACTCGTGGAATGAGCTGACGCGCCGGGCGACTGGCGCACCGCTGTCAGCCACGTTCTTTGCCCAGGAATACGTAAGGTAAACCGCCCCGCAAGGCTCGCCGGGCGTGGCGTGCAGTTGCTGAGCTGACTCCCAAATTTACCGGCTACTTCCCGGCTCGCTTTGAATCTAGAAAAGATTGCAGGATGACCTGGGCCGCCAAAGCGTCGCGGAGCTCGCGCCGGCGGCTGGGGCGTGCGCCGGCCGCGGCGAGGTTCGCGTCGGCCTCGAAGCTGCTCAGCCGCTCGTCCCACAGCTCAACGGGCCATTCGGGTGCGGCTTGGGCGATTTCGGCCGCGAGTTTGGTCGAAATGTCGGCCTGCGGGCCGACGGTGCCGTCCATGTTCAGGGGCAGCCCGACCACGATGGCCGAAACTTCGTTCTTACGTGCCCAGGCGACGATTTGGCGGGCGTCGCCGGACAGGCTTCCGGAACCCGGCAGGACGGCCGCCGGGGAGGCGATGGAGCCGCCGTAGTCGCTTATTGCCACTCCGATTCGGCGGGAACCGTAATCTACGCCCATCCAGCGGGGCATTAGGCGCGTTCCTGTGCTAGGGGCACCGTGCTAGGGGCACGGCCGTGAAAACACTGTCCGCCGGCGGCGCCAAGCCGTGCCATGGGCGAGCCGGTTCTGTTGGCGGGGGCATGCCCGCGCTTACAGTTTGGGCATGGCACCCACGTGGGGCACAAACCCACGTTCGGCACCCGTGGCACCCGACGGAGGCGGGAGCCATGTCCGGCAGCCGACGTCCCATATCCGGGCTAAGCAATTTTGTTGCCAGGGCGATGAATTTTGAAAAATTGGCGCTTGCAAAGGTCAAAAACTTCGCTATAGTTACGAGGCTACGCGGTGATGGCTTTGGGACTAGCTTCAGCACGGTTCGTCGCAACTGACGGCCGAAGGGTTGCAGTGCCTCAATGGACCAACAGGTCCGATACTCGGCCTACGTGGGAGCTATTATGCCATCTCCCCTCAATCGGGGGCCGTTGAACTAAGTTGGGCAAGGGCTTGGCCACGAGGGTGACTCAGCATGCTGATTAATTCCGTTCGGGATTTTAGTCGCCACGGCGACGCGGTGCCCGTTCCGAACCTGATCGAAATTCAGACGGAATCGTACGACCGATTCCTCCAGGTGAAGGTTGACCCTTCCAAACGCCAGCCAATCGGCCTGGAGGCCCTGCTGCGCGAGGTGTTCCCGATCGAGAGCTACGACGGGAACATGCGGCTGGAGTACGTCGATTACCAACTCGACCCGCCGCGGTACACGCCCGACGAAGCGCGCGAGCTGGGACTGACGTACGGTCGTCCATTCCGAGTTCGCGTGCGTCTGCACCGCAAGGACGTCGAGGAGGTCAAGGAAGAGGCGATCTACCTGGGCGAGATTCCGATCATGATGGGCGGCGGGGAGTTCATCGTGAACGGCTCGGAGCGCGTCATCGTCTCGCAGCTCCACCGCTCCCCCGGCGTGGACTTCGTGAAGGAATCGGCCGAGGGTGACCGCGCCCTGCACGCGTGTCGCATCATCCCGGAGCGCGGCTCGTGGATCGAGATCAACGTGACGCGCAAGGACGTGCTGGCGGTCCGGATCGACCAGAGCAGCAAGATACCCGCGACGACCTTCCTGCGGGCGATGGACCCGCGGTACGGCTCGGACGAAGCGGTAGTAAAGACCTTTTACGCCTCGAAGACGGTCCGCACGCAGGCCCTCAAGCCCGACATGTACGCCGCCGCCGCGATCGTCGACCCCGAAACCGGCGAAGAGCTAGTGCGGGCCGGTGCGCAGGTCGGCGAGGCGCTCAACAAGATTCGTGAATCCTCGATCAAACAGGTCGACGTGATTGCCAAGATGGTCGACCCGATCATTCTGAACACGCTGGCCGAGGATAGCACGCACACCCATGAAGAAGCCCTGATGAAGATCTACGCCCGCCTGCGGCCGGGAAACCCGGTGCAGCTTGAAAAGGCGCGCAAGCTCTTCCAGGAGAAGTTCTACGACGACGCCCGCTATCGTCTGGGCAAGGTGGGGCGCTTCCGCCTGAACCGCAAATTCGAACAGGGCATCCCCGAAACCGAAATGGTGCTGCGCCCGGAGGACTTCGTCAGCTCGCTGAAGTACCTGCTGGCCCTGCGTTCTGGCGACGGGCAGGTGGACGACATCGACCACCTGGGCAACCGCCGGCTGCGGACCATCGATGAGCTGGCCTCCGACGAGATGCGCAAGGGCTTCCTCAAGCTGCGCCGCACCGTTCAGGAGCGCATGAGCCTGAAGGACCCCGAGTCGATCGGAAAAGTCGCCGAACTGGTCAACACGAAGAGTATTTCAAGCGCGATCGACTTCTTCTTCGGCCGCAGCGAACTGTCGCAAGTGGTCGACCAGACCAACCCGCTGGCGCAGCTTACACACGAGCGGCGCCTGTCGGCCCTGGGGCCGGGCGGTCTGAACCGCAAGCGGGCCGGCTTCGAAGTCCGCGACGTACACATCAGCCACTACGGCCGCATCTGCCCGATCGAAACGCCGGAAGGCGTGAACATCGGCTTGATCGCATCGCTGGGCATCTACAGCGACGTGGACGAGTACGGCTTCCTGATTACGCCCTACCGAAAGGTGGAGCGCGGCAAGGTAAACGGCGAAGTCGTGTACCTGCGGGCCGATGAGGAAATGAAAACCGTTCTCGGTCCGCCCGATGTCGTGGACGAGGGCAAGGACGGCGAGCTTCACCCGGTCGTGCCGCGTGAGGAGTATCTGCGGCGAATGCGGGACGGGTCGGACGGGGCGCGTAAGCCTCGCAAGCTGAAGGACGGGGCCGTGTTGGCCCGAGTTCACGGCGAGTTGCAGCAATCCACCTCGGACGACATCGAGTACGTTGACATTTCGCCCAAGCAGACGGTCGGCGTTTCGGCGGCGTTGATTCCGTTCCTCGAGCACGACGACGCCAACCGTGCGTTGATGGGCTCGAACATGCAGCGTCAGGCGGTGCCGCTGGTGCGGACCGAGCCGCCGATCATCGCGACCGGCATGGAACGGGCAGTGGCCGAGAACAGCGGCATGGTGGTTCGGGCGCGCACGAGCGGGAAGGTGACGTACGTCGATGCGCGGCGCATCGTGATCAATGACACGGACGAGTACGATCTGCGGAAGTTCGTGGGCCTCAACGAGCGCACCTGCCTGAACCAGAAGCCGATCGTCAAGCCCGGCCAGCAGGTCAAGGCGGGCGAGGTGATCGCGGACGGCGCCGCCACGCACCAGGGCGAGTTGGCGCTGGGGCGGAACGTGCTGGTCGCGTTCATGACCTTTGACGGCTACAACTTCGAAGACGCCATTCTGATCTCCGAGCGGCTGGTCAAGACCGACACTTTCACGAGCATTCATATCGAGTCGCACGATGTGGAGATTCGTGAGACGAAGCTGGGCCGCGAGGAGTTCACGCGCGACATTCCCAACGTTTCGGAGCGCGCCCTGCGCAACCTGGACGACAAGGGTATCGTGCGCATCGGCACGCGCGTCGGGCCGGGCGACATTCTGGTGGGCAAGGTTTCGCCGAAGAGCAAGAGCGAGCTGTCGCCCGAAGAGAAGCTGCTGCATGCGATCTTCGGACGGGCCGGCGAGGACGTGAAGAACGACTCGCTCGAACTGCCGGCCGGGCAGGAAGGCATCGTGATCGGCACGCGGCACTTCAGCCGGCGCACGCACCTGTCTGAAGAGCAGAAGCGGGAACTCGAACGGCAGATGAAGGCCTTCCAGGCCGACTGCGATGCGCGGCGCATCAAACTGTTCCGGCAGATGGTGACGGCCATCGAGGCCGCGACCGAGCAGGTGTTGATCGACCCGAATACGCGCCAGAAGGTGGGGCGCAGCGAGAACCCGGAAGTCATCCGCGAACAGATTGACACCTTCTCGCTCAAGTGGGTCAAGCCCGCCAGCAAGCGCGATGAGGCCGAGGCCATTTACAACCAGTACTGGCCCAAGATCGCCGACATCGCCAGCGAATGCGAGCGTCGCCTGGGGCACATGAAGCGTGGCGACGAACTGCCTTCGGGCGTGCTGGAAATGGTCAAGGTCTACGTGGCGACCAAGCGCACCCTGTCGATCGGCGACAAGATGGCCGGGCGGCACGGTAACAAGGGCGTCATTGCCAAGATCCTGCCCGAAGAGGACATGCCGTTTCTGGCGGATGGCACGCCGATCGACATCTGCCTCAACCCGCTGGGCGTGCCGAGCCGTATGAACGTCGGGCAGATTCTGGAGACGCACTTGGGCTGGGCGGCGGCGGTGCTGGGCTTCCAGGCCGTCACGCCGGTCTTCGACGGCGCCAAAGAGGCCGAGATCAAGGCCTGCGTGGATGAGGCCAATGCCCTGGTTCGCAAGCGCCGGCAGGAACCGGACGTGGTCCGCAATGCCGGGCAGACGCGGGAGCTGCTGGTCGAAATGCCGCGCAGCGGCAAGATAACACTGTACGACGGTCGCACGGGCGAGCCGTTCGATCAGCCGGTGACCGTGGGTTACATGTATTTGCTCAAGCTGCATCACCTGGTGGATGACAAGATTCACGCCCGCTCGACCGGCCCGTACAGCCTGATCACGCAGCAGCCGTTGGGCGGCAAGGCCCGCACCGGCGGCCAGCGCTTCGGCGAGATGGAAGTCTGGGGCCTGGAGGCCTACGGCGCGGCTTACGTGCTGCAGGAGCTGCTGACGGTCAAGAGCGACGACGTCGAAGGACGCACCAAGATTTACGAGAGCATGGTCAAGGGCACGCACACACTCGACGCCGGTACGCCGGTCTCGTTCGACGTGCTCTGCAATGAGATTCGTGGGCTGGGGTTGAACATCCAGCTCGAAAAGAGCCGGCTGGGATAAGTGAATGCAGAAAAGCGCATTCGTAATTCCCGAGGAGGCGGGTTGATGTCCGAAGTGGTCTACGGGACCGGAACCGATGTTACGCCGGCCGAGCTGGCCGAATTCTACATCCAAGTTCAGCACGACATCGCCGCCCAGCCGCAACAGATTGAGAAGATGCTGGCCAACAGCGCTACTTTTGTCACCGCCCGCTTGGACGGGAAGCTGATCGGCATCGCCCGTGGCGTTTGCGACGGGCTGCGCGGCTACCTGACTGAGTGCAAGCTGGACCCGCGTTACCAGGGTCCGGCGGCGGTGACCAAGAAGGACGGCCGCATCGAACATGACACCAACGGCATTGCTCTGGAAATGGCCCGACGTGTGCTGGGCAAGCTGTTCACCGACGGCATTCGGCGTGTGGACGTAGTGGCTTGGGGCACCGAGGTGGATTTCCTGGAGGAACTGGGTTTCCAGAAGCAAGGCGGCCTCGTGGGCATGACGATGCGGGCCGACCAGTGGCCGGGCAGCACCGCACCAGCCGGATCGTCGCGGGCGGCCGGACAGGCGGTGTCGTCAAATGGAGCACGAAACGACTGATCGGCGGTTACCCGCCGAGTGAGTTTTCAATAGAGAGGTAGTACAGCCGATGGCCGAGACTGTTTACGACCGGATCAACGACTTCACGGCAGTGCGCATCTCGCTGGCCAGCCCGAACGACATTCGGGCCTGGAGCTTCGGCGAGGTGAAGAAGCCGGAGACGATCAACTACCGGACGTATCGAGCGGAAAAAGACGGGCTGTTCTGTGAGCGCATTTTCGGTCCGGAGCGCGACTGGGAATGCTTCTGCGGCAAGTTCAAGGGCACCAAGCACAAGGGGATGATCTGCGATCGCTGCGGCGTGAAGGTGACGCACAGCCGCGTGCGCCGCAAGCGCATGGGGCACATCAACCTGGCCGCGCCGGTCGTGCACATATGGTTCTTCAAAGCCATGCCGAGCCGCCTGGGCACGCTGCTCGACATGAAGACCTCCGACCTGGAAAAGATCATCTATTTCCAGGATTACGTGGTAGTCGATCCGGGCGCCTCCAAGCTTGAACGCAAGCAGCTTCTGACTGAGGAAGAGTACCGCCGGGCGATCGACGAATACGGCGACACCGGCTTCCGCGCGCTCATGGGCGCCGAGGCAATCCGCGAGCTGCTCACGCAAATCGATTTGAGCACGCTTTCGGCGGAACTGCTGGACGGGCTGCGCAAGACCGGCAGCAAGCAGAAGATCAAGGAGCTGTCGCAGCGGCTCAAGCTGGTTGAGGCCATTCGCCAGAGCAATAACCAGGCGGAATGGATGGTGCTGGAAGTCATTCCGGTCATCCCGCCTGACCTGCGCCCGCTGGTTCTGCTGGATAGCGGCAACTTCGCCAGCAGCGACCTGAACGACCTCTACCGTCGCATCATCAACCGCAACAACCGCCTCAAGAAGCTGATCGATCTCAACGCCCCCGAGGTGATTATCCGCAACGAAAAGCGGATGCTGCAGCAGGCCGTCGACGCCCTCTTCGACAACGGCCGCTGCCGCCGCCCGGTGCTGGGCAGCAGCAATCGCCCGCTCAAGTCGCTGACCGACATGATCAAGGGCAAGCAGGGCCGCTTCCGCGAGAACCTGCTCGGCAAGCGCGTCGATTACTCGGCCCGCAGCGTGGTCGTGGTGGGCCCGGAGCTGAAGCTGTGGCAGTGCGGTCTGCCGAAGAAAATCGCGCTCGAACTCTACCAGCCCTTCATCATTCGCAAGCTGCGCGAACGCGGACTGGCGGACACGATCAAGAGCGCCAAGAAGATGCTCGAGCGCCGCGAGCAGCCGATCTGGGACATCCTCGAAGAGGTCATTTACCAGCATCCGGTCCTGCTCAACCGCGCCCCGACGCTGCACCGCATGGGTATCCAGGCCTTCGAGCCGGTGCTGGTTGAAGGTAATGCGATTCGCATTCACCCCCTGGTCTGCCGCGGCTTCAACGCCGACTTCGACGGCGACCAGATGGCCGTGCACCTGCCGCTGTCGATCGAGGCCCAGGCCGAGTCGCACGTGCTGATGATGAGCACCAATAACATCTTCAGCCCGGCCAACGGCGCCCCGATCATGTCCGCCTCGCAGGACATCGTCATGGGTATCTACTACCTGACCTGCGAGCACGCCGGCGAGCCCGGCGAGAGGCCCGTTGGCCAGGAGCGCGCCTTCGCCTCGGTGTCCGAGGCCCTCATGGCCCTGCACCTGCGGCAGATCGGCATGCACACCCCGATCCGCGTCCGTGTTCCGCGAACGCGAGTGATCGAAGGCCGGAGCAAGCCCGCCGTTCCGGCGCCCAAGAACGGCCTGGTGCGCACCACGGTCGGCCGCTGCATCTTCAACGACATCCTGCCGCCCGAGATGCCCATGTACAACTATCCACTGGGCAAGGCCATCTCGCGCGTTATCGATGATTGCCATCATCAGTTGGGCCGCGCCGCGACGATCAAGCTGCTGGACAAGATCAAAGAACTGGGCTTCCGCTGGAGCACGCTGGCCGGCCTATCCTTCGCGCTGACCGACCTGCGCATTCCGGACGCCAAACCCAAGCTGGTCGAGGCCGCCCAGAAGCTGGTCGATCGCGTCGAAAAGAACTTCCAGAGCGGCAACATCACGCCCATGGAGCGTCACAACCAGCTCATCGATATCTGGGTCCACGCCCGCGAACGGGTGACGCAGGAAATGATGAAGACCCTGAGCGAAGACTGGCGCACCGAGGACGGGGCGGAGGCCAAAAAGGATGCCCCCAAGGCCAAGCCTTATCTAAACCCGATCTACCTCATGACCGACTCCGGCGCGCGTGGTTCGGTCGACCAGATCCGCCAACTCGCCGGGATGCGCGGTTTGATGGCCAAGCCGTCCGGCGAAATCATCGAGGCCCCCATCAAGGCCAACTTCCGCGAGGGTCTGTCCGTGCTCGAGTACTTCAGCTCGACCCACGGCGCCCGCAAGGGCCTGGCCGATACGGCCCTCAAGACCGCCGACTCAGGCTACCTGACCCGCAAGCTGGCCGACGTGGCCCAGAACGTGATCATCAACGAGCTCGACTGCGGCACCATCGAATCCGTCAGCAAGAGTACCATCTACCGCGGCGAGGAAGTCGACGTGAAGCTGTCGGAGCTGATCATCGGCCGCGTCGCCCGCGACACCATCCGCAACCCCGTCACGGACGAGATTATCGTCCGCGAAAATGAGCTGATCACCCCGGAGATCGCCCGCCGCCTGGAAGCCAAGCCCGAAGAAGGCGGCCTCGGCCTGGATAGCATCCGCGTCCGCAGCCCGCTCACTTGCGAAAGCCCGCAGGGCATCTGCGCCCGCTGCTACGGCGCCGACCTGTCCACCGGCATGCTGGTTGAAGAGGGCTTGGCGGTCGGCATCATCGCCGCTCAATCCATCGGCGAGCCCGGCACGCAGCTCACGATGCGTACCTTCCACACCGGCGGCGTCGCCAGCCGCGCCGTGGTCGAGAATGAAATCACCACCGCTGCCGGCGGCACGATCAAGTTCGACCTCAACGCGATCGAGATGACTGATCCGGAAACCAAGCAGTCGTTCTTCCGCGTGCTGAAGCGCAACGGCGAAATCGCTATCAACGATGAAAAGGGCCGCGAGCTTGAACGCTACAAGGTGCCTTACGGCGCCGCGGTGCTCGCCGGCGACGGACAGACGGTGCCCCCGCGCACGGTCATCGTCCGCTGGGATCCGCACTTCACGCCCATCCTGGCCGAAGCGGCCGGCTTCGTCCGCTTCCAGGACATCGTCGAAGGCGAGACGGTCCGCCCCGAGCAGGAAGGCCGCCACGACAGCAAACGCATCGTCGTCGAGCACAAGGGCGACAAGCACCCGCGCATCATGGTCGAAGACGCCAACGGCACGATTCTCGACTTCCACCACCTGCCCGCCAAGGCCCGTATCGAGGTTCAGGAAGGTCAGGAGGTGGCGC
>Ga0255347_1003656_pt1 | contig 19723 bp, 9 predicted proteins | sample wastewater_treat_2_FD_192479 | JGI IMG/M metagenome (GOLD analysis project Ga0255347, IMG submission 192479) | Wastewater microbial communities from Lulu Island WWTP, Vancouver, Canada - plant24 | ecosystem: Engineered > WWTP > Wastewater > Unclassified | place: Canada: Vancouver, British...
GCTATTGGTGTTGCTGTACCTATACCTACATTGCCAGCAAAATAGTTTGTGCCTGCAGCTGAATACACTCCATAGTTAGTGCTCCCCCCTGTAGCATGGAAATATCCCCCATATACCGTGTTGTTTGTTACCCCCTCCGCAGTTGAGTAAGTCCCATATATACTACCAGACGTCTGTCCTGAAGCACCTGTGCTGTCAGCTCTATTATAACTACCATACATTGCCCCTATAAACCCAGTGCTAGTACCATTGATTTCTGAAATGAAAACTCCTCCTGCAACCTTGTTTTGATTATTTAAATTAGGGGTTTGCAAAGAATAGCCATAGACTCCAATATGACTATGTCCTGATGATGTTCCACCACTAGCTCCTACTATTCCAACTTTTCCCCATGAATATAGAGGGTTATTTTTTATCACAAATCCATTAGAGACATTGGCAGCAACAAGTTCTGCGTTGCCCCCGGCAGAAAAAACTTGAGTGCCACGTGACTCTCCATTTAACACATAATTACTTTCTGAAATCACCCCCCTTCCAGCTACATCTAATTTAACTCCTGGAGTATTTATCCCAATCCCCACATTACCACTAGCATCAATAACAAAGGGGGTAGTATCACTTGCCTCATCATCAACTCTAAATGAATGAGCATTACCTAAGTTTTTAATATAAAGAGGCATTGCAGTTGATGAAGCTAGGGTAGAGGCTGATAAGATAGCTGGACTACCAGTAGCAGTAGAAGCTGCATTCTCACCAAAGGTAAAGGCTACTTTATTAGCACTAGTTAATTGCCAATTCCAAACTTGAGCATAATCTCCACTATTAATACTATTAGCACTAATAGCAGCTGTGATACCTGACAGAGCAACATTAGACGCCTCGGAAGCATATTTAGATCTAATCGCATAAGGAGATGCTTGTAAAGGCATTCTCGTAAAAACTTCTGTGTATGAATTGTTTCCCCCTGGGGCAAATCCTATCTCAATATAGACAGCATCCTCTCCGTTAATTAAGGCACTCAACGAACTGTATGTACCTGCTGTAGGAGAAGAATCTGTGCCTAAGGAAAGATTAAAAGCCCCATTGTATTGGCCTATCTCCTTGTTTGAAAACTCTTCTGTTAAAAGAAGAGTACCTCCAGAAGGAGCGTTGTAGTACCTAACTCTGAAATCACACGTATCATTTCCTGCCCCTGTAATTACACAGGGAGGATTTCCTGGAGTAACATTTAACCCTTCATGCCCCGTATCATTTCTAACTATTTTCCCCTGCAAATTTACACTAGAAGTTGATATTGCAAACGCCTGTCTTGCTCCAAACAAAATAAAGATCAGGGCGACCGTTGATGTAAAAATGTATATATTTTTCACTCCCTTAGGCCAAGTCTTTCTTGTCATTTCTTAAGGACAGTCGAAAACGTTGTTTTGACAATAAAAATTTATGGCCCCAACCGTAGTATAATAATAGAGGATATGAACAACTTTGTCAACGACTTGGACAAGTTTTTACATCTAAGATTTTCCTACACAACAATGCTTACTATTCTATCTTGAACGTAAACTATTTTCTTAATTTTCTTATTTTCTAAATATGATGAGAAATCGCCACCTAAAAGGACTTTCTCCTCAGCCTCTTTCTGTGTTGCTCCTGTTTGTAAAATGATTTTACCCCTTATCTTCCCATTAATCTGAACAGGAATCTCAATAACATCATCTTTTATCGCACTCTCATCAACCTTGGGCCAACTCTGCATATGTACACTAAACTCATGCCCTGTTTTCTCCCAAATCTCTTCTGTAAGGTGTGGGAAAATAGGAGCTGAACATATCAAAAGTTTTTCTAGATCTTTCTGTGAAATTTTCTCTTGATGGAATTCATTTAAAAATTCTATCAAGCTAGAAATGCACGTATTGAATTTTATACCCAAAATATTTCTTTCTAATTTTTTAATTAATTTCCCAATGGCTTTACTCACCTCTTCAGAACTCTCTACGTCCTCAGCAACAAAAGAGGATAACAGGAACCTGTAGTACTTAGAAACAAACCTTTTCATTCCGTTAATAGCTTCCGTACTCCAGGACACATCTCCCTCGTATGGACCCATGAACATCATATAGGCTCGAGTAACATCCGCCCCATATTTCTCTACTAAGTCATCAGGATTAATTACATTTCCTCGAGACTTAGACATCTTCAATCCATCTTCTCCTAATACATTGCCATGTATTGTTCTCTTCTGATAAGGCTCTAGTGTTGTTACAGCACCAATATCGTACAAAAACTTATGCCAAAACCTTGAATACAGAAGATGTAAAGTAACATGCTCAGGACCACCTTCGTAATAATCAACAGGTAGCCAGTATTTTATTTTCTCCAAACCAGCGAGCTTGTCCGAATTCCTAGGGTCCACATATCGCAAGTAATACCAACTAGATCCTGCCCAATTTGGCATCGTATCTGTTTCTCTCTTTGCCTCTCCTCCACATTTCGGACATCTTGTATTCACCCATTGTGTAATATTTGCCAACGGAGATTCTCCTGTCTCTGTTGGTTCGTAACTTTTCACTTTTGGAAGTTCCACAGGCAGTTGATTCTCAGGAACTGGCACCTCTCCACACTTTTTACAATATACTATTGGAATAGGCTCTCCCCAATAGTGTTGTCTTGAGAAATTCCAATCCCTTAAATGATATCTAACAACAACATCCCCTATACCTTCAGCTCTAATATACTCTCCTATCTTCTCTTTTGCCTTCTCACTGGTCAAATTATCCAAAAACCCTGAATTAAAGAGTATTCCATCACCTTCATACACATCAGAGACAGTTCTAACTTCAGCCCTATCACCACCAGGACCTTCTATCACTCTAATTACTGGAATTTTAAATTTCTTAGCAAACTCAAAATCCCTTTTATCATGAGCTGGGACAGAAACAACACAACCCGTCCCAACTGTTGTTAGAACAAAGTCTGCAAGGTATATTGGCATTCTCTTTTTAGTTATGCTATTTGTACAGAAAAGTCCTGTTTCAACACCCGTTTTCTCTCTTTTCTCACTCATTCTCTCTAGTTCTGTCTTTTCTCTACTTTCTTCCTGATATTTCCCAACCTCTTCCAGTATCTCTTTCTTCATATATTTCTTCAATCTTTCAACAACCTCATGTTCTGGTGCTATAACTACAAAAGTAGAGCCAAACTGTGTATCGGGCCTAGTGGTAGATACCTTTATCCTTTCTTCTGTCCCCTCTATTTCGTACTCAATATCATACCAAGTCTTCTTCCCAATCCAGTTTCTTTGCCTGACCTTAACACTCTCCCAATAATCAGTCATGTCTAAATCAGTATCTAACCTATCAGCATACTCCGTTATTCTCAAAAACCATTGATTCATATTCTTTTTTCCTACCTCTGTTCCACACCTCTCGTGCTTCCCATCAATAACTTCTTCGTTAGCACACCCTACCTTACATTTTGGACACCAATTAATAGGCATCTCGGCCTTGTATGCAAGACCTTTTTCATAAAGCTTAAGAAATATCCATTGTGTCCACTTGTAATATTCAGGATCTGTCGTATTTACCTCTCTACTCCAATCAAAACTCAAACCAAGACTTTTAAGCTGTTTCCTAAAATTATCTATATTTTCCTTAGTTATCTCCTGTGGAGGCCTTTTAACTTTGATAGCATAGTTTTCCGTAGGTAATCCAAAAGCATCCCAACCCATAGGGAAAAGTACATTTTGGCCAAGCATTCTCCTTAATCTAGCTACTGTATCCATCATACAGTAATTTCTCGTATGCCCCATATGCATACTATCACCTGACGGATATGGAAATTCTGCTAACAGATAGTACTTTTCTTTTCCTTTTGCAAAATCTTTTGCTTCATAGAAAAGATCTTCAAACCATCTCTGTTGCCATTTTGATTCAAAATCTTTTGGGTTGTACTCCATTTCCATACTTAAGTATATATTAATGATGGATATTTTACATTAAAAAAGAAAGTATTGAAAGCAAGGCATATCTACCTTGTGGAACAGTGTTGTGTAACCTTCTAAAAGATGAACAAAGTATACTAACAAAAGAGGGAATTGGTGGACCTGAGGGGACTCGAACCCCTGACCCCATCACTGCCAGCGATGTGCTCTAGCCAACTGAGCTACAGGCCCTTAAAACTATGGACTCAGCTGGAATCGAACCAGCGACCTTCGCATTGCGAATGCGATGTTCTAGCCAACTGAACTATGAGCCCACAACCTCATTATATCACAATATCCCCTCATTTTTGCCCTTTCAGCTATAGGTTGGCGGGGTTACCAACTAGCATATCCTAATGGATTTACCTGTGTTCCATACGCTACCCCTCTCCTTAGCTCAAAATGTACATGCGGACCAGTTGAACGACCAGTGGAACCCATCTGCCCTATGACCTCCCCTGCACCAACACCTTGCCCAGACCTTACATATATATTCTTAAGATGTGCATACCATGTTGTATAACCATTACCATGATCTATCTGTATAGACCAAGCATACCCTGAACCCCCATATGTCTCGCCTAATGGAGGACAGTAACCACTACACCCCGCAAAAATAACGGTACCTGATGCAGCTGCAACTATATTGGGCAAATCTCTAGAAGCTATATCTATTGCCATATGCCATGGCTTGTACCCCTGAGACATTACCCCAGCCCCACCAGCAACAGGCCAAAGAAGAAACCTTCCTACATTTGGATCCCCAACAGAGGCAGAAGCTGCAGCACTTGTATACTGATTTGACACAAAAGATGGTGTTGAAGCAATAACAACAGGCTTGGGAGGAGCTGGCATCTTACCATCAGGAATAAATAGTTTTACCCCTTGTTCTAATGTAAAGGGATAATCCAACCAATTAAAATCCGCTATAGATTGTTCATTAGCATCGTATTTTTTAGCTAAACCTGCTAACGTATCTCCACTAGATACAGTAACCAAGACCCCATCACTAGGAGGAATTTCTAAAACTTGTCCTGGCTTAATATAGTCAGTATCTTTCATACTATTTGCCCATAGAATAGACTCGGTACTTATCCCATAATACTCTGCGATTATACTAAGAGTATCCCCTCCTTTTACTATATATTCCTCCGTTGCTCTTCTAGCTCTATCCTTAGGCACCATTGTATTTAAAGAAGCATTCATAACCATCAAGTCTGTCTCTGCCACCCCTATCCTATCCAAATGACCTTCACTCGCAACAATTACAACTGGCTTTCTGTAAAGATATGATATTGCTAATATAAAGATTAAAATAAAAGCAACTACCTGTATTGTAGATCCAAGGAAATTACCTCTACCCCAGAACATTCTTTTTGTAAAATTATTCTTTATATCATCAAAAAACCTAAAGACCATATCAAAAACAACTGAAAACAGAATTGTTAAAACCCTTACCCTCGCATAAAGATATTCTATAAGTGAAAAAAGGAAGGCAAATACACCCTTCCTTTTAATTTGTTTTATATATACTTTATAGAAAAACTTTTTTAGTCTTGTACTTAACTTTTTCTGATCAGTGATATTCTCATCAACAAAAAGGAAGCTTTCTAGATCACTCCCTAGCGATTTCTCATTTAATCTCTTAGATGATATCTCTCTAAAGCTCAGCCCCGTAATACTCTTGTTTTCAGAAGAATCTTTAATATCCATAATATTTATACAAATAACAATACTGTGATATTATACCAATAAGTTATGCTTCGTGTAGTGTGGCTAGAAATTCTTCGTTATTTTTGGTCTTCTTTAATCTACTTATTAACACCTCTGTTGGAGATTCATTAGAATCAAGAACTTCTAACATCCTCCTTATTCTCCAGGATTGATTTAGCACTTCTTTACTCAAAAGAAGCTCCTCGTTTCTAGTTCCAGAGTTCATTACATCAATGGCTGGATATATCCTTCTGTTTGCAAGCTTTCTATCTAAATGTAGCTCCATATTACCGGTTCCTTTGAATTCCTCATATACTAAGTCATCCATTCTACTTCCTGTGTCCACTAATGCTGTAGCTATAATTGTAAGGCTACCTTTCTCTTCGAAGTTTCTAGCTGCTCCAAAAAATTTCTTAGGAGGATACAAAGCTACAGGATCAAACCCACCTGACAATGTCTTTCCAGATGTTGGCATAGTAATATTGTATGCTCTTGCAAGTCTAGTAATACTATCCATTAAAATTATTACATCCTCTCCCCACTCTACCATTCTCATAGCCTTTTGAAGTGCCATCTCTGCAACCCTACAGTTATGCTCTGGTAATTCATCAAAGTTAGAAGCAAATACATCTCCTTTTACAAATCTCCTCATGTCAGTAACCTCTTCAGGTCTTTCAGCTATTAATGCTACTATTAATTTTGCCTTAGGATGATTCACTGCGATACCTTCTGCAATATCTTTAAGCAATATGGTTTTACCAGCTTTAGGAGGAGATACAACCATAGATCTTTGACCAAAGCCAATAGGTGCAAGAAGGTCTATCATTCTTGTTGAGATTGGTTCTTTATCAGTCTCTAACTTTATTTGTTTCTTAGGGAATATTGGAGTTAACTTTCTAAAGGAAGGTCTTTTAACTGCCTCTGCCGCAGGTTTTCCATATACTGTATCTACTCTTAAAAGACTTAAATATCTCTCTTTGTTTTTAGGTAGTCTTGCAGGACCAGACACCTCATCGCCCGTCCTAAGACTAAACTTCCTTATCTGAGACCCAGAGATATATACATCATTGTCACTTGGTAATAATCCGTCTGTTCTTATCAATCCATGAGTTCCATCCTTAACAACCTCTAAGATACCATCTACTATCACATAGCCTTCATCTGTTGTAGATTTTTTAAGAATTTCAATAATTAGTTCTCTTTTGTCTAACTCCATAAAATCATCTAACTTAAGGTCTTGAGCAATAGCGCGTATTTCAGCGAGGTTCATCTGCTCATACTCTTTAATAGTTTTACTCTTTTTAACCATTGGATTAATTTGGGAATTTAAAATATGGGGCTTATACAGACATATGATATTTGAAGTATATTGAAATCATTTAAAGATGTCAAATATCGTTGAAACCGTATGAAATAAAGAAGAAAGGGATCGGTACTGCCCCAACCGACCCCGGATTCTTTCCCTTATACTTAAGAAAAAGTATCGAAGAGCATAATTAATATACTTACCCCTTCTTCTTCTCTTTTTGTTCAGTTTGTATAAACAAAAGGAGAAAGAGAAGGACTGAAATCCTGACCTCTTCCTCTTGCCCAGCTGTGCTTGTGACACCCCAGACAAAGGGAAGAAGTCAAGATATCCACATATACTTAAAGATCTAGTAGAATTATATCCTCTCCCTTGATAATTGTCAACCCTATATTATTAATCCACACTCCCGCCAGCCTGCAATGCCCCCACTCTCTTGTATGGAAGTTTCTCCTCTCTTTAAGGATTTGCGCCCTTTCGCTTTCTCCCAAATGTAACTCTATTATAATTTACTTCTATGCATGTTATGCGTATCCGGCCTGTTACGCACTTTGTGGTTATATTGTGCGCAAGAATAAAGAACACTTAAAAAACGACTCCTTGAAAAGAAATCTCTATATGGAATTTATCTTGTAAACCTTCTTTATTTTAAGGTCCTTACTTTGGCCAACCCTCATTCTACCAACAACTAACTCCTCATACCCTGCTCTTTTTGCCTCTGCTACAACAGACTCTACACCCCAAGTACCTCTAACCTCACCTGTTAAACCTACTTCTCCAAAATATATTCTAGACTTTGACAAAGCTTCATCCGTAACAGAAGACTTAATAGCAGCACATATAGCCAAATCCAACGCAGGGTCACTTACACTCAACCCTCCTACTACATTAACAAAAACATCCTTGTTTCCTAAAAACACCCCTCCCTTTCTAGACATAACAGCACATAACATATCCAACCTTGGTTTCTTAATCCCATTTGCCACCCTTCTAAGAGGACCTCCTTCACTTTCTCTCTCAACAACCAATGCTTGAGCTTCAACAAATACTACCCTAGACCCTTGCATAACTGCACCTATAGCACTACCTGAAGATTTTTCTGCAGATTCCAAGAATACAAGAGATGGGTTACCTACCTCTTTAAGACCATCTCCTCTCATCTCAAAAACCCCTATTTCATTAGTAGAACCGAACCTATTTTTGATACTCCTCATAATCCTATATTGATTATATGGATCCCCCTCCATATACAGGACACAATCAACTATGTGTTCTAATACCTTTGGCCCCGCTATATCCCCTCCCTTATTTATCTGCCCTACTATAAACATGGGAATTCCAGTACTCTTGGAGGCTCTTGTCAAAATAGCTCCAGAAACTCGTACCTGACTTATACTACCAGGATAACCCCTAGAACTAATAGAGATCATGCTTTGGATGGAATCCACTACTACAAGACTAAAGTTATCGCTTTTTATCAATTCTGCTATCTTCTCCACCTCCACTTCCTCTGTTAAAACAAAGTTTTCCTCTATCCTACTATCTAAGCCCTTGGGAGAAAGTCTGCTCAACCTAGATTTCAACTGCATGGGTGACTCTTCCCCACAAACATAAAGAACCTTTCCATCTTTTGCAAAATTAAGGACTATTTGCATAAGGAGAGTTGATTTCCCAACTCCTGGCTCCCCACTTAACAAGACAACCTCCCCTTGTACTAAACCTTTCCCCAGCACTCGATCAAATTCTCTAAATCCTGTAGTTATTCTTCCAGAACTTCTAACTCCTGAGTGCTTCTCTTTAAAATTCCCAATTGATTTGTGAGTTGCAATAACTACAGGCCCAGCACTCTCTTGAGTAATTTCCCCTTTACTCTCTTCTAAAGTTCCCCATTCATCACAAAAAGGACACTTTCCAGACCACTTCAAAGACTCCATTCCACAAGAAGAACAAACATATCTCATACTATTTATTAACTATTATTATATTACTATCTTTAACGCTCATCTCTATTTTAATCTCTTTTCCTTTCTCCAACTCTAGGGCATTCTCTAGCATCCAATCTGCCAAAACATTCTCAACCTCATCCTGTAAAAACCTCCTCAAAGGCCTTGCCCCATACTCTTCACTAAAACTATTCTTAACAATATATGTTATTGCTTTACTATCAAGGGTTACTTTGATTTTTTCCTCCTGCAATCTCCTATTTAGCTCCTTAACAAGAAGTTTAACTATCTTCCTTGCATCTTTCCTAATTAAGGATCTAAATATGACAATATCATCTAGACGATTTATCAACTCTGGCCTCAACTCCCCTCTGAGTTCATCTAAAAGTGTCTTCTTCATACTTGAGTAAGCCCCATCTATTTCTGCATCAGACCTATTCTTCTCTCCATTGCCAACAAAACCTAGTACTCGATCCTTACTTATTTCCTCCGCACCAATGTTAGAGGTTAGTATTACAACAGTATTTTTAAAATTAACCTTCCTTCCTCTCCCATCAGTCAAATGACCATATTCTAATATTTGAAGTAACACATTCAACACATCTCCATGAGCTTTTTCAACCTCATCAAAAAGGATTACAGAGTGAGGCTCCCTTCTTACTTTTTCTGTTAACCAACCTCCTTGTTGAAACCCTATATATCCCGGAGGAGACCCTATCAATTTCGAAACACTGTGCATCTCCATCATTTCACTCATATCTATTTGTATTAACCTTTCCTCATCACCAAAAAGCTCCCTAGTTAAAACCTTTGCCATTTCTGTCTTCCCTACTCCAGTAGGACCAAGAAAAAGAAAAGATGCCCAAGGCCTATCTGCATCTATAATGCCAGTTCTAGCTCTTTTTATAGCAGAAGCTACCGAAGAACATGCCTCTTCTTGCCCAATTACATAACCATTAAGAGTGTCTTCCAAGTTTAAAAGAGCCGTCCTTTCCTTCCCCCCTAAAGTATTTAATGGAATACCTGTCCATTTAGAAATAATACTCCTAACATCTTCTTCATTTACCTCATTTCTAATACTTTTCTTACTTTTAGAACATTCTTTTTCCAACTTCCTTATTTTATCCTCCAACAATCTCTCTTTCTTTTGCAACCTTAAAGCTTTCTCCATATCTCCCTTTAGTATCTCCTGATCTTTTGTCCTTCTAATCTCATCTAATTCTGCTATAAGAACAGATACTTCTTTAAAGGAAGTCTCTATTAATAATCTTTTTGAGGCTGCAGCTTCATCAAGTAAATCTATAGCCTTATCTGGCAAATATCTGTCTGTCACATATCTATCCGAGAGAGTAACTGCTACTTTTAAGGCTTCCCCTCCTATTCTTAAATTATGATGTTTTTCTAGTAAAGGCTTAACTTTTTGTAATATTTTCAAAGTATCTTCCAAAGATGTCTCCTTAAGGAAAATCGGTTGAAATCTCCGATCTAAAGCATTATCCTCTTCAAAATACATAGTATATTCTTCCGAAGTTGTAGCCCCTATACACCTAAAGTTATCTTGCAAAAGGGCTGGCTTTAGTATTGAAGCTATATCTGAAGAACTCCCTGGGATGCCAGGAGATACAATATTATGAATTTCATCTATGAAAAGAATTGTATTATTAGAAGATATTACATCTTGAACTATAGCCATAACTCTTTCCTCTACGTCCCCCCTCATCCTACTTCCAGCCATAATACTTGCTACGTCAAGTAAAATGATTCTCATGTCCTTCAACGATGGAGGAACATGTCCATCTGCAATTTTCTGCGCCAAACCTTCTACCAAAACGCTCTTTCCTACTCCAGCCTCTCCTATAATTAATGGATTGTTTTTTTTCCTTCTGCTTAAAACATTTATCAATTGAGATATCTCTTCCTCTCTACCAATAACTGGATCCAACAAACCCTCTTTTCCTAATTCTACTAAGTCTGTACCTAACATTTCTATAACCTTCTCTCCCTGTACTTGTATTTGCATATCTTCTGGCTTTGCTAATATACCAATGGGATACATAGCAACTCTTGAAAGGCCTTTTCTAAAAGAATCGTATGTTAAATTAATTTCTTTCAGCTTATCTAACTTTTGATTCTTAGACCTTAGTATAGCTAACATTAAATGTTCTGTCCCAACATATACATGAGCCATTCTTTGTGCATAATTAAAAGCCTCCCTGAATATCTCTTGCGCTTCAACAGAGAAAGACAGCTCTCTTTTTACAGAAGTATCCCCTGTAATCTCAAATATTTTCCCCTCAAAGAAAGATTTCAATATCTCGCCTCTATCAAGCCCCATATCTTCAATAACTTTGGTCGCTATACACTCCTCATTCAAGAGAATTCCTACAAATATACTTACTACCGAAATTTTTCTCTCTTTCAGTTTTTCTGAAACCAAGGATGCACTCCTGAGTGCAACATTGGCATTCTCACTTAAACGACTAAATATGGATTGTTTCTTTTTTACAACCTTCATACTCATACTTAATTATACTATATACCTATGGGCAATTACTCTTCAGAGGGAGATATCTCCTCTTCTATTGCTGAGTCAACTTCTGATGCTAGCTCTTCTTTGGATATTTTCTTTGGTACTTTTACTTCCACCTTTTTCCCTACAGTAGCTTTTAAGCTCAATCCTAAGTGCCTCTCTGTTGATGAAATAGAAAGTATTTTAACTTTAACTTGATCCCCTAAAGTAACTATATCTGAAGGATCTTTTACCAACTTGTCTGATAACTCTGAAATATGGATCAAACCATTAAGTCCTTTATCTATTCTTACAAATGCTCCATACGGAACAACTTTTTGAACCTCTCCTTCTACTATATCTCCTACTTTGTACTGAGCAATAGCTTCTGACCAAGGATCTTTCTGTAATCTCTTTACACTATATGCCACTCTCTTTCCTCCATCAGTAACACCAATAACTACAACACTTACCTTTGTCCCAACAGAATACATACTTCCAATGTCTTCTACCTTATCCCATGAAAGCTCTGAAAGATGAACAAGCCCTTCTAATCCTTCTGCATTAACAAAGATACCAAAAGGAGTAATGCCACTTACAGTTCCTTCTAGTACATCTCCTTCTTTTATCTTGTTTAATGTTTTCTCTCTTTGTTCCAAATCCCTTGATTGGGTTACCATCTTCTCAGAAAGAATTATTCTGTTTTTCTCTCTGTCTAACTCTATTATTCTAGTAGATACTTTCTCACCAATCATAGAATTAAGTCTCTCTTGAACTTTAGAAGATATGTCTTTTCCTACCTGTCTCACACCACTTACATATACTCTTGCAGCATCTAGTTGTGAGGTTGGAATAAATCCACGTATGTCTTTTCCTATTTCAACAATCAACCCTCCGTTATTTGATTCCACAACTGTTGTATTTATAATATCGTTATTCTCTTTTGCTTTCTCCAAATTAAGCCATGCTGTGGCTTGTTGGGTTCTCCTTATAGAGAGGACTAATTGTCCTTCTTCATCTTCTGGTTTAACAACATATACCATTACTTTGTCACCTTCTTTTAGCTCTCTCCAATCTAAAAGATCACTTTTAAGCTCTTTACCAGCAACTATTCCCTCTGATTTAAAACCAATGTCAACAACCAAGAGTCCTTGCTGTACATCCATAACTGTACCTTCAACAATATCTCCACGAGAGAATGTTTTGATCTGGTTTTGATCGTCTGAAAGAAATTTATCTATCTGGGCATATGAATTTTTTTGTTTGTCTGTTTTTGTATCCATTAGGGTTTTCCTATTGGTGATGTAGAGTATGCAACTAACTACTACATACGAATAATATTAAATGTTGCAGGCCGATTATAGCATATGTGTTGATGACGTTCTAGTTTTATGATTTCACAACTAACTTGTCCTTAAGAACAACCCTATCCCAATCAGGTTTTCTTGCCTTTAAGATATATCTTCCATAGAGAACAAAGGCTGAGTTAATTTTGTACCAATCCTTTTTAGGATAAAGAGACTCTAAGTCGTGGGCTATTTGAGTAGGATTTGTACTTTTACTTAAACCATACGCAATTGCTACTCTCATTACATGTGTATCTACAGCAATTCCTTGGTTTTCTCTATAAAGATGATTTAAAAACACATTTGCAGTCTTGTACCCTACCCCTGGTAATTTCATCAAGCTCTTTAGGTCTCTAGGAGGCTCACCCGCATAATCATCTCTCAGAATTTGAGCTGCCTTGATTATATGTTTAGATTTTGTTCTATAATAATTAATACCCCCGAGGGTATCACCTACTTCCATAACCTCAGCTTCTGCTAGCATGCTCGCTGTTGGGTATTTCTTAAACAAAATCTCTGTAGCCCTATTCACCTGCCTGTCTGTTGTCTGTGCAGATAAAATAATAGAAACAAGAAATTGGAACGGGGTATCCCAGTTTTCAAGCTCTGTAATGGCCTCTGGGAAGATCTTTTCTATCTCGGATAGTAATTGTATAGCTAGTTGCCTTTTACTCATCTCTTAGGGCCTCCTGTAGCCTTAAAATATATTCTTTTCCCAGACTAGACTCTAAAACATACTCTATCTTTGGATACCTATCAAGAATCGCCTTAAAAGCGACCCTTACCTCCTTATCCTCAAAGAGTATTCCCTTGTAAGAAGCACATATCTGTTTCTTTATTTGCACAGATAAGGCATACATACTCTCTTTATCATTACCCCTAATACTTTTCGAATACTGATTCAAGAGATTATTATCTACCCTAGAGCCTGGATATACAACATTCATAATCTCCTTTATTCCTATCTCTCCTCTCTTTCCTTTTCCTTCTGTAAACTTAAAATCTCCAAACTTCTCAGCTAAAAAAGCAAAGATATCACTGAATATGTCCTCCCTATCCCTCCAGACCCTTCTTCCCTCCTTTTCGTCAAATTCCTTTGTAAGAATAACTTTCCACCCCTCACCAACAAACTCTCTGTAAAAAGAATAGACATCTAAGGCAAGTCTCTGAACATCAGGGACCTCATGTAAATCTGTGCCCCGTCCTCTCTCACTATGCCAATCCTCCTCTCCTGTATCGAGCTGTATTACACAGTTTTTAAGATTAAGTTTTTCGATAAATAAAGAATCAAGCTCCAAAGCTTTCAGAACCAAGGAAGCTATTTCTTCTCTAGTTATACCCTCAAAATCCTTTATCCCATAAGCTATCGTAAGGGCATTACTAAAAGCACTTCTATCAAAGAGTATTAAAGTTTCTTTCCAAATATCTTGAGATAGATATGCTTGTAAAAATTCAAGCCTGTTAAGAGCAAACAAAGACATTTTAACCTCCAAATCTTCTTGAGGGGACAAACCAAAGCTCTCTCCTCCACTTATCAACAATTCCCTTATGGTATTTCCAACAGGAGTAGCGTACACAGGGAAGGATGCCGTCAAAAGAGCAACTCCCTCAGCTTCTAACTTTTCATAAAAGTAACTTAAAGCATCACCCTTGCCCATATGGTCTCGCCCCTCACACGAAAACAACCTATAATCTTCGCCCTTTTCCAATTTCAAGTTTTAACTTAATTTAACTCTTTTGTATTATACTACATACTGAAAACTTGCTTTTTGTACACTTTTTTTAGTCGGTATTTTTATCGTCTTGCTCTGCATTAGTTCCCTCCAATACAAAACCCTACTCTCTGAAAGGAGTCTCCTGATAAGTCCTTCAAAATTATTAGTTCAGAACAAAAAGAAAATGTTACTTTCTTTTTCTAAAGCCTCAAAGACGCCCTCTTGTATGGATTTTTTCGTAACTTTTTAATAACCACAGGTTTCTCAATATCCTCAAACACACAGCCCCTTTTTAGGCCTAGTAGTTGGTTTTACAAGCCTTGTTTTGTAGGAAAGAAAAACCCACTATTTCTAGTGGGTTCTATTTCTAAGAGTCCTGGCAACGACCTATCGTCCCGAGACCAAAGGTCTAAGTATTTTCGGCGCTAGAGTGTTTTACTTCTGAGTTCGGGATGGAGTCAGGTAGTTCCACTCCGCTACTATCGCCAGGCACAAAGATTCATTCTAATCAAAACCCTTGTGCCTGACGGCCTTCCAAAAAGAAAGACCAACAGGACTTAAGTTCTTAAAAGAGCAAATAGGTGTACGTTGTACACTCAAAACCGAATAGAAAGATGGTATTCAAAAAAGCTTTTGGTCTATTAGTACTCCTTGGCTAACACATCACTGTGCATACACCTAGAGCCTATCAACGTGGTACTCTCCCACGGACCTCCCATCCCGCTAACCTGTAGAGCGAGCGTACTGATTTGGTTCACAGTATTTTCACACCACAAATTAGCGGGACTAGTATATTTAATCTTAGGAATGGCTTCGTACTTATATGCCTTCAGTACTTATCCAAAAATAACGTAGCTACTCAGCAATGCACTTGGTAGTACAGCTGATACACCAGAGGTTACCACACCCTGATCCTTTCGTACTAAGGGTCGAATCCCTCAAATATACAACGCCTATACCGGATAGAGACCGACCTGTCTTACGACGGTCTGAACCCAGCTCGCGTGCCGCTTTAATGGACGAACAGTCCAACCCTTGGGGCCTTCTCCAGCCCCAGGATGCGACGAGCCGACATCGAGGTGCCGATCCTTGCCGTCAATATGAACTATCGGGCAAGACTAGCCTGTTGTCCCCGGGGTAGCTTATCTTCGTTAAGCAATAGCGCTTCCACACGCAACTAAAGGATCACTTAAACCTACTTTCGTAACTGATCGGAATGTCTTCCTCACAGTAAAGCCTCCTTATGCTTATGCACTCTTCACCCGATTTCCATCCGGGTTGAGGAGACCTTTGTGCGCTTGCGGTACTCTTTAGCAAGCAACCGCCCCAGTTAAACTTCCCACCATGCACTGTCTAGAATCCAGATTATGGACACTGTTAGAAATAAGCACTTAAAAGAGTGGTATTACACTGACGACTCCACCATTCCTGACGAAATGACTTCATAGTCTCCCACATATTCTGTACATCCAAATATTTATCCCAATGCAAAGCTGAAGTAAAGCTCCACGGGGTCTTTTTGTCCTGGTATAGGTAGGCCGCATCTTCACAGCCATTTCAATTTCACCGAGCACGTTGTCGAGACAGTGGAAGGATCGTTACGCCTTTCATGCAATTCACTAATTAAGTGACGAGGTATTACGCTACCTTAGGACCGTTATAGTTACAGCCGCCATTGACCAGGGCTTCAGCTACTGGCTTCACCACCACCAAGGCACCGAAGTGCACCTGGCAGACGGTTGACCAACAACCTTAACCTTCTGGCATTGGGCAGGCGTCAGCACTTATACATCCTCTTACGAGTTTGCAAGCACCTGTAGTTTTGGTAACTAGTCGTCCCTCCCTGTTCTGTGCCACTTCCATCACCACAAATATAAATACCTATGGTGGGAAGTCCCCCTTCTCGCGAACTTACGGGGTTAATTTGCCGAATTCCTTAACAACGCATCACTCGTACGCCTTGGTGCTTTTACACCTGTCTACCTGTGTCGGATTGCAGTACGGTTGCCAATATTATTACAATTACCGAAGTAATTGATGATAGAAGTTTTTCCTGGAAGATTAATCTAACAGATCGGATTCCCGAGGGTCACCTTTACATCACAACTTGCGTTCATACCGCTAGGCGGTAAGCATCTTTCCGGATTTGCCTAGAAAGACTCTCTTGTTGCTTGTACCCCAAACCAATGAGGGGCCTGCAGTTTCAATCTTCACGCTCCATTTCTAATATTAGCAGTACAGGAATATTAACCTGTTGTCCATCGCATACGCTTTTCAGTCTCTGCTTAGGACCGACTAACCCATGGTTGACTGACATAGCCATGGAAACCTTAGACATTCGGCGAGCGGGGTTTTTACCCGCTTTTCGTTACTCATCCCAGCATTCTCACTTCTATACGCTCCAGCAGCTCCTTTCAGGCCACCTTCACAGCTAATTACCAGATGCTAATCTGGTCATGTATAGAACGCTCCCCTACCCTCCATCCCGCCAACCTGTAGTGCAAATATATTATCCTGTTTTAGGAAAAACTTTACACTATAAGTAGGCAGGACGAGTCGCAGCTTCGGAATCTACCTTGAGCCCCGTTAAATTTTAAGTGCAGAATCTCTTGACTAGTAAGCTTTTACGCATTTTTTAAAGGATGGCTGCCTCTAAGCCAACCTCCTAGCTGTCGGAGAAACTCCACCTCCTTTCCCACTAAGGTAGAATTTAGGGTCCTTATCTGACGATCCGGGCTGTTTCCCTTTCGAGCGCAGGAACTTAGCTCCCTAGCTCTAACTGCCACAATATACAAAACGGTATTCGGAGTTTAACAAGATTGGGTACCCTTTCGGGCCCCAAATCTAATCAGTGCTCTACCCCCGTTCATTAAATTGTGACGCTAGCCCTAAAGCTATTTCGGGGAGAACCAGCTATTACCAAGTTCGTTTGGCATGTTACCGCTAACCACAAGTCATCTCATAATTTTGCAACATTAAAGAGTTCGGGCCTCCAAAATAATTTCTTGTTTCTTCGCCCTGCTCATGGTTAGATCACTTGGTTTCGGGTATCGTGCATATGACTAAATCGCTCTATTCAAACTCGCTTTCGCTCCGGCTCCCCAATAAACATGGTTAACCTTGCCATATACAACGAACTCACTGGGTCATTCTTCAATAGGCACGCCATCATCCCGCTAACCTATAACTGGAGATTAAAAAGAAGATGGATTTACTCCAGCGCTTCTTGCTCTTTTACTCTTTTCATAACATGGAACCACACATTTCCATAGTGTTTTAACTGTCTTTCTCGTTCATAGGCTACAAATTTGTTTATGTATCCTTCTATATAGACAATCTTCCATTTGTTATTTCGTGTATATCCTATGTTAAATGGATTATTATGCTCCTCTAACCTTCTCAGAAGGTTGGAGGTGACACCTATGTAGTATTTCTTCTTACTTGGTTTTAATGCTTTTATTACATACACAAAGTACATAATAAAGATTTTACAAAAGAAGAATTAAATCCAAATGAAAAAAAGCTTTTCTCCAACTATAAGTTAGCGGGACTTTGACTGTTTGTAAGCATACGGTTTCAGGTACTCTTTCACTCCCCTAACAGGGGTACTTTTCACCTTTCCCTCTCTCTACTTGTTCTCTATCGGTCGCAAAAAATATTTAGCCTTGCCAAGTGGTATTGGCAGATTCCCACAAGATCTCACGTGTCCCGTGGTACTCAAGAAATCAAAAGAAGTTCCCACATTTTCATATACGAGACTATCACTCTCTATGGTATATCTTTCCAGATATTTTCTACTAAAATGGAAATTTGTAACTTCTTGAACTGCTTGCTACCAGTTCATCTGACTCTTACAACCCTCACATCGCACGAGTAGCAACCTACGAGTTCAAATCCTCAATCATCGCAACGCGAATCATGATTCTTATCCCTCTTACACGATATGAGTTTAGGCTCTTCCCTTTTCGTTCGCCACTACTGGGGGAATTAACTTTTGTTCTCTATTCCTGCAGGTACTGAGAGGTTTCACTTCCCTGCGTTACCATCTGTACAGCTATGAATTCACTGCAAGATAATTGGGTTTGAGCCCAATTAGGTTTCCCCATTCGGAAATCCCCGGATCAAAGCTTGTTTGACAGCTACCCGAGGCTTATCGCAGCCTACCACGTCCTTCTTCGGTTTTTTGCGCCAAGGCATTCACCGTATGCCCTTAGTTCGCTTAATTGAAATTTCTTTCTATTCAGTTGTAAATGTGCAACTACAGATATTGTAAATCTTACTGCAAAAACATTGGACCTACCTCAGCAGTAAAGATATATACACATATCTGGCCTATCAAAGATTGAAGATTTCTCTTCTTTCTTTGTCATTGTGGACCTGAGGAGAATTGAACTCCTGACCTCTTCATTGCAAATGAAGTGCTCTAGCCAGCTGAGCTACAGGCCCATTTCGATCTGGTGGGCGCACCAAGGGTCGAACTTGGGACCTCAGTCTTATCAGGACTGCGCTCTAGCCAACTGAGCTATGCGCCCCTCTTCTCTTCGGTCATCATTTAAAGAACTAGCTCTTTTTTAAAAGCTAAAAAGTGACAGGAAAGTCTTGGTTACTCCTTGAAAGGAGGTAATTCAGCCGCAGATTCCCCTACGGCTACCTTGTTACAACTTAACCCCAGTTATAAGCGTTACCTTCGTCATCCCGCTAACCTGTAGTGCGAAAGAGGCTACAAGGTAGCCTTTCTCCTCTCACGCTATAAGTTAGCGAGACACCTTCGGGTATCACCTACTTCCATGGTTTGATGGGCGGTGTGTGCAAGACCCGAGAACGTATTCACCGTAGCATGGCTGATCTACGATTACTAGCGAATCCACCTTCATGAGGTCGAGTTTCAGACCTCAATTCGAACTGAGACCGACTTTGAGGATTTGCTCCATCTTACGATTTGGCTCCCCATTGTATCGGCCATTGTAGCGCGTGTGTAGCCCAGGACATAAGGGCTATGCGGACCAGACGTCATCCCCACCTTCCTCCTCGTTTTACCGAGGCGGTTTCCTAAGACACTTGTAACATAGGATAGGGGTTGCGCTCGTTTCGGGACTTAACCCTACATCTCACGACACGAGCTGACGGCGGCCATGCAGCACCTGTGTATCACCCTCTAAGGACTCCCCCGTTTCTGGGGGCTTGCAGATACATTTCAAACCCTGGTAAGGTTCTT
>Ga0255347_1003658_pt1 | contig 19721 bp, 12 predicted proteins | sample wastewater_treat_2_FD_192479 | JGI IMG/M metagenome (GOLD analysis project Ga0255347, IMG submission 192479) | Wastewater microbial communities from Lulu Island WWTP, Vancouver, Canada - plant24 | ecosystem: Engineered > WWTP > Wastewater > Unclassified | place: Canada: Vancouver, British...
GTACAAAAAAAGTTACACTATAGAAGGCTCAAAAGAGCCGGGGACAATTAGGCTCTATATCAATCGACCACTGACAATCTCAAGCTCTAAACCTGTTATCATATTAGATGCTGGTCACGGAGGTAATGATCCAGGGGCTATAGGTCCAAGCAGTTTAAAAGAAAAGGATGTTACCCTTGATATAGTATTGTATATGAAGGGATTACTGGAATCTAGTGGCTATACAGTTATTTTAACCAGGGATGGCGATTATAATGTATCACAGAATTCTAAAGATACCAGAGATGAGCTGAATACAAGAGTTATTTTTATAAACAACAATAAATCTGCCATACTGGTAAGCGTACACTGTAATTCAGCAAATTCGCCAGTCCCCGGTGGGATAGAGGTATACTACTATAGAGATGAGGATAAGAAGCTTGCAGAGTTTGTATGTAACTCACTGGTTGAAACTACAGAGAAATATAGTAGAGGGGTGAAGAAGGCAGACTTCTTTCTGTTAAAAAACACGACTGTCCCAGCTATTCTGGTGGAGGCTCTATTTATATCAAATCCTGTGGAAGAAAAATTACTCATGGACCCTCTATTCAGAAGGAAGATAGCCGGTGCTATAGTAACTGGAATATCAAGATATCTGGAGAATAGATAATGAAAAATGCGATAGGGATATTCGATTCAGGATTGGGAGGATTGACAGTATTAAAAGAGCTAAAACAGATGCTTCCCGATGAGGATATAATTTACGTGGCAGATACCATACATATCCCATATGGGAATAAATCTGTACAGGAGATTGTCTGCTATATGAAGCAGATAGTATTATTTTTAGAGAAGATGGATGTAAAAGCTGTAATTGTAGCCTGTAATACAAGTTCTGCTTTGGCTTTAAAATACATTGAAAATATTATATCTACCCCTATAATTGGACTTATAGAACCTGCAGCAGAAAAACTCTCCAGAAAAGAGAGTATTAGAAAAGTAGGAGTCCTAGCTACCAGGGCAACTGTTTCTTCTCTAGCGTATACTCTGGCTATCAGAAGGTATAACCCTCAGATTCAGGTAATTGAAAGATCTGCCCCACTTCTGGTCTCATTGATAGAAAACAGGGCAAAAAAAGATATGCTGTTCAAAGCACTATCTGTATATCTTGGACCACTCATAGAAGCTCAGATAGATACCCTCATATTGGGATGCAGTCATTATCCCTTGTATTTGAAAGAGATTAGTAGTATTCTATTAGAGAAAGGTAGTGATATAGAGATCGTGGACCCTGCAAGACCTGCAGTAGAAAAGTTAGCTTTGATATTGAGAGATACCGGGATTATAGGGGGAGGAAGAGGGGATATAGAGTTCTATACCACCGGAGACGCTTATGATTTTAAAGAAAAGGCAAGTATTTTCTGGAATGGTCCTGTTAAGGTGAGACATATAAACTTGAGAGAGGTAGGGGAGATTAAGTTATGGCAGAGATAGTGCCATCTATCCTTTCCGCTGATATAATTGAACTTAAGAGTCTCTTAGACGAATTCAAGACGTCCAATATAGAATGGTTACATATAGATATAATGGATGGGCATTTTGTTCCCAATCTAAGTTTCGGTCCACAGATAGTAGAATCCATAAAAAGTAGTTACAGGTTTCTACTTGATGTACATCTTATGGTAACACCTCCAGATGACTTTATAGAGCCATTCAGGAAAGCAGGATCAGACCTTATAACTGTTCATATTGAGGCAACACCGCATATACACAGAACAATATCATATATAAAGTCACTAAACTGTAGAGCTGGAATAGCTATAAATCCTGGTACCCCCATTTTGCTTCTTAAAGAGATTATAGAAGAGGTCGACCTCGTTTTACTTATGAGTGTAAATCCAGGTTTTGGTGGTCAGGTCTTTATAAGAAATGCAATCAGAAGGCTAAATGAGCTGAAAGAACTTTGTGCGTCACTGGGCGTCTCACCTCTTATAGAGGTAGACGGAGGTGTTAATGGTGAAAACATAGAAAACCTTATTGATTGTGGTGTAGATATGCTGGTCATAGGTTCAGCTATAACCAGGTCTAAAGATAGGAAATCCAGATTGCTTGAATTAGATAATATGATGAAGAGAAGAGGTCAAAAGATAGAGGAGTATAATCCTAATTTAAAAGGCAGGTGAGAGTTATGGGTAAAAAAGCTCCGGCAAGATGTCCGAAATGCGGTAGTACAAAGATTCTCCCCAAGAAGGGAGACCCTTCAAAATGGGAGTGTAAGAGCTGCGGTGCGACATTCTCTGCCAATGTATAGAAAAGAACAGGGGCTACCAGTTTCTGGTAGCCCCTCAACTTTAACTACTCTTTATTGCTCTTTCTATACTTTCTAAAAAAGCCGTTTCCGGTACTGCCCCTATTATCTCTTCTTTATCATTTATAACAGTCTTAGGGACACCCTCCACATTATAGTAGTTTCCAAGCTGAGGAAATTCTATCACCTCTATACCCTCGGCGGTTATAAAATCATTTTCCATAGCAAACTGATGGGCGGTACGCACCATCCTGGGACAGTAGGGACAGGTCGGTGTAACAAAAACCTGGATATTAGTTTCTTTATCTATCTTTGCCAGACGTTCTTTTAATTCCTTAGAAAGCCTGGTGGTTCTCTTACTCACATCTACTATGTCCTCTATCAGAGAAGAAAACTCATAACCAGAGGGAATGCCGTAAAATCTTATGCCATAATCTTTATCTCCGAGAATAGCAATGGCAGGAATCCTCTTTATACTGTACTTCTTTACCATCTCCTCATCGGTAATAAAATCGTAAATTTCCAGTTCAATCTTATCTGATATATCTGAAAGCTCTTTCAGCAAACCCTCTGTTTCTCTGCAGTACTCACACTCAACTCCTGGGACGAAAAGTCCTGATCTCTGTGTAAAAAGAAGTATCTTCACTTCGTTTACCAGTTCTCTTTCAAAAAACTCTCTCAAATAATTCCTATCTCTTTCACTTATAAGTGCCATATTATCCTCCTGCAATTACATCACCTGAAAATATTCCATTGCAGCCTCTTCTTTTTCCCCTTCTTCCACTTTCTCCACACTCAGATTTTTATACCCGGGGAAACCTGTGCCTGCAGGAATCAAATTCCCTATAATGACGTTTTCTTTTAATCCAGAAAGTGTATCTATTTTACCCTTTACCGCCGCCTCAGTTAATACTCTGGTAGTCTCCTGGAAAGATGCTGCTGCCAAAAAACTATCAGTAGCAAGAGAAGCTCTTGTAATCCCAAGTAAGATTCTCTTGCCCCTTGGTGGTTTCAGACCGTTCTTTATTGCCATTTCCTGAAGTTCTTCAAACTCATTTATATCCACCAGATTACCTATTATAAGCTCCGTATCACCGGGATCATCAACTTTTATCTTCTGCAGCATTCTCCTTACTATAAGTTCTATATGCTTATCGTGCAGTTCAACTCCTTGAGATATATAAACCTTTTTAACCTCATCTACCAGGTACCTTTCTACATCTTTTACTCCCTCAATTCTCAGTATTTCATGAGGGTTTAAAGGACCTTCTGTAAGTGGTGTTCCTGGAACAACGCTATCTCCATCCTGAACTCTTATCCTGGACCCAAATGGTATCTGATATCTAGCTTTTTCCACATTATCATTTATAATAGAAATATAAGTAACTCCTTTACTATCATCTACTTTGACAATACCTTCAACTTCACTCATAATAGCCTGCCCCTTAGGCTTTCTGGCTTCAAATAACTCTTCTACCCTGGGAAGACCCTGAGTTATATCTTCCACGGCAACTCCACCAGTATGAAAAGTCCTCAACGTTAATTGGGTTCCAGGTTCACCTATGGATTGCGCTGCAGTAACCCCTACAGCCTCTCCAACGTCTACTAGCTTATTGGTAGCAAGGTTAATACCATAACACTTGGCACATACACCTTTCTTAGATTTACAGGTAAAAACAGAGAATACTCTCACCCTTTCTATACCGGCTGCCTCTATCTTTTTAGCTTTTTCATCATCAATAGTTTCGTTAGTCCGCACAATAATTTCCCCAGTGTTAGGGTCTATAACATCTTCAGCTGCTATTCTATACTGTAATCTAGTAGATAGTGGCTCCAAAACTTCATTCCCTTCTTTTAATGGATAGATATATACTCCTTCGGTATCGCCACAATCTTCCTCTTCTATTATTACTTCTTGAGCAACATCAATAAGTCGTCTGGTAAGATAACCTGAATCTGCTGTTCTTAAAGCAGTATCTGTAGAGCCTTTTCTAGCACCATGGGTTGAAATAAAGTATTCAATTACGCTTAACCCTTCTCTAAAATTATGGGTGATAGGAAATTCTATGATACGCCCTGAAGGGTCTGCCATAAGACCTCTAATCCCAGCCAGTTGTCTCAACTGCTGGATGTTACCTCTGGCTCCTGACGTTGTCATCATATAGATATGATTAAATGGACTCATCCCATTCTTTATCTTCTCAGTAATAATGTCGGTAACTCTATTCCATAGGTCTACCACTTCCTGATATTTCTCTTCCTGGGTAAGTAATCCATCTTCATACTGTTTTTCCAGCATCTCAACTTCTGACATCGCCTCTTTAATAAGCTTATCTTTATCCTCAGGGATCTCCACATCTTTCACAGATATAGTAAGTCCTGCCCTGGTAGCCCATTTAAATCCAAGTCCTTTTATGGCATCTAAAAGATTTATAGTAGCGGTATATCCCTTTTTCTTAAAACAAGCCTCTATCAGATTTCCGAGAGACTTTTTATCCTGTGGCTCATTCACATAATCCCAGTCTTCTGGCAGGACCTTGTTAAATATCAATCTGCCTAATGTGGTATCGCGTAAAACTCCTCTATACCTAACCTTTATTGGAGCATGGACATCCAGTTCTCCTGTCTCATAAGCCATTAAAGCCTCTTCATAATTGGCAAATATCTTACCAGAACCTTTCGCTTTCGGATCCTCCAAAGTCAAATAATATATACCTATAACCATATCCTGGGTGGGAGCCACCAGCGGTTTACCATGAGCAGGAGAGAGTATGTTATAGGGGGATGCCATTAAAAGTTCTGCCTCTGCCCTAGCCGGCAGAGAAAGAGGAACATGAACAGCCATCTGGTCCCCATCAAAATCTGCATTATATGGCGGACATACCATAGGGTGAATTTCTATAGCCCTTCCCTTGGCTAAAACAGGATAGAAAGCCTGGATACTTAATCTATGCAGTGTAGGAGCTCTATTGAGCATAACAGGATAATCCTTTATAACCTCTTCCAGGATATCCCAGACTTCCGATCGCATTCTCTCAACCATACGTTTTGCATTTTTTATATTATGGGCAAGTTTACGCTCTACCAATCTACGCATAACAAATGGCTTAAATAATTCCAGAGCCATCTCTCTAGGTAATCCACACTGATTCAGTCTTAATTCCGGGTTTACGACTATAACAGAACGACCAGAGTAATCAACTCTTTTACCAAGGAGATTCTGTCTGAACCGGCCCTGTTTACCCTTAAGTAAATCACTTAGAGATTTCAAGGGTCTTCTATTTGAACCTACTACCGCAGCACCTCTTCTTCCATTATCAATGAGAGCATCTACCGCTTCTTGCAGCATTCTTTTTTCATTTCTAATTATTATCTCTGGCGCCTGTAATTCAATCAATTTCTTCAATCTATTATTTCGATTTATGACCCTTCTGTATAAATCATTCAGATCACTTACGGCGAATCTTCCCCCATCAAGAGGGACCATTGGTCTCAACTCTGGAGGGACTACAGGCAATCGTTCCAGAATCATCCACTCTGGTCTGTTACCGGATTTAAATAAACCCTCAATCATATCAAGTCTCTTAAGAATCTTAACCCTCTTCTGCCCATTAGCTGTTTCCAATTCCTTCCTGAGTTCTTTAGAAAGTGACTCTAAATCTACCTCTGCCAAAAGCTCTCTTATAGCCTCAGCACCCATCCCTGCTCTAAACTTATTACCATACTTATCACGATATTCTTCATATTCAACATCACTTATCACCTGACATTTCTGCAGAGATGTATCTCCAGGGTCAAGCACTATATAAGCAGCAAAGTATAATACTTTCTCCAAATCCTTCATACTGAGGTTCAAAACCAGACCTATTCTGGATGGTACACTCTTGAAAAACCATATGTGTGCTACTGGTGCAGCTAACTCTATATACCCCATCCTCTCTCTTCTTACTTTAGAAGAGGTGATCTCTACCCCACATTTGTCACAGATGATTCCCTTATATCTTAGCTTCCTGTACTTCCCACAATAGCACTCCCAATCTCTGGTGGGACCGAATATCCTCTCACAGAAAAGACCATCCATCTCTGGCTTGAAGGTACGATAATTTATTGTTTCAGGCTTTTTTACCTCTCCATATATTACCTGCCCCCCTACTCTCCTAGTTCCCCATTCTTTTATCTTTTCCGGAGAAGCTAGTTTTATCTGAATCTTAGTAAAACTAGCCATATCAAGTCTTGTCGTTTCTTTCTTAGTCATCTCCATCTTTCTCCATCCCTTCCAGATTCACATTAAACTCATTCCAAATTTCTAAGGGACTTCTTTCACCTTCATCATCAATAGAGATTTCCCTACCATCTTTATCGTAAATAATAACATCCAATGCCAATCCTCTCAGCTCTCTTATAAGCACCTTAAATGACTCGGGAATACCTGGAGTTTGAATTTTCTTACCCTTAACAATCGCCTCATAGGTCTTAGTTCTTCCATCGATATCATCAGACTTTATTGTAAGCATTTCCTGAAGTGTATAGCTTGCCCCATAAGCTTCCAGAGCCCATACTTCCATCTCTCCAAATCTCTGCCCACCAAACTGCGCTTTACCACCTAAAGGTTGCTGAGTAACCAGAGAATAAGGTCCAGTTGAACGAGCATGTATCTTATCATCAACCAGATGAATGAGCTTCATTATATACATATATCCTACAGTTACAGGACTATCAAATTTTTCTCCTGTTCTTCCATCATACAGAATACATTTACCGTCATCATTGAGACCAGGTATTTCTTCCATAAGTTCTTTTAAAGAGTCGAAGATCTCCTTCTCTGTCGCCCCATTAAATACAGGAGACTCAGCTATAAAATCCCTGCTATTTGCTATAAGTCCAGTATGAGCTTCAAAAATTTGTCCCAGGTTCATCCTCGAGGGAACTCCAAGAGGATTCAAAACGACATCCACAGGAGTCCCGTCTGGTAAAAATGGCATATCTTCCACAGGGAGTATGTTGGCTATTACACCTTTATTACCATGTCTACCAGCTAACTTATCTCCTATAGAAACCTTCCTCTTCTGAGCCACATAAATCTTTACCACCTTTAAAACCCCAGGGGGAAGATCATCAAAATTTTCTCTGGAAAAAATCTGCGTCTTTATCACTATCCCTTTCTCTCCAGGAGGAAGCCTTAGAGATGTGTCTCTAACTTCTCTTGCCTTTTCTGAAAAAATCTGCCTTATAAGTCTCTCCTCTGGAGTAAGCTCTGTTTCCCCCTTGGGAGAAACTTTTCCCACAAGGATATCACCAGGCTGAACTTCACTACCTACCCTTATTATTCCAAATTCATCTAAATTTTTCAAAGACTCTTCACTAACATTGGGTACCTCTCTGGTTATCTCCTCTTGTCCAGCCTTCGTATCCCTGGCTTCTATCTCATACTCCTCTATATGAATAGAGGTATATATGTCGTCCCTTACCAGTCTTTCACTAATCAGAATGGCATCTTCATAGTTATAACCCTCCCAGGGCATAAGAGCAACTAACACATTCTGCCCCAAAGCCAGATCTCCATAGTCCATCGCCATCCCATCAGCTATCGCGTCCCCGGCATCTAACCTGTCACCCTTATTCACAATAACCCTATTGTTTATACAGGTACTCTGGTTAGACCTGATAAATTTTAGCATTTTATACATATCTTCTTCCCCGTCGTCTGTCTCTACAATCACCCTATCCGCACTTACACTCTTTACTACTCCAGGTCTTTTTGCCGATACAAGATAACCAGAATATTTGGGGACTATCATCTCCAATCCTGTAGCTACCAGTGGAGCCTTTGGCTTTATTAGAGGAACTGCCTGCCGCTGCATATTGGCTCCCATCAGCGCTCTACTGGCATCATCATGTTCCAGAAATGGGATGAGTGCAGCACTGACACCAACTATCTGGCTTGAAGATACATCCATATACTGTACTACATCCTTTGGAGCTATAATAAATGTACCACCATAGGCACAGGGTACTTCTTCATCCAGGATATAACCATCTTTATCTATATTTATATTGGCCTGAGCTATTCTGTACTTCTTTTCTTCATCAGCGGTAAGATAATCAATCTGACTTGTTACTCTACCATTTTCTACTTTCCAGTATGGTGTTTCTATAAAACCAAGATCATTTACTCTGGCATAAGTGGCTAAACTGTTTATAAGTCCTATATTGGGACCCTCTGGAGTTTCTATCGGGCATAACTTTCCATAATGGGTATGATGAACATCCCGCACTTCAAAACCAGCCCTATCCCTGTTCAATCCACCTGGACCTAAAGCACTAACTCTTCTCTTATTCGTCAACTCGGCTAAAGGATTAGTCTGATCCATAAACTGGCATAACTGACTCGAATTGAAAAATTCTTTTATAGCTGCTGTTAGAGGTCTTATATTAATAAGCATCTGAGGAATAGCTTTTTCCATATCTGGTTGTAAGCTCATTCGTTCTTTAATCATTCTTTCCATTCGAAGTAACCCTATCCGGAACTGATTTTGAAGCATCTCTCCAATACGTCTTACACGTCTATTACCCAGATGGTCTATGTCATCGAGATACTGGTCATAAGGTTCTCCGCTCTCTGCTCTATCAATAAGATTAACCATATAAAATGTTGTATTGATTATATCTTCGGGTCTTAGAGTTCTTACGTCTAAAGGAATATTTTCCCCGAACTTCTTATTCAGCTTGTATCTGCCAACTCTACCCAGATCGTATCTTTTACTATCGAAGAAATACTCATTCATCAATCTAACAGCATTTTCTATATTTACAGGGGTTCCAGGACTGAAACGTTTAAGTAATTCTAGAAGAGACTCTTCTCTCGTATAAGGTTTACCCTCAACCTTTAATGTCCTGGCTATAATAGCGTCATAACCTGCAAAACTTTCTATAAGCTCATCCTCCGACTCAAAGCATACCGCCTTAAGGAGTAAAGTCAGAGGTACTTTTCTCATATTATCTATCCTGAAAAAAATAGCACCTTCAGAGTCTGTTTCATATTCTAACCAGATACCCCTAGTAGGTATCAGTGTCGCATGAAACAGAGGCTTACCACTTATATCCAATTGGGAATCAAAATATATCCCGGGAGACCTGGTAAGCTGGTTTACTATAACTTTCTCTGTCCCATTTATTATAAATGTCCCCCTATCTGTCATCCATGGGAGTTCACCCATATAAACATCATTCTCTTTTATTTCTCCTGTTATCTTACTGACCAGCCGGACCATAACTTTCAGGGGAACGCTGTAAGTCATCCCCTTCTCTTTACATTCTATTTCGGTATATTTTGGCTCTCCCGTCATATAAGAAACAAATTCTATATAATAATTCTCATTAAAATCATATATGGGAGAAACCTCTTTAAATACTTCTAATAAACCCTCATCCAAAAACCAGTTGAAAGACTCCAGCTGAATATCCAGGAGGTTAGGAACCCCCAGCCTCTCCGGGAATCTTGAAAAACGTCTCCTTTTCTTTTCCTTTTTTGACAATATAACAGTCTCCACCTGTCGACTCACCTCGTGGAATATATTTTTAGAAATTAAAAACTAATAGAATCTACTGTTTCCCCTGTATCCAAATCTACAAGCCCTACAAGTTTCTTAACAGTATCCAGCACCACTGCGGTCTTTTTCCTTATCTCTCCCAAAGGAATACTGGGACTTCCAGGGTTAACAAAGAGTATACCATCTTGCATCTTCAAGAAAGGGATATGCGTATGACCAGAAATGACAATATTAAATCTATAATCCTCCTCTAGGGAAAATATCCAGCTATTCAGATCTTTATCTCCATGATGAATAAGAATTTTTAACTCATCTATAAAAAGAACACCATAGGGGGAAAGGATAGGAATCTTTAATAAAGATTGATCCACCTCACTATCACAATTACCCTTTACTATGATTAAAGGTTTACCATAGCTGTTTATGGCAGCTGCCAATTCCTTTGGAGAATATCCCTCTGGAATGGGATTTTTAGGACCGTGGTATAATATATCTCCTGCAATTATCCAAAGGATGACATCTTTAAATCTCAAAGAATAAAAGACAGCATCCCATGCTGTCTTACTACCATGGATATCACTGGTAATACCTATTAAGCTCAAGTATTCACTCCTCAATACAAATTAATGGTGCCGAGACCCAGAGTCGAACTGGGGACACGTGGATTTTCAGTCCACTGCTCTACCAACTGAGCTATCTCGGCTTTTCAATATGGCGGGACCGACGAGATTCGAACTCGCGATCTCCTGCGTGACAGGCAGGTGTGCTAAACCGGCTACACCACGGCCCCGTATTATCTATTTTACCAGTATATAAAAATTTTGTCAATGGTGCCGAGGGAGGGGTTCGAACCCTCACGGGGAACGCCCATACGCCCCTCAAACGTACGCGTCTGCCAATTCCGCCACCTCGGCGTGTCTATATTATATTCTAAATCCAGTGGACTTGTCAATACTATAGCTTTTATGTATAATCTAGTCAACAGAGAAAACTAAAAGGAGGTATTGGGAAATGATAGCAGGACTTCAACTGTATACACTGAGGGAATACTGCAAAACGCCTAAAGATATAGCAGATTCCCTGAAAAAAGTAAAAGAAATAGGTTATAATGTAGTTCAGATCTCCGGCATAGGACCGATAGATACGAAAGAGTTAAAAAAGATGCTGGACGACCTGGGGATAAAAGCAGTAACAACCCATCTACCCTATCAGAGGATTATAAATGAGACAGAGGAGGTAATAGAGGAACATAAAATCTTATCTGCAACTTATGTTGTATGTCCGGGGTTACCAAGAGAATTGCACAATGCAGAGGGTTATAAAAAAGTAGCAGGGGAATTAAACAGAGCAGGAGAGGTTATGAAGAAGGAGGGATTGGTATTACTGTACCACAATCATGGTATAGAATTCGAAAGGTATAACAAGAAATTAGGTTTGGAGATTCTGTTTGAAAATGCAAATCCTGATATTCTGGGTATGGAGATAGACACATACTGGGTTCAGTATGGGGGAGGAGACCCGGCTTACTGGATAGAAAAATTTACCAATAGGATGCCGATATGCCATTTTAAAGATATGGGAATAAAGGATAATACCCAGATAATGATGCCGATAGGAGAGGGTAATCTTAACTGGCAAGCTATACTCAAGGCGTGCGAAAAAGCAGGAGTAACATACGCTATGGTTGAGTTAGATCAAGCACCTCTCTATTCGATATGGGACGCTATCAAGATCAGTCTGGAAAATATGAAAAGCTGGGGTATAACTACTGACTGATCTTTAGGACTCTCTCAAAGACGCTTATAAACTCGAACAAATCGAATACTGGTTGCAGAACGTCCTCCTCTTTCTGGAGAAAATGTTTAAGCTCCTGCCATTCTTTTGAAACCAGGTCAGGCTCGTTCTTAAAAATTCCCTCCAATATTGAAATCAGTCTCAGTACCACTTCTCTATGGTACTTTATATATAACCAGGACCTGGCGATATTTCCTGTTCTTAAAGATACATTCTTCTCTATCACCGGTCTGAAGTTTTCAACCACTTCTCTTATCTCAGCCAATCTATCGATAGACTCCAGAGAGGAGGAATATTCTCCCATAGATAAGATAAGAGTAAAAAGGCTGGAAAGTCTTTCCAGGTATTCTTTTAATAATTTACCGTCAGGACCAAAGGCATCAGAAAAATATTCTTCAACTATTTTATCAAAGGCAACACTATCATCCCAGAGTGTCCTGGACATCACATACATAGGAAGTCCTGTAGGAAAGAATACCCTTTGAATCTGGCAGCTGATCAGACCGTTCAATCCTATATGTCTTAGATTCCTGATATCTTCATAGATTATCCTGGAGATATACATGTAGCCAAAATCTGCATAGTGAGCCCACATCAGATGATAATCGAAATCAAAGCTATCGCCATCAAATATCTTCTGCCACCTCTTTAAAAAGGCTAAATTTTCCTCTATGTTCTTAGGAAAGATAAGGTTATTCCTCTTATATTCAGGTATATCCACAGGGATGTCTGTACTACTGAAGGAAGTGGTATAAGATCTGGTAATGGGGGCAAACATCATAATAAACCTGTCAGGATTCTCTATCTTTTCCCTCTCCGGGGTCCAGAGAAGGTCCACATACAGTAAAAACACAACCTTTGTATCTATACCCTTTAGAGTAAGCTTTTTGTCAAGTTCATTCAGCATCATTACATAGAAATCTGACGGTAAAGCCTTCCTACACTCCTCACATTCACACTGATTATTACTACCATCTGCCAACCAGAAATGGAGGACATCCACTTCAGGATGTTCTTCCAGATACTTCACTATACTGTCAGTTATTATCTCTCTCACCTCTGGATTGGAATAACATAGATTGGTATTTAAAGGAATCCCTCCCCATAATCCCCTCTTACCATTTATCTCTGCGGTATACCGTACGTAGGACGCGGGAATAGTTCCATTATATATATCCCACCCCAATCCAGGGACACCGAATGGTTCACAGGTCCAGCCATGTCCAACCGCATGATAAAGTAACCCTCTCTTCTTTATCTCTTTAACCAGTCTCTGTACAAAATTTCTGGCCATATCAACAGAAAAATGTTCTTTCCCTTTTAATGGGTTATTTATATGAGAATACCATCTATCGAAAAATGTATATGCCTCTCTAAATTGGATAAAATAACTATTGAAACCGACCTTTGGAAGCCAATCTATTATATCAGCCACATTCTCGTAGCTGACCGCACCCTCTATGCATATACCCCTATGCCTGTAAGATGGTCGTTCCAGGACATTGATATTAATATTAGAGAGGTCCTTTTTGGGGATTATCTCACCGTCATCTCCAGGACGAATCCATCTGCAACCCATCTCTCTGAGAAATCTGTACACCCCCAAAAGAATACTTCTAGCATTTGTTCCGGCTATTATCCCTCTATCTGAATTGATATCTATATATATCCCATCATCAAATTCAGGGTCATCCACTTCGGGTTTATCCAGATTAAACTGGTTAATTGTACCCAAATATATATGGTCTTCATCGATTGATGTAACGGTATTACCTTTCTCTATCAGGATATTTAAACTGTTATCTATCCCTTCTAGATATCTCTTCAACTCTTCGGCAGCGAAATTAATAATCTCAGAATCTTGAAGCTCGATAATTTTCAAATTACTCATTCTTCCCTCCTCATTTTTTATGATAAATCCAGTTTAAAACAATTTTTGTCTATAAGTCAATAAGTATCACAAGATTTATGATATAATTTACAGGAATAAATCAATACCTAAAAGGAGATATAATTACTATGACTCTATACAAGATAAGAGTATATCCTGATGGAATAGAGGGCTTGGTAGAGGCAGAGACTTCTCTATTGAATGCGTTGGAAAGACTTGGGGTAAGACTGGAGACACTCTGCGGAGGAGCAGGCTGGTGTGGACAGTGTCTGGTGAAAGCAAAGGGACATCTATCTGAGGTATCTCCAGTTGAAACAGACCTAATTTCAGAGGATAAACTAAAAGAGGGGTACAGACTCGCCTGTCAGACATATATAAAAGGAGACGTTGATGTAGAGATTCCGTCTCAGACCAGAACATATGCACATCGCATTCTTACTACAGGCATAAAGACGGAAGACCTCAGGATAAACCCTGCTGTAAAAAGCTATAACATAAACTTATCACCTCCATCTTTAGATGATCAGAGATCAGACCTGGATAGAATAGAAGAAGCCATTGGGTTTAAGCTGGAAATACCAGGGATAAATATGCTGAAAGATATACCTGAAATTCTCAGAGAGAACGCCTTCAACATAGAGGTAATTTCCTATTATAAATCTCTTTTAGAGATAAGAAGACCAGAAAATAAGTCCATCTATGGGGTGGCAATAGATATAGGAACCACAACAGTGGTGGTATATCTTTTAGACCTTAGAAAGGGAGAGATAGATGTAATTTCCGCAATGAATCCACAGGCTAAAAGAGGGGCAGATGTAATTTCCAGGATAGACTATGCCGCTAAAGGAGGACTAGAAGAATTACAGACCTCAATAGTAGAAGAGATTAACTCTCTTATAGATCAACTATGTGATAGGCAGGGGATAGAAAACAGAGACATATACGACGTAGCTGTTGTTGGTAATACCACTATGATGCACTTATTTTTGGGCATATCACCCAGGTACATAGCTGTATCACCATATATCCCTGTGTTTACGAAATCTCTGATGGTCAGAGCCTCTGAGATAGGGATTGATATAAATCCTAACGGGATATGCTATATACTTCCCAATATAGCTGGATATATTGGAGCAGATACTGTGGGGATGATCCTGGCTACTGGATTATATAAGGAGGATGGAGTAAGACTGGCATTAGATATAGGGACCAATGGGGAGATGGTATTAAAAGATGGAGATAAAATTTTCTCCTGTTCTACCGCAGCTGGACCCGCCTTCGAGGGAGCTAATATCACTTATGGAATGCGAGGATCTAGGGGAGCTATAGACCATGTGAACATAGATGATGGGCACATAATTGTCCATGTAATAGATGATGTGGAACCGGTGGGTATATGCGGTTCAGGTTTATTAGATGCGGTTGCAGTTATGCTAGAGTTAGGTCTATTAGATGAGACAGGAAGGATAATAAAACCAGGTGGAAGCTTATTTGAAAGTCTTGTAAGAGAGAAGAATAATGGTCTTGAGTTTTTACTGGAGGCTCATAATAAAAAGATTCCAATAAATCAGAGAGATATAAGAGAGCTACAGCTGGCTAAAGGAGCTATCAGATCTGGAATAGAAATACTCTTAGAAGAGGCGGGGAGAACATACTCTGACATAGAGACCATATATCTGGCAGGCGCCTTTGGGACATATCTGGACCCAGAAAGTGCTATTAAAATAGGACTCCTCCCACCAGTACCTTTAAATAAGGTATATTCAGTGGGAAATGCTGCCGGAGAAGGAGCAAAACTTGCTCTTATAGACGTAGATTTCAGGGAAATAGCAGAGGATATCTCCCGAAAGGTTCGGTATATAGAACTTTCTTCGAGGATTGACTTCCAAGATAAGTTTATGGATTCTCTCTATTTTGAGGTGGTTAGATGAGATATCTTACTCCTCCTCCAGGATTCAGAGATTATCTCCCTGAAGAGGTTGAGAAGATAAGACTAATAGAAAAGACGATAAGAGAGACCTGTGAATCTTTTGGGTATAGAGAGGTGATAACTCCAACATTAGAGTATGCAGATATCATCTTACTGGGGACCAATATAAAAGATGATACCATACTTTATAAGGTGATAGATAAAGATGGAGCATTATTATCAATTAGACCTGAATTTACCACCTCTATAGCAAGGTTAATCACAACCAGATTCAGAGACAAAGATGGACCTTTCAGGTTCTACTATAAAGGTAAGGTCTTCAGAAATATCCCCTTCCAGCCTTTAATGCAAAAGGAATTCAGCCAGGGGGGAGCAGAACTGATAGGAGAGCCATCACTATCGGGAGATATAGAGATAATAGCTCTTATAGAGGAGATTTTTGAAAGACTAAACCTGGAGGTCTATATAGAGGCGAGCCATGCCAAAATTATTCCCGCCATTATAGATGCCACTCAGGCTCCAATACTCGAGTCCATAAAGAGTGGCGACTTTGTAAGTATAAGGTCCCATATACGGGACAAAGAGATCCTCTCATTTATAGAGGCTCTTCCATTTTTAAACGGGGGGAAAGAAGTTATAGATAAGGCTTCTAGGTATATAAACTCCATCCCAATGTTAGAAGAACCTTTAAACCAGCTATCTGAGCTTATATCTAACCTGGAGGAACTGGGATATAACAAGACAAAGATAAACCTTGGCGTAATCAGAGATTTCGAATACTATACCGGTATAACATTTGAAGGCTACCTGGAGGACCTGGGGTTACCCGTTTTGGGAGGAGGGAGGTATGATGGGTTACTGGAAAAATTTGGCTTACCGCTACCTGCCACAGGTTTTGCTATAGGGGTAGAGAGAGTAGCTTCCAGAATTAAGCGGGAAGAATCCATCCCTGACCTTCTGATAGGCTATAGTAAAGACAAATTTAAAGAGGCAATGAGAATAGCAAAGGAGGAGAGGAAAAAAGGTTTAAAGGTAGAGATAATTCTCTCTGACAGAGAGGATGAATTAAACATAAAAAAAGGAAGGAAGAAGATATTTATATGTTAGCTATAGCATTACCTTCTGGCAGATTAATGGAAGAATGTGTTAAGTTATTGGAAAATTCGGGGATTTCTTTCCCAAAAGAGATTCTTGAGAGCAGAAGACTATCAGGGATAATTGATAATAAAAAATTTCTTATCTGTAAACCTAAAGATGTACCTATATATGTGGAATATGGAACAGCTGATATTGGGATGGTGGGGAAGGATATACTCTTAGAAGAAAACACTCAGGTATATGAACTGTATGATTTAGGAATTGGAAGGTGCCGGATAGTTGTTGCCATACCAAATAGCCTGGAGCCTGAAGAAATATTCTTCAGAGGAGATATCATCAGAGTAGCTACCAAATATCCCAGGATAGCAAGAGATTTTTTTAATAAAAGGGGGATCTCAATAGAAATCCTTAATCTCAGTGGTTCTATAGAACTTGCACCAGTTACCGGTATAGCAGATGTCATAGTCGATATTGTTTCTACAGGAAGAACACTGAAGGAAAATAACCTGAGGATATGGGAGGAGATAGCCTACTCCTCTGCCAGACTTATAGCCAATAGAGCCAGCTTACATATAAAAGCAGATGAGATAGAAGATTTACTGAATAAGCTAAAGAGGGGTTAGCCTGTCTTTGTAACCCCTTCTACCTCTGCAGCAAACTGACTCATATAGAGGCTATAGTAGAAACCTTTCTTCTCCAGTAGTTCTCTGTGGGTCCCTCTCTCAATAATCTCTCCATCATTTATCACCAGTATCATATCCGCATTGCGTATGGTACTGAGACGATGAGCAATAACAAAACTGGTACGCCCCTCCATAAGATTTAACATGGCAGCTTGTATATACTTCTCAGTCCTTGTGTCTATGTTACTGGTAGCCTCATCAAGTATAAGTATAGCTGGATCAGCCAGTATAGCTCTTGCTATGGCAAGTAGCTGTCTCTGCCCCTGACTTAAATTCTCACCACCATCCGAAAGGACAGTATCATAGCCATGGGGTAATCTCAGGATAAAATGTTCTGCATGGGCAAGTCGTGCTGCCATCTTAACTTCCTCATCGGTAGCGGATAAACGTCCATATCTTATATTCTCCTTCACAGAATCGGAAAAAAGATACGTGTCTTGAAGAACTATACCAAGTAAAGAACGCAGACAGCTTCTCTTTATTCTTCGTATATCTATCCCATCTATCAAAATAGATCCGCTATCCACATCATAAAATCGCGTCAATAGATTAACCATTGTGGTCTTACCGGCCCCAGTTGGACCGACCAGGGCTATTGTTTGCCCGGGCTTCGCATGGAAAGTCACATTCTTCAATACAGGAATCCCTTCTTTATAAGAAAAGCAAACATTCCTGAATTCAACATCCCCTTTAACATCTTTAAGCTCCACAGCATCTGGCAAATCAGCAGGTTCAGGAGATTCATCCATAACTTTAAATACCCTCTCTGCACTGGCCATAGCAGATTGCAACATATTGAATTGATTCGCCAGCTCATTGATAGGACGGGTAAACTGTCTTGAATATGTTATAAAACTGGCTATTGTCCCAACAGTTATTATATTCTGAACAGTAAACCAGCCACCAAAACCAGCTATAAGGGCAAAACTGAGGTTGTTAAGGACATTCATCAATGGACCCATCACACCGGAGTAAATCTGAGCTTTAGTTCCAACTTCTCTCAATTCTCTATTGATATTGCCGAAACGTTCTATCTCTTTCCTCTCTCTGGAAAAAACCTTTACAACCTTAAGCCCAGAGATATTTTCTTCGATAAGTCCATTAAGTTTTCCCAAAATAGTCTGGTTGGAGAAGAAGTACTCTCTTGTATGGCGAGAGATAAAACTGGTAACCAGAAGAGTAAACGGGATAGTCGCCATACTTATCAGAGTAAGCATTGGACTTAACCTTAACATTACTAATAATGTACCTGTCAAAGTAACGATACTGGAAAAAACCTGCGTTATGCTCGTATTTAAAGACATATTTACGGTATCTATATCATTCGTTAACCTGCTCATCAAATCTCCATGCTGGCTGCTATCAAAAAACCGCAGGGGCAAACTCTGCAGTTTTCCAAAAAGGTCTTTTCTCAACTGAAGGACTATCTTCTGAACTGTAGTTATATTAAGATATCCCTGAAGCCATATAAATAAAGAATTAGCAATATGGATAGAGATCATAAGGATTATAAGTGAGAATAAACCTTTAAAATCTTTCGGTATTATATACTGGTCTATCGCTCTCCCTATAAGATAGGGATTTATCAACGATAAAAGAGCAGTTACAAATACTATGATAAATATCAAGAAAAATCTAAGCTTGTACTGTTTTATATATCCCCATAATCTCTTCAAGGTTCCAAGTGGATCCTCTGGCTTTACTTTGGAAAACATGGAGTGTGGACCCCCAGGTCCTCCTCTAAAACCAGGATTATGTACCGCAGGTCTCTCTTCTCTACGATCAGGCATCGATTACAGCCTCCTCTCCTATCTGTGATTTATAGATATCCTGATAAATAGGGCAAGTCACCAGAAGTTCAGAATGAGTCCCCTGAGCTATAAGTCTTCCGTCATCGAGCACCAGTATCTTATCAGCATTCATAACAGTACTTATTCTCTGAGCTATTATAAAGGTGGTGCATCTACTTATACTCTTTAATCCTCTCAAGATTCTCCGTTCAGTAGCCAGGTCGACCGCACTCGTACAGTCGTCCAGAATCAGTATAACTGGCTTTTTTATAAGAGCCCTGGCTATCGCTATTCTCTGTTTTTGCCCACCAGATAAATCTACCCCACGCTGTCCAATCTGAGTATCATATCCGTCAGGGAAGCTCATTATAAAATCATGAGCCTGCGCTATCTTCGCTATCTCTATAACCTCTTCATCTGTAGCAAACTCATTCCCCCAGAGAATATTCTCTTTAATAGTACCTGAGAATAGTATAGTTTCCTGGAGGACTATACTTATGGCGGACCTCAATATATCAATATCAATCTCTCTGACATCTCTTCCATCTATCAGTATCCTCCCCCTTGTAACATCATATAATCTGGGTATAAGACTGACCAAAGTGGACTTTCCTGAACCAGTAGTACCTATTATAGCTACTGTTTCTCCAGGATAAGCGGTAAAAGATATATCTTCAAGGACAGGGTCTTCTCCCGTT
>Ga0255347_1003665_pt1 | contig 19692 bp, 14 predicted proteins | sample wastewater_treat_2_FD_192479 | JGI IMG/M metagenome (GOLD analysis project Ga0255347, IMG submission 192479) | Wastewater microbial communities from Lulu Island WWTP, Vancouver, Canada - plant24 | ecosystem: Engineered > WWTP > Wastewater > Unclassified | place: Canada: Vancouver, British...
AACAGAATTAGCCAATTGTTGCACCTATTCTTCAAACAACCCGTTTTGGGTTAGGAATTGGCTAATTTGATGTTCGCAAAACCGCATGGAATCTTGTTTATCGACTTTGTTAAATTTTAAACAATTTTCCTATGGAAACAAACATTAAAATCACGTTCTGGATTAACAGAACCAAGAAGAATTCTAAGAATCTTGTCCCAGTGTACCTTCGGGTAGCACATAATTATGAAAATTTTTCAAGAGCAACAGGAATCAGAATACCTGTTACAGACTGGGATAAAAAAGCAATGAGAATCCGGGGTGCTTCCCAAGAGGCTATAACTGCTAACGCTACCCTTGATTCATTGAAGGTAAAAGTGCTCCAAGTCATTAATCAACTCAATGTAGGCGGGAAACCGTATAACATCCACACCATTCAGAAAACACTTGACGGGAATGAAATATCTCAACTTACCGTATTGAAAATCTATGAGGAACAACTTTCGGAAATGAAGAAACTTAAAGGAAAAGACTTTACTCCTGCCACAATTATCAAATATGCGAACACCCATTTACGATTAAAGCAATTCATTAAATTCAAATATCATCGCACTGACTTGTTTCTCTATGAATTAAATTACCAGTTCATTAGCGGATTTGAATCATTCCTCAAGCAGAAGTTCAATAATTCAGGCACGACATGTTACAAACATTATCAACGTTTTACTCGTGTCATTCATAAAGCAATGCATAAGGGATATATTGATAAATACCCGTTTGAGAACTACAAAATCAAATTGCCACGTAAGAAGATTCAGTACCTTACCCAAGATGAAATTGACCGAATCGACAATGCCAATTTCGAAGTCGAAAGGCTCAATGTCATTAAAGATATCTTCGTGTTCTGCATCTACACCGGACTTGCCTATGCTGAGGTTGAGTCTCTGACTCCTGAAAACATTACTAAAGGAATGGATGGAGAGTTATGGCTGAACATCCTTCGCAAGAAAACGAAGAAAGAATACCAAGTTCCTCTCCTACCCCGTGCTTTGGAAATCCTTGATAAGTATAAAAACCATCCCTTTTGTTTGAAGAAGGGCAAGTGTCTGGCTGTACCGTCTAATGTCAAGTATAACGCTTATTTAAAGGAAATTGGGGATATTGCTGGCATTCCAAAAAATAAGCCTCTGGTAACGCATCTTGCAAGGAAAACATTCGCCAGCACAGTTGCCCTGAGTAATGGAATGAACATCGGAGTGCTTTCAAAAATTCTTGGGCACAATTCCATAAAAGTTACCCTTGATTCATATGGAGCAATCATCGATGAACTTATGATTCGCAGCGTAAAGGAACTGAAGGAAAAACTATCATCAAAAAAACAGCAGGAAGTTGAAAAAAGTAAAGACAAGTTGCCCAATGCACACGATGACTTACTATTTAAAATCTCCGGTTCAAGCAAAAATTAAGTCGTACAAATTTTCTAATTGGGATTTACTTTCCACCGTTCAAGGGATTCTATGAAACGGTTTGAAACCTCATCAGGATTCTCTTTGAGGACTTTAATTACATCTTCGTAAGTAATCACATTGGATGAAGTATCATCAGGATGTTTTTCTGGTTGGATGTAAATAATTTCCATTTTATACATCCTGTCAAAACTTGAGATAGTACCTTCAAAATCCATTATCCACCCCAGATTCTCCATTTCATGAAATAGATAATTGTATTTCCTTTTTTGATTTGAAGCAGCATATATTTTAAACAACCCGTCAACCAACCCCTTCACATTGATTTCTTGCGCCCTTTTCAGATACCAGTCCTGCTTTTCTCTTCGTGAAAGCATATCAGTTTTAAGTTCAACCAGAAATACAATCTGCTTTTCCTGACTGACGCATAAGTAATCAATTTTGAAGGATTTGTTTATTTCTTTGTCAATGATTGCTCCTACTCTGACTGGGAATTCAGGGATTATGGCATCAATCGGAACGCCAAACTTATTTTGGATAATCTGCTTCAGATATATGGCGAAGAAGATATCTGCTCTTCGTTCCAGTTGATATGCTGGAAAATATCTCCATTTATCCAGTAAATCAAACAATTCAACGATTTTATTATTTTTCATATTCCAAGATTTATTATTTGCGGGTAGATATTGCATGGTGCATATGTGGAGCAAAAATTTCCAACCCGTTTTTCACATTTCCGGGGGGCGTTGACAAAAATGTTGACACCTGTGTAAGTGTTGAAATCGTGAGAGTTGCGCTGGTGCAATTGTGAGTTTGCCCATTTAATGCACGCTTGCGTTGCATGCAGTAGCGGAAACGCCCAGTATTCCTGCGCTGCGAGTGGGTAATAAAAAGACCCTAACCGCTTGTGTTAGAGTCTTTCGTGGAGTTGCGTGGAGCGTATAACTTACATCCAATACTTACCACAAGCATTGTATTTCAATCTCTTACACATTAACCCCAAAAAGAAGGGTTAAGAATTGGCTAATTTTGTTCATCAAAATAGCAAAGAACTGACTTGCGAAGCGAAGATAATAAATGTATGGTAATTATTGAAATTTAAGGTGTTGTGAGGGATGCTATTTTTAAAACATAACCCTTCCTTACTCTCAAGCAACGGTTCAGGGTGTCTAACCCCTGTTCCTTGAAGGGATGTCTCACTATTATCTTTACGTTAACTTACTGATAATAACCATTTCGGGAATTCCCTGTAAGGCTATTTTATATTCAACACCTGCGGGGTGTAGAACCCTCGTCCCAAAATATTGGTAATCCCCAGCCACGTAATATCGTGCTTGGCTTTCATACTTGCAAAATATTGATAATCACCATTGGGACTTTTCTCCCCAAGGCTTTTCATACAGTTATACAACTTCGGGAATCGAATTCTTATCCCTGCCCACCCTCAAGCAGTGATGGTAATCCATCAGCGTTCAAACCCTTCAGGAAACCAACCCTTCATAACACCATCCCTTTAAGACCCTATACTGCATATTCGCAAGCGAATCATTACCTACAGGGTCAATATTAGTTGTGTGTTTGTTTTTCTACTTCCGGACATCTCCTGACCGCATCATCTTCCCATCATCAGCACCGGCATGCCTGTTCTTTCATAATCGGTTAAATTTTTGGGCATTTTTTTTTGAAAGGGGTTGGTGTTTAAGAATCAGTGTTGTCTGGATTTCCAATTTTTTTTGTAGGATTTTTTAGAGTCTCGATTTTAAAACCTTTTCTACCGGCTATAGATTTTGGAAGCATTTCTTCTGAACTTTTCCTTTCCGCTACGGATTTTGCAAGTATTTATAAGAGGACGTAAATATGGAGCACCGACAGACATAGGGGGACTGTTAAAAATAAAAGAACAGGGGGAAAGGGGGGATACCCCTCGTACATTACAAATATGACATATAAATGGAAAATACAACTGACAATAACTATCCTGCAACACTTGCAGACCTGATTGAAGCCATGCAAGACCCTTCAGGCAGGTATAAACATCTCCAAATCTTTTTCTATCGTAATAAATCCAGTCTTGATTTAGGTTTTGGGCAGAAATATTTGATTGTGAACCGGATTGGATTTGATTTGTACGAACTAACTGGTGTTGATTATCATAGTGGTGTTATAAAGATGCTTTTTAACAATCCATCCAATGGAAATTCTGCTGAAATCAACTTGGATATAAATGATGAACATCCAGAACACTTTCTTATCTGCTGGAACGACATTAAGAATATGGTATATGCTGAACAAACCCACAATAGTGTTGACGCTGATTTACTGGAACTCGATGCTGAATAAAAATGGATGATAAATCATATACCAATAGTGTTGGAAGGAAGGTGCTTGAATATCTTTCTCCTGACACTATTGTTCTGGACTTGGACTTCATCATGACCCAAGGTAAATGTTTAACCAAGGGTATGCCATATATGAAGTTGGAGAAGCGAACCATTGGTGAAGATATTGCTGCCATCAGGTTGCTGAACTTCCAAGAATACGCAGGTGTTCTTTATTTGAATGTACAAGACATCAAAACCAGCAGGTGCTATAATATCAGTTGGAACATGGAATACGATGGTGATATATGGTTCTGGGCACTCTCTGACTTCGAAACAATGACCACATTACCACAATAACCGAATATCGTTTAGTAGTTAGTGGTGTTCTACGCAAAAAAGATTGATTTTGTTGAAAGAATAGCAACAACTGAATCTATCATCTTGGTAAATTTGCGTAATACCATAAAAATAAAGAAATAGCGTTACTTTATAAAGGTGCGTTACTATGGACACACCTTTATCGTAATAAAAAGTTCAAAGTAACAATGGAAGAACTTGGATTTGAAAAAACGGTTATATACTTTGATTTCTACCACAGATATAAGGGGAGATGTTTTAACTGCGGTAAGGACTTCATATCAAAACTAAAAAGTGCCAAGTATTGCTCATATAAATGTAAGAAGGCTATGGAAAAAAGAAAAGCCTCGACAAAAGCAAGAGAACAAAGAGAAACATATAATAAATGTATAATCTGTACCAAATCTGTTAAGCAGGACAGTTGGGGTAAAATTAAAAGATATTGCAGTAATGCATGTAAACAGAAAAGTTACAGGCAAAGAAAAGCCAATGCAGATAATCTTTCAACCACTCTGAAATAAGTAATGCTTACGTTTATACCTCATTATGGTCACTGGCTGACTTTGAAACCATGACCAACTTACCAAATTAACCGACCCCCTTTTTTGCTGTTTTTTTACAGGGGGGGATGACCACGTAAAATCGATGGTTATAGATGCTTATTTTTTATCATCAATTATTTGTCGGGACGGCTTGTTTGGTCTGGATATTATACAAGCATACAAGAAAATCAGGGTCTGATTAGAATTTCAACTAACATTTCATCGGATGACATTTCACTTAAATCAGATTCAAGACCTCTTGGATTCACTATCCTATTTTCAGGGTCATATACAAAACAGATTAACTTTTTACAGTTAGGATGAGCCTTATAATGTTGAACATCCAAAATTAATTGGTCACCGACTTCTCTGTCCTTCAATCCCTCTCTTGTTTTTTTAACTTCTATAACAGTAGATTCCTTCCTAAGAAGAAAATCCATCCTTGCGGAACTTCCAGCATATGAAGGTGTATATTCTTCAGGACGAACATCATCAATTGCAATTTTTAATAGACTATGTAATAAATCTTGAACATCATATTCGTCATTAATAATAAGACTGACCCTTTTATTATATCTGTTTTTCAATTGATTAGCAACAATGTGGAATGAATTTAGGATTCTATAAACAATTTCATTGCTGGAATTGTCTGATACTTCGATAGAGTACTTCAATTCCAATTGTCTTAATATTCGTTTACAGTTTTTTTCAAATCCTTCAATTGAGGCTAATGTGCTAAACCAAGAAATTAAATCTGCACCAACATCGATATGTGGTGGTGTATCGAGACCTTTATTTAAGATAGTTTCTGGGTTATACGTAAAAATCGTTTTAGGTCTTCTCATTTTGATATAATCAATTGAAGTAGTACCCCATTGGAAGTTCTCCAATTTGTCCAAGATTGTAATCTCTGATTCATGATTCTCCAATCCTTTTATCAAAGAAAGTTCAGTGATTATTGTGTCCCTAAATGCTCTATATGGTTTTGCAATTAAAGGAACTGTATCTCTTATTTCACTGAAACTTATGTCCACTTTCTTTTGTAAGAATTCAATGATTTCCCTCTCGCTTAAAACAACTATATCCCCTGAACCATTAAAAACATTTCTATAGTGATTAAAATCATCTGATGCCCAAGAACCTACCCAATTGTCTTCAAAAAGAGATATTGATTTCATCAATTCTTGAGTTTTCCCCATGATTTTGGATTTCAAATCTGCATGCTGAGCACTTAGTTCTCTTAATTCTGAATTGAGATTTGAGATTATCGATTCAATTTTCATTTATTATTATTTGATTGTGATTCTTTATACAAAATCTAAATGGATTTAATGTAGGTCACTTCACACCCCTTGCATAACCTCTTCTCCTGATAATATTCTGCAATATCATGCCAACCATTGGTTTTTTGGTAAATATCAAGACCTCTTCCCAGAACTATCTTCCATCCATTATCCATATTAATAGAACGGTCATGTGTGGTATCAACGAATTCATACGTGAAAATTATTCCCAGAGATTCCAGTGAGTCAGCCATTTCCTTAAATGCTTCCTTGGAGTTTTCAATATATTCCTCATTATTACTGGTAACCAGATGAAGCCTGACCTCTTCCAATTCATCCTTTTTCAGTGAAACAAGTTTGGCAAACTCCATGAAATTGCGTAACTGATAAGGTAAACGAATGTATGGGTCGGTTATAGTTATTTCTTTTGCTCCCAACAGATATGCACCGAACAGCATGTCATAAGATATACCAGATTGGTTATCACGAATAATTTTCTGACCTTCTGCTAATTCAATACCTTTTTTTGGCTCTTCCTTCTTCGGTGTTGGTTGAACTATTTCAGGTATGGCTTCTTCATCTGCCAAACCTAATAGTTCTTTATATTCGATATATTCAAGTGTCTGGACAAATGTTTTCTTCTGGGTTGATTTATTGATGTATGAAAAATCAACTCTTTCAAATGTTTCATCCATTTTACGGAGTTGGTCTTTCACTCGTTTCCGGTTTTCAATTGCGAATTCAAGCATGAATTTGGCATCATCCTGAGTGAATTCTCCATGCGGGAAAATGATTTTTGACAACCCGGAAAAAGTCTTTGCAATGGATGTTTTATCACGTGTAGTTATTGAATCCGATAATTCAAAATACTTGGTGTAATCGTTCATCCTGTCTTCTTTCCGGAGTTCTTTCAAAATTTCAGCCAGATAATCAACAATGAATCCATAGTTATCTGTAAACATTTCATTACGTAACTTTTGAACTTCCCATCCTGCCAAATAACAATGAACCCTATCCAAAAAAGCGGTATCATAATATTCCTTTGGTAATGCATCAAAAAGGTTACTGTGCTTTAGCATATATGGCACTGGATGTTCAGTATTCCCTATAAATGCCATCGAAGCGTCTGCACCGTATATTTCCCTACCCCGGCTGAAAGATTTATTTGCCATGTAGTTTTTCATGATATCAACCAGTCCACGGTCAATACTTTTGGATTTTCCAGCAAATTCGTCATATGCAACTAAATCCCAATATCCAACCAAACCAATTTCACCAGTACTGTTGTTTACAAATAGTTTTGCCTTGGATACTTCTCCACCAGAAATTAATATCCCATGTGGAGACATCTCTGAATAAATATGACTCTTGCCAGTACCCTTGGGTCCCAGTTCAATCAGATTGTAATTATTCTCACAATAGGGAATTAAGCGAGCCAATTGTATAAGTTTAGACCGAAATGTAAATTCTTCCGGATTTAATCCGATTGACTGCATCAATAGGTCTATCCATTCATCCCTGCTGAAGTTCTTTCTTAGTTCTTTGAATTCTGGAACATCGACATTTGAAATCTGAATCGGCTTCAAACTTTCAATCACCCAAGGGGAAGCATCTCTTTCTTCAGATGGCTGATACCCCATTGTTACCAAACACCAAACACCACCAGCAAGAAGTTTCTGATTCCTTTTGACGATATCTTCATTGATTACAACTTTCGTTAAACCAAGATTTGCAAAATACGTTTCGTATATATCTCTCTTGTCATTTAATTTGACAGTAACCTTATCAATAATCCGGTGTGATTTGCTTTCCCTGATTTTTGATTTTATTACCTGTGCTTCGTCACGATGGACGAAGTGTTCCGCAATAATGCTTTTCACAGTCTCCACTCCCTGAACTATGGTTGGTTCATCGTCTGTTGCGCAATATTGCCCAAGCAGGTATTCCAAAACATATGTTGGAACAATTGCATTCCCCTTGACTAACTTAGTCAGGTCTTTTCTGACAACCTTGCCAGCAAAATGCTGGTTTATTTTTTTATCCAGTTCATTCATATTACATCTCGTCAAAGTCGTTAGTAAATGAAATATTCAGTGTGTAGTAATATTCTTTGTATTGTTTCCACTTGCCTGTGCCTTCTATTGGCTCTTCCAAGATAAGTTTGACTCGTTGATTTTTGTATTTGCTGCTGGTTCTGGAACTCAATTGGAAGCGGTGTTTTACTTCCCGCATTCTTTCAGTTCCTTCAGTTATATCAAAATTGTAGGTAAACTGGTCGCTAAGTATTTCACCATCATCTGCATAAATAGCACTTCTGATTTGTCTTGGTAGGATTTTCTCACTAACCAAATCTGTTTGTAGGAAGGACACAGCCAGAATATTGGTGGTTATTTTATCGGTTGACTTAATTATATCAACATCCACTTGCTTTGTGGTATCCTGACGTTTTTTCGTGACTTTTAACAAGGGTATCACAATTTCCTGAAGCGTTGCTCCACCATGCACATATCTTGAACCTGCGCCTTTAATTCGTATCCTGTTAATGGATTTTGGAATCAGCACTTCAACATCACCGGAAAGATTAAGTTTTTCTGCAGTAAAATGCACAGTGCTGGCATCACCTTTCAGGTTCTTTCCGATAACATATCTTCTGGATTCCTTCCAGATTTCACCTTTGACCTCACCAATTGAAAAATCACTATCTGCCAGTTCATTATTTTGATATAAGAACCCGTGGTCAGCAGTGATGAACATGTTATTGCCGTTCATATTGGCAATCTTCTTTATTATATCCATCAGGAATTCCAATTCTTGTTCAACCGCTTCAAACACCTTTTCCTCGGATGTTTTGTCATCACCAACCTTATCTATACGGTTATGGTAGATATAAATCAAATCATATTGCTTAACGAATTCACGACCATCAGTAGCGGAATTCATCTTAACAAAATCTTCAGCATTAATTGCCGTGGCTCTAACTCCTGTTAATTGTTCCAGAATTTTACTTCTACCCTGTATACCTTGGGTTGGATTTCCATCTATAAAAATATTATCTGTTTTTGGCTGTACTGAAACATTAGCATTTGGAAGAAGTGCTGCCATTCCAAGTTGTGTGTATGAAGGAAGAGCCGAAACCATGTATTCCAAATCTCCTTCAAATCTTTTCTCACTGTGAATATTTTGCAGGTATTCCCAACCACATTCATACCGTAGAGCGTCAGAAATGATTACAAACAAACGTTGCCCTTTCGAAATAACTGGCTTCACGTGGTCGGTGAAAAACCTATATTGTGAAGTTTTCATGGAGTTATACCATGTTTCTGTTGCATCAATAACCCTCTGCCATTCGTTTCCATAATCCAGCAGCCAGTTATTGCAATACACTTTCTCAACTTTCTCAGTAAGTGGTTGTAATACTTTATTCTGCTTGGCTTTGCGGTAATGGTTAATGTATCTACGGTAATGGTAATCGATTTTATAAAGTTGCTGAATGTAACTATTTACGCCATCAGTAAATGATTCAATTTTAGACTTCTGATACTTTCTTATCAGGGTAATCATTTGCATCCCGTTCTCCAGACATGCATAAAAATCTTCATAATCCCGATACCAGTACTTATTCTCCCTTTGCTTTACTAATTGACTTAACCTTTCGATTGATATGGATTCATCACATATCAGTTCTACCAGTTCTGAAATGATTTTCTTATCAATTAATTCAAACAAATCTTCCTGAATAATAACATCCAGATTTAGTTCATTCAATGCAGATTCCACTTTTAAGTCCTCGGCAATTTTATATGACAGGTCTTTGAATACAGTTTGGTATGCAACGGAATCTTTCCACATGCCAATCAATATCTTAGATTCCTTAGTTATGCCAGTTTTCTTGCCAAATGATAAATTATTGCTGAAAACCTCAATCAGAAAATCATAAATTGAAGGTGAATCAACATTATAACCATATTTCCGGGCAATCTCCTTCCAATAAAAAGATTTGAGGTAATAACGTTCCAGTTCCCTGTCAAATCTTTCATTCCCGTCATTATATGCCAATGCATGCACCTGAAGGAATGAAACAAGGCTTACATTATCAGTTTTAAACATTACTGCAAGCATCTTGTACCGGATGGCTTGATAATCATCTTCCTTGCCAAGTAATTCTTTTAATTCTGCCCTGCGTTCCTTATTTTTGAAGAATTCAATATGTTCGGCAATCAAATTGGTGAAATCATAATCGAGTTCAAGTTCTTGTGCATACATGGCTTCCTGCTTGGTCTGGAAGACATAGTTTGACAGTTCCATATCCAATAACCAATTCTCAATATTGCTTGGTTTTTTATATGGCAGATAAAGCAAAAACTTAGTGCTCGGTTTTTCTTTAATTGTAAGATGTTTAATATAGAACTGATTGTTATTCACAACTACCTTTTCAATACCTTCTAAGGATAATGTTACGAATTCATCTTTCAGTTCTTCATTCTCATCATACCAGAAGATAATGCGATGTTTAATAAACAATTTCGATAATGCTTCTTCTATTTTGTTCATGGTATGTTAGTTATATCATTCCAATTGAACTTACTGACCTTATCTTTGGTCTTTTTATCATTTAATCCACCCACCTCTTTCAATGACTTACCAAATTTATTGTAGTTGACTAAGACCCCATCATCCAAATTAATGGCTATTCTTTCTGTTGCCAATGGATAAAGAATATCACGTTCATATTCCTGCAACTCAACGAGCATCTTATTAATACTATCGGTTTCCTTAATGGCTTTAATTTTTTCTGTTGGCGAGCCATTTACCTGTATATGCTGAAGATGTTCCCTGCGTGTTTTTAGTTTACCAATAAATTCTTTCAAATATTTATTTAATATTTTGCTGATAGTATCGGTTGTATAACGGTGGATGTAAATCAACACATTAAAATTTCCTTTGGGAGAAGAAAACATCCAATATATGGGTCGTTTTTTAAAACGCTTAAGGTGGTCAGGATAAAAATCTTTTATGAAATACTTCCTTATATCTTTTCCAATTTGTTCCTCAATAAAAGTAAGGTTCTTATTGAAGTACTTTTCACCAAATGAGACCTTCAGGAAATGTTTAAACCTTTCAACAATATCATCTTCGAACCATTCATCATCCAGTATGGGGATAATATTATCATAATCCGGAAGAAAAGTACAATCATCCTTTATTATGCCAATTTTATGTAGGTAATCCTGAAGTGTTTCCCCTTGATTGGCTAAAATGAGACCTTCTTTATCCAGACTGTATCGACCAAACATACAGCCAACAGAATAACTTATAAACTGTGCTATAATTTCTTTAGAGATAAATGGTAAACATATCTCATTATAATTCTGAATTAAAGAAGTTCTTGGGTCTCTAACAAGTTTTTTATTTAACGCTGTTAATTCTTGAAAATCTATTTCTTCTTGAAGAATCGTTATTTGCTCTAATGGCACATTTGGACTCAGTTCGTTCTTCAAACCATATATCTCAATAAAATGACTATTAAGTTCCTCTTCTTTCTGGTGAAGTTTAAAGAATTCATTCTTCCAATGTTGTTGGAATAGGTCATAGGTTTCTTCAACATCCTGTCCTTTAATCCTTATTAGTTCATTACGCTGGAACTCCCATGATTTTTCCCTTGAATCCCAATCATTAATAGATTTTTTGATTAAAAAATCCACAATATTTTCAATTATTGGAAGGTATTCTGCTTTAAATATTAAAGGAAGTTTACCAATATCTCCCGCTTGAATATTCATCGTTGGGTTAATTGTATCCAAAAAGAGTATCCCCAATTTTGAACCTAAAAATCCAAGTATATATGATTCGAGTTTGTTATCTACAAATAAAGATGAGCCACTTACATCAAATATGAAACCCATCGGTGACTTTCTAACCCCTAAATTAGTGCTGCTGATATATGACCATGTTATTCCTTCAAGGAAATAAAATTGCTTATTCTTTAGTACCCAAACATCAATCAGTTTATCCCATCTTTCTTTTGAAAACCCTTGAGCATATGACCTTGTCCTGTACTTCTCTTTAACTTCAGTTTTTAATTCTTCCCCTTCCTTGTAATAATTAACAACAAATTCATTATTACCAAACCACTTTCGATATTCTCCACCTTTATTGTATGGAAACCATTTAAATTCTGAATTAATAGCATCCTCATAGGTCAAATTGAATCCAATTTTATTGAAAGATGTCTCATGCCATAGCCTTAAAAATCTATTATTATTTGTTGTAGCCATCCCTTGTCGTGGCTCACCAAGCGCAGATAATAATGTGCCATTCTTAAATGCTTTTAGCAAGTTTTGTGATAACCAATATCCGACTGGACTACTTGGGATTTCTTTGAAATCTTTCTGGTTGGCATTATAAAACCATTCACATTGCGGATTTTGAATTGCTTCTAAAGTTTTTGTCCGTTTTAGTTCTGAATTATTAAAATTAATCAATCTGAAATAACTTCCTCTCCCGTTTAAAATTAAGTTTACAAATACAAATGCGGCATTTTGCACAACTTCTCCACCAATCTCAGGGAAGGTTCTTGCTCCCAGATGTAGAATTGAATCAATAAAAATGTTCTTAATTAATTTTGTTCTTAGCCTCTCATAACTACTTATAAACATCCAACTATGTTGGTTAATCATCCCTAAAAGTCCTTTTTGTTGTAGTTTGCTTAATGCCATCTCCATAAAGCAAGTCATCAAGTCATATCTGCTATCAACATAGTTGCTCTTGACAAATTCTATCAATTCCTCATTAAAATTACTATCCCCCATATATGGTGGATTGGTTACTATGCAATGATATTTTTCTGCAAGCCAATATAGTTGGTTGCCTGCAATTAATAGGTCATCAATCCTGTTCCTCGTGAAAACATCAACTGCCGATGTAATATGACTAAGTTTTTCGATTAAATTAGAAATTTCACTAATGTTGGAATGCAGGATGATTAAAGACCCGAAATTAGTTGCTCCGTGCAGTTGAAGTAAATCATGTATCAGTTCCTCTGAGAAATTTATGTGCAGTGATTTGAGTGTATTTTTTATTTCGGTGATTTCGAAGTTTAAGTCCTGAAAACAAAGAATATTCGGCTGCAAATCTTTCTTGAATGCCCTGCGTTGATATTCTCTGGCTTTCATCATTAATGCTAATCCAGAAAGTTGTGCTGCTCTTTCATCTATTTCAAATCCATATAGGTTCTTTTCTATAATTAGTTTTGGAATGTCGATGATGTTATAACCTTCTTCTTCATAAATTTTTGTTAACAAATCAAATGCATAAACAAGAATGTGACCGCTTCCACTTGCGGGGTCTAAAAACTTTATTTCTTCAGGGGAACTTACCTTCAAATAATCATCTGATGAGAGAGATAGTGATTTAAGGAAAAATGGCATGTATTCAATTAATCTGGATTTGGGTTTGTTTTGCATCCATAATTTTCCAAGGGTATTCTGAACCAAGTATTCTACAATCCATCGTGGTGTAAACAATTGGGTGGCAGCAGGTATGTCTTCCTTCTTAACCTTTTCTGCTGACCTGATAACGGCATCTTTCTTTTCTGAAATATAAAACTGGTATAACCACCCAATTATCTCAACATTTATGCAATCTTCAGGTGGCATACCTTCACACATATCTGTTACAATGGAAAAGTCGCTTGTAAGGTCATCTGGAAGCAACAATTCTGTATAATCGTTGATTTTTTCAAACAAGAATGGGAATACTGCATTCAGATTATTGCATGCAGCAATCAGTAGTTCTTTATATGCTTCATTCTGTGGATTTGTACTTGGAATTCTGCCATCAAGCAAATCATAAACCTTTTGCCTTTTTATAACCAATTCTTCTGGTATGTTTCCTCTCTTTGCTTCATCCAACAATTCTGGAGAAGTATATCCATCTTTTGGTGTAACTATTCTAATGCCTAATGGTTGGTAATCATTGGCATCCATGAATCGAAGTGCCATCAAACGGTTAAACCATGTGTATGCTACCTTTTCAATTAATTGTTCCTTAGTTGCTCTATTCAACTCTTCCCTGAGTTGCTTAATTTGCTGAGTTTTCTCCCGCAATTCTGGAGAATCTGCAGTTAACACAAATGATAGTTTTGAACCAACCTGTTCCAATAATTTCCTGCGTGCTCCCTGAGCAAACCTTTTAAGTTCTGTTGTATTCATAGTCTTACAAGGATATCCGTTTGTTTTGTTTGATTAATTCTGCAAGGGTAGCCTTCAATGCTTCAACATATTCATCGACATCTTCAACAGTTTGCAGTTCATTTTTTGGAAAGTTGACCTTCACGTTTGATAATTGTTGATAACGAACAACAGGTTCACCAACTTCAGGTGGCTTTGCAAGACGAACCATTTCATCCAATTGATGTCCCAATAGACTTCCTTTTACTTTCGACCTTGTTTCCCGCATGTTTGCTATAAATCGCTGGTCTTTAAGTTTCTTCAACTCTTCATCAAATGGTTTAGTGACATCCTTTCGTTGTGAATCATTCAGTTTTTTATAATCTACGTGTGACTGAATACGCTGGGTGGCTTTTCCAATTTCAGTTTCGGTAAGTTGCCTCTCGTCTTCAATAAGTTTCTTGACTTTGGTTGTCAAAGCATCTTTGGCTGCTTTCGCATCTTTTATTATGTTCCCTTTATAAGGCTGCTTATGTTCAATTACTCCTTTAAGGATGTCGAGTTCATCACCTTCAACATATTCAAGATTCGACTGATTCCCGGTAAAAAATGTTCTTATTGAATCATATATTTTCTTCTGTTCGCCATTCCAGAAGCGTTTTATCGGGTCAATAATTGCTTCTTTATTGTCAAGAAGTTCATCTTCAAATTCTTTAACATTGTTCAGAAAATATGAATAATCCTTCTTGGTAAGTTTCTCAACGAAATCTGAAACGGGTGATAATTCATCCAAAAATGGATAGGTTTCTTTATTCATTAAAAGTTGGTTAAGCCATACATATTCATCGGTGATTTTGTTTTTAAACGCCATTGCAACATCCTTAGCCTCTTTGGCAGGGCATGTTTCATCAAAAAAGTCATTATAAAAAGTTGCCAGTTCTTTGATTAGTTTTGGGTCAATATCAACCTGCGGCTCAAGCAGTGTGTTGCTATATAACCTGTTGTTCATTAAAGAATTCAATACCCCGTCATCATCAAGCAAATTGCTATCCTGCCGGAACTCCACCTTCCCTCGCTTATATAACTTTGCCGAAATGCTCCAGATGGCATTTTGATACCAACCATATGGTTTTCTTGAAAAATAGTCACGTAAGTCAACAAGTGAAGTCCGCTCTGATGACTTTTTTCTCCTGTGTATAATGTTCAGCATCTCGCTTTCGGCTTCTGACATGGTGGTATCATCAGTGCCAAACAAATCATCCTGTTTACTTTTAATGATTGATTTAATGGTTTCTTCCGAGAATAAAATGTTGCCAAGCATTTTCAGATTTGGGTACGCCAGTTTAATCAGGTTCTGGAAGGCATTGACCAATTTGGTTTTGCCATCAGAAGAACCACTTATTTCCTGTTTCATACCGTTCATATAAACCGTTGATTCACCCAACAGTCTTTTTAGAAGTATTACAAGGTCGCCTCTTCTTTTGGTGTTATACTGTGCTTTTTCAAACAGAATTCGTTTAACGTTATCCTTATTTGTTGTCGATTGTGCAAGACGAACATATTTATCTGTTTTAAGATACATTCTCACATCCATCAGCATATGTTCATCATGTGGCAAGACCATCATCAAAAGGGTATTATACCCCATTGTTTGACCTTTTAACAAGTCTACTTTATCATGGTCTTTGAAGTTTGGGGTTATAATTTCAACAGTAAGTTCTTTCTCTTTGCCAAGAATTGTTCCGTCAATCTTACTCGTGAAATCGTAATCCTGCCGATTTTCCAAATATCTAATCTTATTTTCTCCGATTATTGTGTCAAAAACAATTTCCTTTAAAAGATTCGTTACCTGACCATCATCAATATCAGTTGCTTTTATTTCCTGTTCTATGTCTTTTTCATCATCGGTAAGGAATTCGTATAAATCACCATTTCTTTGAATGTATGTCTGGTTTTCAAGCAGACTTAATGCTTCATTTACCTTCTTATCATGCTCTTTTAAATCAATATGCATATTATCAATCATCAGGGTTGAAATATTCCTTGAGGTTGTTTTGAAATTCGAATAATATTTCACCATAAAAAGTGCCTTGAGAACTCTTTTGGCGTAATTACTATCGAGGTTCTTTTCAGCCAGAATAATAGCACTTTGAAGTTCCCCTCTGATGGTAGAACGAAGACCTTCATACAGTAAATCAAAACTTACCAGTGCTTTTTCATCTTTTGTTTCAATGCTCTGGACTACATCCTGAAAAACTCCAAGCATTGACCTTTCACCCACCGATGCATGTTTACCCTGAAATGCATTATGAGTTGATAATGCTCTGATGCATTGCTGAAACAGGTCGAATTGGTATGATACAAATGGAAATTTATTTATGAAATCATCTTCCCCCTTATAGCCTTTAAACTGTACTCCGACCTCAGAGAAAGAAAGTATGGTCTCGAAGTTTGATTGTTCACTTTTCCAGACATTCTTTAATAATGTTTTAGCCGGGTCAGTTTTATCAAGGATTCTTTTCTCGATTACTTCATCAACATTGGCTGATGTTAATGGAATTTTAAGTTTAAACCGTGCCTGTATCTTAGAAAAATCATTCTTCTGGGTCTTATTTATATCACCAACCACTGACTCAATATCTTCCTGCGATGTTACCAGAATCCATGAATTACCTTTTGTTTTTGTGGCAAGGGTTTCAGCAATGGTTTGAAGGTTTAACATGAGTTTGGAACTTTCAGAAATATACTGTCCAACCTCATCGACAAAGAAATTAAGCCTGAATCCTTTTTGTTTTGTCTTTATGTAGTCGTTGACTTTATTGCAAAAATCATCCACTGACAGAGCGGAATCAGTACGCAATGTTTCGATTATATTGGCATACTTATCAGGAGTACCACCCATTATTTTCGAAAGCACTGTACCAATGGCTTCTTTAACCTTTGGCGAAAAATATTTTCTGCGTGCATCCAGCCAGTCATCCCCTGTACTGGTTTTATAATCATCTTTAAATTTTTTAAAAACACCATCATGGTCAAGCCATCTTTCAAATTCAGCCACATACTGTCTTTCCCCGTAATAACCAAGGTTGTCATTAAACACCTTGTAGAAAACGTTTAGAAGGGCATCTTCTTCCTGTTTTGTGGTAATCTGCGCTTGTTGGTCAATATTGAACAATATTGATTCTGAAGGGCATTTAGTGGCTTTTAATATATCTGCCTTCAGTATTTTGTCATCTTCAATTTTTTCAGCAAATAATTCTCCAAGTCTGTAACCATCGTATTCTTTGTTTTCAAGGACATATGAGAGAATCTTCAGAAGATGGGATTTACCAGACCCAAAGAAACCGCTTATCCAGACTCCATTAACTCCACGGTAATCATTATACGCAGAGAAAAAGTCACGGATTTTCTTTGTTACTTCATCAGTAACGATATATTCAACCACTTCTTCAAAAATGTGGTCTTGGTCATCGGCTTTGATTACCGTCTCAATTGTCCGGTTGATGTCTTTTACAAAAAAGTCCTTGAGTTTCATGCTTTCAGTTTATAATTGTCAATGTTGAACGCTCTGTAATAATTATCGTCTTTTAATGTGCCAAAAAGTTCAAGTGAATACCCGTTATAATCACCCGGAAAAAATGCCAGAGTTGGTGCATCTTTAGCAACGTTTTGAAGATTGTTTAAAACATTATGTGAACGGATAAAAGGATAAACCATTCCAATACCTGTCAGAAAGTAAACTTTTGCCTGACTGGAATTAATAATTTTCTTAATCTCCGGCATTAATATTTCCTTAATGTTGAGAATGGATTGTATCGCATCTTTGAACTCCTTTTTTCCCATATCCTTTTCAAGTTCAAAGATTTCACCTTTGCCAAGTTCTTTATTTAATATATCAATGGAAATATCATAAAGATTTAATTCAAGGACTGGTATTCCATTCTTCTCCAATTTGTTTTTTAAACCCTTGACGGCTTTGTCAACTTCACACTGCTGTTTGGCATCAAATGCGAATATGAAAAATGGTATCTCACCACCGAGGGATTCCATACGAAGGAACTCTTCGGTTGAAACTACCTGATAAAGGTGTTCGAATTTCTTTGCTATATCTTCCATATTACGTCATTAATTGTTTTATATCTCTGTCGGGCATCAAGAATACTTTCATCCACATTGGGTCATCCTTAACTACTGAATTGATAACGTCTGGTTGAAGCATTTGTGGTTGTATAATTCTTTCAACAGCATTGTTTATCATACCTGCCTGTTCAAGTATATGAAACATTACCTGTTCAGCCTTCTTGAGAGTGGAATCAGAAAATTCTTCCAATTCCGGATGCAATTGAACCTTGCCGTGAATAAAAGATTTAAAATCAGATACATTTATTTTATAATCAAAGACCAAGACTTTATCACGAATCGTGTCAACCACAAAGTCCCTGATAAAAGTGTAACGCTTGCAAACCGCAAGAAATGCAATTTGTTTTTGTGATATAAGGTCACCATGAATCAGGATTCTTATCTGGTCAGGAGTCAGTTTTTCTAATCTTTTCTTTATTTCACGGAACTCCCGGTCAGATGTTCTGGTTTTGACGGAATTGAATACAACGCCACTCTCTTTTATCGTCTTCAGGTCGTTAATATTATTATCATAGGCAGCCTTTGCAACCTTAACCATTTCATTCAACCGTAGTGATGCAGCAGTAAAGGACAATATGTACTTTGAATCGCTAAGCATCAATTGTTGATTATGGTTTTAACCGGAACTTCAAGAATATCGCTGATTTTCTGTAAATGCTTCTTTTTGGGCACACTTTTACCTGCGCACCAATTTGAAACCGTCACTTCGCTGACACCAATTTTTGTGGCAAGCCAATTTTGCTTTAAGCCTTTGGACTTCAGTAGTTCTTTAAGAAGCATTGATTTAAGAAAAGTTAAAGTAATGAATAAACGAATTTACGGAATTAATATTTAGGAACAGCATTAAATTTAATCCACAAAGGATGCAGGACTAATCATAAAATATTTGACCCTGACTTAACACGAAATGTGAATCCTTTTATTGAGGGCATATAGTTTTCTCCAACACTAACCTTTTCTTTGAATATAAATCACGTAAAATTTGCTTGTAATATTTTGTATATTTAAATGATAAGGTTTTTCGATTATTTTAAAAATATCTCCGCTATGCAAATAATAGACCTTGAACTTTCACATTCAAACTTCTACTGTCCTGCAACAGGTGAAGTTATTGTTGATGAAGACGCAGAATTCATGAATGAAAACGCAAAATCTCTTATGGGTTATTGGTCGAGCCTTGTTTTTGAAGAACCGTGCATTAATAATAAATCCTTAGAAACTGGCTGGAAAAAATTTGTTAAAAAGTTTGAAAAAGAAAATGATGGAGACACGCCTGATTATGAAGACTTTGAAACATTTCTGAGAGAATACAATAATCCGACATGGGTTGTATTTGCATTAACTAATTCTGGAGTTGGTCATGGTTATCAATCCGACACATTATGGTTGGTAATTGATATGGATACAAAAAAGGCAACCAAAGCAAAAAAGTAGTT
>Ga0255347_1003667_pt1 | contig 19684 bp, 22 predicted proteins | sample wastewater_treat_2_FD_192479 | JGI IMG/M metagenome (GOLD analysis project Ga0255347, IMG submission 192479) | Wastewater microbial communities from Lulu Island WWTP, Vancouver, Canada - plant24 | ecosystem: Engineered > WWTP > Wastewater > Unclassified | place: Canada: Vancouver, British...
CAGCCAGCAAGCTACGGCGTAAACGGCGGGCAGAACGAACCTGCGCCACCCCTTCCAGCCGGGCACGTCTGTCCGGATCTGCGTACCGCCCAAAGCAAACAGGGTCCATGAGATACCGGGAAGAAACACCATAAAGAGTTCACGGTTCATATCATCCCCCTACGACCTTGGGGGCTTCGTGCTGCTGTAGCCATGAGATTGCCTCAAAGATAGCGTCCTCGTAGGTTACCAAAAACAAGATCGGTAACCTACGAGGTTACGGTGGCCAGGTTACGGAGGCCAGGTTACGGTGGCAAAGTTACGGTACCTTCTGATTATACTTATCCAAAAAGGCGCGCTTGAACTCGACAAACCTGTCCCGGGCAATAGCCGCTCTGATATCCCGCATCATATTAAGGTAAAAATAGGTATTGTGCAGTGATACGAGCCGCAAACCCAATATCTCCCCGGCGTTAAATAAATGCCGCAGATACGCCCGGGAAAATTTCCTGCATGTGTAACAGCCGCAATTCTCATCCAGCGGCCTGAAATCCTGGCTGTACAAAGCGTTACGCACCGTCAATTTACCGGTTGAAGTAAAAGCCGTGCCGTTCCTGCCGTAACGCGTTGGCGCGACACAATCGAACATATCGATACCAAGTTCCACCGCGCCTATTATATCATCCGGCAGGCCTACACCCATCATATACCGCGCTTTCGCGGCCGGCAAGTGCGCTACCGCCGTTTTCGCCATGGAAAACATAAGGTTCTGCGGCTCTCCCACCGACAGGCCGCCGAGCGCGAACCCGTCGAAATCCATCTCGACCATCTTCTTGGCGCATTCTTCCCGCAAATCCTCGAACGTGGCGCCCTGTACTATCCCGAACAACAACTGCCTCTTAATTCCCTCTTTGCGATGGCTTATCGCGCGGTCAAGACACCGCCGGGCCCAGGTAAGAGTGCGCTCCACCGCAACGGCCGCGTAATCTTTTTCGCACGGATAATGCACACATTCGTCAAGAGGCATCATAATATCGGATCCAAGGTCGCGCTGAATATCTACTATGTCCTCAGGCGCCAGAAAATGGCGGAACCCGTCCAGATGCGATTGAAAATCCACGCCCTTTGCGGTTACTTTTCGCAGCATCGCGAGGCTGAATATCTGATAACCACCGCTATCGGTCAGTATAGGTTTATCCCATCCCATGAAAGCGTGCAGGCCGCCGGCCTTGCGGATGACTTCCATACCGGGCCGAAGGAACAGATGATACGCGTTCGAAAGCATTATCTGCGCTCCGCACTCTTCGAGATCCGCCGGAGCGAGAGTCTTGACCGTAGCCTGCGTCCCGACAGGCATGAACGCCGGAGTATCCATCTCGCCGGCGGCGGTTCGTACTTTGCCCAGGCGCGCAGAGCTGTATTTATCGTTGTGCAGTAATGTATAATAACTCATTTTAAAATTAATAACCCCTGAAACGGCTGGTACCGCCTACTGCATCCGGCGATATTATACTAAACGGCAGAATATTCGTTGAATTCCCAAATTACCTATGGTAGCATAAAACCTATGTTAAATAAAATAAAAAAATCGATTAACGCCGAACTTGCTGTTTTCATACAAGACCTCGGCTCAAAATACCGGCTCAAGGCCATCTGCCCGCCCCTGCATGATCACATCGTAAATTATATAAACAGGCCCGGCAAACTCATCAGGCCTACTCTGTGCGCTCTCGGATATCTTGCATACGCGAAAAAACCCGCCAAACGCCTTTACCGCAGCGCGCTATCCATGGAATTACTGCACAATTTCCTGCTTATCCACGACGATATCATAGACAAAGCCGCACTTCGCCGGGGAAAACCCTCGATGCACACGATGTTCGCGCAGTATCTCGAAAAAATGCCTGAAGCGAAATTCTCCGGCAGTGACCTCGCCATAGTCGCCGCGGACATAATCTACGCCCTATCCGTGGACACTTTCATGGCAATACGCGAAAACCCCATCCGCAAAGAGAACGCGCTGAAAAAGTTCACTGAGGCGGCGTATCTGACGGGCTGCGGGGAATTCGTGGAAATGCTGGCAGGCGCCAAATCGATAGACTCTGTGCGGAAAAAGGATATAGACGCGATCTACGACCTGAAAACCGCGCACTACACTTTCGCCTCGCCTCTTACCATAGGCGCGCTTCTGGCAGGAGCAAAACCCGCGCAGATCGAACTGCTTACGAACTACGGAATGCTTGTCGGCAGGGCCTTCCAGATTCATGACGACCTGCTGGATATTTTCGGGACGGAACAACAGATAGGTAAACCGCCTCTGACTGACGTGCGTGAGGCTAAAAAAACACTGCTGGTATGGTACGCGTACAAACATCTGCCTGAAAAAAAGAAAAAACTCATGCAGCGCATATACGATTCCGGGAAGCCGGCAATGTCGGATCTGCTTACGGTACGTTCCCTGATAACCGAATCCGGTTCAGCCGATTACGCGAAAAGAACGATCCGCTCACTTGTTAACTCCGCGGCGAGGATATGCGGAAAACTATCCGTCAAACCCGCGTATAAGGAATTCCTGCGCCGGTTCCCATCCACATTCATCAGTATTTGACCTTACAATCGCGGCAAGTTCCAATCCCTTCTTTACCGTATCTTTCGGGCACGATAAAAGCCGACACACGAATCACGTTATCATCATCGCATCGCCGTAACTGTAAAACCTGTATCGGGCGTCAACAGCCATCTCGTACGCGCGGTGCGCGAGTGCAGTTCCCGCCAATGCGCACACGAGAATAAACAAACTGGTTTTGGGCAGATGAAAATTCGTTATTAATCCTCCTACAAGTTTAAAGCTGTAACCCGGGTAGATATAAATCCCTGTGGATCCATGCGTCATACCGCCGGCAAAAGTTTCAAGCACACGACAGCTGGTCGTTCCTACTGCAATGATCCGCCGCCCGTCAGCCCTGGCCTGCTTTATAATAGCCGCTGTCTCTTCCGGAACGGCAAACCATTCCTTACCCATAACATGCCGGGAGATATCTTCCGAAGAAACCGGCGTGAAAGTGGCCCTGCCGACATGCAAAGTTACGAAAGCTGTGACTACCCCCGCGGCCGATATACGGGCGAGCAGTTCCGGAGTAAAATGCAGGCCGGCGGTCGGCGCGGCGACAGATCCGTCCTCACGGGCATATACGGTCTGATACCGCGTGTTATCGGTCTCGGTCGGCGCACGTTTTATATAAGGAGGCAGAGGTATCTCGCCCAACCTGTACACCTCGGCGGCGGATGCGGTATCGAAACGAACCTCATCCCTGCCAATGCGCGTGCATACTACGGACGAACCGGGGAAGGATATCCGCTCGCCAAGTTTAACGCGGCCGGGGTTGATCATTGCCTCGAAAACCATATCTTGTTTTTGGGAAAGAAGGAATATCTCAACCTTCCCGCCGCTTGGCCTGTTGCCGTGCAAACGGCACGTCAAAACCCTGGTATCGTTGAGTATCAGGACATCCCCGGGATGCAGATACGATATCACATCAGAGAAAACGCCGTGCGTCACAGAACCCGCGGCGCGGTCTATTATCATCAGGCGGCAGGCATCGCGCTGTGCCAAAGCCTCCTGCGCTATCAACTCCCTGGGAAGATCGAAATCGAAATCCGATAATTTCAACATGGTTTTACGTTTTCCAAAAAAGCAGCGTATAGCGGTTAGCGATTAGCGGTTAGGGAATAGCGGTTAGTAACTATCCGGTCACTAACCGCTATCCGCTATCCCCTAACCGCTATACGCTACTTCATTACAGATATCTCACTTCCGGGATAATAATGCGCCAGTATCTCTTTATAGGAAAACCCTTCTCTGGCCATGAAATATGCGCCCCACTGGCACAAACCTGTGCCATGGCCCCAACCCCGCCCGGAAAACAACAGCCTGTCGCCGCTGGAACGCACTAAAAAAACCGTACTGCGGAACCGGTCAAATCCGAGCGCCGCGCGAAAATCCCGAGCCTTTACGATAATCTCCCCAGAGGACGTAAGCACTCCCACTGACACGGCCCTGCCATGATTATCGGCTGAAACAACCCGCACATCCCGCAACCCATGCGCGGCAAAACCTTTTTTTGTCAAGGCATCCTGTACCGCGCTTTTTTTAAGGGACAGTTCCCATTTCCAATACGGCGACCTCCGGCAATAACCGCACACGACCGTGCCTATACCGGGTATATCTTTATTCGTGACCTGTGTCGCCGGAGCCGTAGCTCCGCCGCATGTGGAATGGAAAAACGCCGCGAGCACATCGCCGCCGAAAGTCAGTATCTCGCCTTTTGTCCGGTTGATCGCATCGGTAATGCGGTACCGCTCGGCACGTTTACCGCCGTACACCTGGGAAGAAGTATCGGCTGAAACATCGTAATCCCGTCGGGAATACTGCCGCATACAATACACCGCGTAAGTCCTAAACACTACAGCTTGAGCCCGCAGAACCTCGGCCGGCCAATAATGCGATATCTCCCGTATGGAAATACCCCGGATATATTCTTCCAACTCCAGATAATTTATAGCTTTTACCCCGCCGGAAGACGAAGCCGCAAGGATAGACCCCCGGTACACCCTTCCGTTCATCGTCAATTCCCCGGAGTTGGCAGCAGCCAGAAAACGCGGCCGTACGAAGGCCCTGCCTTCGGAAGTAATTACCTTTCCGCGCGAGAACCCGACAACAGAATTTTCACCCTTATAAAAAACCCTGCGGGTATCCGGATCCGACAAAGTATAAGCTCCCTACCCCTGTTTCCATTAAGTAAAGTTTAAGCCCTCCGAAGATTCTATGCAGCCACCACAGCTAAGGCGAATCTGAAAAATATATTGACTATAGCCGTATATTATGGTATATTATCTCATAACAAGGAGGATATGTGATGAGTACATTATCAGAGGCGGCAGCAATCTTAGGTAGTAAGGGTGGCGCGGTAAAAACAGAAAAAAAGTTGGCGGCCAGTCTCAAAAACATGGCTAGAGCGCGGATGTTTGCGGAAAAATCTCATAAAAAAATTGAGGCGGCAAAACTAAATATCGCAATTGGTCGACGGAGATTGGCGGAAATCAGAGCATCAAAAAAAGATAAAAAAAATACTTGACACAAGGCGGCTTGTGTTGTATAATGATATTTGTAGAGCAGAGGAGCGGACCTTACAACCGCAGGGTTGCCCTACCCGATACGGGCACACGGATCGCCAGATCCGATAGGAGGACAACATGACCAAGACCAATAACCAGATAATACACACGTGGGATAACGTAGACTATGATTATCCGTCATGCGGAGGTACTACAGGCGCCGTATACGCAGACGGTCGGGTCGAGATTAACTACGAGAGCAATATGCAGGGTACGACTACAGGGGGCAGTGCTGTGTGGCAGCTACACCCAGCGGCGTTATTATCGATCACGGAGGACGTATACGCCAACTACAACGCGTATAATACGTGGGATGATATATTGCAGGGCGACGGGATTGCGTATATTGCCGAGTTGGTAGGGATGGGTAATGGGAGGCTGGTAGAGTAATCATACACAGACGAGAGCGGGACTCGACAACCCGCAGGGGCGCCCACCCCGATACGGGCAGACGAGCCGCCAGGCTCGGTAGGAGGACACAATGGACAACACCACCAGAGAGATAAGATGGACAACTCCGAGCGGCAAAATTGTGACTATGCAACATATTACCCGCAGAGAGAGTATTGCAGATCATACCGTCATGGTAGATTGTGACGATATAGACATCCGCGTCGATGGCAACCTGATGATAGGTTATGACGGCATAGTTGACCATCCTACAGCCGGTAAGGTAATCCAGGTATGTGGAGCTAAGATATATATAGCTCCAGAGATATTAGCTGACGTAATATCTATGGATAAGGCTTATCATGACCGCTATACTGCCCGCCTCAAGGCAAGCATGTTAGCAGATAAGGAGTATACAGCGCACGTCTCTCGGATTAACAACGCTATGACACTTAACGGGACATCATTATAGAGAGGATTATATGAGATCAGACAAGTATAACCGCATCACCAAGAGCGCTACATATCACAGTGGATCGGCAACAGTTGATCACGTGTTATCGACAGTAATTAACGATCCAGAGATTGTTAAATTGCCGGGTCGCATCATAGGCAAGATCGCCAACATTAGACATGCGGCATATCTTGAGGGCAAGTCCCAGGGATTAGAGATCATCGATGATTGCGTATATGTCGACAACGTGGGGCTTATACCATTATCCGTGCTTAACCAATTACGTATAACAGAGACATCCGCATCAAAAATCGTCAAATCTAACAATCCGAGGCACGCGTATAATTGGCATACTATCTATCGTGATGAGGCTTGCACAGATCGAGTTGCCGATAGATTAGAGGCGGACGGTATGGATGTATGTTATTATTACGACACAACACGGTCAATACACTATACGCTCAATACTACGGAGGCCATCAATGTATAACATCAACCCAACCCTCATCCACGGCCTCGCCCTCCAATGGGCGAGCGCCAAATATCCCGACGACCTGGATAATCCGTACAAGCGCCAGCGCCTCGACGTGCGAGTCTATGAGTCGTCCGGCAGCGGGTACTATTTTATCCATGGCCACGGCCCGGGGAAATGGTACTACAGGGATGATGCAACTGTAGAATATTTTACCAAAACAACCATGTCCGAAGTGCAATCTGCGATCGATGCCAATGGTCGCGTACAAATCGTAGGCGACCGAGGGAAAAGTTTCGGCGTGTGGGACAACTGGGAGAAATTTACAGAGGAGGTTATATCATGGGCGCATTAGTTTTTGCAATAGTATTTTTTGTGGCACTTTTTATCTCGGAAATAGTACGAAGGTGCGGGTTGATAAAATGATATTAACAGTCCGGAAGAAACCAGTAGTTGTTGAGGCAATTTTTTGGGATGGAAAAGTATCTACCATGCAAGAATTAGAATCTATGGGTATGAAATACGGTGCTTGTATGCAACAGGGTTCTAAAATTGGCGATTGGATTATCAAAGGCATAAAGGGCGAATTTTATCCATGTAAGCCAGATATATTTAAGCAGAGTTACGAAGTAGTAACTGATAGGAGATGAATATGCCAGCAGAATACGACAAAATAAACTATATACTTATTAAATTAACAGACGCACTTGGATATAACTCGGCTAATGTGAAACACGTTGAGGCATTTCTTAATGCAAGAAGAGAACTCGAAGATTTAATAGACGAAATAGACAATGCGGAGAGGTGCTAAAAAGATTTCAGGCGTTTTATAAGAGGGTATTGGACCCTCGAAAATAACAAAAATCTGGAACGGCAAGGCACACGCCGTTGAGTGTGCTGCAAAAAAAATGAGCGAGGACGAAATGAGCAAACAAGAAAAGAACGCACTTGCAACGACAAAAGCGCAGGATTTAATGACGGTACAGATCACCGCGCAGGACATTACGAAATATTTTTGCCCGTTGGCTGATGAGAAGGAAGTATTCATGGCGCTGGGGATTATCAATTCCCTACAACTCAATCCGCATAAACGCGAAGTACATCTTATCAAGTACGATAAGAACTCAAAGCTGGCTATCGTTGTTGGCTATGAGGTATACCTCAAACGGGCGGAAAGAAGCGGAAAATTGTCAGGATGGTCTGCTGGCGTAGATACAGTCAACAAAACGGCATGGGTTGAGATATTCCGCAAGGATTGGGATAAACCGTTCCGATGGGAAGTTTCAACTGATGAGTTTTCTAAAAATCAAGCCACGTGGAAAACTATGCCGACGTTTATGGCAAAAAAGGTAGCGATAGCGCAGGGATTCAGGCTTGCGTTCCCGGATGAGCTGGGAGGTATGCCATACACGACAGACGAAGCACAGGTTTATGACATTACTGGAGAATGTGTTCCGGATAAACCAGAGATCAAAGAACCTAAACAAAAACAGATTGAAGCACCAGCAACAACGGAACAAGCGCAAGAACATGTTCAAGAACAACCTCAAGAATCTCCAGCGATATCTTCCGAACCTGCAACTCGTGAAGTTTTGACAATAACACAGGCTAAGGCCGTTAAAATTGGCGTTTCGTTTTGTGTTTCCGGAATGATTGCTTCCGCCAATGTCAGGACGGTAAATACTAAAAACGGTCAATCGAACATTACAGATTATATCATCTCCGACGATGCGGACGCATCCATGAAAATATCTATTTGGGGTGATCCTGACCAGGCAGCCATACAGGGAACAACGGCGATATTCTCAAACGTATCCGCCATGGAATACAAAGGAGCAAAGCAATACAAAGCTGAATCAATCAAAATCACGGGGTAATATGGCTATTCTTACTTTTGCAGAAGCAACGCACGAATATAAGATCGACGATGTTTTAGTACCGAGTGTTACGCAGATACTTTCCGGCACAGGGTTAGTTGATTATTCAAAAGTCAACGAAAAAGTTCTGGAGTATAAGCGTAATCTCGGTAAGATAGGGCATAAAATGCTGGAATGGGAAGATAATGGAACTTTAGACGAGGAAAGCGTTGACCCAAAACTTATGCCTTACTTGATTGCCTGGAGAAGATGCAAAAAAGATACAGGAATGAGGATTGAATCGATTGAAGAGCCAGTATTTTCTTCATCGTTGAAAGTTGCCGGCCGGCTTGATAGACGAGTTTTTCTCGATAAAAGAGGAATACTTGATCTCAAATTTACGTCAAGCGTATTACCGGCCACAAGAATTCAATTGGCAGGGTATGAAACGTTGTACAACGAAGGCAAAAAGGTCCAAGATCGATCTTTTGGAAGATGGTGCGTACAATTAAAGGAGGATGAAACATACAAGATCGTAGAATATAAGGACAAAAACGATAAGAATATATTTCTCGCGGCATTAACAATATACAATTTTATGAAAGGAGCCAATAAATGACAGAACAAATAACGCAGTTAAACGTAGAGCAGCAGTCAGTTGTAAAACAGGCTGAAGAGTTTGCCGGACAAATTAGCACTTTTAAAATAACGTGTCAGTCAGAATACGATCAGGCTGGAGAGTTTCGCAAAACTATCAAAACACGATACAAAGAGATTGAAGAAATGAGATTCTCGTTTACGCGGCCGCTTGACGCACTCAAGAAACGATGGACGGAAATATTTCAAGCTCCACTCGATAAACTCACGGCAGCGGATAACGCGCTTAATCGTGCTCGGATATCATACTATAATGAGATCGAGCGAAAACGGCAAGAAGAACAAGATAAAATCAATCGTGAGGCTGAACGGAAACGTCTTGAAGCTGAAAAGAAAGCAGAAGCGGCACGCCAGGCCGGAGATGATAAAAAGGCGGAGAAATATGAGCGTAAAGCCGAACAGATAATTGCCCCGGTTATTGCGCCAAACATAAACAAAACAGAAGGAACTTCAATTCGCAAGACATGGAAATTCCAGATTACGGATGAAAACCTTATCCCGCGGGAATATCTTATGCCCGATACGGTTGCAATAGGAAAAATGATACGCGCAAGAGGAGATAAAGCCAATATTCCCGGAGTAAAAGTATTTTCCGAAGAAAACGAGGTTGTAAGAACGAAATGATAACTCCAATTTTCCGTGGCAATGTGAGTAATAATAAAATCAGATTATTTGATGTCAATTCCTTTAATCGATGGATTGCGAAGCTCAACGATAAAGATATTGAAATTATTGTTCGCTTGCCACGGAAAACAAGGAGTTTAAATCAAAATTCGTACATGTGGGCAGTGGTTTATACTCTCGTCGGAGAATATACGGGATATACTACCGATGAAGTCCATGACGCTATGCGTATGATGTTTTTACATAAGGGAGATAAACTAAAGACTTTAAAATCAACAACAGAACTTTCAACTGTTGAAATGGAAGAGTATCTCGAAAAAATACGACGATGGTCTGCCGAAACACTTGGCGTTGTAATTCCTTTACCCAATAAAACGGAGGTAAATGATGAGTCAGCAACTTGACTTTACTCCAAAAGTACGGGGTGAGATTATGAAGCAGCATAAAACCACTATCGACAGCAAGGCCGAGCAGATTATATCGCTCGGCCTGCTCAAGAAGGTAAACGATAACGCGTACATTTGCCGGCCGCTGCCGGGCAACAGCACGCCCCGGACACTTATCCGAAACGTTATGAACGGCAGCTGGTCGTGCGATTGTCAGGGATTCAAGGCGTCGAAGAACTGCTCACACAAGGTTGCGCTGGAACGCCAATTAAGAGAGCGGAACCCTGAACAGCTAACTTACTTCTGACAGGAGGAACGATGAAATCCGACACTTTCTATTTCCCGCATGACTACCACGCCCGGCACGATCTTCGGCTGGCCGCGTTTGTGGATAAATTCGGGATGAGCGGGTACGGCACTTGGTGGGTTTTGATAGAAATAATGCATGAACAGGGTGGAAAAATTAAGAAATTCCCCGGATTAATGCATCAACTTTCCAACGAAACGAAGCGACCTCGAAGCGCCGCTTCAAGCAATCGAAGCGCCGCTTCAAGCAATCGAAGCGCCGCTTCAGCGCCACTTGAAACCATTTTAACAGCCTTAATTCATGAATTTGGGTTGTTAAAAGAGGATAAACAGTATATTTGGTCGGAAAGAGTGCTTGATAACCTTCAACAGCGTAAACAAAAAATAGCGCAACGTATTGAAGCCGGTAGACTTGGAGGGAAAAAATCAGGGGCAAAACGAAGCAAGGTTGAAGCGCCGCTTCAAGCAATCGAAGCGCCGCTTAACAAATCGAAGCAAAGGAAAGGAAAGGAAATAAAAGAAGAGGAGATTAAAGAAAATACTAATACTCTCTCAGCGCCAACAAAAACGTTGGCCGCCCCAGGGGAAACCCCATGTCAGGAATTTGTTTCTAAATTCGCAACCCTGTACCAGCGATTATCCGGATACCCGTACAAGGCTGACCGCAAAGACTATATCCTCGTAACCGAGCTTATTAAGAAATTCTCAATAGCGCTGGTGATCGAGAAGGCTGAAATGCTGTACCGGGCTTGCGAAAACCGGACCGTATGGTTCGCAAAGGACGGGTACGCTGACTTTACAATCGGGAAGCTGTCGCAACGGTGGAATGAGATCACGCCGCTTACCGCGGCCAGCTCTGAAGAACTGGAAGCCGCAGAGTTACTGCAACGCCAAAAAGAACTGGAGGACCACGATGCCCGAATTGATGCTGAAATTAACGCCACAGCAGATGTTGGAAGTGTCGCGTGAACTGGAACGGCTTTGCGCGTTCACCAACAAGCGCATGACCGTTACCGAGCGCGATTTCTTCGTGCAGGAATTGTCCAAGGGCGAGTTTTCCTTTGGGGCAATCCTGAAAGGGCTTCAGAATCTACACGAAGCCGACCTCAAAGAGATAACCCTCAAGCGGATCAAGGAATCGATCAAGACGTCAATAAGCTGGGTATTCACCAAGAACGACCACGACTGCGTAGCCTGCCAGAATACCGGCATGGTAAGCCTCGAAGACGATCGAGGATGCCCTTTTACGTTCGGCTGTACCTGTTCCGTTGGGGCCGAGTGGTCAATGCAGGCCGGTGCTGCCCGCTGGCAAGGTCATTTTACGCAGGTTTATAGGGGTAAACGCTTGACACTTAACAAGATAATACAAGCTGACCTCATAGAGAACAGCAAAAAAAGAAAGGAACCTGACTATGCAGACGCTTCAGTTTGAAACCTGCGTCCATTGGCGCGAATATGATATAAACGGTCGCGATTTCGAGCATTGCAAGGCCGCGCGGGAGAATCATGTCGTTTGTTGTGGGGATAAAAAGTGCTGTCATCACCCGGAACTGTTCAAAAGCGATGGCATAGGGGTCGAAAATACCCCGAATTTGCCGGGTTTTAAGGGGCAAATTTCAACGATTTGACATTTTGTAAGGGGATTGGGCGTTGTTTGCCATTTTGGACGATTTTAGGGCTATTTTAACTACAACTTTTCTAAACTGAAACGGGGGATATATGAACTTTTGGACTTGGTGTGCGGATAGGTCGTTTATTTGGGCGCTAAAGGCCCTATTTGCCGCGTTCGCGGTCGCGCTGATCTATTGCGTATCGATAGGCGGGATCCCCGTATTTGGCGGACACGGCACAAACAATGCCCCTATCGATTCCCAGCGCAGCGGATCCCTTATTTACGGTAGCGATTAACCATACCCCGGGCACGGGCGCGGCGGATATTGGACATTGTTTCCCGTTGTTCCTGCTTTTCGCCTATGTCTGTTATCCGGATAAAGCGTTGGACTATCGGAGTTACAGCCACAAATTTCTCGGCTGCGGTATCGGTTTTCATCGTAACGGCCCGGAAACCGGCTTTGCTTGCCGTCCATTCTACCATCGGCATAAATCCCGCGTCCATGCCAGCCTTATGCTCGTAATCAGTCAGAACAGTATCGCCGTTCTGCCAGTCATAGGGATTCTGCCCCAGCGCGTACTTGTACCACGCAGCCGCTATTTCGATACCCGGAGCGTTTGACGGAAGCTGATTCGCCAATGTTCCGGCTATGCTCTGCACGGATTCGACCGGGCGTCTTGCGTTGAACGTTAGGACCTTCCATGTCAGAGCGCTTATCAACCTGCCCGATTCATCTTGGGGGATCCGAAAATACGCCGCTTTTCCGTTTTCCGTTTCACCGACAGGAACAATCTGATAGTTTGTCCGGTCGTAATCGGACGCCTTGTGCATCAATCGATACATCCCGGCCCCGAAGAACCCCATAAAAGCCAGCCATTTCAACACGGTCGGCAGAACAGACGTGAGCGTTGTCTTCCACATATACCCGCCCCGGGTTCGAGGATTCCGGAAACCACCCTCAAAATCGCCTCGCATACCTTCTTTGATTGCGTTGGCAAACAAAGTTATATTGCTGATAACGTAACTGGCAGTGCCCCGCCTCATAAAGTCAGGGCTACCGGCAAACACGCGAACCTCATGAGCCGCGGCTTTCCGGTGCAACCCGGCGTTGTCGCGTGCCATCGCCCCGGCCACCTTGGGAAGCGTTTCAACAAAGTTTCCGATACTCTCAACCCAGGAAACATACGCGCCGCCAGTGAGATCCCATATATTCTTCAGGAACGCTGCACGCGCCTTTTTGTCCAGCTTGATCACCTTAAACTTGTCCAGAAGATACTCCATCTGCGTTACTTCATCGTTCGCATGGATCCCCAGCATATCGTTGTAGGTAATCCCGATCATGGCGTCATGCTCCATCTGCTGAATGTACGGGTCAATAACCTTCCCCCATACCCTTTTGTGAGCAAGCGGAACAGCCTTTCCGTACAGATTCAGCATCTTCACGAAAGACACGTCAGGCGTGAGCTTCCACACGCGGAAGAAGTCCCGGAACAGGTTCACCGCTTGGAAGCCAAGATTGAGCGTTACGAACACCGGGCGGAAGTATCGGGAGTTTATCAAGCTCAAAACTGAAATCACACCCCCGTTTATCTCGCGCGGCGCAAATTTGACACAATCCGCGATATACGGATCAACATAATAGGCGGCATACTGCCCGTTCTCGCGGGTTTCAATAACTCCGAAACCGTCCTTGGGCTTGGCTTCCGACTTGTACGGCCCGTGGTGAATAATCTCGGCATCGTGGATCTCGGTAGCGAAGTGCTGTTTCATAAAATCAACAACCGACCGGCGGGTGTTGTTACGCTCCGTTGCGCGGATCGTGGAGATCATCTTAATTGTGGTCGCCGTAAGCGGGTTTGAAATATCCTTCAGCGTTCCGACCTGCTTAATTACCGCCGGGGTGATGTAGTTATCGATATGCTCCAAGACCTGAAACGTCGCGTAAGCCGGATTCGTCATTATTTGCTTATACACTTCGGCTTTAATCAATCCGGACTTCTCCGCTTCGGTTATAATTCGTTTATTTATTTCCCGGAATTTCTCAACCGCAGCCTCGAGCTTCTCGAATTTCTCGGCGCCCAGCGTGGTTTTTATATGGTCGAGCTGGTCTTTTGCTGTTTCTGCCGTATGGCCCAGCGGGTTTGCAATATCGGCACGTTCCTTAACGATCCGGTCAAACATCATATAGTCAGCCATAAACAACGGATCGATTTTGGCTTCTTCAATCGGGCGTAACACCTCGCGCTGGATTTCGACAAGCAAAGACTTGACCTTTCCCGCCAGATAATTGTATTCCTCGAGCGCGTACTTCGGGTTATCCTCGGGGTTAATCTTCTCCCCGCGCCGTTCTGCTTCCTTGAGTTTCTCAAGTATAGCAGCGTTCCGGTCTATCAATTCCCTCTTGATCTGAAGCATCAGATTGTTGTCGTTCTTACGTTCCTTTGCCCGGATCTCGCGGAACAGGGTTTCGCTCCGTTTATACATATCGTGAACGTCGCCTAACCGGGATTCCATCTTAATATTATGGCTGGCTTTCAGAAACTCGGTAAGCGATTCAAGGGCGTCCTTCACTACCGGCTTCTTGTCGATATTATCCCAAAACGCCTTATGGAATTTCGGAGCCAGTTCCTTCAGTTTATTCGGGTTATTGAGCAACACGCTTATAGCTTCAGCGTACAATTCGCGCGAGCTGTACCGGTACGCCGTATATTTTGTGTTTTTGTTCTCATCGAACGGGTTCCAATATTGAGTAACCGCCTTAAGCTCTTCCTTGATTTCTTTATTTTTTAAATCTCCGAACGTGTGCTTGAGATAACTCTTGAGCGACAAAAGCCGCCCGATCAGGTTTCCACGCTTCAGGAATTTTTGCGGGATCCAATCCACTCCGTGCCCGATTTCATGCCCAAGGACCCCCGCCACAAGATTTGGGTTCTTAAACATCTGGTCATCAAGCGATATTTTTCCGTTCCTAAAGCTACCATATTTTTCACTTAATTTCCTTACGGCAGGGACATCCCCAAGCAGTTCTTTCGCCAGCTTGACAAGTTCCGGGAGTTCAATATCATGCCTCTGCGTCATCGGCTTATCTGCAATTTCAGAAGCGTCCGGCTCTTTGGCGAACGCCGCTTCGTTTCCACTACCGCCCCCGCCGATCTCTTTACCGTCGGTCTTTTTCCGGATCTCCCGGTTAATTTCAATTGCCGCAATCGCTACCTTGATCTTTTCAGCGAGCTCCTTCGCGGGAACGTCGCCCCGGATCCACTGGTTTCCCATACTTTTTCCGGCTTTTGTTTCAGCGCTGAACATGATAGGTGTCGGCGCCCCTTCAATTTTCAGGGAATCGTCGCTATAATTGCGATTGACGAACACGGTAACATAGATACCGTACTCGCTTCCCGGCCGCCAAAGGCGGAAACTGCCATAGCCTCCGACCGGCGCGACGTTCGTTTCGGCTATGATCTTCTTACCCTTCTTATCCCGGTGAACGTCCCAGCCGAGTTCGTTATTGACGGCGTTCGCAAACTTCTCAAGGTCTTTTTTGAAATTCTTCTCCGGGCGCAGGTTCCCCGTTTCGTGAACGTCTTTTTCTGTTGCGCCTTCGGTAGTGTAATGCCCGGCAAGCGCGTAATCTCCGGAAACGCCTTTCTTGGGCGTGCTGGTTTTGTCAGGCTGGCGAGCTTCCTCGATCATCGATTCGATTGCCTTAATTTTCCCTTTTCCACTCGATATGTGATTATGCACAAGCGCAAAGGCTGTTTGCAGGACTTCTTCGGCACTATTGGAGGATATGGTCTTGTCGTATTCTGATAAGGCGTCCGCCCCTTTCTCAATGAGTTCTTGGTATTGCTCAATATCCTTGGCAAGCGATTCCTTTTCAGATTTGAGAAGTTCTTGCAATTTGTCAGGTTTCCCAATAAATTTTGTTTCTATAAGTTCTTTAGGATAATCGGCTGTTTTGATTTTATCTACTGGAATCGGAGCATTATCCTTGTAATACCAAGGGTGGTAGGGAGAGTACCCACTATCGCCAACTTCGTTTTCAATTGCGTCGGTAGCCGCTTGTTCGTAAACTGTTTTTGCCCTTTCGTATTCTTGGACAATAGGCTTAAGTTCCGGGAAATCGTCTACGCGATTTTTGTACTCGTCATACGTTGGTTTCGTTGTTTCCAAGTACCGTTTAATTTCTGAAAGCAATACCTCTCGGTTTGGTTGATTCGGGTTTTTCTCGATAGAATTTACTGACCGCTCTGGATATCCGGGAGTTGCTTTTTTTTGCTCGATTTGCTTATTTCGTCCATCAGGGGTTCCCTGTTTGGACGGATTCGACAACTGCTTTTGAAGCTCCGGCGGCAGTTTAATCTTCATCGGCTCGCCCTGCGGAACGTCCGTAGGGTATGGCGCTTTCCCGTGCAAATAATCGTCGTACTGCTTTCGCTGTTCAGGGGTCCAATCGGCAATCTTCGCGGGAGTTATTTCCGCGCCCATCTTCCGGAGAACCTCTTGATAGAACGGGGCCGCCGGATCCAGATGATCCATAGCCCGGTCAACCATAAAATCAAGCTCGTTTTGCCCGCTTTTCTCGATTTGCTTGCCGGATTCGGCAATATCCTTCAGCAGATAATCGCGGACTTCGGCGGCTTTTTCCTCTTGGGATAGGGTTTCCCACGGCTTTTTACCTTCTTGCGCGCGTAAAGTCTTCTGAACGCCTACCGGCTTCATGCGGGCAACCAAGGTATTGAGCAATTCCGGGTTATTCAGCGATTCAACCAAACTCCCGTTTTCCTGCCCTTCTTGGGGCGGTTCCGCTGGGGCTGGTGAAAGGGCTTTCTTTCCGGGTTGCGCCTCACCTTGGGCGTCTGGTGCGGGGATTTGGGCATTTTTAACGGCTTTCACGAGTTCTGCTACGTTTGCCGGGGCTACCGGAGGCATACTACCCTGTACAGCGCCCCCTTGCGGCGCTACAGGCTCCGGTTTTATGGTAGTCCGGGGATCCGCTCCCGGTCCGGAAATAAGCGGGGAAGCTACGGGACCGGCAACTTTCGGCTGTACCGGTATCGTGATTGCCTTAATCTTCTCGTTTACGGCATGATAATACCGGACGGACATCTGCGGATCCGATAGAATCCGGTCCCAAGCGGTTTTGAGGTCAGGTTCTCCCGTAGCTTCAACAACAGACCGGTTAATCCAGTTTTCAATCCATGCGTACGCGGCCACAGGATCCCCGCCAGCGGTGATAATCTTATCCATCATCGTCTTTTTAATGCCGTTCAGCGCCATAAGCCGATGCGCCTTATCCAAATCATGCCGGTTCAGGAGCCCAAAAACACCAAATAGCGCGGCATTACCCGCGGCATCGAGCATATCCGCCCCTTGGATCCGGGAAGTCGTGTACCCGTACAGCATTTCCATAGGTATCCGCTGGAACGGCTTTGCGATCGAACCAACCGCCCCCAGCCCAGCCCCGAAAAGAGTGTCGTTGCGTATATCAGCAAGGTCTTGGAGGTCGAACGTTTCCCCATTGCCAAGCTGCAAAACCTTGTCGGATATAGCTTTTGCCCCAAATGTCGCCCCGGATTGCGCTACGCGTGAAGCCATTGCTGCCGCGGGGATCCCTTTAATCCCGAAACGCTTGAACATTTCCTGGAAGACCCCGGACCCGATTTTCAATTCATTCATCAACCCGCCAGCGGTCATCAATCCGGCCAGCGCCCCGGTGTTCTGCCCTATTACAGTCAAGAATGGGTGTTCCCGTGCAATGTCCGCATGGCGGATTTCGGTTCCAACAAGCCCATTGGCGAACGCCTGATCGAACGCGTACCGCGTCCGGTCTTCCTGTGTTTGGGTATGAACGCCGCGGATTGCGTCAAGCAGATTCTGTCTTTCAACCGCAGGGTGTAACCCCGAAATCTGGCTACGTTTCATTGCGACCTGATTTAGCGCGTACTCGTTCTGGTCTTGGGCGATCCGGTCCGCGTCCGACATACCCAGCCCGAGATTGTTCCGGAGAAACGATTTCAGGTTACTCGTGAAAGACGGGGGTTCCGGTAGTCCTATCTGCTGCATTTCCTGTTCGGGAGATCCAAATATCCCAGCATCGTCAACGAGATTAAGCCTTCCGGATCCTCCCGTGGTCGGTTTTACCGGCGCGGCCGGTGCGGATTGAGGTTGCGCGTCCGGCTGAACGGTTTCCGAAGTGCCAAAGATTCCCGCGTCATCAACGAGATTGAGTTTCATATATCTGGCTCCTTATTGGCTTTTCAGCCATTCAATAGCTTCTTGTTTGCTCATTTTGTAATTCTTCATAAGGTGATCGATTGCCTGCGTTGTTGTCTTGATATTAGAAGGCAGGCTCGCGTCGCCTTTTGTTTTTGGAGCGTTAAGCACTCCGCCCGGGCGCAACCCGCCCAGCTTCTTTTCTTCGGTGGTCGAGGACGGTGTTACCGCCGCAAGAAGCCTTTGCAATACGGGAACATCTTTCCACGACGTAATATTGGCAGGGTCGTAGGCAGGCTGGGGCTGTTTATTGGGTTGGTCGGCGACGGGGCCTTCAGACGGTAGAACTCCTGTCCTCAACATCGAAGTCGCTTGTGGCATAAACTCCGCAACCTGCTGGGTTGTCGGAGCATAATAGGTTCCGAGGTCTTTACCGTACTTGCCTTTTGCCATCTGCGCGGCGATTTCCCAAGCGCGCTTATTGTCTTCCGGTTTGCTACTGGATCCCCCTCCAGGCGTATCGATAAACTCGATTTCCTGCGTGTCCTTGTTAATCTTCGCCAACCGGTTATTGATCGTTTTGTAGTCGTACTCGGTTTGTTTGGGCGCATATTTCAGTTTTACGTTTCCGTTCTCGTCGGCTTCCCAAGAATAATTCTTACCCGCCTTTTCCCCTTGGTCTATCAAGTCCATGATTTTTTTTCGGTTCTTTAACTGTTGGCTGTAAAGGCTCATATTGATTTCGTTCTGCTTCATCTGGTTCATTCCGCCGAGAGCCTGCCTGACGACATTGTTAAGCGCACCAGCCCAGCCCGGGCCTTCATTTCTTTCCTGCTCCTGCCGTTTATATTCCGATAACGCGATCAAATCAGATACGCTACTCATCGATATACCCCCCTTTTAGCTCATCCCGCTCTGAAGCATTTTAAGAAGCTGGTTTGTGTTTTGCGCGTTTGTATAGTTCTGGAACGCTCCGCCGAAATTATTAGTTTGTCCACCTGAAGCTATATCGCCTACCAGACTACCGGCCATATACCCAAGTTGCGGCATACCAAACACAGCCCCAGCCCCGGCCCCGATTAACGGAGCTACTTGAGAGAACATAGACGGTTTCTTCGAAGTCGTCGTGTAGCTCTTCAAGCCGTAATCGATATTGGTGTTCAGAAGGTTCTGCGCGGTGTTGAGCACCCCGGAGTTCTCATTCTGCTTTCTCAAGAAGTCCTGATACTCGACACCGGCGAGCATACGCGGCAAGGATCCATACGTCTGCGACGCGTTGACTTTATCGGTATAATCGGCGTTTTGCGCGTTGTTCACGTTCAACGCCTGCAAAACTGCATTGGCTTTACGGTTGCGCTCGTTCTCGATCATGCTGCCGATCAACTGCGACACCTTGTTGAACGAATCGCCAACAACGTCCTGCATACCATGACGCTTAAAGCTGGACTGGCTGTACCCGTACTTTGCCATCTGGTTATTCAGGTCCTTAAAGGCTTTCGCCTGTTCCTTTTCCAGCGCAGCGCGCATAGATTTGTAATATTCCGAGGTGGTCGGGTCGTA
>Ga0255347_1003669_pt1 | contig 19681 bp, 22 predicted proteins | sample wastewater_treat_2_FD_192479 | JGI IMG/M metagenome (GOLD analysis project Ga0255347, IMG submission 192479) | Wastewater microbial communities from Lulu Island WWTP, Vancouver, Canada - plant24 | ecosystem: Engineered > WWTP > Wastewater > Unclassified | place: Canada: Vancouver, British...
AAAAGAAAAAAATAATATAACTTTGTGAAACAAAAATTACTGGCCTTACAGCCGGTACCATTTTGCGCGATAGCATGGTACCTATTTGACCGCTAACACTGGTACCAGTTAAGCGCTATATACAAATCTGGCTCCATTGCTTAAGGATACCTGCTGCAGTAATTCAATATCATACAATTTTGTTCCTCAAGCCTTTACAAATGCCTATATCAAGGCTTGGCAGAATCCGGACAAGACAGTGTATCTTGTAATAGAGGAAATCAATCGCGGTAATTGTGCACAAATATTCGGGGATTTATTCCAACTTCTTGATAGAGACGCCACCGGAATATCCGAGTATAAAATAAAAGCTGATGCTGATTTGAGGAAATATCTTGAGTCTGAATTGGGTGTTGACCATGATGGGATAGCAAATGGCGAACTTTGTTTACCTGCGAATTTTTACATTCTTGCCACAATGAATACTTCTGACCAGTCGTTGTTCCCGATGGATAGCGCATTCAAACGTCGTTGGGCTTGGGAGTACATCCCAATTAAGATAGATGCCACTATGCCTTCCGATGGCTTTTCAATCAATATCGACGGGGAATCATTCAGCTGGCATGAGTTTCTGGAAGCAGCAAATAAAAAAATAGCAAAGGTCAGCGAGTCTGAAGACAAACAAATGGGCAACTTTTTCATTAAGAGCAATATTGACAAAGAAGAGTTCAAGAGCAAAGTGATGTTCTACCTCTGGAGCGAAGTCTGCAAAGATGAATACAAACATAACAGCTTCTTCAAATACAATGACAACGGAACAGAGAAAGAATTCTCTTTTAGTGACCTTTATGGCAATGATGGAGACAAGATACTACCACTATTCATTCAGGGTCTGATCGACTCCGAAAAAGATGCATAATTATTGACGGATGAAGCTCTTGATTGAAGAACAATCCTACCCATTCAGCCTTATAAAAGGTCTGGAATTGAGCCCCTATTTTTTCCACTGGAAAGAAAATGAAGAGGCTCAAATACCATATGTTGGTTATTTCTACTCTCAAGACATAAAGGATTCTGTATTTATTCTACCTAAAGTGTTCATGATGTGTGGTGTCCATCCTAAAGAACCCGAAATGGGTGAACAATACCTTGCTTTCGGCAAATGGCATCCATACGAAATTATTGACATTGAATCATCAAACAACCCGCTCAAGGAAAACGGATTTGATAAGGTAATCTTCGGTCTGGCTACTTGGATATATCAAGCCATTCAGATATATAGCAAGCGTAATCCCTCCAACCAGATCGTTGAAAATGCGAAAATTCAAAATGTCATTTCCAATAAAGGTGATTATACAGAGACGTTTCTTGATGTAATCCTTTCGCTAATTAAATTCCACAAGGATCACAAGCAGCTATTTACCTGCATCTCAATAATTAATTCCAGCGGCAACCACAAGATACACTGGACCAAGACAATTTCAAAGGTTCAACCAATTATCAAAGATAACAAGCCTTATTATCTTAAATTCCTAAACAAGAACAAAATAATTAATTACGATGAAGAAATAATCGTTCTTTTCTATTCGGTCCTTGCATATCTGCGACAAAAATATTGCTTTCCAATTAAGGTGAATCTTAACTATCCGATAATTCAGTCACATAAGGTTAAATCTATGATTGAATCTGGAAAGGGCACTCGACTACTTCGTTCTATTCGTCGTAAATACTTTACTGATGAACTTGTTGCTCTGTGGAAGCTTTTATATGTATTTTTCGAGAAGGCCGAAACCATTGCAAACCGCAAATACCATGAAGAAGCACTTCTCGTCCATAATTTTAATATGGTTTTTGAAGATATGGTGGATTCCCTCATCAGCGACAAATGCCCAGCCTCAATAGACCTTAAGACAAACAAGGACGACAAGCGTATCGATCACATTTATAAGAACACTTCACTTATTGAGCCAGACCAGATATATTTCATTGCGGACAGCAAATATTATAAAGAGACCACTGACATTCAAGGCGTTGCACTATATAAGCAGTACACCTATGCACGGAACATCATCCAATACAACATAGATATTTTCAATAAAAGTAACTGTGGCCGCTCCCTTAATAAATCAGAAGAGGAAACAATTAATAATGTAAGGTATCGTGATGAACTCACAGAAGGATACAATATCACACCGAACTTCTTCATTCGCGGCTCAATAGGCCCTGAAGACATTAATGGCGGTGTTGCCAACTACACTGAACCCCGTTTGCAGCCCGAAAAGGAAGGCGAAGAGGATATCATTAGGACTAGTGAGCACTTCTATAATCGTCTGTTCGATAGAGACACCCTTGTGCTCGAGTCATACAACATCAATTTCCTTTTTGTACTATCTTCATATGTCATCCAGAAAGACAACAGGGCTTTCCAAGAAAGAGTTAAGCGAGATTTCCGTACTCACCTCATAAACACATTCAACAAGCAATACAATTTCTATCATGTGACACCGTCTGGTAATTCTCTGAAAGAGACAGAAGCGTTCGTTAGTAAATACTTCAAAAAACTAATTGGCAAAATATATCGTTCATCCGATTCCGAAACCCTACTTTGGCTTGCTCTCAACAAAAAGGAATTGGAAGAGAATGAAAAATTAATCGAACTCCTTAAAAAGGAAGCGGATATAAAACAAGTCACTCTGTAACATATCAACAATGAATATATGCATTCCAGCAAGAACTTTTACGATTATATGAATAAATCATACGATACCTAATATTCTACTAAAGGTGAATTGAATGTAAGGTAATTATAAACAGTCGAAGTAGTTCATTAGATACACGATAATATGTCCGACTCACTGACTTCGCAACAACGCAGCACATGTATGTCCCGTATCCGGTCAAAGAATACAAAACCGGAGGTCAGGTTACGCAAGGCGCTTTTCAGGCTCGGATACAGATACCGCCTCAATCTGAAAATCCTTCCGGGAAAACCCGATATAGTGCTTGCTAAGTACAGAACCTGCATATTCGTGAACGGATGTTTCTGGCATGGACACAAGGGGTGTGCGAAGTTCGTAATGCCGAAAACCAATATGGATTTCTGGCGCATGAAGATAGAGAAGAACCGTGAGAGGGATCTGCGTGACTATACATACCTCGAATCTTTCGGCTGGCGGGTAATCGTCGTATGGGAATGCGGACTTGGAAAATCGCAGATGCCGGAAACTATAGAGAGGGTAAGAAAAGAGTTGGATGACAACAAGGCAAGTTGGGAGAGGGAGCTTGCAGACCGGCGAAAGAGGAGGGCGGAAAAGCGTCTTGAAGATGAAAGAAGAAGAAAATTCCTGAATGAAGTCACTGATTCATTGGGCGTACCCAAGCGTGTCGCACAAGCCTCAAAAAAAGAGGCGTTCACATCCACAGATGATTGATTGTATACATTACAGACGCTTCACCACCCGAGAGTTCGTTTTTATGTATTCCGGTTGATACCCGTTCAGTGATTCCGGAAATACCCATTCGCTCTGTGATTGACAGTTTCAATATTAAATTTATTTAACTAGTCTGAAACCTTTCTTGATTCTATCTAAAACCTCATCGTGATTGCTCTTTAAATCATCTAAAGTCCATGTTGTATATTTTTGATATATTCTTATTGAATTGCTAAATAGTTCAACATTGTTCTTGAAATAATGTTCTTTTTTATCAGCATAATCTTTGTTACCTTGAGCAGAGTTTTTACGTCTTGAAATTAGAACAAGATTGCCAAGTTTATTAGTCCACTCTTCTCTCTCTAAGTCAGTAAAATACTTTTTCCACTGACTTCTATCGTCTGGATTTTGTGGTAATATATGCTCAATGCTAATTGTCGAAGGCATCTCCATTTTTGTATCATGTCCATGATATAATAAGTCGAGTTTAAGTAACAAATATTTTGCAGCTCTCCGCCCATAGATATTACTATTAAAAACTTCCTCTAAAGAAGTCGCAGAAAGCTTTAGTGATGTATTATTTAAGACATCATCATATTTTTGTGCATCATCAATTCCTTGAATAATCTTATTGACGTTTTCTATTCTAACGGTGGGAGTAAGGCCTATTAACCAGTCATTTGCAAATTTATTATCTAGCATTTTAACAAAATCAATTAGACCATCTGTTTTAAATCTATCATAATAACGCAATAATGGAGCAATCCAAAAATCAGCTTCAAAGCCATTTTGCATTAATTGTAGATAATTATAAAGTTCGTAACTATTTGTCAACTTGTAGTTATCATTATCAAAAAGTTGTTCATAATGTTTCTTGTATCTATCTACATATTCAAAAGTTTCCTCTCCTTTTTTTAATAACGGAGGTAATGGGTTATAGATATTATCCTCAAACTCTTTCAACAAGCTAGCTGCAGCCTTTTGTTTTACTAATATTGTCCTCAATTGAGAAAGAAATGTATCAAAATCTTCTGCAAAATAATTTTCAGTTTCTTCCCATTTTTTTGCATATTCAATTCGTTTTGCATTATCTTTTATTTGTCCAAGATTTTCAGCTTTAATAATATCACTATTCCTAAGTTTAACGCCTCTATTATTCATCACAGTAAATAAACGGAAGGCATCATCAAGCTCATCAGCAGAAACATAAATCATCAAAACATGGGAACGCAGATAAGGAAAAAAAACATCTATAGGGTTACTCGTAAAAAAATCATTGATAGTCAGGATTGCTTTGGCCATATTTCGAATAGAAATATCTTCCTCCGAATCAGCTGCTTTATTTTTTAGTTCGTCCTTCTTTAATGTCCCCCCTTCATTTTTTATATAATCATTTACAAATTCTTTAACTTGATCTCGGATATCAAAAACAATACGAAGACGTTCTGGAATATTATCATCTGGATTTGCCATCTGATAAATAGTTTCGCGACAAGAATTCAATCTGGTATAGTTTGACTCTGGAGTTAAATCTCTAACAACAGCTGTTATTAAAAACAATGTAGTTAGACGCTGCTGTCCGTCAAGCAAGTCGTACTCCTCATACTTGGTACCTTTATCCTCTTTTTGGTTTTTTTTCAAAACCATGGAACCTAAAAAATATTGAGATTTCGGATTAGACTTTCCGGCTTGCATAATATCTTCAAGCAGTTCAATTACTTGCTCTTTATCCCACACATATGGTCTTTGATATTCAGGAATACGAAACCATTTTAAAAATACATCTTTAACAAAAAGTTTTTCGCTTTCTATTTTATTGGCCATTTCTATTTTTTAGTTTTAAATTAACTTATATATAATAACAAAGTTATAATTTATTTTTATAAAGCGTAACATTTCTGTAACAATCACATAGCAAATCTCTGCGTTTTTTCGTTGACGACATCCAAGGTCAGTTCGACCTGCTTGTTTTCTCCCTGCATAGAGGGGGCTTCGTACATCCAGTCCCGGAAGATGCATTCAAGGATACCTCTAAGTCCACGGGCGCCTGAACCGGTCTTGAGAGTGAGTTCGGCTATCCTTTCGACGGCGTTGTGATAGATGACCGTGTATACTCCGTCAAGATACAGGTACAAGGCGTATTGTTTGAGGATTGCATTCTCCGGCTCCGTGAGTATCTTAACGAGGTCTTCCTTCTCGAGCGGATTGACGTAAGTAATGATAGGGAAGCGTCCGACAAATTCGGGTATCATTCCGAATTTGCGGATATCTTCCGGCGTGGTGAACCTAAGCAGGTTGCCCTCAATCTTCTTACCTCTGTCGATAGGGAAGCCGAAGCCGATTTTCCCCTTTGAGGAACCGAGTCTCTTTGCGATAATGTCGGTGAGCCCGACGAAAGCTCCGGTGACAATGAAAAGGATGTTGGTGGTATCCACGTAGGTGAGAGGCTGCTCGGGATGCTTTCTTCCACCCATAGGCTGCACGCCGACATTATCTCCTTCTACTATTTTCAGAAGGCTCTGCTGGACCTCCTCTCCGCCTACATCTCTGAAGGTGGAGGAACTTACGCCTCTTCCCGCTGCTATCTTGTCGACTTCATCCAATATGACTATGCCCTTTTGTGCCATCTCTACATTATAGTCGCAGGACCTTAGAAGCCCCGCAATGCAGTCCTCCACATCGGCACCTACGTAGCCTGCGGCAGTCAGCTTGGTGCAGTCCGCTATGTAATAAGGCACGCCAATCATCTTGGCGATGTTCTCAACAAGAAATGTTTTCCCGCATCCTGTCGGACCGAGCAGGAAGACGTTGGACTTCTCGAGTTTCGGGGCGTCTATCATAGGCGGTGTAGTTATGCGCTTGTAGTGATTGTACACCGCTACAGCCAATGTCTTTTTTGCCTCGTCCTGACCGATGACAACCTTGTCGAGTTGTTCTTTGATTTCATCAGGACGGAGTAATTTAATTTCCTGATTCATAACTCTTCGAAACCGCTATGGGTTAAACTTTTCTCTTTGAGAATCTCTCTTCCTCTGTTGAGTTGGATACTCACTGCATTGGGCGTCATACCGAGAAGTTCTGCAATCTCCTGTGGCTTGTGCCCCTTTATTGTAAGCAGGAATATCTCCCGGCGTTTCTCTGACCATTTTTCAGTGAGATTCAGGAAAAGGTCTAGTAGCTCGTTGACTTCTGCCCGATATTCTGTCCGTTGACCGTTATCTTCAATAGAGTCAACTTCATCGACCAGCTCTCCGTCATCATCGTAGCAAGTGTTGAAGCTCCTTTCGTTTTTTCGGCGACGCACCTCTGACTTGAATTTGCTCTTGATATAGTTCATCGCAATCGTTGTTATCCAAGTCTCAAGTCTTCCTATGCGTGGGTCAAAGGTATGTTTGTAATCCCATATCCTTAAAAAGAGATCCAGGCATAAGTCCTCGAGATCCTTGTCACTCATAATCCCACCTTTGGTTTTTCCATACCTCTCAACAATTTTGACGATTTTATTCCACAAATGGTCACAAGATATTTCCTCGCCATTAGCTGCTTCAAATGTGGTATTTGTAGCACCTAATAACTTAGAGGGCTCAAAGAGATTAAAGTGACAGAGAAAATATGAGCGCTTGATATCAGCAATATGCGACAGCTTAAAAGCTTTAAATAAAAGCTCATAATCAGGATTTTTTACAATCTCACTCATGGTATTCAAGTTTTTTAATTGTTATACCCCAATCTTGATCATTAAGCTTCTCAATCAGTTCCTCTATGCGTGAAAGATTGAATTGATTGCTAACATATATGGTTTCCTCATCATTGGGAAGCTCTAGAGCTGTCATTCTGTCTTTGAATCGCTTATCCTTGCTTTTCGCCTCTCTTTCTTTATATGTAGCGGATGTTTCGATAAGACTCGGCATATTCACGCCTAACTCCAGCCAAGCATCAACTACCTCTTGAGCTATAAGCGATTTATTTTTATAGGCATACATCTTTACAGCTTCATATACTACCTCTCCTTTATTATATACTCCTGAACCATTCAAGGAATATTTTGAGTAATCCCTTTTTCCGCTGGATATAGGTTCAATTGGTGTTTGGCTAATTGATTTTTGACCAATCTTGGCTATTCTTATGTTCCAATTTTGAGCATTAACTTTTTTTATTAAGTCATTTATGCCCTGAAGAGTAATTTGATTGCTGATATATATGATATCGCCATTGGTAAGTTTAAGACTATCTGACCTTGCATCGAATTGTTTTTCGTTAAAATTAGGATTCCTGCTTTTCAGCTTATTCTTTCTATCATTATGAACAACAGACGTTTCAACCAGATTCGATATTCCTATCCCCAAGCCCATAAAAGCATCGACTATGTCTTGACCGTTAAGCGATGGATTATTATCGGCGTATTTCTTTACAGCTTCATATACTATTTCACGTTTATTATATGCTCCTAAACCATTCAAGGAATATTTTGAGTAATCCTTTTTTCCGCTTGATATTTGACTATTCTGTACATTGGGTTTTAATGTAGTCGCTTTAGTGAGGCTTGCTTCAATCAGCTCACAAAGATATATATATGCTAAGTACTCGTATCCTAACGGATAATAGGGGTAGACCATATACTTGTATTTTTTCGCTTCATAGCAGGCCGGATTGATATGTCTGGAAATTTTTGCAAATTTGGCAATGAACTCTCTTGGATTAAGAGAGAGGGGGTGATAGAGATAAGCGCCGAATCCGTATGCGGCTATCTCTCCACGCGCTTTCTTCTTATCTTCAATATGTTTTTTTGCACATTCCAGGGTTGCTTCAACCTCATTATATAAGGCGCTGCCAGGAGAAAGGCTTTTCAGATAATCATCAAGCATTACTAAGCTGCCGTATTCCGCCATCGGCTCTTCAGCCGGCTTAAAGTAAGGACTAATTCCTATTCCAGCATGCTGAAAGAATGAATGGAAGCACTCGTGAACCAGGACGTATGCCATAAGATGTCGTGCCAGGTCGGCATTTCCATTTGAGACATAGTCGATGTTGTCAACATACAGCTTGATTTCATCTTCTTTAGGGAAGTATTCTCCAAGAAGCAATGTTGTTGGAAAGCTCTCTTCATTATTTAAAGCATTTTCGAGCCCACTCTTGCGCTCATTTAAAATGAGGATATTTCTGTACTCATCTCTGTTTTCGCCTCTGAGCCTGTTAATAAGACCTTCTATTTCTTCAATTTCGTTATTTAGCCGGCCCGGCCCTATTGATAAGGTCCTCTTCCTCTCACCGGAAAGAGTTAATGTAGTATGTCGGAGAATATCTCCGACTTGGAAGAAAAGACCATGTTCTAAAAACAGAACATGGTCTGTCAACGCATCAAGAAGACTTTCTTCTTGGATGCTCAATCCCCGCGAGGGGAAATTAATATTAATGTACTTTTTCATGTCTATGAAATAAATTTAAAAAAAAATATATATTTAAAACTGCTGCAAAGATAATCATTTTTATCATACTTGCAAACTTTTTTATCATTTTTTTAACAAAATTTTTAAAATTAGTCAAAAATATGCTTTATAAGTGCATAGAATTCATATCTGCTGCAAAGATAATCATTTTTATCATACTTACAAACATTTTTTAACTTTTTATCATTATTTATCATTTTTTATCATTTCTGAAAATGATAAGTGAAAATATTCTAACAAATAGTCGTATCTTTGCATTGTATGGCATGTCAAATTAAATATCAGATATGGAACAAAAGATTACACCCGATTTCATCAGCCATCTCGAAACAAATGAGATATTCGTATTTGGAAGCAACCTCGCCGGCGCACATGGTGGGGGAGCTGCGCGTATTGCTTATAAGAACTTTGGTGCAGAATGGGGCGTTGGTGTCGGACCCACAGGACAATGCTATGCCATTCCTACGATGCAGGGAGGAGTAGATACGATTAGGCCGTACGTAGAAGATTTTATCAATTACGCACGGCTCCATTCAGAATTGTTATTCTATGTTACAAGGATTGGTTGCGGTATTGCCGGATTCAATGATCACGAAATAGCTCCTCTTTTCCGGAATGCGCTGGAACTGCCTAACGTAGCTCTTCCGGAGTCATTCATAAAAGAATTAAGCAAGTAACTATTCTCTGTTCTTTATGATAGTTTCTTTTATGGTATCCTCAATATATCTCTGGTAAACCTTATTGAGGAATTCGTCTATTTTGCTGTCAATGTCAGGAAGCAGATCGTTGATGCTAAGCGGGAGCTTTGGCATATAAAATAAATCGTTGAAGGGCCATTTTTTTATATTACAGTTTCTATGCTGATACTTAAACAGCTTGAATTCTATATGAAACTTAAATATACACTCGAGGTAGTTACGGACTAGCTTGCGGTCTTTAAATAGTCTGTATAGCTCGCAGGCTTTTTCTAAATTGGATTCCCCTAAAGTTTCATCTACGAATTGTCGAGCGTATGCGCGCAATTCGTCCAGATTCATATCTGCGCTCTGTATCATATCATTCATTTATTATTTTCTTCAGCAGCTTTTTCTGTCACTTCTTCTATCTTTTCCACGGACAATATCACGTCCGCTTGCAGAATTGCCTGCTTGAGCCTGTCGTCAAGGTCATCTATAAGATCCCTTATATCGTAACATTCCGGCGGCACATCCTCCAGGGTGGGCTCAATGTCAATCGTTCTGTATCGTTCCAAGTGAGGAGAATATCGGCGGCACTGTATATCTGTGAGGTAGCCGTTTTCTATCATATATATGAATATGCGTTGCAGCATCGCGAACTGGCATTCCTCCTCCAGAAGGGATATGGCGATGGATATATCCGCACAACGCCGCCTGAGCGAGACGGCTTCGGTTAAGCCCTCACCGCTGAGGTACTCTCCGACGTACTCTTTCATCAGTTCGACGAGTTCGTCTCTTTCCATTCCTCCGTAATAATCTTCCATAATATCTTAACAATTATACAAAAAATTATACAAAACCTATTCTTATGGACTTGCTTGAGCTGTTATCGTCCTGTTCGCTATCACAGTACCCGCGCAGCTTATCGAGTGTCACACTTCCATCTCCGTAGATAACTTCATCGATAGACTTCTTTCTGACTACATTCGCCATCTGACCGCCGGATAGGTCGTATTGCTCGGCAAGCGCCTTTGCATCTTCGATGCTGAGTTCAGGAATCATTGACTTCCAAATTTTCGCCCTCACTTCTGCCGTAGGTCTCTCTAAGGTGATTTTGTACAGAATGCGCCTGGACATTGCTTCATCATTCATGAAGTTCTGAGCTAAGTTGGTGGTGAATACAACAATTCCTTCGAGGTCTTCGAGCTCTTGGAGAATGATATTCTGTATTGTGTTCTCCATACGCTGAATGGAGCTGTTTTGCCCGGATATGGTGTTTCTTGTTCCAAGAATGGCGTCCGCCTCGTTGATGAAAAGCACCGGCACCGGTTTGTCTCCGCAGTTTACGACTCTCTCTGCATAAGATGAGAATATTTCACCGACTCTCTTTTCGCTTTCTCCAACATATTTATCTCGAATCTGGCTGATATCGACCTGAAAAATAGGATGCCCTGTCTTGCGACAAATCTCCATTACCGTTGCCGTCTTACCGGTACCGGCAGGGCCGGAGAGCAGAATCGCAAAGCCGCGCGAAAGGCCCTTCTTCTCGAGACGGTCGCAAATCTCTTTGTATTTTTCGTGGCGGAAGAGCTCTGTTACGGTATCTATCTCCTTTTTTTCTGTGTCATTGTAAAAGAGTTCCTTCTCGGGTATCTCATCCGGAGTAAACGAGTAATTGTTCCTCATGTCAACTTCCGTCGATATTAACTTATATTCGGGAAGAAGCAAGTTAATGGCCTTGTCGGTAAGTTCGTAGTAGCCAGGTCTGGCGAAGTGGCCTTCAAAATTGGCAATCTGCACCAGATTCTGTTTGATAAGCTCGCTATTGCCTCTCTTAAGGCCGCTTTTGAGTAAACCGAAATCCCTTGGCCCCTTACATATTATCGTGAAGTCGTCAAGGTCCATTTTGTACACTCCATATATCACTATATGGCAACACATAAAAAACACACACATCTTTTCTGACTCTTCCTTGATAGGAAGAGTATTAAATTTCTTGACAAACTCGAGATTCTGATTCTTGTCAAGAAGATAGTTCAGTTCGTACAGGAGCTGCTTAGGAGACCAAGCATTATATTTAGCTTTAAGTATAAGCTCGCTGGCGAACTCCATCATCTCTTCGAGACTGAGTCCTGACAATACCCTCGGGGTATAGGTTTCGTTGCGTATTATAGCTTTCAGAGCCTCTTTTCGAAGTGTGTAGCTGGCTGGTATACCATCATTTTCACATTCGAAGACTAAGCGTTTTTTCTTGAGCTCCTCTAATTCTTCCTTCCTTTTGAGCATCTTAACGTATTTGCACCCAAAGAAGTTGCAGATATCGGTTATATAACTGTCATTGAGAAAGCTCTTGTCTACAAGGTAGGCAACAATAAGCGCTTGAAAAGGCGTGACTCCAAGTCTCTCGGAGAATACTGTATAAAAAGGATAAGCATCGCTTTTGTCGGTAAAGAACTCATCCTCGAGATTGCATCCCTTGGAATAGTTCATAATCTGCTCTACCAGTTCGAGCATAGTCATCTTGGAGGCGAGGTTCATTCTGGTCTCGAGTGAGGGCATTTCTATCTGCCCCTTTTCCTCCTCCGTTTGGGGAAGTCCAAGCCTGTCGGGCTTGTCAAGTTCATTGACCATCGCGCTACGCGTGGTCGATCTTTTTCTTGCTTTTATAGTTATTATCTTCATAACTATTAATACTGCGTTCTCGAGAAAATCTTTCCTTCCCCATATCACTTTAATTCAATTGTGCATACACGTCCTGATTTCTCCATCCAGCAATGATGCTTTTCATAGCAGGCCTGATTCTCGCAGACCCAGAGTATCTTTGTCCTCATATTGTCCGGCATCACAGGCTGGGGCGCATATCCGTCGGTGAGAATCACAAGTCCGTCATAGCCTTTCGCATGGGCATAATCTACCGGCTCCTGGAAAGAAGTGCCGCCACGTCCAAGGATAGACACGTTGCGCATCACATTCTTCAAGCTATCCACGACCCTTATACCATCATCAAATTGAATGACATCTATCTGTTCGAATCCGTAGCGGAAAGCAGAATTGATGACGCCGTAGAAGTAGGAGAGAGCCTGACTTGAGATTGAGCCGGATACGTCAACCGCAATCAGAAGGCGGGTGTCAAAATCGCGTTTGGAGCCCATCTGCTCGAATCCGTACCGACGGCTGGGCTTCATCCTTGTAAGAGATTTGCGCGAAGAGAGGATGCTTGCGCCGAATCCGCTGAAGACTTGTCGCCAGTTGATTTTGGCACGAGTGGAAGCTTTCAACTTCTCAACCAGATTGCCTGCGAGGCTGCCCCAGTCCTCACAGCCTTGAATTATTCCGTTAATGAGCGAAACGGACAAATCGTCCTCTTCCCAAAGCTCAGACAAATCGGTGTTTTGATTTGCATTTTCAGAAAAGGGATTCGGCTTTTCATTTACGCTTTCATCAGAAGGTGGAAGCATCTCCTGGATTTTACGGCAGTAAACTTCGTACGGCAAGCCGCTCTCCAGCTGGAAGTCGGATGGATGCTCTATATTGAAATTGGTAAAGTTGTAGTTGTCTCCGACCACAAGGTTGCTGCCGATGGATATGGCTTGCTGTGAGCAAGCCAAGGGTTTCCTTTCGTAGGGATGCTTTAGAAGGATTCTTATTGCCTCTGTACGCAGCGCTTCCTCAAGAGCTTTGTCGGACATCTCCAAGACGAATTTGGGGTTGTACTCGATCCTGCGCAGTCCGCATCTTAAAGGACAGCGCATGGTACTGTTAGGCGTGAATTCGTGGACACAGAGCACTTGGAACATTGCGGGTTCCTGAATGAAGAAGCGCTCCAGTATGTTGGTAAGTCTATCCTTCATTCTACTTTATCCCCTTTACATAAGTAATCATGCACATAGTGAGGATTCTGCACTCGCGGGCGATGAAGGCGACGGCGGTAGGGTAGATGTTTTGCACATAAAGATTGGTGAAGTGAGCCGCTGCCTCCTTCTTATTCTTGGTAAGCCATTCGAAGTAGTTCTCGAGGTTCTCTCTGACATTCTGTTTGTTGGCATCGGGCACCTTCTCCACTTCGAGATGGCGGAAGATACCGTCATTGACTACCGATATTTGATGAAGCTGATAGCCCTCAAGTTTCTCCTTTGTTTTAGAGAAGTCCATAAGGACGTCTCTTCCCGATACCATCTTCATGGCAGCTACACTAGACAGGAAAGCGCTCGCCGCCTTGGGACCGACGATGCTCGAAATGATTTTGATTAAAACTCCGCCAAGTTCATCGCGGCCTTTGATGACGTCACTCACTTTCTTCCAGGCACGACGGTCCGGAGTTTTGTCAATGCCGGTATCCGCACCCTCCCTCATATCAGGGTCTTTGTCAAGCCACATCGGGTTCTCCTCTATGAAATCTGTGACTCTATGGTCAACACCCACTTTTTTCGCCCAGAGCAGCCACTCCTGTACGGTCGGACAGAAGTTATATATATTAAACCTGCTGACAAATGCCGGATCGAGCGGGGTAGTCTGGTAGTTGTCGCCGTAGTTTATTGCTGCCACCAGCCGGCTTCCTTCAGGTAGAGGACGGCCGGCCAGACGGCGGTTCAAGGCAAGGTCCATGACTGCCTGAAGTATTTCTTGTCTCGCTCGAGACAACTCATCCAAGAATAAAACAACCGGTTCGCCATCCTTCGGCCACCAGTATGGAGGCATGAAGACTGTCCGACCGGTAGCCTCGTCCTTGCGCGGGAGGCCGATGAGATCTCCCACATCGGACATCTGTGAGGCAAAGAAGACAACGACCTTCATTCCGCGCTCCTGAAAGAAGTTCGTCAGCACTTCGCTTTTGCCCATACCATGGTTGGACACCAACATGATATTCTGGTCTGCAGGTGTTGATTCGAGTACCTGCTGAAGCTCATTTATATTTATATTAACATTAGACATACTATATATTACTTTCGCTTCTTATTTTTCTTTCTTGATTTTATTAAAAAACTTGTTTTAGCTTTTATAATAAATTACCTTTGAGAAGCATATTTTTAAAAAACACACTTCTTTTGGAAAGATTCTTCTTTGTTGGGAGTATATAAGATTATAGAACAAACACTTTTAAAAATGGCAAAAAGCTTAACAAAATCAGGATACACTAATTTCAGACGGTGTGAGAAGCTCCTGTGGATGAACATAAATATGCGGCAGGAAGCAATAATTGATGCATCTCTTCAGGCCCGTTTAGACACAGGAAGCGAGGTCGGTAAATTGGCAAGGGGCTATCTGGGCAACTACAAGGATGTAACGACCTTCGATTCCAATGGAAATCCGGACATAGATGCTATGATAAAGCTAACCCAAGACTACATTGATGCCGTCGAGGAAAATATCGCAGAAGCCGCATTCTCTTGGGACGGGAACTATTGCGCAGTGGATATTCTGCACAAGACCCCGGACGGATATGCCATCTACGAGGTAAAGAGCAGTTCCGGAAAAAAGGATAATTCTCCAAAGAAGAAGAAGAAGAAGAAGAATGAGGATGAGAATAAGAATAAGGAGGAGCTTTTGTCTGAAATGTATGCAAGGGATATTGCATATCAGAAGTATGTGCTTTCGCAGTGCGGAATCAATGTAACCGGCACATACCTTGTCCGCATCAACTCGGACTATGTGAGAGGCAAGGAACTTGACATAAAGCAGCTTTTCTATGATGTTGACATCTCAGAGCAGGTCGCAGAGGAGTACCCGCTCATCCCGGAGAGCATTGAGGCCGCCAAAAAGATTTTAGCGCAAAAGGAAGAGCCGGATAAAAAGATAGGTCATTATTGTTATAAACCTTACGACTGCGTTTTCCGGGACTATTGTATCAGACATCAGGGCGTTGAGATTCCGGAAAATTCCGTCTTTGACCTGTATAAAATGAATTATAAGGATAAGATTGATGCATTTTATAATGGCAGAATCGGCTTTGAAAATCAGGATCCGAAAGTCCTTAATAATAATATAAGGAAACTGCAAATCGAATGTACGTTGAATGGTACCAACCATATCGATAAAGAGGGGATACGCGAGTTCCTTGGTCAGTTGAGCTATCCTCTTTACTTCCTTGACTTCGAGACTATGAATCAGGTTGTCCCGCCATTCGAGGGCACAAAACCCAATCAGCAGATTCCTTTCCAATACTCACTTCATTATATCGAGAAGCAGGGCGGAAAACTTGAGCACAAGGAGTTCTTGGGTGTCAGCGGAGAAAACCCTCTCCGCGCCATAGCCGAGAGTATCTGCAACGATATTCCGATGAATGTCTGCACAATAGCTTACCACAAGTCGTTCGAGTGTAGTAGACTCAAAGAGTTGGCTAAGATGTTCCCCGACCTTGCAGAACATCTTAGGAGCATAAAAGATAATATAAAGGATCTCGAGGATCCGTTCAGCGAAGGATATTATTACGAGCCGGCCATGAAAGGGTCATTCAGCATCAAAAGTGTACTTCCTGCTCTGTTTCCAAATGATCCGGCTCTGAATTATCAAAATCTCTCCGGAGGCGTCAAGAATGGTCAAGATGCCATGAACATTTTCCCCGCCATCAAGGATATGAGTCCGGATAAGCAGAAGCAGGCAAGACAGGCGCTTCTTGATTACTGCAAGCTGGACACCCTCGCAATGGTAAAAATTTGGGAGAAACTAGTGGAGAAGGCAAAGTAAGGAGGAGGAATTAACCTGTGCAATTATAATCTTTGAGCCAATAGTTGTTTATATTTTTCCTTCATTTGCTCATCAAGGAAAGATGACTCTATTCTATCGCAGAATGCAGGAAAAAGATTAACATATTTCTTTTTTAGGTTGTAAAACACTTTCACGGGGATACCGCATGTCTCGAATGCGGATTCAAAGTCGGAATCCTTGATTTTCTTCTTTTTCCCATTCAGGCTTAGAGCCAATTCTTCATCATCAGCAGGATTGGCTATGGCAACATTCAACATATCATATGCGGGCGCCAGACGAACATCATTCTTTGGTTGATACAACGAGAAGTTCTTGAGGTGCATGTCGTTATTTCCGGTAAGCCAGGAGAAGTATACAAGCTCCAGGAAATCAGTTACATCCATCTGAGGGTTAGAGGAGTACTTTCTTATCGCTTTAGCAATCTGCTCGTAGGAGCTTCTGTATTTGTGCTCTGTCTGGCGTTCGGTCAACTGACACATATCCTCCATGGCAATCTTCTCTCCGGACTTGGTACGGTCAATCCTTTTGGTGATATATCCCAGAGAATCGTCCTTCATTCTTATCAAAGAATGCGGGACAACTTTAATTTTGGCAATCTGTGCCAGGTGCATGGTAAGGTCTTCATTTTCGGGAAGGCAACTATATCTTTCTGTTTGGGGTTTGAAAATAAAGTCGCCCCATAGACCGACAATTGTCAGCCTATAGTTGTTTTTATGTTTATTAAGATGAAGTGAGAGTTTCGGCTGAACACCGGTCAGAGTGGTTTGAGATTGGATAATCTGAATGGCAAGCTTATCCATCTCATCTCTTGAATAATCCAATGCAGGAGCATCTGTTACACCAAAGAACTTTTTGATGCAAGCCTTGTGAAAGTCAACTTCACCTGAAGTTAACTCGCCGTAGCAGAACAAGCATTTACTCATTGTCTTGGCTATTAAGAGGTTCAACACTGACGGCACCTATACAATTTTTGCAGCATAGGAGAAGCAGTGAAAATCTGTCCAACTCGCTGATGTCCGTGTTTCTCAGGGCCACATCGAGCAGCCATCCTTCAGGAATCAATCCGTCAAAAAATGGGAACAGGATAGGGGATTTGTATGTCTTTTCGCTAAGAGGCAGAGTTAAACTGACCGCGTGAGGGGAGTCTGAATGAAGATAATCTTCGTAATAGCTGAACTCGTAGCCTTCGTCGGTCTCCTTTAGCAAGCCGGCGCGAATATTTTTGTATTTAATAAGCGCTCTCTTCATTCATTACCTCCTTTTTTACAGGGACAAGTTCAAAATCAAATAAGGAAAACACCTGAGTAACCTTATCCATACGGACAGTGGCCTTTCCCTGCTCTAATTCTCTGATGAAGTTCAGGCCGACTCCGGACTTCGTGGCAAGATCGACCTGTGTCATTCCATGCTCCTTGCGGAGTTTTTTAAGCGTAGTTGCAATAATATTTGTTGCCATAATTACATCCTTTATAATGCAAAAATAATAAATTTTTCAATATTACATTATAACTGATGTAATTTTATACGTATTGGCATAGATTATATCCGATAGGATGCAGTTTATAGAGAAGATAATGTTTAGATGAGGTACGCCAAAAGACGTTTGCAAGAGAATAAGCCAGTGTATTACTTAACATCAAGTATCAGATTCTTGAAATTTGTAATTGATTTGCCTGAGGCTATCTCAAAATGCAGTTCAGCTATTCCAAGATCAATTTCGGTGTATCCAATCAATGAAAATACTTTTCTTGCTGTCACTTTATCTCCGCCTTTGTACTCGAAGAAGAACTTCTGCTGGTTGACTGCAGTAGGGGCGAGCAGGGCTGCGTTCACTCCATCATTGAACCATTTCGGCGTGATGCCGCTGACATTGCTCACATCTTCCGGCTTCTTGCTCCTGCGACTGACGCCTTGAGTCTCGCCGTATCCAAGGGAAATATAGCATACTATCTTTTCATTCTCTCCAAGCACATAAGTGTCGGGAATCTTGCTATAGGACAATCCCACCCAACAAGTGTTCAAGCCCAGCTGCTGCGCAAACAGAACAAGCTGTTCTCCATAATATCCGGCCCTCTCGTTAAGGTCTTCAGCTTTTCTTCCGGCTATCACAAGATAATTGTTCACGCCTTTGAACTTTCCGTACTTTGCCAACGGACCTTGAAAAGCCTTCGCCTCGTTGAGAATTAGTTGGATGTGGAGGTCTCCGCCAGCATTTATCTCATCAATCTTCTTCTTAAGCAGATGATATGTTTCTTCCGAGATAGGAATATCCTTGTAAGCCCTTACTGAATGCCGGGCCTCAATTGCTTCAATTAAAGTCATATTCTTATCCATTTTTATTCTCAGAGGTGTAGTTGTTCATGAGAGCGGCACATTAACGAAGGGTGCGTTTCTTCCCGCCCCACGGGTCCCAATCCCAAGTAATGCCGAAATTATCGTATTCTTCTTTTGTGATAGGTTCGAGGAAATTGTGGACACCGTAACTCGGAATGCCCCAAGCTACATCATGGTCTTTGCCCACTCGTCCCTCTTTAAGGTTGTCAATCTCTTTAATATACCTGACACCGTTATCGTCCTCCCGGACTACGGCATCTGCTTCATAATTAGCAAAGTATTTCATTTTTTTGAGTTATTAAAAAGTTCTTCCGTGGTCAGCCACTCGCATCCCACCATCTTGTTTCAGATGCCATTTCTTTTCGAAAAAGCCTTGTCCGCTGCCGGAAGAACTTAAATAGTTATAATGATTTGCAAATATTTATTGAGAGGGGATTTAGTTGTCACCAAGTAGCGCTTCTACTTCTTTTTTAAGAATAGGAAGATGATTGATGACTACGCTCCATATAATATCATCGGACACACTGTCGTAACCATGACTGATATAATTTCGTATATCAACTATTTTGCGGGCATTGGTTATATGTATGGTGTCATCTTCTTTAAGAATTCTGTTAGTAGCCTCACCTATGATTTCAATATTACGTTCAATCCCTCTCTTCAGCATCAGATTCTTGCAGAACTCATCATACACTTTAGGTTGATTGTCGAAGAAAGAGTCGATTTCTTCGATTGCATTCAGGATATCATGAAGGTTTTTCAGGGTTTTAGTTTCCATAAATCTTCCGTTTTGTGGCATTAACCTCATTAAGGAAATACTTGTTCCTGATAGATTTCATCTCAACTAAATCAATATTCCGCTTCAACAGGTCTTCAAGGGCATACTTGAAGTCGAAATAATTGTTAAAATAATCATACTTGACCGGGGACTCAAACACTACAAGAAAGTCAATGTCGCTATCTTCGTTAAATCGGTCAGTTACGGCGGAACCGAAAACATGCAGACTATTGACATTGTACTTGATGCACAATGCGTTTATAGAATCAATATGACTATCTATGTAGGACACAAAGCAAAGATATGGAATTTTTTCTTAGAAAGAAATAA
>Ga0255347_1003676_pt1 | contig 19663 bp, 12 predicted proteins | sample wastewater_treat_2_FD_192479 | JGI IMG/M metagenome (GOLD analysis project Ga0255347, IMG submission 192479) | Wastewater microbial communities from Lulu Island WWTP, Vancouver, Canada - plant24 | ecosystem: Engineered > WWTP > Wastewater > Unclassified | place: Canada: Vancouver, British...
AGCCCATAACCATCCCCCCCGCCGCGCGCCCCGTTGCGCCATAAAAGTTTTCCATGCCGTGGAAACATTTTTTCCACACCGTGGAAAACTTTTGCCCCCAAACCCTCCGCCAGCCCGATTTTTTCCACACCGTGGAAATTATTTTTCCATAGCATGGAAAAATTCAAAATAACTTTTCCATACCGTGGAAAATGACGGCTCAGGTCTTCTCGAAGAGGAGCAGAGTCCGCGGGGAATTTCGGATGGATTCCCGGCGCAGAAGCCGGAACGATTCGCCAAACACATCCAGACAGTGGCCCAGCGTGATGTGATCAAACAGGTTCACGCGAAACTCAATCAGCCGACGGAACATGACATCATCGGTCGGAACGAATTCCAAGATGAGATGACGCCGGGTCAGCGTGGCCATCAGGTCGCGGATGGCAGCCATCGGGAGATTGGCGCCGACAAGAAGATGATGAATGACGGCAAGGGCCAGAACGCAGTCGGGCCGGACCCGGTCCAGAAAGGAAGGCCGCTCGGCATTTAGATAGCCAATACCGGGCGTGGGATTGGCGATGTCCACGACCATCGGGGTGATGGCCGCAGGCTCCTTCCGGATGCGCTGATACATCTGCTCAACAGCGCCAACATCAAAATCGGTGGCGAGGACGGACGCGCCGCAAGCGGCGGCAATGCGCGAGTAGTCGCCGGTGTTGCAGCCGATGTCGAGCACCTCGGTGGCTTTCGCCTCTTTCAGAAATTCCTCGACCAAAGCTTTCTTGGAAGCTTCGGCCTCGTCATCGTAGGAGCAGATTTGCGTGTAGTCGCCCCATACGGTTTCGGGAGCGATGGATTCCGCCAAGTGGGTGATTTTCTTGTCGAGGCGGCGCAAAGTCATGAGTTGCGCGGCGGGATGCCCGACGGCCTCACCGCCGGGAGCCGGAGCGGAAGACCTGGGAGCGGAAACCTTGCCGGCCTTGACACGTCGCTCAAGGGCGAAAGGCAGGCCAATGTCGAACACCAGCCCCGGGCTCCAGCGCCGACGCCAGGAAAACGCTTGGCCGACCTGGAGCGTGGAGCGCCCGTCGAGGCTGGGCAGAAAGTACGAGCGCAAATCCCAGCCCGCGTACTTCACGAGCAACAGAGGATAGAGAAACATCCGGTTGAACTGGCCCAGAGCAAACCACAGGTCCAACCGCGCGGGCCTTTCGATGGATGTCAGATCAATGAAAATCGGCTTGCCGCGAACGAACTGGATGTTATAGGCGGTGGCGTCCTTCAGAGAAAGGCCGAGGTCAAGCAGTTCACGCTGGAGTTTCAGCGTCAGGCGGCCGGCATCGGCCAGCATGGAGACGGACCACTCGCAGGGATACGTGATGGGCGCGATCCTATCATGTTCTACGAAGGCGGCAAAACCGGGATGGGCGGCGGTAAGTTCGGCAAGCAGAGCCGACTCCTCGACAAAGCGGGTTCCCACAACGAGACCTTCCCGCGCCCAGCGGGCGAGGTGCCCCTGGGCATCAAGCGTGCGCAACAGCTCCGCCGCCCCCGCGTCCAAAGCGCGGAAGATGCGTTCCCCGTGCTGAAAAACATATCCGCTAGGATCGCGGAAGGAACCGTCCACGCGAGTCATGGGGCTATTCCGACTTCGAAGGCTTGTCGCCCGGCGTCTTCTCGGACGGCTTCTTGCCCGTGAAAAGCGCCTTGATTCGACTCCAAAAAACGGCAATCCCGCCGATACAGGAGGCCAGAATGACTTGCAGCAGAATACTACCGCTACCGGGATCGATATAGGCAATAAACATGAAAATCTCCTTTTCGAGTTGCAAAGCGTGGAGTATAGAGCGACCTCCCGGGGGACACAACAAAAAACGCCGGTGACGGACAAGGCACCTTCGGGCCGCCAGCGGCACCTCGTTCCCCGAAGCCACTTCTTGAAACACACGCTTATTCATTTCCCTATACTTTTTCGCCCTGTTTATGAAAAACGGAATAGGCGTCGAGGAACGGGCCAGGTTGATTTTGACATCATAACTTGATTTTTTATATCGTATCTACTTACTTTAAAGAGAGCCGTGGCTCCGCTTAGATAGATTGGCGGGGAATATCGGCTTCGCATTCGTGTCGAACAGTTTAAGAAGGCCCCGATATAAAACCATGAGAATTTTAATCATTGGTGCGGGCCCCACCGGGCTTGGTGCGGCTTGGCGCCTGAAAGAACTTGGGCATCAGGATTTTCTGGTGCTCGAGCGCAATTCATACGTTGGAGGACTGGCTGCCTCGTTTTTGGACCCCCAGGGCTTCACCTGGGATTTTGCGATCCACGTTGCTCATTCCCATTATCATTATGTGGACCGTCTGCTGCAAACCGTGATGCCGGACGGCTTCCTGACGCATGAGCGGCGATCCTGGATACACACGCAGCGCACGTTCGTCCCGTATCCATTCCAATACAACTTCCGCCATCTGCCGGAACAGGCGCGCCGCGAATGTCTCGATGGCCTCTTGGCTCGTCCCGCGCAATTGCCCCACGGCCCGGCGAATTTCGAAGAATGGATTCTGGCATCTGTTGGCCCCGGCATCGCCAAGCACTTCATGGTGCCCTACAATACGAAGCTGTGGACGCTGCCCCCGGCGAAGATGAACTGTCGCTGGCTGGGTGATCGCGTGCCGGAAACCGATGTGGAACGCGTACGCGCCAACATCCGCGACGAACGGGACGATGTCTCTTGGGGTCCCAACCATGTGTTCCAATTTCCCCGGACCGGCGGCACCGGCCAGATCTGGCAAAACATGGCGAAGTCCATCGGATCAGAACGAATCCGGATGTCTTCCGCCGTGGTCGGCATAGATGCCCAAGCCCGGACCGTTCAACTCTCCACCGGCGAAAAACTCCATTACGACCATCTAATTTCCACCATGCCCCTGGACCAACTGACCTCCATGGCCGGATGTAGCACACTGGCCCCTGCCGCGGCGCAATTGCGCCACACCCGCGTGCAGGTTGTGTGCATCGGCTTGCCCATGCCGATTCCTCCTGTTCTGCAAGATAAAACTTGGATATACTGCCCGGATGTTACATCCATGTTCTATCGCATCACCCCGTTCTCCACTTTTTCCCCGGCTCACACGCCTGACCCGGCCCGTTTCTGCTCGTTCATGTGCGAGGTTGCCACGCCCGGTCAAGACGCCATGCATCCGGAGCAAAAATTGGCAAACCAAGTCATGGAGGACCTGAACCAGTCCGGCCTCCTCACCTTCCGCCCCGCCGACGCCCGGGTCTTCCATCTGCATTCGGACTACGGCTATCCAATCCCAACACTGGACCGGGATGAAGCCTTGGCCGCTTTGCTGCCTGCGCTGCAGGGAAAAAATATTTGGAGCCGCGGACGATTCGGCGCGTGGAAATATGAAGTGGCCAACATGGACCATTCCGTCATGCAGGGCGTCGAAGTCGTCAACCGGATCCTGCTCGGGGAGCCGGAGGAAACCTTGCCCCATCCAACAAAAGTGAATGACGGCAAACAGTAGGAAATTTCCCATGCCCGCCCCGAAGATTTCATTTCTCGTGCCGGACATCCATTCCCCCGTGTTGGGGCCCGTCACCGTCCTCGCCCGTCATCTGCAACCCGCTTACGATGTTGAAATTGTCGGCGCGGATTTCGGCTACGGGGTGTGTGAAATGTACCGGGGTTCTTTCCCTTACACGGCCGTTCCCTGCACTCGCATTTACCGCTGGCCCGATTACCTTTGGGAATCCCGCCGGCTGGCCTCGGTCCTCAAGGGCGATGTCATCATCGCCGTCAAGGCGTTTGCCACCAGCATCCCGGTGGCGCTGCAGGCCAAACGGCTTCGCCAAGCCAAGGTTATGGCCTACCTCGACGAATGGGACGGCGCTCTGGTGGCCCGTCTTTCCCCGCTCCAGAAGGCCAAGCGGTGGCTGCGACATTTCCAACATCCGGTCGACGACATTTATTGCCCCTGGGTGGAGCGCATGATCCCCCGCTGTGACCATGTAATCAGCACCACAACCGCCCTCCAGAAACGATTTGGAGGTGACGTTCTCCCCATGGGCGTGAACATGGACGATTTCGCCCCACGCCCCGCGGACGAAAGCGCAACATTGCGCCGTGAAGCGGGATTGGAAGGCCGAAACCTGATTGTCTTTGGCGGAGTCGTACGTCCACACAAAGGGATCGAACTCATTCTGGACGCCCTGGCAACCATCGGAAATCCGAACAATGCGCTGGTTATTGTCGGCCCCAACAACGAGCATGTCGCGGCCCTGTGCGCCAACCCCGCCTATGCCCCCTATCTGGTGGCGCTTGGCCCAAGGCCCAAGGCCGATATGCCCAAGTATCTCGGATTGGCCGACTTGATTGTGCTGCCCCAAAACGACGACCTTCTTGCCCAAACCCAAATGCCCTGCAAGGTGTTCGAAGCCATGGCCATGGCCAAACCCATCATTGCTTCTTCAGTAGCCGACCTACCCAAGGTCTTGGCGGGTTGCGGGTGGACCGTGCCGCCGGGCGATGTGGATGCGCTTGCCCGCCAAATTCAATGGGTATCCACACACCCGCGGGAAGCCGCGGAATTCGGTCGCCTCGCCCGCGAAATCTGCGCGGAAAAATACAGCCATTCCGTCGTGGCCAAGCAACTCCATGCACTTGTGGCCAACGTATTGTCTTGATTGCGAACCGGCGTCCGTTGGCAGACGCGCTTGCCGCGATAGACGCCACCATAAATGGATTGGTTGCCTGTGCTCATTATGCTAGCATAGAACCGAATTACATCCGATTATGAATAAAATCTTGATGATCCTGACCAGCCACCGGCTGGATTGTTTCCGGCTCTGCATGGACATGCTGATTCACGGCGGTTCGATTCACCGCTTTGATCGGGTAGTCTTGCTCCTCAATGGCGTAAAGGGGCGTCATTTACGCTATGTGCAGAAGTTGCAAGCCAGGCATCCGGATATTCCGTGGGATACCGTGGCCGGCCCGCGCGGGCGCGGCTGGTTTATTTCCAATCTGCAAAACGAATGCGTCCGCCGCTATCCCGATTCCCTGTATTTCAAAATTGATGAAGACACCTTTGTCTCAGCCGACTGGGATCAGGAGTTGCTGGCGGCGTATGAGGCTCACCGCGACCGCCCGGATCTCTCGCTCGTGACGGCCACGATCCCCAACAACGGCCTGGGCTGCTGGCAATTGCTCAACGTTTTCCCCGACTTGCGCGAGAAATTTTTGCAACTTCCCCATGCCGCGCATCATCCCGGCGCGTCCAGCCCGGTCTGGTTTTATCCCCATCTGGCGGAATGGATGATTCGCGAGTTCATCCATCTGGACACAGCCAACCAGCGCGTCCGCGCCGTGGTCACGGAACCGTGGGTCCACTTCCATGAGCGCTTCAGCATCAATTGCATCTGCTACGATTACCGCCACTGGCAGGAAATCGGCGGCGTGCAAGAGCAGGATGAAGTTGGGTGGGGACAATGGATTACCGAAAATCGCAAACTGGTGGTGCTGGCCGCGCGCGCGGTGTGCCACCATTACACCTTCTTTAATCAACAGGACTGGCTCGACCGCTCCACGCTTCTGGAAGACATCCGGGCGGCGAACTTGCCGGTGACCCGCTGGGAGCAGTCGTTTTTAGGGCGCGGGCTCCCGCGCTGGGGGCGGATGGTCCGGCAGGTGCCCGCCATCCTCAAGCGTCGGCTGAAAAAGTCAGTTTCCGCTTGAGCTCATCATATTTATCCAGCGCGGTGCCGATGGAGTCATCCATATCGAAATAAGCATACGCGCCCAGTCGTCCGCCAAAAACCACCTTGGTGTGTTCGCGGGCGGCTTCTTCTTGATATTTGGCGCGAATGGCCATGTCGGCTTCCGCACGCACGGGATAATAAACGTCATCCCCCGGCTTGGGTTCAAACGATGTTTCACGGAAAATCACCGTGCGGTCGAATGAGCGTTCCGGCGTAAAGTGCTTGAACTCGTGGGTGCGCGTATGGGACACGCAGCCATCGCATTCATTCATGACCGATGTTCCTTGGAAATCGTTCACATCCAGAACTTTTCTTTCAAACCGAACCGAGCGCCAGCCCAAACGGCCGTGCTTGTAGTCAAAGTACTGGTCAATGGGACCGGAATATATCAGAAGATCATGCGCGGGTAGCGAGCCGCGAATATCGAAAAAATCGGTGTTTAATTGTATCTCAATGTTCGGATGCTTCAACATCCGCTCAAAAAGGCGGCCATAGCCGTCCACCGGAATACCCTCCCAAGGATCGTTGTAATAGCCGAGGTTGTAGTTATAGCGCACCGGCAAGCGTGTGATGATATACGCGGGTAGCTCGGTCGCCAAACGCCCCCAATGTTTTTCCGTGTACTCCTTGACAAAAGCCTCATAAAGCGTTCGCCCAATCAATGAAAGAGCCTTCTCCTCAAGATTTTGCGGATCCGTGATGGCTTCCTTGTCAACTTCGGCCTGCACCCACGCCTGAGCTTCAGCGGGCGATAAGCGCCTTCCTAACAGCAAATTGATGGCCGCCAAGCCAAACGGCAACGGATAAACCTTGCCCTTGCGAGTCGCCCAGACCGTATGCCGATAATTATTAAACGCGGTGAACCGATTGATATATTTCCAAACCCGCTCCATGTGAGTATGGAAAATATGGGGCCCATAAACATGGACATCAATACCGGTATCCGGATCGGGACACGACCAGCAGTTGCCGCCGATGTGATTGCGTTTTTCAATCAGAAGAACCCGCCAATTCAAGTCGTTGGCAAACCGCTCCGCCAGTACGGAGCCGTAAAAGCCAGCGCCCACAATAATGACGGTTTTCGACGACGGATGAATGGCTTCTTTAGTCATGCAACATTTTGCTTATTATCAAATCCGCAAAATGTCAATGCCGCCGGCCAGTGGCGCGGGTGATGTGCGCAAAGCGATCGCGGATGGCGGGGGTGAGTTGCTCCCAGGTGAACCGCCATTGCCAGTTGCCGCTGGCGACTCCGGGAGTGTTCATGCGCGCCGAAGAATCCAGGCCCAGTAAATCCTGCAAAGGCACCACAAAGGTGTTGCCGTTCGAGCGCGCGCCCAGATTGATGAGGTCCCAGTGAATTTCATGACCGTCGGTCCGCAAATAATCCAGAATCATTTTGCGTTCAGCCGCAATGTCTTCCGATGTCCGCGTGCTCCCCTCGCCCGGCTCACTGTGGAACCAGCCCACCGTGCTGTCGTTGTCGTGGGTTCCGGTGTACACGCAGCAATGGGCGGGATAGCTTTCGGGGCGAAACTCGGCGGAACGGTCGTCATTGCCAAAGGCAAATTGCAAAATCCGCATGCCCGGAAAGCCGAATTGGTCGCGCAGGGCTTCCACCGGCGGCGTGATGACGCCCAAGTCTTCCGCGATGATGGGCAGTTCGCCCAAACGTTCATGCAGCACATGGAATAAATCAGCGTTTGGCCCCGGCACCCATTTGCCGTTGATGGCGGTGGTTTCATTGCCGGGGATTTCCCAATACGCTTCGAATCCGCGGAAATGGTCAATGCGGACAATATCCACCAGCTCGAACGTCCGCCGCAGACGGGCCGTCCACCAATCGTAGTTGTTCTGTTTATGCGCGGGCCAATTATACAAGGGATTTCCCCAAAGCTGGCCGGTTGCGCTGAAATAGTCCGGCGGAACGCCGGCCACCACGCTGGGCTGACCATCCGGACCCAGAAAAAACAATCCCGGATTCGCCCAGACATCGGCGCTGTCGTGCGCGACAAAAATGGGAATATCGCCAATCAACTGGATGTTGCGCTCCCGGCAATAAGCTCGCAGACGCTGCCACTGGTTTTCGAACAGAAACTGAATGATTTTCGCGCGCCGAATTTCTTTTGCGAATTTTTCGCGAGCGGTGGCGAGAGCATCCGCCTGACGCTGAGCCAGCTCCAGCCCCCATTGAGGCCAGGGCACGCCACCATGCGCATCCTTGAGCGCGGCGAAAAGCGCGTAATCATCCAGCCATTCCACTTGCGCCGTGCAAAAGGCGTTGAATTGCTCCTTTAAGGTTTTCGAAGCGCGTTTCGCAAACTGGTTACAAACGGTTTCCAGAATCTCCATCCGAGCGAGAATAACCGGGCCAAAATCAACTTTTTCGGCAGGAAATTCAGGAAAGTCGGCTAACTCTTCCTTCTTCAGGAGGCCATCCTGAATGAGCACATCAAAACTGACCCACAACGGATTGCCGGCAAAGGTGGAGGGCGATTGATAAGGGCTGTCGCCATAGCTTGTCGGTCCCAACGGCAAAATTTGCCAAAGGCGTTGGCCGGTTTCGGCAAGGAAGTCGGCAAAGCGATAGGCTTCGGGGCCGATTTCACCAATCCCGTAGGGGCCGGGCAGAGAGGTTGGGTGAAGCAATACGCCAGATGCACGTGGAAAGTTCATTATTTAAGGTTCTCCGACAAGACAATTTCGATGTGAGCCGGAGAATATGTCATAAGCGCGAGAATTTGTCGAAACGTTTATACGTCCCGTTGCGCCCCGCGAAATTATGGCTCATTCAGAAGCGAACGAATCCGTCCATGCCAGACACCGGGCGAGTCGTTGGTGAACACCTGTCCGGGCACGCCCCACCCCAGATTGCTGGTGCTTGCCGGCAGAAGCAGATTGGTGGTGAATTCCAGTTGATAATAGCGGGCGGTGCTGGCGGGGAATGTGAACACCATGTGGTTGGATTCCGCCACAAAACTTCCCGAAAGCCGCAAAACGCTGGCAGCTGAAGCCGGGTCTGTATCGGCCAGATATTCCTGCCAGGTCGTCATGCCGTCCTGGTCGAAGTCCGCTTCGGGCGCAAAGCGCGAATCTTCGGGATTGTAGTTCTTGCCGATCAGCCACTCATCGAACGTCGCGGAGGCGATCGTCAGGATGCCGGTGGTGCTTCCCGTGTAGTAGGGGCTGGAGATGCTGGCCACCACTTCGTACTCTCCAACGGTGCTGGGCACCTCAAAAGAACCACCGTATGTCACATCTACCGCCAGACCGAGCGGATAGGTGTCCACCCTCACGGGCTTGGGCAGCCCGTCGTACACCTGCTCTAGATTGGATAGCATCACCACGGCGGGAATGGGATTGGTGGTGGCCACCTCGTAGGGGGTAATTGCAATATCATCAATATTTACACGGTTGGAAGACGCACCGTCAACCAACAGAAACTGCAAATAAGCGGAATCGGTCAGCTTCAAAGACTGGGAATGGGCAGCGAAGGAATTGGTGATGCCGTCCACCGCCAGATTGGTATGCACCGTCCACAAGTTTCCGTCACCGCTGGTCTGGAGCGATAGTGTGGCGGAGGCATCCGCGCTGAACATGGCGTAATTAAAGGTCACGGAGTGAATGCCGTTGGAAAACGGCGTGGTGCTTTGCAGCACACCGTTGTTGCTTGCCCCCGCGCCAATGAAGCGCAGACGAAGCGAATTGGTCGAAGTCTTGACGTCGGTCGTTAGGTATCCACGATATCCATTGTTGATGAACCATTCCCTGGGCTCCGCGAGATTCAGCAGGTCAACGTGTGGCCCGTAATCCGCTTTCGGTGCTCCGTTGGAATCAAAATCAAGCATATATGGCGTACCTGCCGGTGCCAAATGCGACGGCGGCACCTCGTCTAAGATCACCACGGCGTTTTCGAAGGTATAGACCCCGTCCAAATAGTTGGAACTGCCCGCCACCGTGACAGTGGCATCATAGAATCCGATGGCCGTGGGGGGATCGGCCGGAGCGTAGGAAACCGACCACGTCAAGCCGGGGGTGACGTTGAACTGATTGGTGTGGGGCAATCCGTCATGGGCTACGGCGATGCGTTCCACCAAGGAAACATCTGGGTCCGACTTGGCGATAGTCACGGCTTCCTCGAACAGGAAGGTGCCTCCCTGGATGTGGCCCACGGAGGGAATCGTCACTGTCGCGGCGTAAACCCCGGCATTGACCGGCGTCTGGGGCGCATAGGTCACCGCATAGGCCATGCCCTCGGGATACACAATGAATTCATTCGTGCGGACGGACCCGTCATACAGCGCCGGCTCGACGGCGGCTGGGGCACATTGTGCGACGATTTCGTTCTGCCCGAACGGAGAAATGACAATGTCGTCGAGATTCGCGCGTGCACCGGCGGGTCCGGTGCAGGTGATCCGAAACTCAATGGGGCCGGGCACATTAGCCGCAACGGTATTGGTGACTAGAGTGGCCACCCCCTCCGTGCTGACCGAGCCAAGTCCGACCCAACCGGAGCCGTCGTTGTATTCGGCTGTGAGCGTCACCGCTGAATCCGTCCCATAGCGGCGATAAGCAAAAGACAGCGCTCCAAGCCCGTTGGTCAGCGCCCCTTCCAACCGCACTTCGCACGGGGCGCGAAGGCGCTCACCCTTATCGCCGTTGACGGAATCGCTGGTGGTCGTACCCGTGACCAGCGCATTCGACAGCACCCAGGTACGCCCACTCAGCGAAATGGGATTCAGGTTCGTATATATCGTCTTGGGGGGCGCATCTTCAAAATTGATAATCCACGCCGTTTCGGCAACAGGATCCGGGTCGTCCATATCCTCGCAGGCGGCGGGATCCTGATCCGGGTTGTACACGTACGGGCAGTTGTCATTGACGTTCAGGACGCCGTCGCCGTCAATATCGTCGTCGCAGGCGTCGCCGACACCATCGCCGTCGGTGTCAATTTGCGTGGGATTCTTGACGCCGGGGCAGTTGTCCACGTCGTCGGGGATGCCGTCGCCATCCCTATCGTCTGCTTGGCTGGGCGGCATGGTATAAGAATTGGTGCTGGAATTCTTCTCATAGGATCCTTGCGGTCCGTCAAAAGTGCAGCGAACATAATACTCCACGGTTTCGTTGGGATTCCGTCCGGGATTCAGCGGGGCGGTACGCCATGAGTTGCCGCTCGTGTTGGTCATGGGCGTGGAATAGAAGGAGCCGCCTTCGATGCGTAGCCAGGCTTCGGCGGCGATGTTGGATGCCACCGCGTTGGGCTGAATGTCTGCCAGAATCGAGAAGGGATCGGTTGCCTGCGGGGCAAACGGATCGATGGATAGCTCCGACACAAAGACATCGGCCTCCGACAGAGCAACGTGATGTCCCGGTGTCGCCGAATCCGCACCCGAGGTGATCGTCCACTCGTTTGCCTGCCATTCCGGGAACGGATCGCTGATTCCCACATTGCGTACGGCCGTGGAATTGAGATAGGCCCAGGGCATGCTGTAGTCGTCAGAGCCTGTCGCTTGGCGAACCCGGCCGTAGATGTCCGAGTCCGCGCCATCCTTGCGCAGAACAACCGTATCATTGCCGTTCAGCCGGCCGATGATGGAGGCTTGGACCTGAGCCTGAACTCCATACTGCTGGAAGAAGCGATTCGTCGAAGTTGCAACGGTCAACACTTTGCCGCCAGCCAGCGATCCACTCAGGTTAATCGTGGCGGAAGGATTTCGGTTCTTGTCGAGATAAATCACCAGAGCATAGCCGTTCAGGTCAAGCGTACCGCAACCGGTGTTGCAGATTTCCACATAGTTGAAGTTGGTGGAAATCGGATGGTCAACGATTTCGCTCAGGATCGCCACGGGCGTCATCCCCGCGACTTCATCAATCAGGTGGAAATCAGCGAAAACCATGCGGTGATCCGAGGCGTTGGCGCTCGTGTTGGGCGGCGGGGGAGCTCCATACTTTGGCAAGCCCACCCCCACTCCGTCATCCTCGGAATTGTAGACCTCCGCAACGGGCGCACCATAAGCACTGTTCATGATTTCATCACTGAAAAGAATGTAGTCGAGCCGGTATCCACCCCCCGCATCATGCGCATGGGTCCAGGTGTTCGTGCTGCCGGTATGCGCCGCGTCCACGGCGGCCAGCCCCGCCGCCGCCAGACGCTCAGTGGGATAATACCGGTAGGCCATCAGCCAGTTTGAATCGGTGTACCAAGGGATGTCGGAACCCGCCTTGTAGGTGGACGGCAGGACGGTCCCGGCCTTCAGGTTTTCGTAATAGCCCCGGGAAAAGTTGGTCGTTTGCCCCACCCCGACGCTACCTTCGATGGTGTCATTAAAGTCTCCCATGATGGCGTACTCCACATCGTTGGAGAATGTCGCCATCATGTTGGTGATGTAGTTCACCGTCCGATGCATTTCAAACGCCCGTCGCATCCGGCTGGATTTCACCAGAGTTTCCGACTTGTTGTGTACCGATATGACGTGGAAGGGATTAAGCGCCCCCGGCACCTCAATCACCGCATGCAACGGCCAGCGGGTCATTTCCTTGGCGTCCGGGTCCACCACCGTCTCGCGAACCGTGCCAGAGGATAAAATGGGATATCGGCTCCAAATCCCGAGTCGGGCGGTCCCCGCAAAAGTCCCGCCTTCGGAAGAATACGCATAATATGGATACCCCAGTTGAGCCGCCAGAGTCACCCAGGCTTCCTGATCGCTATTGGCTAATTCCTGAAAACAGACGATATCCGGATTGACGCGACGGAACGTATTGCTCACCGCCAAATAGTCGTCGTTGGGATCGCCATTCAACCGATCGCCCCCCGTATCCACACCGTAATATACATTAAAGGACGCAACACGCACCTGAACTGCCCAGACAGAAACCCCCAGGCAGAACCAGCTGCTGAAAAGAAATATTTTCAGTAGAAACTTCTTCACAATTGCACAAGCTAGCACCTCGCCACAAGTTAGCACAATAAGTTTTTCCGCGATTTTAACATTTTTAGTCAAACGCTTGAGCTTTGTCCCCTGCCCCAAGGCCGAAATCGGAACCGGCGACAGACCCGCCGCAAATTTTTGCTGGCGAAACGCTTCGTTTTTTGGCATGAAGTTTTTCTTTGTCGTGCGCCCTCTGGACGCGCAAACCTGTGGCGACTCGAAAATGGTAAAGAAAGCTCATCTGATTACGCACCTTGGCGCAGCCGGGATGTTGGCCCTGTCCTTGACGGCTTGCGGCCCGCGTGTCGTGCAAGACGCCGACCCCGCCGCGCTGATTGGCGAAGCGTGGACGGCCTACCGTCTCAGCGAATTCCAAAATGCGGCCCTCGCCTTCGACGCGGCGCGCAACGCCGCCATCCCCGGCTCCGACGAATGGGCGATGGCCACCTACGGCCTCGGCACCACCTGGGACTTGCGCCGCCCCGGCGAAGACCCCCGCAAAGCAACCGCCCTCTATCAGGAGATTCTGGGAACCGCCCCGCAAAGTCCCATCATCCCGTGGACGGAGCTGGCCCTCGCCCGCCAAAAGCACCTCGTCCCCGTCGGTCAGGAGCCGGACTACGACGCCGTCAACAAAGCCTATCAGCACATCATTGACCAATTCCCCGGCCACCTCGCCGCCAAGGAAGCGTTCCTCTATCTGCAAAGCATCCAACTAGCCAAGCTGGAGCCTGTCTCCACCCAAGCCGCGGTCAAAAAGTTGCTGGACTTTGTCGCACACGAAAAAAAGGAATTTTTAAGCCCCGCCTGGTCGCTCCTCGCCGTGGCCTACACCACCCTCGGCGACCAGGAAAAACGGCTCGAAGCGGAAATCAACTCCTTTGAAACCACCGAAGTGGACCCCTCCGACCCCTTCATTGAGTTCGCCTGGGCCTACTGGAACCTCGCCACCATCGCCGAATTTGAAGTGGGCGACTTCGACCTCGCCCGCCACTACTACAACCTGTTGCTGGAAAAATACCCCACCGACATCCGCGTCTATGGCTGCAAGCAAGCGCTCCGGCGAATGGACGCGCTGGAAGCCAGCATCCGCGCTGAAGAGGAGGCCCCGCAGCCATGATGCGTTTCCTTCGCTCCGCCTTCAATTTCGTCCGCACCTATTTCGCGTTGCTGGTCGTGGCCGCCGTGTTCCTCTGGTCCGCCTGGGTCATCGTCACCTACCGCGCGCAGCAAGCCCCCCCCGGCTCCATCGTCATCCGCCTCGGCCACTGGCAGCTCGAAGCCAGCGTGCGCGAAGGCATTGACGAAATGGCCCGCGAATATCAAAAGCTGCACCCCAACGTCGTCGTCATCCAGGACGCCATCCCCGAAGGCACCTACGGCCAATGGGTCAGCACCCAACTCATGGGCGGCACCGCCCCCGACATCCTCCAAGTCGGCTCAATGCTCCCCGCCAACATCTGGCTCTCCTACTACAACCGCTACTTCTTCCCCCTCACCCACTACGTCAACGCCCCCAACCCGCACAACAAGGGAACCGACCTCGCCGACACCCCCCTGCGCCGCACCTACAAAGACGGCATGAAAACCGCCTACGTCACTGAAATGCAGGAATACATGTCCGTGCCCCTCTCCCTCTTCGGCGTGCGCATCTTCTACAACAAAGACCTCCTCAAAGAGCTCACCGGCCGCGACGTCGCCCCCCGCGAATACCGCGAATTCCTCGCCGTCTGCGAGCAAATCCGCTCCTCCACCAACGCCCTCACCGGCCAGCCCTACATCCCCATCGCCGGCTCCGCCTACCACTTCGCCCACTGGGACGGCATGATGTTCAGCCCCCTCACCTACGGCGCCTATCGCCGCGCCGACCTCAACCGCGACGGCTTTGTCGGCAACGACGAAACCTTCGTCGCCTTCAAAACCGGCCTCCTCGACTTCTACTACCCCCCCTACGCCCTCTGGCTCAAAATGCTCCGCGAAGTCACCGACCACTTCCAAACCGGCTACACCGGCCTTGGCCGCGACGAAGCCGTCTTCCTCTTCGCCCAGCAACGCGCCGTATTCATGACCACCGGCACCTGGGACGCCCGCTCCCTCGAAGAACAAGCCCGCGGCCAATTTGAAGTCGGCATCATGGACTTCCCCCTCCCCACCCGCGACGACCCCGTCTACGGCGAAGTCGTCGAAGGCCGCATCTACGAATCCCCCGGCGGCGGCTTCCAATTCGGCATCACCCGCAACTCCAAAAACATAGACACCGCCGTGGACTTCCTCCTCTTCCTCGCCTCCCAGAAAGGCAACGAAAAACTCAACGGCATCATCGGCTGGATCCCCGCCATCGAAGGCACCCAGCTCGACACCCTCCTGCAAGCCTTCGAACCCCACCTGGAAGGCATCTACGCCAACGTCAACTTCACCCTCGGCGGCAACACCGCCGTCGCCTGGGCCCAGCGCTACTCCCTCTACCAAGTCAACCAAATCTCCTTCGACGACTTCGCCAAAACCTACACCGCCTTCTACCTCAAAAACGGCCTCACCGACTTCCTTGAGCAGCAGCGCGACTGGCGCCGCGGCATGCAACGCAACGAGCAATACCTCGCCGGCATCCGCGGCCGCGCCATCCTCGCCACCGACGCCGCCGCAACCGCCGCCACCCCCGACGCCCAAGCCGCCGCCGCCCGCGAAGCCGAATCCGCCTGGGTCCGCTACCGCGCCATCACCGCCTCCCGACAAATCTGGGACGAACTCAACCACGCCCGCCAGCTAGACCTCGTCAAACGCGACACCCTCCCTGAAAACTTCGTCCCCCCCTACGAATACTCCACCAACGTCCTCGCCAAAATCCGCCAACGCATCCGCGCCGAGCAAACCCCATGACCCCCGCCCCCTCCCCTGACCTCTGCCCTCTGCCCTCTGACCACCCTCCTGCCCCCTCCCCTGACCTCTGTCCTCTGACCTCTGACCTCTCTCCTGACCTCCGCCCTCTGACCTCTGCCCCCTCTCTCCCGAACCCTGAACCCCGAACCCTGAACCCTTCTTCCCATGCAGCCTAAACAAGTCCAACCCAACCAACTCCGCCACCACTGGGAAATCTACCTCTTCATCATTCCCACGCTGATACTCATCGCCCTCTTTCAGTACTACCCCGCCAGCTCCGGCATCTTCCACTCCCTCTTCCGCTGGAACGGCTCCGACATCTCCGAATTCGTCGGCTTCGAAAACTACGTGGATTTAATCAAGAACCTTGAGTTCTGGAACTCCTTCAAACTCGCCTTCATCCTCGGCTTCTGGAACGTCATCAAGATGATTCCAGCCCTCCTCGTCGCCGTCTGCATCCACCGCTGCACCTCCGAAAAAATGCAGTTCTTCTACCGCACCCTCTTCGTCGTCCCCATGGTCATCCCCGGCCTCATCACCGTACTCATCTGGCGCTCCTTCTTCTTCGAAGCCACCTCCGGCTACCTCAACCAATTCCTCGACTGGTCCGGCCTGATGAACATCCTCCAGCAAGGCGGCGCCTACGTCACCGCCAAACTCGCCGACCCCGCCAGCGGCGGCCTCGCCGACCCCTCCCTCGCCCGCTCCTTCTTTGAAACCTTCGACTGGCTCACCGCCTTCAAAGCCGGCACCTCCCCCGCCTGGCTCGGCGACCCCAAAATCATCATCATCGCCTGCATCATCTGGGGCTTCCCCTGGGTCGGCTCATTCGCCGTCCTCACCCACCTCGCCAAACTCCAAAACATCTCCAAAGACATCTACGAAGCCGCCGACATTGACGGCGCCAACTGGTGGACCCGCTTCACCAAAATCGAACTTCCCCTCCTGATGGGCTCCATCTACCTCCTCCTCGTCTTCGCCATCATAGACACCATCAAAGACGCCGGCATGATCCTCGCCCTCGCCGGCATCGCCGGCGGCCCCGGCGGCCGCGCCACCGTCCCCGCCCTCTTCATGCTCCGCAAAGCCTTCATGGACCAGCAAATGGGCTACGCCTGCGCCGTCGGCATCGTCCTCACCGTCGTCGTCCTCCTCCTCCAGAAAATCTGCAACATGCTCCTGCAAGCCGAATCCCCCGAAGGCGAAAAACCCGGCCACTCCGCCTGGTTCGGCATCCTCTCCCTCTACACCTTCGCCGAAGCCTTCCTCTTCTTCCGCGCCCACCTGCTCCCCAAAACCGCCACCCCCGCCATCTTCCTGCTCTTCACCCTCACCCTCATCCTGAAGCTCGCCGTACTCATCAGCATCCCGCACCTGCTGAAAAAATACGGCATCGCCCTCCGCAACGCCGCATACCTGCTCGCCGCCGCCCTCGCCGCCCTCACCATCTTCCGCGGCGCGGACATCCGCTGCCTCCTCTTCGGCTACACCCTGATGCTTATGGCCTCCACCGCCCTCTTCAAAATGGCCATCGGCGGCGCAGGCGCCCTCCTCATCGGCTACGGCATCACCGGCAACTCCCTCGACATGATGATTTCCGGCGCCGTCTTCATCATCCTCGCCACCCCTTGGGGCAAAATTTCCGATCGCGCGGAAAAAATCTACCTCGCCCGCTGCCTCCGCCGCCCCGCCCCCCCCGTCAGCCGGGGCGACCGCTACGTCGCCCGCTCCATCGCCCGCCGGCAAAACCCCCTCTGGCGCGCCGGCGCCGCCGCCGGCAGCAGCTGGCTGCGCTTCTCCAAACACGCCTTCATCTGGTTCGTCCTCGCCTTCGCCTTCCTCCCCCTCTACCTCATGCTCATTGTCTCCCTCAAAGACAACAACCAGTTCTACCTCAACCCCACCACCCTCACCCAGCCCATGCACTGGGAAAACTGGGCCACCGCCTGGGCCATGGTCTCACCCACCGTCGCCAACTCCATTTTCCTATCCACCTCCGCCACCTTCCTCATCGTCATCTTCGGACTCGCCGGCGCCTACTTCTTCGCCCGCCTCAAAGTCCCCCTCTCCTCCTTCCTCTGGAACGCCCTCCTGCTCCTCATGATGATGCCCATGATCGCCAACCTCGTCCCCCTCTTCATCCTCCTGCGCGACATGAACCTCCTCAACACCCTCACCGCCCTCATCCTCGTCGGCGCCTCCGGCGGACAAGCCTTCGCCATTTTCGTATTCCGCAACTTCATCGCCGACATCCCCCAAGACCTCTTCGAAGCCGCCGAAATTGACGGCGCCAACCACTTCCAGCAACTCAAGCTCGTCGTCATTCCCCTCTCCGGCCCCATCATGGGCACCGTCGCCGTCATGCAATTTCTTGGCCAGTGGAACGAATTCGTCATGCCCCTCATCGTCATGCGCGAACAAGCCCGCCTCCCCGTCACCGTGCAGCTCATCCGCATGGCCGGCGAATACATCAAACTCTGGGGCCCCCTGATGGCCGGCTACGCCATCGCCTCCATCCCCGTCATTATCCTCTTCACCTTCTCCATGAAACTCTTCGTCAAAGGCCTCACCGAAGGCGCCGTCAAAGGCTAACCCCCGCCCCCCGCCCACCGCGTTATTTTCTTCTGGCCTGCCGAGTAGGTTTCTGCGATAAGTTCGGTAGTTCCGATGTTATTCGGACATTGTTTCTTTGAAAATCTAATTTATTGCGTTTTACGCAGTCATCGTTTTATCTGAAAACCGCGAATTTTTATCATGGAACGAGATGTGCGGGAACGCGCCCAACATGGGCGCGGCTCCCGGTCTTGTGTTCCATGAAAGGGGCTTCGCGGTCCCTCAGGTAAGGCATGAGCTTGGTGTCGTGCCCTCTTTCCAGTTTTGTGCGGTACCAGGTTCATGCCAACCACCCCAGGAGCATGAGCAATGAAAAATTTGAGGAAGCGTCAACTAATCGCCATCGGGAGTAGCATCGCCATTCTTTATGGTGTGTTGTGCCTTGTCGCTTTTGCGTCGGCCGCTTCCCGCACCGAAAAGCCCGCGCCCGTTGATGCCGAACAATTTGCCGATTTCATGGGGCATGAAGTTCTGGATATTCAGGATTTGGCGGAGGGCGCGGAAGTCCAGCGCCGCATGTTCAATCGAATCACCCCGCCGGGGCTTTCGTGGACTCAGCCAATGTTCCCGCCGGTTGCGCCGTTTGATGCCCAATACTTTGACGAACAGTTTTTGGAAGGGCTTTTAGGAGAGGGTAAAAACAGCGTGGTGATTTATCCGCTTTCGCTGATGCAAGACCCCAAGACGCGCGAAACGCTTATTTATAATGCAGAGGGGGAGCTAATCGCGGCCATCCCCGCTGACCGCGGCTCCCGTGAGTGGCCAGCGGATGCCGACCCATCCCGCGTGATTCTGCAACTGGATTTACTGCCCACTGAAGATGTTGAGCCGTACCTTTATACCGAAAGGCGCATCGAAGAATCTCTTGCGCGGCACAACACATCGCGTTTGGCCAAGTCCGGCGGCGCGGCAACGAGAGGATTAGAGGCGGGCGAATTCGGCTTTGCGAATATGCAAAGTCTGACCAACGGAAACATACTGCTTACGGTGACAAACGGGGCCAATGTGGTTGAAGTTTTCGCCTATACCGTTTGGCACACTTCCTCGGTGGTTGTGGTCACATGGACCAACGAGCAATCCAACGTGGTAACGGACACCAATACAGTATGGCATCAGGTATCGCCAGCGTTTAACGGGCTGGAAAGCGAATGGGAATGTCTGACGACCAATCTGGTTCTGACGAATGGCGTTGGCGTGTACGAGAACGCAAATATATCCAGCAACGCGCGGATACGATTTTATGCCGTGGCGAATCGGCAGGATTCCGACGGCGACGGATTAACCGATGGCATGGAAGTTTTTGTTCACCACACCAACCCGCAAAGCATTGATACGGACGGCGACGGCTTGTTGGATGGCTATGATATTCCCGTGTGGATTGGTGACCCTCGCTATACGGCATGGGCGAACAGCATTGTTTTTTCCAGTTCGGAGGGGTTGCGTATTTTCAAAGGTGAACTGAGCGCCGGAAGCGACCCATTGGCGGATGATACGGACA
>Ga0255347_1003678_pt1 | contig 19656 bp, 15 predicted proteins | sample wastewater_treat_2_FD_192479 | JGI IMG/M metagenome (GOLD analysis project Ga0255347, IMG submission 192479) | Wastewater microbial communities from Lulu Island WWTP, Vancouver, Canada - plant24 | ecosystem: Engineered > WWTP > Wastewater > Unclassified | place: Canada: Vancouver, British...
AAGAGAGGACTAAATTTTTCTCTTTAATAATTTTGCGAAGATTAATGAGGGCATATCTCATTCTACCGAGTGCCGTATTAATACTCACACCGGTCAATTCAGAAATATCTTTAAAGCTAATACCTTGGAAAATTCTCATTTCTAGAACCTCACGTTGTTCCGGGGGGAGAAATTGAATAATATTTTTAGCCTCTTCATAAATCTGATTCATGATTATCTTCTGCTCCGGTGAGGGGTCAATTTCAGAAATAAAATCAAAAATATCAAAGTCGTCGCTGGATTCAAAAGTGGGCATGCGTTGTACTTTCCGGTAATAATCAATTTTGAGATTATTAGCAATTCTCATTACCCATTGCAAGAATTTCCCTTCTTCTTTATAATTGCCGGACTTTAATGTATTAATCACCTTAATAAAGGTATCTTGAAAAATATCTTCTGCTAATTCTCGATTTTTAACAGAAAGCATAATATAAGAAAAAACTCTCTTTTCGTAGCGTAGAATTAAGGTTTTAAGGGCAAGCTCGTTACCATCGAGATAAAGCTTAATTAATTCGCTGTCGCTTAATGCTATCAATTTCATAGGATTCTCCTTTCTTTAATTTGTGATAAAATCAAAAAAGTAAAATTGTATCGATAGCGTCTCTCCTATTATTAATTGGTAACTATTATTTAAAAGCAAAAATACAACAAAATATTATAATATTAGCAAGTTTTTTATATTTTTTTAGCAAAAAACTGACAACTCATTGAAAATCAGGCTAATTATTTTTCTCTTTTTCTATAGCGGCATTAAAACAGTGTCGGCAAAGGGGCTCATAACTATCTTTTTCACCAAGTAAAACCTGTTTTTGTTCTGCGATTAAGCGGTGAGAAAACTGAGCTAAGTCGCCACAATGAACACAAATAGCATGAACTTTGGTAACATATTCGGCAATAGCCATTAATTTAGGCATCGGACCGAAAGGTTTTCCCATAAAGTCCATGTCCAGTCCTGCCACAATGACTCTGATTCCAGCATCTGCCAATTTATTACAAACTTCGACAACGCCTTCGTCAAAGAATTGTATTTCATCTATACCAACTACTTCCACCGATTCCATGTTAACATAAATTAATATTTCTGCTGAATTATTGACGGGGGTTGAAACCATTGCCGTTGCATCATGCGAAACGACCTCATTTTCGGCATACCGGATATCGAGAGCAGGTTTAAAAAGTTCAATATTTTGATTAGCAAATTGAGCTCGCTTAATTCTCCGGAGTAATTCTTCCGTTTTTCCCGAAAACATAGAACCGCATACTACTTCTACCCACCCTTTTTGTTTACTTCGATTGGCTTTACTTTCTAAAAACATAATATAAATGAAATGAATAAATTTTGTATTTTTGGAAACTTTTTATATTGCAAATTTAATAATCATTTTGAAACAAAAAACAAATAAAAATGAATAATTTTGAAAAAAGAGACAATATAACTCAAATTATTTCTCAATTAATTGAGAACTTGAAAATTATAACTGATAAAAAAAATGACTTTTCGGTTCTTGAACGAGATATTATTTTGGATTTTCTAAAAAAAGCCTATCTTGACCTTGTGCAACTTTCGTTCTCTCCTACTAATATCATAGATAACTCAACAAAAGAGGAAAATGAAGAAATGGAAAAGGAAATTGTGAAAAGTAAAGAAGCTGAAAGAGAAGAGGTTAAAATCGAACCGGAAGAAAGTGAAGAGGCTGACAGAGAAATAATTGAAAGTGAACAAGAAGAGAGTAAGGAAGTGGAGAATGAAGAAATTGAAGTTGAACTTGAAGTTGAAAGAGAAATAGACGCTGAAGTTCAAATAGAGCATAGCGAAGAAGAGTCGGCAACATCCAGCGTAGCTGTTACCGAAGAAGATTTAATAACTTTTCTCCCTGATGAAAATGTAGAGCAAGCATCAACGGAATTATTTGATGAAGCTAAAGATGAAGCTCCTGAGGAATCGGAAGAAGAGGTTACAGTTGAAGAGAATGAGCCCGTCAAGAAAGAAGCTACAAAAAGTGTCCCCGTCCAAGAGTCTCTTTTTGGGGAAGCGGAAGTGAGCGAAGTAAAAAAGGAAGAAAAGAAAAAGGATGTTCGTTCATTGAATGATTTACTTTTAGAACAAATAGAAGATAAATCTTTAAACAATAAATTTCACGAAGCCAAAATTGAAGATTTATCAAAAGCAATTTCATTAAACGATAAGTTTTTATATATCAGAGAACTATTTAAAAATCAAGGCACGGAATTTAGCAAGGCAATTCAAACGCTCAATCGTTGTAACACTATAGAGGAGGCTTTTGCTGAAATAGAGAAACTTAAAAAGTTCTATTTTTGGGATTCTACTTCGGAGGCTTATTTATCGCTTTGCGACTTAATACGGAGAAAATTTTCTTAGTCTTTCAAAATAGCCTAATGTGGATTGGCAAACTGCGGATTAGTAAGAAATTCTTCATCCGTTAAGGTATTTAAAAAGGCTTTTAAATCTTCCAGTTGTGGCGGTGTAAGTAAAGCACCACCTTGATTAATTTTATGCATTAAAGGGTGTACGTAGGGTGAATAAATCAGCCCTTCGTTGTAAAACCTCAACACTTCGTCAAGGGTTTCAAAGCGTCCGTCTCGCATATACGGCGCTGTTACTACGACATTTCGTAATGTTGGGGCACGGTAAGCTCCAATATCAGACGGATTTCCCGTATAACCGTATCTATCGTGAGGGTCATCGAAAATAGAATCTAACGCATTGTTATAAAACAAGTTAGTAGTAAACAACGGTGTTCCTTCACTTCCATGACAATGAAAACAATCTGCCCCCTCTTCAGTTGTAAATAGAATATAGCCACGCAATTCCGAATTGGTCAATTGCACCTCGCCTCTCATAAACTTATCAAATTTGGAATTACCGGAAATAAGCGTTCTAATAAATTGTGCTATCGCTTTTTTAATTCTATCCATAGTTACCTCTTCGGTTCCAAAAGCCTTTTTAAACATTGGAGGATAGGTGGGAATGCCGGCAATGGCGGCAACGGTTTTCTCTGCTGTACTATTCATCTCATCAGGTCCTGTGATTGCCATTCTTACAATATCTTCAAGATTTCTTCGGTCAATATGAGGATTACTTTCGCATACCATACCGTTCCAAAAATATCCTTCATTATTGAAAATCAGGTTGATAAGAGGCATTACGTTATGGTGTGGAGCCACACCACCTAAGCCCATCACTTCACCATTAGGAAATCGCGGGTTGTTAGTACCTATGTCAAAGCCCGTAGCTTGTACATGGCAGTTTGCACACGAAAGCATCGAATCGGGATTAGTACCTAAATAGCCGCAGAGTCGCGTATCATAAAAGAGATAACGTCCTAATTGCACTCCCTCGACAGTTAAAGGATTATCTTCCGGTATATTAAGGCGTGTCGGAAAAAATTGGGGAATCTTTAAATTATAAGGAGTCGCACTAAAAGGCACAACATCGGGGATATCCTCTTTGTGACAACCGTTAATGAAAAGAATCAACCCAATAGTTAGAGAGAAGAGGGCAGAACCGACAATAATTTTAATCTTATTAAAACGCATATCCTTGAGCTTTAAAGGGCAAAAATAACAATTTATTGGGAAAGCAGCAAGCGGGATTCAATATATTTTCCTGCTATATATTTTTCTCCTATATATGCCTCTGTATGAACAACTTAGCTGCGTGAGGGCGCAGGTGGAAAGCCCGCAAGGGCGGAAGACGCTGGGGACGCGGCGGCAAAAAAGCGAGCTTGTAAGCTCTTTTTGCCGCCTTGCGACCCCACGGCTGCCGCCCGCGGACTTGGAACCGAAGACCGACCCCGAGCGTAGCGAGGGGGCACGCCCCAAAGAAAAATAAAATTAATATTTTAGTTATCAAAATAGCTTTAATCCATAAAAACCTTTATTTTTGCATTTTGATATTCATCATGTTTACAATTGCCGACATTGTATCTTTTGTTAAGCCTGTAGCTTATTTCACTCCGTTTCCGCAAAAATGGATATCCGCTTTTATTTTTGATAGTCGGCGGGTGATTACGGAAAAGAGGGTGCTTTTTTTTGCTATTAAAAGTGAAAAAAATGATGGGCATAACTATATTAAAGAGCTGATTAAGAGAGGGGTACGAAATTTTATTATTACGGAGAGCATTCAACAATTCCAAGAGTATAAGCAGTGTAATTTTATTCAAGTTGCGGACCCGATTGCGGCGATGCAGCAAATTGCGAAACGGCATCGGGAAAAATTTGATATTCCGGTTATTGGGATAACGGGTAGCAACGGCAAAACTATTGTTAAGGAGTGGCTCTCTTTTTTGTTGTATGATGATTTTCACATTGTTAAGAATCCTAATAGTTACAATTCTCAACTCGGCGTGCCGATTTCCGTTTCTCAAATGTCTCCGGCTCATCAATTGGCTATTTTTGAAGCGGGCATTTCTCAACCGAATGAGATGAAAAAATTGGCTGAAATAATTCAGCCGACTATTGGAATTATTACTAATATTGGCACGGCGCACTCGCAATTTTTTAAAAATAATAAGCAGAAATTAAGGGAAAAACTTAAACTTTTCGAAAAGTGCTCTAAGCTAATCTATTGTTCTGATTATAAAGAGATTGACAATGAATTAGCGAAACCTTCTTATCAACAACTCGAAAAAATATCGTGGGGATACGCCCCTTCGGCTCGTTACACCATTACACATTTTGAGAAAAAAGAGTATTACACGAATATTGCTTTAAATGAGCAATTTCTGGAAATTCCTTTTACGGACAATGCATCCATTGAAAATGCTATTCACGTCATTGTTACATTGCATACATTGGGCTACTCTTTCACGAACATTAATAAAAAGATAGCTCTTTTGACGGCAATGAATATGCGAATGGAGCTTAAACAGGCGACTAATCACTCTATTTTAATAGATGACACTTACAGTTTAGATATTAATTCTTTAAAAATTGCTATTGATTTTCTCAATTCTCAAAAACATTATCACAAAAAAAGTATCATTCTTTCCGATTTTCGGCAAACAGCTCCCCTGACGGAAAAAAATTATAAAGAGATAAGTCAATTATTAGTTCAAAATAAGATTCATCGTTTAATTGCTGTAGGCAAAGAGTTTAAGAGATACAAGCACTGTTTTACTCCTTTTGCCGACTCTTTTTCTACCTTCTTTTACGATTCTACCGAAGATTTATTAGAGGACATTTCTAAATTTGCTTTTAATAATGAGGCTATTTTAATTAAAGGGGCAAGGAGTTTTCGTTTTGAGCAAATTTCTCAATATATACAAAGTAAAACGCACCAAACTGTCCTTAACGTTAATCTCTCGTCAATAATTCATAATTTGAACTATTATCGCTCGTTGCTTCGTCCGTCCGTGAAAATTGTCGCTATGGTTAAGTCGTTTTCCTACGGTTTGGGTAATGCCGAGCTGATAAACGAATTGCAGTATCACAATATTGACTATTTAGCCGTTGCTTACGGTGATGAGGGCGTTAAATTGCGACAACAACTGATTAAGACTCCTATTATCGTGTTAGGTGCGGAAGCTCATAGTTTTGAGTTATTAATACGTTATCAATTAGAGCCTGCGATTTTCAATTTTCATTACTTATCGCAACTTGAAACAACACTACAAAATTATCCTGAAATAACCGATTTTAAGGTTCATATAAAATTGGATACGGGAATGCACCGTTTGGGATTTGACGAGAACGATATTTCTGAAATTTGCGAGCAACTTAATAAGCATCCGCAGATAAAAATAGCGTCTATTTTCTCACATCTTGCGGCGGCGGAAGATCCTACGGAAGATTGTTTCACCAAGGAGCAAATTCGTCAATTTGATGAGATGAGCAGTCGGCTTATTTCCCATTTTGAGTACCCTATTTTACGGCACATACTCAACTCGGCTGGGATTTCACGTTTTCCCGAAGCACAATTTGATATGGTTCGCTTAGGAATTGGATTGTACGGTTTCTCCTTTGTTCCTTCGGTTCAACCTCATCTCCTTCATTCCGTTACGCTAAAAACTATTATTACACAAATAAAAACTATTAAAAAAGGAGAAACCGTAAGTTATAACAAAACCTATACAGCCCCGAAAGAGATGCGTATCGGCGTAATTCCTATCGGGTATGCTGACGGATTGTTTCGTGAGTTAAGCAACGGAGTCGGCAAGGTCATTATTAACGGTCAGCCCGCACCAATTATCGGTAAAATATGTATGGATATGTGTATGATTGATTTATCTAAAATTAAAAACGTCCATATCGGAGACGAAGTAATTGTGTACGGAGAAGAAAACCGTATAGACTCCATTGCAGCTAACATAAAAAGGACGCCTTACGAACTCTTGACAGCTATTTCAAGACGTGTACCGCGAATTTACATTATGGAATAATTGTTTTGACTTGAAAAACTTGAAAAATTAATAGGATTTATGAAACAAATAGCTTATGAAGAAAATTGTGATGCAACCTTAAAAATTATATTCCGTTCTCTACTCTTCCTATTTTTAATTTCAACAACTCTACTATCATGGGGACAAAGAAGTAGCGTTAGAATTTGGAAAGATGTTCCCACGATGAAAAATCATAGAAGTAAATTGATTATTTTTACTCCACCCAAAGAAATTGTAACACAAACAGCTGTAATTATTTGTCCGGGAGGGAGTTATCATCACTTAGGACTTTTCCATGAGGGATTTAAGACAGCTAAATGGTTCAACAATTTAGGAGTAACCGCCTTTGTTTTAAAATACAGATTAAGTCGGGGTGGTTATCATCATCCTGCAATGATTGAGGATTTACAACGTTCCATTCAATGGGTAAAACTGCATGCTGACGAGTACAATATTGATACAAGTAAAATCGGCGTCATGGGATTTTCGGCGGGCGGACATTTAGCCGTGATGGGAGGAGCTTTCCAAAATGAGAATTTTTTAGCTCCCCGAAATATTAACACCACCGTAAGTTTGAAGCCCAATTTTGTTGTTGCCATTTATCCTGTTATTTCTATGCAAGATTCCCTTGCTCATAAGCGTTCCCGAAAAAGTTTATTAACTAAGATTTACACTCCGGAGGAACGCGATAAATTATCATTAGAGTTGCAAATTCCCTCCAATATGCCTCCCGTATTTTTATTAGCTTCCAAAGATGATGATGTTGTTAATTACAAGAATAGTGTCGTCTTGTCGAAAGCATTGGAAAAACAGAATAACACCTTTAAGTTTCTTCTATTTGAAACAGGAGGACACGGGTACGGATTGAAAGAAACTCATTTTACTAAAACCAGCAAATGGACGCTAAAACTCCAACGTTGGTTAAGTTCATTAGGATTTTTATAAATAGTTTAAAATATGTATAACCCAAAAATCGAATATCAACCCCAAGACGAAATTAAGCGTTTTCAAGAGCAAAAATTGAAAGAGATGCTTAATTACCTAAGCAATTTTTCTCCGTTTTATAAAAAATTATTTTTAAAAGAGAAAATTGAGATTCAGAAAATTAAAACATTAGAAGATTTACAACACATACCAATCACGACAAAAGAAGATTTGCAGCAGTTTAACGAAGAGTTTTATTGTGTTGATAAATCAAAATTTGTAGACTACATAACAACCTCCGGAACGTTAGCGGAGCCTACGACTTTTGCATTAACGGATGCTGATTTAGAAAGATTGGCTTATAATGAAGCAATTTCATTTACATGCGCAAAAGGCTCTGCCGGGGACATTTATCAATTAATGACCACCATTGACAAGCGTTTTATGGCAGGATTAGCTTACTTTTTAGGTATCCGAAAAATGGGAGCGAGTATCATCCGTGTGGGTAACGGAATGCCTGAATTACAGTGGGATACCATTTTACGAATGAAGCCGAACGCCATAATTTGTGTCCCTTCCTTTATTCCGAAAATCATTAAATATGCCGAAGAGAATGGTATTGATTATAAAAACTCAAGCGTTAAAAGGGCTATTTGTATAGGTGAAAATATTAAAAATGATGATTTTTCTCTTAATCTATTAGGGAAAAAAATTCATGAGAAATGGGATATTGAACTCTATTCCACCTATGCCTCCACGGAAATGAGTACTACTTTTTGTGAATGCGAAGCGCAGCAAGGCGGGCATCATCATCCGGAATTGATTATTTGCGAGCTTTTAGACGAACATAATCAACCCGTCGATAAAAATAGCTACGGAGAGTTGACGATTACGACACTCGGAGTCGAAGGAATGCCTTTGCTTCGCTTCAAGACCGGTGATATTTGCAGATTTTATCACGAGCCGTGTGCCTGCGGCAGAACAAGCATGCGAATCAGTCCTATTTTGGGTAGGAAAAATCAAATGATAAAATTCAAGGGCACGACGCTCTACCCGTCCTCGTTGTTCGATGTGCTGGACAATATTGATTACGTTGAAAATTATGTCATTGAGATTAGTTCAACCGACATGGGGACCGATAACATTGCCATTTTTATCGGCTGTAAAAATCCCGGTGAAAAATTAATTAAAGAGTTGAAAGATAGATTTAGAGCTAAGTTACGGGTTGCTCCCAATATTCAATTTAAAGATATTGATGAAATAACTAAAATACAATTCCCGGAGAACCGAAGAAAAGCAATTAAATTTATTGATAAAAGAGGTTGATTTATAGATTTTCTTTAGGGCACGCCCTAATTAAAATTAAAATCATCTACTTGGAAATAGTTTTGATGGTTTTACTACGTCTATAAATCTATCTGATTATGAAAAAGTTAAAAGAGTTAATTCGCTTATTGACTATTATTACGTCCCTTTAAAAATGGGATATAGGGCGTCAGGCTCTGCTCTAACATCTCTTCGACTCCACGACTTGTAATCGTTCCTCCGGTGATAGCATCGACGCCGTGTTCAGCGGGAATTTTACTATTTAGAACGCCTCCTTTCACCACTTTAATAGAGGTAAAATTTCCATTTTCATCAAAGAGTTGCTTTCCTTTAAACTCTGCTGAGAACTCGTCCGTTGCAATTTGAGCACCTAAGCCCGGCGTTTCTCCTTTATGCGCAAAAACGGCTCCTATAACATGATTTCCATCGTCAGCCACGGCAATATATCCCCAGATAGCTCCCCATAAACCGTTGCCCTTTAGGGGAATAACAAATGCCGTATCTTGCTTTGGAGTAATGACTTGATATAAGAACTGCGAGCCGGTCGGGAGTTGAATTTGAGTTGCCACTTGCTTAAACATTTTTGCCGTTTCCTCCTTACTAGCAAACATGTAACCTACTGTTTTTAATATTTGCATCTTCTTTTCATTCTCTTGATTAATCTTTTGGAACGGCTTTAACCAAAAAGTTGCAATTCCTAAAATCAAGGAGATTAAAACAACTAAAACTGATATGTAAATAAAAATATAACGATTGCTAAATTTTTTCATACTCCCTCAAATTAATTACTCATATTTTTCATTATTTTCTTCTAAATTGGCATCCAACGGCTCTTGACGAAACTTCTCAACTTGCTCTAAATCTGAACAATAGACTAACCAATAAGCATTATACAAAAACATATAATCAAGCATATTGTACTCCCCTACCGTGCGATTATGCCATGGGCAAAAGAACGATAACGAGTGCCACGGCGGCGTTGAACGAACAATGGAATCATTTATTACATAATAAAAAGCACCTTCCTCCGGTGCCGCTTCTAAATAGGCTTCATAGGCTGTTTTAGGGAGCGGTTTGTTTCCTTCATAACCATGCAGCAAAACATTAACCAAGGGAAGATGTGGAAATATCATGGACTGTTCTAAATCGGGACGTTTTTTCACTATTTGCTCTGTTCGTTTTATTAACCAGTCGTAGCAATTTTTCTCTCCGCGTCCGTGGTCGTTTAAAACTGCAGATATCGACAATACGCCGTACCAATTAAAATTTCCATATTTATCAATGAGGATATTATTTTGTAATAATCGCCACATATCTTTCCAAAATTGAGTGTCCGAACGGGCAAAGGACATATCCTCTTCCGTCAAATAGTTTCCCATTTGCGTATGTGCATAGCGTAACCACCCAATATCAGCCTGTTTTTGAATCGGCTGATTAGTAACGGGATTAATAATTTCCCATCTTTTTTTCTTACCGATTTGTTGTTGCATTCCGCGAACTAAAAGAGTCGCAATCTCTTTTACCTCGTTTTGAATTTCAGGAATAGGAACAAATTTTTTAACTAAGGCTAAGCCAATATAGCTACCCCACGCTTGGTCATGAGAAGGGGCATTCCCTTTGGAGTCTATTTTCCCACAATACCTAATATAATCGCTAACTAAAATATCGGCTTTAAGTTTTTTTTTTATCTCATCAGTAATATCATCACGCAGGTAAAAGCCGTTTAACTCCCTACTTGTTGAAGTGTCATTCCAACAACTCTCCGCTACATAGTCTAATCGTTTGTACGTTGCCAGCGCCGCTTGGAGTTTCCTTAATGTGGGCAACGTATCTTGCATAGTAAGTTTAAGTCGCTGATATTCCATCGCTAACATTCCCACGTAATGTCCTAACCACCAGACGCCATCAGCCCAATAAAGAAGCACTTTTCCATCGGTTCGCAATCTACGATATTCGACCGGAAGCGAACTGCCTTGCGAAAAGGGATTATCCGCAGAATAGTAAATAAAGTCTTCGTAAAATCGCTCTTGATAATATTGATATTTTTCTAAGAAAGCATCTTCTGACTGAGCTGAAACAGGAGTATTACTCCACAAAAGTGGAATAAACAACAAAATTATCATAAACTTCAAACTCTTATCCATCGCTAAAATATTAAAGCAGAAGAAGCTCAGTTTCCAAAGTCATCATAATATATCATATTTTGCGGTACGCCAAGCTCATTGAGCATTTTCAACACGGCTTCCAACATTAGGGGCGGACCACAAATGTAGTATTCAATATTTTCGGGCGTTTCATGTTTTTGCAGATATTGTTCCAATATCACTTGATGTATAAAACCGGTATGTCCAGTCCAATTATCTTCGCTTTTAGGTTCGGACAAAGCCACATGGTAGGAGAAGTTAGAATTTTCCTGTGCAATTTTTTCAAAATCTTCTTGATAAAAGAGTTCTTGCAGCGAACGCCCGCCGTACCAGAAAGTTACTTTAGCTTTCGTGTGTAGGGTATGAAATAGGTGTTGTATATGCGACCGTAGGGGTGCCATGCCGGCTCCGCCGCCAATAAACATTTTTTCATTATCGGACTCTTGCAAGAAAAACTCGCCGTAGGGACCTGAAACGACAACTTTATCGCCTGCTTTTAACGAATAGATATACGATGAAACAATGCCGGGATTTACCTTTTCAAATCTATTTTTCTTTTTATCAAAGGGTGGCAGCGCAATTCTCACATTTAGTACGATAACATCGTTATCTTCGGGCGAGTTAGCAATGGAATAGGCGCGAGTAGTAATTTCTCTATTTTTCATAACTAATTGAAAAATATTATATTTTCTCCACTCCGCCGCATATTTTTCTTTTACTGAAATATCTTGAAAGTTAATCTGCGTTTTTGGAACGTGAATTTGGATATAACTCCCTGACTTGAAATTAAGCTTCTCATTATCAGGAAGTTTGACAACCAACTCATTAATATAGGTTGCCACACTCTTATTACTAATCACTTCGCACTCCCACTTCTTCACGCCTAAAATTTCCGGAGCTATTTCAATGTCCATGTCGTCTTTAACCTTCACTTGGCAAAAGAGACGAACATTTTGTTCTGCCATTTTTCTGTCGATATGTACTTTCTCCGTAGGCAATATTTCACCTCCGCCCGAAAGGATAATTCCTTTACAGGTACCGCAAGTTCCCTGCCCTCCGCAGGCGGAAGGGAGATAAATCTCCTCATCGCTCAACGACTGTAATAATGTACACCCGCAATCGGCTTCGTAGACCTTCTCTTTATTAACTCGAACTTTAACCTTTTTATCCGGGACTAACTTTTTACGTGCAAAGAGTAAAATCGCCACTAATAGCCAAATAATAGCTAAAAAGACAATAACAGCGAAGAGTATGGTTAAGAAGTTCATTATTAAAATTTGAGTTACATGCCTAAGAAAGCCATAAATCCTAATCCCATCAAGCCGGTAATGATGTAAGCGATTCCATTTCCTTGCAATGATTTTTCGATTTGTGAAAACTTAAGTCGTTCACGGATAGCGGCGAAAGCCACAATAGCGAGCAACCAGCCGATTCCCGAGCCCAAGGCGTAGATAAAACTATAACCGATGTGGGGGAAGTTTTTCTCTTGTATAAAAAGCGATGCTCCCAGAATGGCGCAATTTACGGCAATTAACGGTAAAAAAATCCCCAAAGCATTATAGAGTGGAGTTGAATAACGCTCGATAATCATTTCAAGAATTTGGACAATAGCAGCGATAACAGCGATAAAGACGATAAGAGAGAGGAATGAGAGGTCAATTGTAGCAAAATAGGGGGAAATCCAAGTGAATGCTCCCTCACGAAGCAAATATTGATGTAGTAAGAAATTCACCGGAACAGTAATAATAAGTACGAATAGAACCGCCACACCCAAACCGAAAGCCGTTTTTACATTTTTGGAGACAGCCAAATATGAACACATGCCCAGAAAGTAGGCAAAAATCATATTATCAACAAAAATAGAACGAACAAACAGCGAGAGAAGATTATCCATAGATATTTATTTTATAAATCAAAACAGCTCTTGAATCTCCTTTTTAAGAATTTTCATAGCATCTTCGATGGGTGATTTTTGAGCAATATGTTCAAAAATATAGGTTGCCAACTCTGTCGACGTGCTTGTTGCAGTCAGTTTTCCTGCACAGAGATTAATAATCTTTATCGTTTCTTCTTTAGCCATTTTAATATGGTTCCAGCAATTTTCCGATATATAGATTTGCTGAGAAAGGTTATGTTCGTATTCACTTCTAATGGCAGAAACTAATAAGACTTGAAATTGAAAAGCGGTTAGTTGCGGACTATTCATTCGCAGAATTAGTTGGTTAGGGTCTATCCGTTCTAAAAACAAAGCCATTCGCTCATACGCCTGCAAGCGTAGTGGTGCAATTGTCGCTTTTGAATTGTATCGCAACTCTAAAAGTCGTTTTTTTTGCTCATTTTCAAGAAAGAATTTAATCAAGAAGTAGGCTGTAAAAAAGACTACTAAAGAGGGCAGAATAATTTTTAAAATTTCGAGTACTAAATTCATAATTACACAACTAACGATTGCAGGAATATATCATTGGTTTTATTGTTTTATCCGCAGTGGAAAAACTCTTTAACCATTTTCGTCATAATTTCAGGATTTTTCTTCACTTCTTCTCTAATATCTTTATCATTGAAAGATTTTAGATGTTTGATAATATCGTCAATCATCTCGGCATTAAAAACTCCGTGTTTTTCATAGATATCGCGATGTTGTAGAAGTTCATTCGCCGATTCCCAACAAGAAGCAGGTAGTTGATTTAGTTTCATCATTTTTTCTCTATTTTCCGGACGATGAATATTAACATCAACGTACGTTTTCTTAGCATAATCGAGAGCTCCTTCCATTTCAAAGCCGTGGCGAGCTGCAACAACCAAACCTGCTAATAAGAGGTAAATATCGGCGGAGCCGTCCGGGCAACGAAATTCGACTGTTTGTTTTTGAGAAAAATCTTCCGTAGAGGGTTTTTCCAGTGGATTTGCTTCTGCAATCATATCTTTATCGGTTGTCCAGCCGAGAGGAACACGTACTAAAACTGAACGGTTTCTATCGCCCCAACAGATAGAGGTCGGTGCTTCTTGGTGAGGCACAAGGCGGAAATAAGAGGTCGGATTCATATTCCCGAATGCCGTAAGAGAGGATGCACAGGTCATATAACCGGCAATAGCCGAACGTGCTATAGAGTTCAGTTTCCCATCATCTACCATCTTGTTAACTCCGTCTTTTTCAATTTTTGTATGAACATGTAGACCGCTACCTGCTTTTCCTTCGGTAATTTTGGGAGCAAAAGTTACGTCTAATCCATATTGATAAGCAAGATTGCGAATAATCCATTTAGCTATAACAAGCTGGTCTGCTGCTTCTTGAACGTCAGTAATCAAAAATTCAATTTCGTTTTGCTCATAAATCTTATCGCCTAACGTAAAATTTCCAACTTCCGAGTGCCCATATTTTATAAGTCCTCCGGTTTGAGCAATATAGTACATGCATTCCGTTCTAAATTGTTCAAATTTTGCATAGGGCGTTGATTCGTGATAACCTTTTTGGTCAGGAATTAAGTAAAGATCTTCTTTATCACCGATTACATAATATTCTAACTCACCCATTGCTTGAAAATTCATATTAGTAACTTTCTTAAAGGCATTATGAGCTTTTTTCAAAATATATTCAGGTGAATTTTCCATCTGTTGCCCATCTTTATTAAAATAAGAGCATAAAAAAGAGACTGTAGGGATTTGACAAAATGGGTCTAAAAAAGCAGTCGAAAAGCGAGGAATTACGTATAAATCGCTCGAACCTTCGTGAATAAACGCAGGGAAGATATTTGAACCGTCAACTCTTTCGCCGCAGGAGAGGATTTGTTCCAAATGTTCACGATTTGTAATAACAAAATTGAGGACTTTTAATTTTCCGCCTCCGTCAACATATCTAAAATTAATCATTTTAACATTATTATCTTCGATATACTTAATAATGTCAAGTTTCGTAAATTCTCTTTGAGGCTTTTTTAAATAGCTCACTAATGGATTAATGTTCAATGCGATGTCTTCTTTCATAATGATTTTTTATTAATTAGTTTATACTTTTTTCTCTACTTAATACTCTTTTCAATGGGCATGCAAAGATACAATATTTTATGTGATAACTTTGATAATTAACTAGGAAGATTCATCAATTTAAAATATCGTTTTATCTCTATTTTTAATCTCTCTACGCTACCGAATGAAATCGTTTTCGGTTCAACATTATTTTGCACCAAAACCATTCCAGACTCTATGTCAACGACATAAGGTGAAATATCAATAAGTGTTATATCGTTTAACTTAAAATCACGAACATACCCCTCATGGAAATTGCTATAAATCTCATCAAAATAGATATTATTTTCTTCACAAAATGGTTGTAATATCTCCATCGTTTCGTCCCATTCATCGGGTTTATTATTATTTTTATAAAAGAAAAAAATCGCTTTATAATTGGGGACGGTCTCGACTTGAATCAAATCGAATCGTCCCATTTCATTGATTTTATATTGGTCGGTTACCGACTTCTTTTTGTTAAACTCCTCCGGATTATTTATCAAATCCTCTCTTGCAACATCTTTCAAAGATTTCACCCACTCATAATTTTTCTCTACGATAAAAGTTCCGTCGACTTCGCGGGTGGTAGTCCAAATTTCGGTCTCAAGAATCTCATTATCTTGAACGGCAATATTGACTGCAACGGGTAAGATATCAAGTATTCGTTGACTGCCCGAGCCTGCTACGGTAACTAAGTATATCCACTCTCGCGATTCGGATTGTAGCATCCACAGCTCTTTCCCTTCGGATAATCTTTCAATACAGCGCACGCCCCATTTTATCGGGAAATCGGTACGAATGGTCGGAGACGTGCCTTGATACCTATCAAATAGCACTCTAAAATCGCGTAAAAAATCGACTGAAATCGGATAAAGGCTATCTTTATCCGATAAATCCGTAGAAATTTCATTAGGTATAGTCAAAACAAGATACTCCACCGTCTTAGATTCTTCAGCGATTGAGATAGGTTGTTGTTTTTGCTTACAGGAAGCTAAAGTAAGCAAAATAATACTAATTACCAAAAAATAGTTTCCGCTAACTCTTTTATACGTTTTCATATTCTAAAAATATATATTTATAGCAAATTTAAAACTCTGAACTACTCTTTTTGCCTATATATTAATTTTTTGTAATAATTCCCTCGTTCAATAAAATCTTTAAATTGGTCAAAACTTGCTGCCGCAGGCGAAAGAAGACAGATTTTTCCTTTTTGTGTATATTGAAAAGCAAAGTTAACAATTTCCGCAAAATCATTCTCTAAGATAAAATGCGGCGGTAGTAAATATTTCTCTTTCCACTCCGTATATATTCGCTTGCCCGCAGGTCCTGTAAAGGCAATATTCGCTACCTTATCCTCTTGTAAATATTCAATTAATAGGCTATAATCAATTCCTCTATCAAAACCGCCCAAAATCAACGTGTCCACTTTTCGTAACGTCTTTAGGGCGGCTATCGTAGCTTCGGGAATTGTAGAAATGCTGTCGTTGTAAAAATAGACATCTTGGAAATTCCCCACAAACTCAAGTCGATGCGGCAACCCTTTGAAAGTTTTAAGTTGTGCAAGTATCTCATTAGCGGAAAGATTTTTTAAAATACAGGGTAATATAGCCGCCATCATGTTATAAAAATTGTGACGTCCCGGTAAGTTTTCAAAATGCGACAAATCAAACTCCGCAATAATATTCTTTTGTTTCGTAATCACGATCGTGTTGTCATAACTGCATGCCCCATCTGCCAGATTCTGTTCACGACTAAAAGGGAGAAAAATACGTTTATAATCATGCGCTTTTAGAAGTTTTGAAATATACGCATCATCAAAATTATAGATTAAAATATCATTCTCATTTTGGAATTTGGTGATATTCGTTTTCGCTATCTGATAATTACTGAAGGTGTTAAAATGGTCTAAATGTTCCTGATAAAGGTTAAGCAGTACGGCAATATGCGGGGAGTGATTGACAAATTCCAATTGATGAGCGGAGAGTTCAGCTACGATAGTCGTATCATCATCAATTGAGTCAACAATATCAAAAAAGGGTATCCCAATATTTCCGGATAGAATTACATTGTTTTTAGTCTCCTTAAAAATATGATAAATAAGAGAGGCGGTAGTACTTTTACCTTTAGTCCCTGTAATTCCAATAACTTGTTCTTTAAATGCTTTTAAAAAGAGGTCTGTTTGTGAAGATATTTTATAAGATGGGATAAAATAGGAAAGCCCATTCAAATTCACCCCGGGCGTTTTCAAAATTAGGCTAAAATCGTTCAGATTTTTATCATACTCATCTCCCAGAACAAAAGTCACATTCTTATCTTGGCTAAATTCTGCTATTTGTAAATTGCTATTTTTATCGGCGACCGTCAACGGTAGTGTCGGAAAATGGTTCCGAATAAAACGATAGGAAGAGACTCCCTCTTTCCCAAATCCAAGTATTACAATTTTCTCATATTGTAATGATTGTAAAATTGTATCTTTCTTCATTTGTCAAATTTTGAGTTAGGCACAAAAATAAAGATTTTAATAATACAATCGTATAAATAACAACTACTTTTTCTCATTCTTGACTATTTTATTTCTCTTATTTTTCTAAGTTTTTTAAATTATGTGAAAAGCCGTAAAATACTTTTTTTTCGATTGTTTTTTTTTATACCTTTGAACCACAATAACGAAATTATGTCAAAAAACCTTATTCATCTAATAATCAACGCTGTAACACAAAATAATCATTTTTTCCCTTTAACCATTTTTCAGTTTTAAATATAAGAACTTCAATTAATATATTTTTTTAATCATATAAAACTAATTAATCAATATGTCAGGAAACAAAAAAATTTTAAACAAGGAGAGTGTTGTCATTAAATTTGCGGGGGACTGTGGAGACGGCATGCAACTTTCGGGGACACTTTTTTCAGAATCGGCGGCATTAATGGGAAATGACATCGCCACATTCCCGGATTATCCGGCTGAAATTCGTGCGCCTCACAATACGATAGCAGGAGTTTCCGGCTACCAAGTTCACGTAGGCAAAGAAACACGAATTATTGGAGACGAATGCGATGTTTTAGTTGCCATGAACCCGGCTTCGCTCAAAGCAAATTTAAAATGGGTGAAAAAAGGCGGTTTGATTATCACCGATGAGGACAGCTACAACGAAAAAGCCCTAGAAAAGGCAGGCTACACCTCTAACCCGTTAGAAGATGACTCTTTAAGCTCTTATCGAGTTATCCAAGCTAAGATTACCACAATGGCAAGCGAAACCGCTAAAGCGCTAGGATTAGCTCCTAAAAGTGCGGCACAAACAAAAAACATGTTCTGCCTTGGAATGATTTATGCTATCTTTGATTATCAATTAGAAACGCCTTTCAATCTTTTAGATAAGAAATTTAAAACAAAACCTCAGATTGCAGATGTCAACAAAAAAGTGATGCAGGAAGGTTATGCTTTTGCAGAGAATCTTGAACTTATTGAATCTAAAGTTCACATTGCGCAAGTGGAACTTCCGAAGGGACGTTATCGTAACATAACAGGGAACATAGCAACGGCTTGGGGTTTATTAGCCGCTTCGGAACGGTCGGGACACAAACTATTTCTCGGCTCCTATCCTATTACGCCGGCTACTGACATTCTTATAGAATTGGCGAAATATAAATCTTTGGGAGCAAAAGTTTTTCAGGCTGAAGATGAGATTGCGGGAATTTGTTCCGCCATCGGGGCTTCGTTTGCCGGTGCCTTAGCCTGTACCACTACCTCCGGACCCGGCTTGTCGCTTAAAACGGAAGCGCTCGGTCTCGCCGTTATGACAGAACTCCCATTAGTGGTTGTGGACGTTCAACGTGGCGGTCCTTCAACAGGATTACCGACAAAATCGGAACAAGCCGACTTAAACATGGCTCTATTTGGCAGAAATGGCGAAGGTCCTTGCATTGTCATTGCCGCCTCTTCCCCCGGCGACTGCTTCTATCAAGCTTACAACGCCGCAAAATATGCTATGGAAACGATGACCCCCTGTATTTTATTGACAGACGGAAATATCGGTCAAGGAAGTGAACTTTTTAGAATACCTAAGGTAGCTGATTTGCCGGATATTAAACCGCCGGTAGCAAAACCTAATGACCCTGATTTTAAACCGTACCGCAGAGACCCCGAAACATACGTGAGACAATGGGCAATTCCGGGAATGGAAGGACTACGCCACCGTATCGGAGGTCTTGAAAAAACGGATATTTTCGGAGCAGTTTCAACAGACCCTCTCAACCATGCAAAAATGGTCGAAAATAGAAGTCAGAAGGTTCAACGACTCGCTAACAGACTCCCACTACAAACCAATGACGGAGAAAAAGAAGGTGATTTATTATTGGTTAGCTGGGGAAGCACAAAAGGCTCTGTTTCAACAGCAATTAAAGAAGTTAGAGCAAACGGAAAGAAAGTTAGTCATGCACACTTTTCAAATATTATGCCCCTCCCGAAAAATACCGGCGAGGTGCTTCGTGGCTTCAAAAAGATTTTAGTTTGCGAATTAAATTCAGGACAATTTGCAAATTATCTCAGAATGACTCACCCACAATACCAATATTTACAGTATAATAAAATTCAAGGGTTACCTTTCACCGTGCAAGAAATCGTTAACCAAATCAACAATTTAATTTAAAAATAAGGAGAAGATAGATATGAGTTACAAAACAATTGAAAGAACAACAGAACAATTGACAAAAGAAGATTTTGCAAGTGACCAGATGGTGAGATGGTGTCCCGGTTGTGGGAATCATGCTATTTTAGCTGCCGTTGAAAATGTTTTTCCACTCATCGGTTACAAAAA